>Ga0070658_10002934_pt1 | contig 14138 bp, 8 predicted proteins | sample KBSC13metaG_FD_64664 | JGI IMG/M metagenome (GOLD analysis project Ga0070658, IMG submission 64664) | Corn rhizosphere microbial communities from Kellogg Biological Station, Michigan, USA - KBS C1-3 metaG | ecosystem: Host-associated > Plants > Roots > Rhizosphere > Soil ... | reverse complement strand
TTGGTCTGGTGGAAGCGCAGCTCCAGCCCGGCGGCATCCGCCTCGGCTCGGCACAACGCCTCGATATCGGCAAGCGTGGTCGTGCCGTAAATTTCCGGCTCGCGCTCACCGAGCAATTCCAGGTTCGGGCCGTTCAGAACGAACAGAACGGGTTTTGCCATGATCATTCCTAGCTTTCGGGGAGCCCAATTCATGCCGTCCAAAAAGCGAACAACGCTTTTTAAGCAGTGATTGAGCTCCGACGACATTTCCTTGCTGCGTTTGGGGGTGCAGCGCAAGGAGGATGCTTGTAGGGCTTGGTTGCACTGCAGCAGAGAGTCGCCATGAACGCCATCCCCCCCGTCGCGCAAAACCCCGACGTCCGTTTTCTCGGCAAGCTTCTGGGCGACGTGATCCGGGCCTATGGCGGCGACAAATTGTTCAAGCGGATCGAATATATTCGATCGGCCTCGGTCGATCGTGCGCGTGGCCTCGGTGGCGATGTCGATCCCGGCCTCGACGCGCTCGACCTCGAGGAGATGCTCGCCTTCACGCGCGGGTTCATGCTCTTCTCGATGCTCGCCAACCTTGCCGAGGACCGGCAGGGCGTGGCGGCCGAGCCGGGCGCGGACCTGGCTGCGGCGATCGAGAAGCTGCGTGGGCAGGGCGTCGAGGAAGAGCAGATCGTGTCCATGCTCGACAACGGCCTGATCGTGCCGGTGCTGACCGCGCATCCGACCGAAGTTCGTCGCAAGTCGATGATCGACCACCGCAACCGCATCGCGGATCTGATGCATTTGCGCGATACGGGTGCCGAGGAAACGCCCGACGGCGATCTGGTCGAGCAGGCGATCTACCGCCAGATCGCGCTTCTCTGGCAGACGCGTCCGTTGCGGCGCGAGCGGCTTTATGTCGCGGACGAGGTCGAGACCGCGCTTTCCTATCTGCGCGACATCTTCCTGCGGGTGATGCCTGCGCTCTACGCGCGCTGGGAACGCGTGCTCGGCCGTCGGCCCAAGAGCTTCCTGCGTGCTGGCTCGTGGATAGGCGGAGACCGCGACGGTAATCCCAACGTCACCGCGGACTCGCTCGCGCTCGCCACTCGCCGCAACGGCGAGACTATACTTGGCCATTATCTGTCGCTGCTTCATGCGATCGGCGGCGAGCTTTCGATCTCGACCGAATTGGCACCGACCTCGCCCGAAGTGGAAGCGCTGGCGGCTGCGGCGCATGACGATTCTCCCGCGCGGTCGGACGAGCCCTATCGGCGTGCGATCACGGGCATCTACGCGCGTGTCGCGGCAAACTACGAGCAGGTCGCAGGCCGTCCCCCCGCACGTCCGGCAGCGGTCAAGGCCGAGCCTTATGCCGATGCAAAAGCGCTCCGCGCCGATCTGCGTATCCTCGCCAAGGCGGTTGCCAAGACCGGCAGCGGGGCCCTGTCCTCCGGCGGCGCGCTCGGACGTCTCATCCGCGCGGTCGAGACGTTCGGCTTCCATCTCGCTACGCTCGACCTGCGTCAGAATGCCGACGTGCACGAGCGCGTCGTCGCGGACCTGCTCAAGGTCGCGGACGTCGAGGCCGACTATCTGGCACTCGACGAGGGCAAGCGCGTGGCGTTGCTGCGATCCGAGCTTTCCACAGTTCGCCCACTCGCGAGCGACTATGCCGAATACAGCGCCGAAACCGTTTCGGAGCTCGCGATCGTGCGTGCCGCAGCCGAGGCGCATCGCCTCTACGGCTGCCAGTCGATCACTACCTACATCATCTCCAAGGCGGCGACCGTCTCCGACTTGCTGGAAGTGATGATCGTGCTCAAGGAAGCGGGCCTCTACCGCCCGGGCGCGGAGCCGCGCTGCGACATCATGGTCGTGCCTCTGTTCGAGACGATCGAGGATCTGGAACGCGGGCCCGAGGTCATGTCCGCCTATTTCGCGCTGCCCGAGATCGCCACGCTGACCACCGAACGCGGCTATCAGGAAGTGATGGTCGGCTATTCGGATTCGAACAAGGATGGCGGCTATCTGACATCGGTCTGGTCGCTCCATCAGGCGAGCCGTGCGCTGAAGCCCGTCTTCGACAAGGCCGGTGCCGCGATGCAGCTCTTCCACGGTCGCGGCGGCGCGGTCGGGCGTGGTGGCGGATCGGCCTTCGCCGCGATCCGCGCGCAGCCCTCCGGCACGGTCGAGGGGCGTATCCGCATCACCGAACAGGGCGAAGTGATCGCGGCCAAGTATGGCACGCGCGACGCCGCCCTGGTCAACTTGGAGGCGATGACTGCGGCGACTCTGCTCGCCAGCCTCGAGCAGAGCGAGATTCCGGGGAAGGACCGCGCACGCTTCGCCGATGCGATGTCCGAATTGTCGGGCACCGCATTCAAGGCCTATCGCGACCTGGTCTATGGCACCCAGGGCTTCCGCACCTTCTTTCGCCAATTCACCCCGATCGCCGAAATCGCGACGCTCAAGATCGGCTCGCGTCCCGCCAGCCGCACCAAGAGCGACAAGATCGAGGATCTGCGCGCCATTCCCTGGGTCTTTTCCTGGGCGCAGGCGCGTGTGATGCTGCCCGGCTGGTATGGGGTCGGCCAAGCCTTCGAGCAATTTGCCGACAAGGGGCTGCTGCGCGATATGGCGGGGGGCTGGCCTTTCTTCCAGGCGACGCTCGCCAATCTGGAGATGGTGCTCGCCAAGTCCGACATGGGGTTGGCGGAGCGCTATCTCGCTCTGGTCGAGAATCACGCGGCCGGCCGTGCGATCTTCGATCGGATCCGCGCCGGCTGGACTCAGACCAGCGATGGCCTGTTGGACGTGACTGGCCAGTCACGCCTGCTCGAAAAGACGCCTTCGCTCGAAGCCTCGGTGCGGCTCCGTTTACCCTATATCGAGCCGCTCAATCTGCTCCAGATCGAGCTGATCAAGCGCTGGCGGGGAGGCGAGCAGGATGATCGCGTGCGCGAGGGAATCCAACTCTCGATCAACGCTATCGCGACCGGCCTGCGCAACAGCGGTTGAGACTTTGTCCCAGCGCAAATTTTAAGCGAATCTTTACCAGCCCCGGCGCAGTGTGCCGCATCGAGCGAAAGGCTATCCTGGGGTGGGAAAAATAGCGTCGCGGATCCGCCGTCCGGTCTTGGGGATCGGGACGGGGATTCTCTTCCTGTGCGCGGCTTTGGGAAGCCATCTCGCTGCCATGCAGAGCAGCGGGCTCGAGGCCTTGTGGCCCAGCAACGCGATTGTGCTTGCCGTCTTGATTCTGGCCGCGCGCAACCGCGGCGATATCGCTGCGATCCTTGCGGGCTGCGCTGCGGGCAGTGTCACGCTCCACATTCTGTATCGCGATACGCTGTCGGTCATGATTCCGCTGACCGCAGCCAACGTGGTCGAAAGCGGCATGGCGTACATGCTGCTTCGTCTTGCCGGGATTCAGGGCGGGCTGGTCGATCGCGTCGGCAATTATTTTGCGCTCGCGATCGCCGTGGCTGTGACGGGGCTTTTCTCGTCCACGATCGGCGGGTTCGGCCTGTGGATTGGGCGCGGCATTCCCTATTGGGACGGCTGGCTCAGCTGGTACGTCTCGGGTGTTCTGAGTGCGGTGATGGTCACGCCCAGCGTGATCGTGGCAGTCGATCTCGTGCGCGGCCGTCGCAACCGTCCGCCCGACCTCAAGGCGGTGCTCGAATTCCTCGGCCTGGCCGGGCTGGTCGCGGCGGTGACCGGCTATGTCTTCCTGCACACGCGGCTGCCCCTGACCTTCATCGTGCCGCCATCGGTGCTGTTGCTCACCTTCCGCTTCCGCGCGGTCGGCGCAGTCGCGGGCGTGGCGATCGTGACCACGATCGCCGCCGGTGCCACGGCTGCGGGCTATGGCCCGATCGCGCTCCTGCTCCGGCACCAGCCGGGCGATCAGGTGCTGCTGCTGCAACTCTTCATCGCGACCAACATGCTGTCGGCCTTGCCCGTCGCGGCGGTGCTCAACGATCGCGACCACCAGGCTGACGAGACGCGCGCCTTTGCCGAGCATTTCAAATCGGTGGTCGAGAATATCGGCGAGGTCATCTTCCGGATCGATGGCCAGGCTCGTTGGGCGTATCTCAACCCGGCGTGGGAGACGCTGACCGGCCAGCCGATCGGCGCCAGCCTCGGCTGTTCCTGGCTGGACCTGATCGAACCGAGCGCCCGGCCGGAGCTGGTCGACCGCACCGAGTCCGTGCTGCGCGGCGAGGATCGTTCGACCCGCCGCACCGTGCGGCTCGAAACGCCGGAAGGCCTGCGCTGGGTCGAATTGTTCATCCAGGGCCTACGCGACCAGGACGGCCGCATCGCCGGCGCGACTGGTACTTTACGCGACATCGACGATCGCAAGCGATTGGAGGAGCATGTCATCACCGCCAAGCGGCGCGCCGAGCAGCGCGCACGTGAGGCGACCTTGCTCGCCTCGACCGACGAATTGACGGGCATCGCCAATCGGCGCGCCTTCATGGGCCAGCTCGACCGCGAGATTGCCGGCGCCGCCGAATTCGGCTGGCCGCTGGCGGTAGCGATGTTCGACGTCGACCATTTCAAGCTGGTCAACGACCGCTACGGCCATGCGGTCGGCGACCGCGTGCTCCAACTGATCGCGGCGCGCGCGGCGAGCGTGGTACGCGGCGGCGACCTGGTCGGCCGCCTTGGCGGGGAGGAATTCGGCATATTGATGCCCGGCGCGACACTCGACGAAGCGGCGCACGTTGCCGAACGGCTGCGTGAGGCGATGGAAACCGTCGCCGAGCTGGACGAGTCCCTCCCGGGCGTCACGATCAGCATCGGCATCGCCGCGCGCGAAGGCCAGCGCAGCGCCAAGGAGCTCCTCGCTGCTGCCGACGTCGCGCTTTACGCTGCAAAGGGCGAGGGCAGAAACCGGGTCCGCATCGCCGCCTGAGATCTGTGCTAAACATGGGTTAGCGCAGGATTGGCGAATATCCTGCCTTTCTCTTAGTTTGGGCGCCCGCTAAGGTCGGGCCCGATGTTCATGGGGGACAGACGGTGACGAGGGTAAAGGCAAATCCCCTCCACGCACCCGACGGTAGCAAGCTCCACGATATGATCGCGGCGCACGACTGGTCTGCAACCCCGCTCGGTCCGATTGATAGCTGGCCGGCGCCGATCACCGACACGCTCTCGCTGATGCTGTCGTCGCCTTTGCCGATGATTTTCTTCTGGGGCGCTGAGCTGATTGCGCTCTACAACGATGCCTACGCCTTCGCGATCGGCGACCGTCATCCGGACGCGCTGGGCGCACGCTGTCAGGACAAGTGGGCGCATATCTGGGACAATATCGGTCCGGTCATTACGCGTGTCCGCGAGACGGGGCGGGGTGAGTTGATCAACGACTGCGTCTTTCCACTGTGGCGGAAGGGCGTCACACGGATGGCGCAACTGGATATCGCCTATAACCCCGTGCGCGCGCCGGATGGAGGGCCGGGCGGCGTGCTCTGCATCGTCTATGAAATGACCGAGCGCGCGCAGGCGATCGACGACGCCAACCGCGAGCGCGCGCGCCTTGCGCGGATGTTCGAACAGGCGCCGAGCTTCATGGCGCTGCTGCGCGAGCCGGGCCACGTCTTCGATTTCGCCAATGCCGCGTATCTGCAACTGATCGGCCACCGAAAAGTGCTTGGCCTGCCCCTGAGCGAGGCGCTGCCCGAAATCCCCGCGCAAGGTTTCATTGCCCTGCTCGACGACGTCGTGCGGACGGGCAAACCCTATTCGGGCCGCGCGGTGCCGGTGGCGCTGCAACGGCTGCCGGGTGGGGCCGAGGAGCAGAGGCTGCTCGACTTCCTCTATCAGCCGGTCCTGGACGACGACGGCAAGGTTACGGCGATCTTCGTCGAGGGCAATGACGTGACCGACCGGGTCCGCTTCGAGGAAGCGCTGGAGGTAAGCCGCGGCTCGCTCGAACTGGCCGCCGAAATGGCCGAGATCGGCACCTGGGACCTCGATATGGTCTCCGACCAGCTCGAATGGTCCGATCGCACGCGCGCGATGTTCGGCATCTCGCCCGGCGTGCCGGTGACGCTGGCCGATTTCTACGATTGCCTCCATCCCGAGGATGTGCGGGCGACCACCGATGCCTTCCTCGCCGCCCTCGATCCCGACGTGCGTGCGCAATATGACGTCGAATATCGCACGATCGGCAAGGAGGACGGCGCGGTCCGCTGGGTCGCAGCCAAGGGGCGCGGCGTGTTCGAAGGTGGGCGTTGCGTGCGCGCGATCGGTACGGTGCTCGACATCACCCAGCGCAAGGGTGCGGAAGAAGAGGTACGCGAAAGCGAGGCGCGTTTCCGCACGCTCGCCGACAGCGCGCCTGCCTTGATCTGGATGTGCGACGAGGATGGCGCGCTCGTCTTCGCCAACCGCTGGCATGAAGAGACGTTCGGCCGGCCTGCCGCCGAGCTTATGGGCGAGGGGTGGCAGAGCATCATCCACCCCAAGGACCAGGACGGCTTCGTTGCCGATTTCGAGCAAGCCTTCAAAAGCCGCGGGCCGTTCAGCCGCGACGTGCGTGTGATCGATCGCTTCGGCGTGACGCGCTGGCTGCACAGCGAAGCGCGCCCGCGTGAGATGGAAGGGCGCTTCGTGGGTTACGTCGGCTGCGACGTCGACATCACTGAAGTCCATCTCGCCTCCGAGGTGCTGGAGCGCGGTATCGTTGAACGGACCACCGAACTGGCCGCGACCAATCGCCAGCTCTCGACCCAGATCGAAGAACGCGAACGGGTCGAGGCGACCCTGCGCCAGATGCAGCGGCTGGAGGCCATCGGCCAGCTCACTTCCGGCGTGGCGCATGATTTCAACAATCTGCTCACCGTGATCCTGGGCAATGTCGACCTTGTCGCGCGCGCCGCAGCCGAGGCCAAAATGGACGAGCGAACGCGCCAGCGGCTGGGCTATATGCGGACCGCCGCCGAACGTGGCGCGACGCTGACCGCGCAATTGCTGGCTTTCTCGCGCCGCCAGCGGCTGGAGGCGCGGCCAGTCGATTTGAATGATACCGTGATCGGGATGCGCGACCTGCTGCAAAGCTCGATGGGCGGATCGGTGCGGCTTGAGGCGCGGCTAAGGCCGGACATCTGGCCCGCCTTGGTTGATCCGACGCAGATCGAACTGATCATCCTCAACCTGGCGATCAACGCGCGCGACGCGATGGAAGTGGGCGGGTCGCTCACAGTCTCGACCGATAATATCATTCTCGGCGAACCGACCCGTGCGGAAGAGCCGCCACCCGGCGACTATGTGCTGATCGCGGTCACCGATACGGGCAGCGGTATGACCCCCGAGGTACGCGACCGGGCGTTCGAACCCTTTTTCACGACCAAGCCGATCGGCAAGGGATCGGGGCTGGGCCTGCCCCAGGTCTATGGCTTCGCCAAGCAATCGGGCGGGGGTGTCGCGATCGAGACCGTGCTCGGCGAGGGCACGTCGGTGCGTGTCTATCTGCCCCGCGCGCAGGAACGGCGCCGTTTCCCCCGCGCGACCAGCTACGAGCAGCTGCCCGAGGAGCGGGGCGAAGTGCGCGGCAAGCGCGTGCTGGTGGTGGACGACGACCCCCCAGTGCGCGAGATCACCGCGACCATGCTGCGCACGATGGGCGCCGAAGTGATCGAGGCCGGCAGCGGCGGTTCCGCGCTCGAGATGCTGAGTGCCAAAGGCGCGGAATTCGACCTGCTGGTGGTCGATTTCGCGATGCCCGGAATGAATGGCGCCGAACTTTCAGCCACCGTTGCCAAGAAATGGCCCGACCTGCCGATCCTGTTCGTGACCGGCTATGCCGACCTGAGCGCGATCGCTGACGTCAGCGAGGAGCGGATCGTGCAGAAACCGTTCCGCGGCGGCGAGCTCCAGCGCAAGATCGGCCGGCTGCTGGCGAACCAGACGGGCTGATCATTCCTCGCTCGGATAGGGGCCCTTGCCGCCTTCGGCGATGAAGCGGTCGATGCGGGCTTTCAGCACCGGCAAAGGTACCGATCCCAGCTCCAGCACCACGTCATGGAAGGCGCGGATGTTGAACTTGGGACCGAGCGCTGCCTCAGCCTTCGCACGGCCCTGGCGGATCGCCATTTCGCCCAAATAATACGACAACGCCTGACCGGGCCAGGAAATGTAACGATCCACCTCGGTCGCGATCTCGTGATCGGACAAAGCGGTATTGTCGTGCAGGAAGGCGAGCGCCTGTTCGCGCGTCCAGCCGAGATGATGGATGCCGGTATCGACCACCAGCCGAGACGCGCGCCACATCTGGTAACTCAGCATCCCGAACCGCTCATAGGGTGTCTGATAGATGCCCATCTCGTCGCCCAGCCGCTCGCAATAAAGCGCCCATCCCTCGCCATAGGCCGAGATGTAGATGTTCTGGCGGAAGGGCGCGGCCGCCTTATTCTCCTGTGCGAGCGGCATCTGGAAGGCATGGCCCGGTGCGCTTTCGTGCAAGGTCAGAGCGGGCAATTGGTACAGTGGGCGCGAGGGCAAATCGTAGGTGTTGACCAGGTACTCGCCCGGCCCGCCGCGTCCTGCGGTGTAGAAGGGCGCGATGTCGGCGGGCACGGGCACGATCGCGAAACGGCGCCGCGGGAGATGGCCGATGAACAGGCCGACCTTGCCGTCGACCAGCTTGGCAGTCCAGGCGGCGCGGTCGAGCAGATCCTGCGGCGTCTTGGCGTAGAAGCGCGAATCGGTGCGCAGGAAGTGAAGGAAGGCGGGCAGGCCGCCCTGGAAGCCCGCCTGCTTCATCACCTCCAGCATCTCGGCGTGGATCTTGGCGACCTCCGCCAGCCCGATCGCGTGGATCTGGTCCGCGTTCAGATCGACTGTCGCATAGGCCTTGATCTGCTGCGCATACCAGGCCTTGCCGTCGGGCAAAGCCTCCGCCGCCAGAGTGGTGCGCGCGTGGGGGATATAATCGGTGCGCAGATAGGCCAGCAATTTGCGGTAGGCAGGCAAAGCCTGTTGCTCGATCGCTTGCTTGGCCTCGGCGCGCATCTCCGCCTGGGTTGCGGCAGGGATCGTCGCAGGCATCGCCTTGAAAGGCAGATAGAGGAAGCTCTCCTCCGCAGTCTTCGCATTGGCGACCTGGGCAACGGATTCGTCGCGACCGGTGAGCGTCACCCTGGGAGGCGTGAAGCCGTTTTTCTCTCCGGCGCGCATATTGGCGATCTGCTCGTCGAAAAAGGCCGGGATTTCACGGAGCTGATTGAGCCAGTTGCGATAGTCGGTCTCGGTCTTGAATTGGCCGCGCGCGGTATAGCCAAGATCGCTCCAGAAGCTGCTGTCCGAATTGGCCGGCATCTCGTAATCGCGCGACTTCAGGCTGGCGACGCGCGTCTCGATATCGAAGCGATAGACCGCATAATCGACCGCAACCGAAGGCGAGAGGTCTGCCTGCTTGAGCGCATCGAGCTCGGTGAGCACCTGCTGCAAATAAGCGAGGCGCTTGGCCTGCGCCGCAGGGCGCACATCCTGCAAATGCGGGGCGATGCTTTCGCTATCCCCGCCGCCGCCATTGTCGGCCTGCGACCAGGCATATTCACGGTCGCTGATCATCTTGAATTGCAGGTCGTCGGGGCTTGCCGCGATCGCCCCGCTTGAGAGGCAGACCAGAAAAAGTGACAGCAGGCGCATTTGTGACTCCCGGGGAACGATTGACTTGAAGCCGGGGAGGGCCCCAAGCGCAAGTCATGCGCTTCTTCTCCGACAATGCAGCCCCGGTGCACCCAAAGGTCATGGCCGCGATACAAGCGGCAGACGTGGTCGATACCGCATATGATGGCGATGCCTTGAGCCGCGGGCTCGACGCGCGTTTTTCGTCGCTGTTCGGGCGCGAGGTGAAGGTCTTGTGGGTGCCGAGCGGCACCGCGGCGAATGCGCTCGCTCTGGCCGCGCTCTGCCCGCCTTATGGCGGCGTGATCTGCCACCGCGATTCGCACGTGCAGAATGACGAATGCGGCGCGCCCGAATTCTACACGCACGGCGCCAAATTGATCCTGGGCGAGGGCAAGGGTGCCAAGCTTTCGGTCGAGGAGGTAGAACGCGTCGCCGACGCGATCGCCAATGACGTGCACCGCGTCCAGCCGCACGCGCTGACCATCACCAACGCCACCGAATATGGCTGCGTCTATACGCCCGGCGAGGTCGCGGCGCTGGGCCAGCTTGCGAAAAGTCGCAGCTGGGGCTTCCACATGGACGGGGCGCGTTTCGCCAATGCGGTCGCCACGCTCGGTTGCACCGCCGCCGAATTGGTCGAGGGCGTGGACGTGCTGAGCTTCGGCTTCGTCAAGAATGGCGCCATGTCGGCCGAGGCCCTGGTCTTCTTCCGCTCCGATCTGATCGAAGCGACCGAGCGGCGGCGCAAGCGTGCGGGACACCTGCTGTCCAAGGGCCGTTACCTCGCCGCGCAAATCCATGCGATGCTCGAAGACGATCTTTGGCTGGATACCGCGCGCGCAGCGAATGCCCATGCGCAGACGCTTGCCGAAGCTGCCAAGGGCCGCCTGATCAACCCGGTCGAGGCCAACGAGTTGTTCCTCCATATGAGCCCCGACGAGGCTGCCGCGCTCCGCGCGCAGGGTTTCCAATTCTACGATTGGGCGGCGGGCGAAATCCGGCTGGTGACGCATTGGGCGAGCGTTGAGTCCGAGGTTGAGGCGCTCGCGCGCGCAATTGAAAGACTGTGAGCGGGACCGCCCCCCTCGATGGCGTCACAAAGGGCCGCGTGCTGATCCCGTTCGCGCTCGTGACGATGATCTGGGGTTCGACCTGGCTTGCGATCCACAGCCAGTTTGGGCCGGTCTCGACCGAATGGTCGGTCACCTATCGCTTTTCGGTCGGTGCGATCTCGATGTTCGTGGTTGCGATCGCGATGAAGCTGCCGCTGCGCGTGCGTCTGTCAGACCAGGCGCTTGCCGCCGCACTCGGCTTCGTGACTTTCGTAGTGAACTACAATTGCGTCTACGCGTCGGAGCTGCACATCACGTCGGGGCTGGTCGCGGTGATCTTCTCGCTGCTGGTGCCGCTGAACGCGATCCTCGCCCGCATATTCCTCAAGCAGGATCTGTCACGCCCTTTCCTGATGGGATCGGCGGTGGCGATGCTGGGCGTGGCCTTGCTGTTCGTCCACGAATGGCGCGCGGTCGATCACGATCCGCATGAAGTCGCGCTCGGTATCGGTCTCGCGGTGACCGCGGTCTGTTTCGCCTCGCTCGGAAATGTCTTTCAGGGTAGTCCGCGCGCGCGGCAGGTGCCGATGGCGACCTTGCTTGCCTGGGCGATGTTCTGGGGTGCGTTGCTCGACGCGATCATTGCCTGGGTCCGCACCGGGCCGCCCGTGTTCGACCCGCGGCCGGCTTATATCGCGGGCTTGCTCTATCTCGGTATCATCGCCTCGGCAGTCGCCTTCACGCTCTATTTCAACCTGATCCGGCGGATCGGCGCAGCGCGGGGCGGCTATGTCAACGTGCTGATCCCGGTGATCGCGATGGGCTTCTCGACGGTGTTCGAGAGCTATCGCTGGTCTGTCGAGGCGGTGCTGGGCGGGCTGTTCGTGATCGCGGGGCTGATGATCGCGATGCGCGCACGGGGCGACGCGCCCGCGCCACGAAAAGCCGTATCGGCATAGAACTAGTATCAGTTGTTACGGATTCGGGGTGGTGCCCGCGCCGGGGGTTGGCGTATTGGGCCGGCATGACCCAATATGATCTGACCGAGGACCAGCTCGCCATTCAGGAGATGGCGCAGCGTTTCACTGCCGACGCGATCACCCCGCACGCGGCCGAGTGGGACGAGAAGCACCATTTCCCGCGTGACGTCGTGAAGGCCGCTGCGGAACTCGGCTTCGGCGCGATCTACGTGTCCGAGGAATCGGGCGGGATCGGCCTCGGCCGGCTGGAGGCAGCACTGATCATGGAGGCGATGGCCTATGGCTGCCCCTCCACCTCCGCCTTCATCTCGATCCACAATATGGCGTCGTGGATGATCGACACGTTCGGTTCGGCCGAGCTCAAGGGCCGCTATCTGCCCGACATGGTGACGTGCGACCGGATCGGCTCCTATTGCCTGACCGAGCCGGGCTCGGGATCGGACGCGGCCGCGCTCAAGACCAAGGCGGTGCGCGACGGCGACCATTATGTTGTCAGCGGCAGCAAGGCCTTCATCTCGGGCGGTGGCGTCAACGAGGTCTATGTGACGATGGTCCGCACCGGCGCGGACGGCCCCAAGGGCATTAGCTGCCTGGTGATCGACAAGGACATGCCGGGCGTAAGCTTTGGCGCGAATGAGAAGAAATTGGGCTGGCGCTCGCAGCCGACTGCGCAGGTCAATTTCGATCAGGTTCGCGTCCCCGTCGCAAATCTTGTCGGCCAGGAAGGCGAGGGCTTCAAGATCGCAATGTCCGGTCTCGACGGTGGTCGCCTTAATATCGGCGCCTGCTCGCTGGGTGGTGCGCAGCGCTGCCTCGACGAGGCCATCGCCTATACGCGCGAACGCCGCCAGTTCGGCCAGCGCATCGCCGATTTCCAGGCGACCCAGTTCACGCTCGCGGACATGGAGACCGAGCTGCAGGCGGCGCGCACCTTGCTCTACGCGGCGGCGGCCAAGGTCAGCGCGGGCGCGCCAGACAAGACCAAGTTCGCGGCGATGGCCAAGCGCCTCGCGACCGACACTGGTTCGGCCGTGGTTGACCGTGCGCTCCAACTGCATGGCGGTTACGGCTATCTGCAGGATTATCCGATCGAGCGTTTCTATCGCGACCTGCGTGTCCACCGCATCCTGGAAGGCACCAACGAGATCATGCGCGTCATCATCGCGCGCGAGATGCTCAAGCAATGAGCGATGAAGTGCTCGCCTTCATCGAAGGCAAGGTCGGCCGCCTCCGGCTCAACCGACCCAAGGCGATCCACGCGCTGAACGAGCCAATGTGCCGGGCGATGATGGACGCGCTGGTCGCCTGGCGCAGCGATCCCGCGGTCGAGCTGGTGCTGCTCGACCATGCTGAGGGGCGCGGATTCTGTGCGGGCGGCGACGTCCGTGCGGTGGCGGAAAGTGGGAAGCGCGACGGGGTCGCCGCGCGGTCCTTCTTCCATGCCGAATATCAGCTCAACCATCTGCTCTTCACCTACGCCAAGCCGGTGGTGAGCTTCCTCGACGGGATCGTGATGGGCGGCGGTGTCGGCATCGGTCTGCCCGCCAAATATCGCGTCGCGACCGAACGCACGATGTTCGCCATGCCCGAGGCGACGATCGGGCTGTTCCCTGACGTTGGCGGCGGCTGGTACCTATCGCGGCTGCCTGGCCGGCTCGGCCGATATCTCGCGCTGACCGCGGCGCGGTTGGATGGAGCGGATGCCAGGGCGATCGGGCTGGCGACACATTACATTCCGTCAGACGCGCTGGAGGATGTGAAGGCTAGGCTGATCGCCGATCCGCGCAACGTCGAGGCGATTCTCGATGCAGCTTCGGCCACGCCGCCCGAAGCGCCGATCCTCACCCAGCGCGACAAGATCGACCGGCTGTTCGCCGCCGACACGCTGGAGGAAATTCTCCTCACGCTTGAGGCCGATCCCGGCGAATGGGCGCAGAAGACGCTCGCCGGCCTGCGCACCAAATCGCCGCAATCGTGCAAGGTCGCGCTCCGCCTGCTGCGCGAGGGTGCGAGGCGCACCGATTTCGCTGACGAGATGCGCGCCGAATATGGCCTTGCCGCGCATGTCTCGATGCGTCCCGACTTCATCGAAGGCGTGCGCGCTTTGCTCGTCGACAAGGACAATGCGCCGGTCTGGAACCCGGCAACGCCCGAGGGCGTGACCGAAGCCATGCTGGATACGATTTTCTCAGCTCTGCCCGCGGACGAGGCGTGGCAGCCGCTCAGGCTCTGACGGAGGACCCGATGTCCGATTACGAAACCATCCTGATCGAGCGCCACGACGCGGTCACGCTCGTGCGCCTCAACCGGCCGCAGGCGCTGAATGCGCTGAACAGTCAGGTGCTGGGCGACCTGATCCAGGCTTTTGCCGCCTACGATGCGGACCCTTCGCAACGCTGCCTGGTGCTGACCGGCAGCGAAAAAGCGTTCGCTGCAGGCGCCGACATCAAGGAGATGCAGGCGCAGGGCTTTGCCGACATGTACGGCAG
>Ga0070658_10002931_pt1 | contig 14146 bp, 12 predicted proteins | sample KBSC13metaG_FD_64664 | JGI IMG/M metagenome (GOLD analysis project Ga0070658, IMG submission 64664) | Corn rhizosphere microbial communities from Kellogg Biological Station, Michigan, USA - KBS C1-3 metaG | ecosystem: Host-associated > Plants > Roots > Rhizosphere > Soil ... | reverse complement strand
CACCTCTTGCCCCTCGGTCACATCGGGGCGGCCCTGGACTGCGGCAATCAGCGTCTGCTTGCCCCAGGTGAGATAGAGGTGGCTCTCCGCGCCGACCGGCTCGATGAGCGCGACGCTCGCCGGCAGCGTCAAATCGGGCGCTCCCTCGGCAAAAGAGAAACTGTCCGGCCGAATGCCGACGACCGCTACGCCCGGCCCGCTGGCCGCAATGCGTGCCGCCTCGGCCCCGGGAAGATCGGCGATTGCGATGAAATTCATCGGCGGCGAGCCAATGAATCCGGCGACGAACTGCGTCTGCGGCCGGTCGTAGAGCTCGGTTGGGCTGCCGACCTGCTCGATCCGGCCGGCGTTCATCACCACGAGCCGGTCGGCCAGCGTCATGGCTTCGAGCTGGTCGTGGGTGACATAGACGCTGGTCGTCTTCAGCGTACGCTGGAGCTTCTTGATCTCGATGCGCATCTGGCCGCGCAGCTTGGCATCGAGATTGCTGAGCGGCTCGTCGAACAGGAAGGCCTTCGGTTGCCGCACGATGGCGCGGCCCATGGCGACGCGCTGGCGCTGGCCGCCGGAGAGCTGGCGCGGCCGGCGGTCGAGCAGCTGTTCGATCTCGAGGATGCGCGCCGCCTCGGTCACGCGCTCGTTGACGAGATTGCGTGGTGTGCCGCGGTTCCTGAGGCCGTATTCGAGATTCCGGCGCACGCTCATGTGCGGATAGAGCGCGTAGTTCTGGAACACCATGGCGATGTCGCGTTCGGCCGGTTCCTCCTTGTTGACCACCCGCCCATCGATGGACACGGTGCCCTCGGTGATGGTCTCGAGGCCGGCGATCATGCGCAGCAGGGTCGACTTGCCGCAGCCGGAGGGGCCGACGAGCACCACCAGCTCGCCGTCGGCGATCGCAAGGTCGATGCCGGTGACCGCCTGGACTTTGCCCGGATAGGTTTTCGAGACACCTTTGAGCTCGATCGCCGCCATTACTTTTCAGTCTCCACCAGGCCTTTGACGAAGAAGCGCTGCATCGCGATGACCACGATGACCGGCGGCAGCAGCGCCAGCACCACCGCGGCCATAACGAGGTTCCACTGCGGGAAGGATTCGGCCACCGTCGCCATGCGCTTGATGCCCATGACGACGGTGTAATAGCCGGGATCGGTCGTCACCAGCAGCGGCCACAGATACTGGTTCCAGCCGAGCACGAACAGGATCACGAACAGCGCCGCGATGTTGGTCCGGCTGAGCGGCAGGAGAATGTCCCAGAAGAACCTGAGCGGTCCGGCGCTGTCGATGCGTGCCGCCTCGAGCAGCTCGTCGGGGATGGTGAGGAAGAACTGGCGGAAGAGGAAAGTCGCGGTTGCCGAGGCGATGATCGGGATGATGAGGCCGGGGTAGGAGTTCAGCATCCCGAGGTCGGCGACGACCTTGTAGGTCGGCAGGATGCGGACTTCGACCGGCAGCATCAGCGTGATGAAGATCAGCCAGAACGCCAGGGAGCGGAAGGGAAAGCGGAAATAAACGATGGCGAAGGCGGAGAGGATCGAGATCACGATTTTCCCGATCGCCACGCCCAGCGCCATGATCAGGCTGTTGAGCAGCATCGGCCACAGCGGCGGCGTCCCCGAGCTCGAAATGCCGGTACCGAGCATCACCGAATAGTTCTCCGCCGCCTGCGATCCGGGGAGGAGCGGAATGAGGCCCGACATGAAGTCGTACGGCCCGTGCGTGGAGGCGATCACCGCGATGTATACGGGGAAGATGACGACCACGACTCCGGCAATCAGGATCAGGTGGCAGATGAAATCGAGGACGGGGCGGTTTTCGACCATCGTCAGTACTCCACCTTCCGCTCGATGTAGCGGAACTGGACGACCGTCAGGGCGATGACGATCACCATCAGGATCACCGACTGGGCCGCCGACGAGCCGAGGTTGAGGCCGACGAAGCCATCCTCATAGACCTTGTAGACCAGGATGTTGGTGGCGCCGCCCGGTCCGCCCGTGGTGGTCGCATCGATGATGCCGAAGGTGTCGAACATCGCATAGACGATATTGACGACGAGCAGGAAGAAGGTCGTTGGCGAGAGCAGCGGGAAGATGATGGTCCAGAAGCGCTTGAGCGGCCCGGCCCCGTCGATGGCGGCCGCCTCCTTGAGCGACATCGGGATCGACTGCAGGCCGGCGACGAAGAACAGGAAGTTGTAGCTGACCTGCTTCCAGCTCGCGGCCAGCACCACGAGGATCATGGCGTCGGTGCTGTGCAGCAGATGGTTCCAGTCATAGCCGGTGCGCCGGATGAGGTAGGCCAGGATGCCGATCGTCGGGTTGAACATGAACCACCACAGCACGCCGGCGACCGCCGGGGCGACTGCATAGGGCCAGACGATGAGCGTGGTGTAGATGCTCGCAGACCGGATGGTGCGGTCGACGGCGAGGGCCAGGATCAACGCGACGCCGATCGAGACGATGGCGGTGCTCGCCGCAAAGATCGCCGTCGTGCCGAACGAGCCGAGGTAGTTCGGGTCACGGGCCAGCCGGACATAGTTTTCGAACCAGACGAAACTCGATTTGAGTCCGAAGGGGTCTTCGCGCAGCATCGACGACCAGGCGGTCTGTCCCGCCGGCCAGAGAAAGAAAATGACCGTCACCGCCATCTGCGGCAGGAGCAGCAGATAAGGCAGGACGCGGTGCGGGAAGACAGTGCGCTTGGACTGCATGGGAGGGGCAGGCCCGCGCCGTGGGCGCGAGCCTGAGAAGATGCGGCTACTGGTTGGCCGACTGGAACTGGCGCAGCAAATCGTCGCCCCGCTGCACCACCGAATCGAGCGCCTGCTGGGCGGTCTTCTTGCCCGACAGCAGGTTCTGGAACTCCTCGTCCTCGATGTCGCGGATCTGGCTGTAATTGCCGAAGCGCAGGCCCTTGGAGTTTTCGGTCGGCGGGTTGAGCGTGATCTCCTTGATCGCCACGTCCGAGCCCGGGTTCTTGGCGTAATAGCCCTGCTGCTGGCCGAGCTCGTAGGCGGCCTGGGTGATCGGCAGATAGCCCGAGAACTGGTGCCAGTCGGCCTGTACGGCCGGCGTGCTCAGATATTTGAAGAAGTCGGCCACGCCCTTGTATTCCTCAGGTGTATGGCCCTGCAGCACCCACAGGGTCGCGCCACCGATGATGGTGTTCTGCGGCGCGCCCTTCACGTCGCCATAGTAGGGCAGGAAGCCGAAGCCGACGTTGAACTTGGAGTTCATCAGCACCGCCGCGCGCGAGCCCGACGAGTTCATGTAGATCGCGCATTCGCCCGAATAGAATTTCGGCGGCGCGTCGTTACCGCCCACCGGGCCGCCATATTCGAAGATGCCGGCATCGGACCATTTCTTGAGATTGCCCCAGTGCCGGACCTGCACCGGGCCGTTGAGCTTGAGCTCGGCATCGAGCCCGCCGAAGCCGTTCTGCTCGGTGCCGATCGGAACATTGTGCCAGGCCGAGAAATTCTCGGTCTGGATCCAGGTGATCCAGCCGCTGGTGAAGCCGCATTTGGCCGCGCCCGACGACATCAGCTTGTTGGAATCGGTGACGAGGTCTTCCCAGGTCTTGGGCGGGGTGTTGGGATCGAGCCCGGCCTTCTGGAACTCATCCTTGTTGTAATAGAGGATGGGGGTGGACGAGTTGAACGGGAACGAGAGCATGTTGCCGTCGGTATCGGTGTAGTAGCCGACGACGGCCGGCAGGAACTGCTTGGTGTCCCACTCGTTGCCGGTGTCCTTCATCAGCTGATAGACCGGATAGACGGCGCCCTTGGCCGCCATCATGGTGCCGGTGCCGACCTCGAACACCTGCACGATGTCAGGCTGCTGGTGCGCGCGGAAGGCGGCGATCGCGCCGTTCATGGCTTCCGGATAGGTGCCCTTGAACACCGGCGTGACGTGGTAGGTGCTCTGGCTCTTGTTGTAGCCGTCGACGATCTGCTCCAGCTTCTTGCCGAGCTCGGCGCCCATGGCGTGCCAGAAGGTGATTTCGGTCGCGGCAAAGGTCGCCGTGGTCGAGGTGAGCAGAGCGGCAATACCGATCAGGCCTGCCGTGAGCTTTGCGTGAAGCATAGTTAACTCCTCCAGTATCAAGCGGCCCGGGAGTTGCTCTCCTGTGGCCATAACCCTTCGGACGTCGCGAAACAGAAGCGTCCACGCCCGCCGACCCAGTGACGCTAGAATACTTTTGTGACAGATCGAACGCCGACGCAAAAGCGTTTTTTTCCGGGCCCGGACGAAAAGCAGCAGATGCGGAAGGGCGCGGCCGCTTGCGCCGGGTCGTGTATCTGCCGCTTCGATGTCCTTCCGTCGGCGAGCAGACTTGACGGATGACGACATTCTCGGTTCCGTCATGGCCGGGCTTGGCCCGGCCATCCAGACGGACCCGCAGTAGGCGCGGAGGGTTTAGCTGGGTCGGCGGGTCAAGCCCGCGGATGGAACGGGAGATCGCGCAAGCGTCCGGCCCCTCGACACCGGTTCTCGCGCTAGAACCTCACTCCAGCCTCAATACATCCCCATGTGCCGCTGCAGCGCGGCGCTGAAGTGCGCCGACAGCGCGGCCTTCGCGGCTTCCGCGTCGCGCGCCTTGCAGGCGAGGATGATCTGCATGTGCTCGCGCAGCGAGCGCAGTGCCAGCGGCGGCGTCAGCTTGCGGTCGAGGCGGACGATGCGCAGGTAGTTGTGCATGCGCTTGTACGAGGTCTCGATCAGCGGGTTGTTGAGGCTGCGGATGATCGAATTGTGCAGGACCAGTTCCAGCTCTTCGAGCTCGGCGCGGGCCCAGTCGGTGAGCCCGTCCTTTTCGACTTCGCGCGTCACCGCGATGTGCCGCCGTTCGATCTCGGCCAGTTCGGCCTCGTCGGCGGTTTCGGCATAGACCGCCACCGCCGCCCGCTCGACGATGCCGCGGAACTGGTAGGTGGAACGTGTGAGCTCCAGCCCCGGCTTGATGAACTGGATGCCGGAGCGTGGGTGAATGGTGACGATACCCTCGGTCTCGAGGATCTTCAGCGCATCGCGCACCGGCGCGATCGGGATGCCGAGGATTTCGACCAGGTCGTTTTGCGACAGGAAGGCGCCGGCCGGGATTTTCCGCTCGAACAGGGTTTCGAGGATGCGCGTATAGGCGATGTCGCTGAGCCGCGATCCGCCGCCGATCTCCGCCACGGCCGTCACTCTGCCCTCCAATGCCACTTGCGTTCGCCCTCCAACTGAAATATCTCAGTCGCACACTGATATATCAAACAGCTTACCAGATCGATCAGAATGCGCATCGCCGAATTTCGCATCACCCGTTTTCAGTTCGCCCGGGACCGGGTCATTGGCGACAGCCAGGTCCGGGCGGATTCGGCGAACGTAGCGGCGCTGGAGCTGGTTGACGATAAAGGACGCGTGGGCCTGGGCTTTATCCAGACCTTATTTCATCCGCTGCCGAGCCAGGCCGAGATCGCCCGCGTGTTTGAGGACGAGGTCTGGCCGGGTCTTGTCGGGCAGCCGCCGATCGGCCTCGTGCACCGGGTCAACCGGCCGCGCGGCGGCAACCAGCGTGCCTTCAGCCTGCCGTTCCACGAGGCGCTGCAGGTGGCGCTCTGGGATTTGGCCGCCAAGCAGGTCGGCCTGCCGCTGCACCAGCTTCTCGGTAGCCGCCGCAACCGGGTCCGCGCCTACGCCTCCGGTCTCGACTATCATCTGAGCGACGCGGCGTTCGAGGCGCTGTTCGCGCATGCCGACTCCCTCGGCTACACCGCGTTCAAGATCAAGGTCGGCGCGCCCGATTTCGACCGCGACCTCCACCGCCTGCAGATTCTCGCGAAGACTGTGCGTCCCGGCGCACAGCTCATGATCGATGCCAACGAAGCCTGGGGCGCCAAGGAAGCGGCGGTCAAGCTCACCGCCATCCGCAAGGCCGGCTACGACCTGTTGTGGGTCGAGGACCCGATCCTCCGCCACGATTTCGAGGGCCTCAAGCTCCTGCGCGACGCCTGTCCGTGGACGCTCATCAATTCCGGCGAATATCTCGATGCCGCCGGCAAGCGCGCCCTGATGCTGGCGGGCGGCACCGACATCCTCAACGTCCACGGCCAGGTCACCGACGTCATGCGCATCGGCTGGCTGGCGGCGGAAATGGGCATCCCGGTGACGCTGGGGAACACCTTCCTCGAGATGGGCGTGCACATGGCCTGCGCGCTGCCCGAGGTCGAATGGCTCGAATACTCGTTCCAGAATTTCGACCATCTGGTCGATGCACCCATCGAGATCAGCGACGGCTGGATCATCGCGCCGGATCGTCCCGGCCACGGCCTCGTGCTTTCCGAAACCGCGCGCCGCGAGTGGGCGCGCCCGAACATCCTGGCGCGCGCCGATCTGGGGCCCGCGCCGTTCAATCCGCGGCTCAGCCCCGCGGCACCGATGGCCGCTGCCGGCTGATCCGGCACGACCAGCAATCACAAGGAGGGAGGATCCCCGTGAACATCATGCGCATCAGTCTGGCGCTTTCGGCCCTGCTCATCGCGAGCCCGGTCGTCGCCGCCGACAATTCCATTACCGTGTGGGCCGACGCCACCCGCCAGCCGGCGGTGGAAGCGTTCGAAGCCGCACATCCAGAAATCAAGGTGAACCTCGTCGTCGACGACGGCTCGTCGGGCGCCTCGGGCACGTTCCAGACCAAGATCGCTCTCGCCGATCAGGCCGGCTCGGGCTGGCCAGATGTCGTGTTCTCGACCCAGAACAACGACGCCTCCTGGGTGTCGCAGGAAACCAACGGCGTGCAGGCCTTCGCCCAGGTGCTGAGCGATGGCTTCCTCGATAAGGGCTTTCTCGAGGGCTACACCCCGGGGGCCGAGGATCCGGTAACCGTCGACGGCAAGGTCTACGGCCTGCGCAACGACCTCGCCCCGGTGCTGTTCTGGTACAACAAGGACCTGCTGACCAAGTTCGGCTACGACGTGCCCAAGACCTGGGAAGACTACCAGGCGCTCGGCGACAAGCTGGCCAAGGACCATCCGGGCTATTTCCTCGGCTCGATCGGCGACAGCTTCGAAGGCCCCTACGTCTACTACTGGAGCGGTGAAGCGCCGGTGTTCCAGATCAAGGGCGACACCTTCTCGTCCACCATCGACGATCCGAACACCAAGAAGGTCTCCGACCTGATCGACCACATGCTGAAGAACGGCACGCTCACGCAGGACTCCGTGTTCGGTGCCTCCTTCGTCGCCAAGGCCGACCACCTGGTCGCCATCCCCGGCCCCGCCTGGTATGCTGGCGCGTTGTTCCAGAACCCGGCCAGCGTCAACGCCAAGCCCGGGCAGTGGGCTGCCGCGCCGCCGCTCTACTGGTCGAACGGCGACAAGGTCACGGGCAATGTCGGCGGCGGCGTCTGGTATGCCTCGAGCCACACGCAGAACCCGGACGCGGTCAAGACATTCCTGCAGTTCATCGTGACCAACGACAAGACGGCGGGCACCGGTGGTCTGCCGGCCTACAAGGCCGCCGCCGACAAGTGGCTCGACAACCAGGCCAAGAGCGGTTTCTTCGCCGGCGACTTCAAGGGTGCGATCTCGGCGGCCGCAGCCAGCGTGTGGAACGGCTGGGGCTACCCGAACTTTTCGCCCGAAACCGCCTGGGCCAAGGTGATCACTCCCGGCCTCGCCGCCGGCAAGACGATGGCCGACCTTTCGGCCGACTGGCAGACGGAAATGAAGAACGAGGCGCAGGTTGTCGGGTATACCGTCAACTGAGCTGATCCTCGGGGTTGAATGAGTTGAGCACGCTTCACGACACAGCGGTCCATCCGCGCGCGGATGGACGGCCCCTCGCCAAAGCGAGCGTGGAGCGTGCGCAACGTCAGGTCGGGCTGGCCTTCATCAGCCTCTACACCGTGTTCCTGGTGCTGTTCGGTCTGCTGCCCTCGGCCTACGCGATCTACCTCGCCTTCACCAAGCGCAACGCCTTCGTGGGCGTCGCCAACTTCGTCAAGGTGTTCAAGGACTACCGCTTCCTCCCCGCGGTCGAGCATGTCGGGCTCTACCTCGTGGTCTGGCTCGTCAGCCTCATCATCCTGGTGGTGGTTCTCGCCATCATCGTTCACGCGATCGGCGTCAAATGGCTGTCGACCGGCGTGCGCTTCCTTTACTACATCCCCGGCGCGCTGGCCGGTGCCTCGAGCGTCATGCTCTGGCTGTTCGTACTCGACCCCACCGTCAGCCCCGTGTCGTTCCTGCTGCACGGGCTCGGCTTCAATTCGTTCGTCGAAACCGTGCAGGCCGACCATTTGCCGGTGACGCTCGCGATCATCGCCTTCTGGACCGGCGCCGGCGGCTGGATCATCGTGATGTACGGCGCGCTCAACAATATCAGCCGCGACGTCATCGAGGCGGCACGCGTCGATGGTGCCGGGCCGATCCGCACCGCCTGGTTCATCCAGATTCCGCTGCTGCGCAAATGGATCGCCTACATGGTGGTCCTCTCGTTCGCGGGCGGCACGCAGCTGTTTGTCGAGCCGCGCGTGCTGTCGCAGGCGAGCCGCGGCGTCGTCTCGCAGGACTATTCGCTCAACCAGCTCGCCTTCCTCTATGCGTTCAAGCAGAGCGACTTCAACGGCTCCGCCGCCATCTCGCTGGTGCTGCTGGTGGTCGCGCTGGTCCTGAGCGTGATCTTCGTGTTCAGGGGTGGCCTGTTTGAGCGCGCCTGACGCATCGCTGGGCGCCATGCGCGACGACTCGCCCGCTGCGTGGCTCGGGCGTGCGGTCGCCATCCTGTTGCTCGTCGTCTTCGCGGCGTTCTTCGTCGTGCCGATCGTCTGGCTGCTGATCGCGCCGACCAAGACCGACCGGCAGATGCTGCTCGATGCGCCGTTCTCGTTCGGCAGCCTGCAGACCGTCGCCGACAACTGGCAGAGCCTGGTCTCGTTCCAGGACGGGCTGCTCTGGACCTGGATCGGCAACTCCGCCTTCTACTGCATCGCGGCGCTGGCGATCACGCTCGTCACCAGCATTCCCGCCGGCTATGCCCTGGCGCTCACCGAGTTCCGCGGCCGCAAGGCGCTGCTCGCCACCACGCTCATCGTCATGCTGGTGCCGAGCACGGCGCTGGTGCTGCCGATCTTCCTCGAGCTCAGCGCCGTGCACCTGATCGGCAATCCGCTCGCCGCCATCCTGCCGTTCTCGTTCTTCCCGTTCGGCGTCTATCTGACCTACATCTACTTCTCGACCGCCATTTCGCGCGACCTGCTCGATGCGGCGCGGATCGACGGCGCCAGCGAGGTCCAGGTGTTCGCGCGGGTGGCGATGCCGCTCGCGACGCCGGTGATCGCGCTCGTCGGCTTCTTCAGCTTCACCAGCAACTGGAACAATTACTTCCTGCCTTATGTGATGCTGCCCGGCCGCAAGGCACCGATCCAGGTCGGGCTCGCCGAAATGCTGTCCAACGTGCCGCAGTTCAATCCGACCAATGCGGCGTCCTCGACGATTTCGCTCTCGGCGCTGGCGCTCGCGACGCTCGTCGCCATCGCGCCGGTGATGATCGTGTTCCTGTTCGCGCAGCGCTTCCTCGTCACCGGCATGACGGCGGGAGGCACCAAGGAATGAGCGCTCAGCGCATGGGGATGGTGATCGGGGTCAAGCCCGAAAAGCTGGCCGAATACAAGCGGCTCCATGCCGAGCCGTGGCCGGAGATGAATGTCGCGCTCTCGGCCGCCCACATCCGCAACTACTCGATCTTCCTGCGCGAGCCCGAGCACCTGCTGTTCGGCTATTGGGAATATACCGGCAACGACTATGCCGCCGACATGCAGGTGCTGGGCGATCTCGCCGTCACCAAGAAGTGGCTGGCGCTGACCGATCCGTGCCAGGCGAAGCTGAGCTCCGCCGCGCCGGGTGAGTGGTGGTGCGACATGCCCGAAATCTACCATCTGGACTGAGGCGCATGGTCGAGCTTTTTGGCACCAGCCTGACGCGACGGCAGGTTGAGGAGCGGACTGGAGCGCTGTCCCAGTTCGCCGGCGTGCGGCTGATGACGCTCGGCGACGGTCTCGAGCGCGGCATCCGCATGCTGGAGTTCCGCACCGGCTCCGGCCTGCGCTTCACCGTGCTGGTCGATCGCGCGATGGACATCGCCGATTGCGAGTACAAGGGCCAGTCGATCGGCTGGAACTCGCCTGCCGGCTTCCGGCATCCGGGCCTGCATGAATATGAGGGCGAGGGCGGTCTTGCCTGGACGCGTTCGTTTTCGGGCCTGCTGGTCACCTGCGGGCTCGACCACATCCTGTTCATGAACGAGGTGCCGACCGACACCTATGTCTATTCGCCCAGGCAAACGGTCAAGCATTCGCTGCATGGCCGGGTCGGTACCATCCCGGCGCGGCTCACCGGCTACGGCGAGAGCTGGGACGGCGACCGCTGCGTGCTCTGGGCGGAAGGCGTCGTGCAGCAGGCCGCCGTGTTCGGCGAGGACCTGCACCTCATCCGGCGCATCGAGGCGGAGGTCGGCGGCAGGGAGATCCGGCTGCACGACCGTGTGGTCAACCACGGCTTCTACAAGACGCCGCACATGTACTGTTACCACATCAATGTCGGCCACCCGGTGCTCGATGCCGGCTCGCGCTATCTCGCGCCGGTGCGCGACGTGGTGTGGGCGGCCCATGCCGATGCCGCGACCTATCGCAGGCAGGGTGTCGGTTATCGTGTGCCGAGCGCGCCGAAGCTCGATTTCCACGAGCAGGTCTGGCAGCATGAGCTCGGCGCCGATGCCGGGGGTGAGGTGCCGGTCGCGCTGGTCAACGATCGGCTCGGCCTCGGCTTCGAGGTGGTGACGCGCAAGGACCAGTTCCCCTGCCAGTATGAGTGGCAGAATTTGCAGGCGGGGCAGTACGCGTTCGGCATCGAGCCCTCGAGCAACCACGTGCTGGGCAATCTGGCGGCGCGCGAGCGCAACGAGATGATCTGGCTCATGCATGGCGACGAGAAGCACTACGACGCGACGTTCCGCGTGCTCGACGGCAGGGACGAGATCGCCGCGGCCGAGGCGCGCATCCGCGCCATCGCCCGGCAGCCGGACGACGATTATCCGCAGCCCTCGGGCAACCACCTCAGGATCGCAGGCCGCGCATGAGCACCAATCCGACGGGCGCCGACCATTTTGGCTCGGTCGCCGGCAAGACCATTCTCTATACCGGTGCCGCCGGTGGCCTCGGGCTTGAGACCACCGTACTGATGCTCCGGACCGGCGCCAGGGTCGTCGCCGTCGACAACGACCTCAAAAAGGTCGCGGCGCTCAAGCAGGCGGCCGAAGGGCTCGACGGCCTTCGTGTCGAAACGCTCGACCTCAGCGACCACGCGCGGTTGCGCAGCGAGCTCGAGCGCGTCTCGGGTGAGATTGGCGGCTTCGACGTCGTGATCAACAACGCCGCGATCTATCCGAGCAAGCCATTCGAAGACTTCACGCTCGACGAGATCAAGCGGGTGCAGGCGATCAACGTCGAGGCCGGCATCGTCTGCGTGCAGGTCGCCCTGCCGCACATGAAGGCGAAGGGCCGCGGCCGCATCATCAACATCTCGTCCATTACCTTCTCGGGCGGCTGGGAGAACCTCGGTCCCTACATCCAATCCAAGGGGGCGCTGATCGCGCTGGCCCGCGTCTGGGCGCGCGAGTTCGGCAAGTATGGCGTCACCGCCAATGCCATCTCTCCGGGCGCCTTCCCGACCGACGCCGAGAAAATCCATCCCGATCTCGTCGCCTACGAAAAGCGCATCCTCGACAGCCAGGCGATCAAGCGGCGCGGCCGTCCGTCCGACATCGCCAATACGCTGATGTTCCTCGCCTCCGACGCCTCCTCCTTCATCACCGGCCAGACCATCAACGTCGATGGCGGCTGGGTCATGCATTGAGGTGCAGATGATCACGCCTCCCCACCAGGTCATTCCCGCGAAAGCGGGAACCTCTGTTTGGCGATATGCATCTGTACCAACCAAAACGGAGGTCCCCGCTTTCGCGGGGATGACCCCGAGAAAAACACGACTGTCGTTCTAAATCTCCAGGTACACAATGGGAATTCTCTCCGGCTATCGCGTGCTCGACTGTTCCATCGCCATGGCAGGGCCGTTCGCGGCACAGCGGCTGGGCGATCTGGGCGCCGACGTGGTCAAGGTCGAGCCGATCGCCGGCGAGTGGCAGCGCCACAATGCGGCCGGCGGCGCGCGCGGCAACAAGATCAACGTCTCGTTCCTGTCGCTCAACCGCAACAAGCGCTCGCTCGCGGTCGATCTCAAGAACCCCGAGGGCAAGGCAGTGCTGATCGAGCTGGTCAAGACTGCCGACGTATTCCTGCAGAACTACCGGCCGGGTGTCGCGAAGCGCCTCGGCGTCGACTACGAGACCCTGAGCCAGATCAATCCGCGCCTCGTCTATGTGTCGATGTCGGGCTATGGCGAGGACGGTCCCTATCTCAACTGGCCGGGGCAGGACCTCGTGCTGCAGGGTATGTCGGGCGCCATGCTGTCGGCGGGCCGCGAAGGCGAGCCGCCGACGCCCGCCGGGCAGTTCCTCGTCGATGCGGTCACGGCCTACACCGCGTTCGAGGGCGCGCTCGCGGCGCTGCTCCATCGCGAGCGGACCGGCGAGGGCCAGCTCGTCCAGGTCAACATGCTCGATGCGATCACGACCCTGCAGATGCAGGAGTTGTCGGTTCATACCGTCGGCGGCAAGGCACAGGTGCGCTCGGCGGAGCCGCATGCGCACGCCTTCATCCGCGCGCCCTATGGCGTGTTCGCCACCAGGGACAGCAACATCATCGTTGCATTTCCGCCGTTGCCGAAGCTTGGCGAAGTGATCGGCGAGCCGTCGTTCCTCAGCCTCGATACCGAGCGCGACAGCTGGGCCAGGCGCGACGAAATCTTCGCCAAAACGCGCGAGCGGCTGAAGACGAAGACGACCGCCGAGTGGATGGCACTGATGCGCGCCGCCGACATCTGGTGCGGGCCGGTCTATGGCTACACCGACCTGCTCGAAGATCCGCAGATCAAGCACAACGGCACCTTCGTCGAATACGACCACCCGACCGAAGGACGCGTGAAGACCCCGGGCTTTCCGATCAGGTTCTCGAAGACGCCGTCGCGGGTCGAGCGCGGGGCGCCGCTCACCGGGGAGCACACGACCGATATCCTGCATGAAGCCGGTTACAGCGACGCCGAGATCGCGACGCTGGTCAAGGATGGCGCCATCGGGACCGCTATATGACTCCGAGCTATCGCGGGCTCACCTGGGACCACCCGCGCGGCTACACTGCGCTGGCCGACGCGGCGCGTGAGATTGCGCCGGGGCAGGGGCTCCATATCGAATGGGACAAGCAGCCGCTCGAAGGCTTCGAGTCGCATCCGATTGCCGACCTCTGCGCGCGCTATGACCTCGTGGTGCTCGACCACCCGCATGTCGGCGAGGCGGTCGAAGCCGGATGCCTGCTGCCGATCGAGGCCGTGCTCGGGGTTGACCTTCTCGCCGAGATCGGCGCGGCCACGATCGGCCCGTGCCTTACGAGCTATCGCTATGCCGGCCGGCACTGGGCCTTGCCGCTCGATGCCGCCGCGCAGGTGACGGCCTATCGGCCGGACCTCTCTGCGCCGGCCGCAAACTGGAGCGGTGTTCTGGCGCGGTCCACCGAAGGGGGCGTCGGCATGTCGCTGATCGGCCCGCATGCCATCCTGTCGCTGCTCTCGATCGCCGCCTCGTTCGGCGATCCCCCGGCGACGGAAGATCCGCAGCGCTTGTTGCGCGACGACACAGGCATTGAGGCCGTCGAGCTGCTGGCGGAGCTTGCGTCGCGGTCCCCGGCCTCCATCCAGCAGCTCAACCCCATCGGCATCCTCGGTCATATGGCGCAGCGCGACGATGTCCGCCTCGTCCCGCTGATCTACGGCTACGTCAACTACACGCGGCCGATGCCGGGGCGGTACGCCGTCGCCTTCGCCGATGCGCCCAGCGGCCGCGCCGGTCCGGGGTCGACCCTGGGCGGCACCGGGATCGGCGTCTCGACCCGCTGCGCGGTGACCCCCGAGCTCAAGGCGCATCTGGGCTGGCTGCTCAGCGCCGACGCTCAGACGGGCTATATTCCGAGCCACGACGGCCAGCCGAGCCGCCGCGGC
>Ga0070658_10002929_pt1 | contig 14147 bp, 15 predicted proteins | sample KBSC13metaG_FD_64664 | JGI IMG/M metagenome (GOLD analysis project Ga0070658, IMG submission 64664) | Corn rhizosphere microbial communities from Kellogg Biological Station, Michigan, USA - KBS C1-3 metaG | ecosystem: Host-associated > Plants > Roots > Rhizosphere > Soil ... | reverse complement strand
CCGATCGGCTCCGAGGGGCACTCGGGGCGGCACGCGGTCGGCTTCTGGGACACGGTCATCGACGGCGAGATGTGGTACTACGGCGAGGGCCAGTTCGACAAGCGGGTCTACCGGCCGGCCGACCGGGTCTACGTGGGACCCAACCAGGCGCGGGCGATGAACTTCACCGACGGGGTCTGGGCCGTGGAGTACGCGCGGGGTCCGCTTCCGTTGTCGGTACCCTTCGGGGTCGCCGACGAACTCGTGAGCACGCTGGACTTCGCGACCGCGGCGCAGACGCTGAGCATCTACGCGACCCTGGTCGGCAACCACTGGCGGCAGCCGCACCCGGACGGCTCCGCACCCGGGCCGCTGCGCCGCGCGCTCGGCGGCCTGCTCGGTACCGTCGGTCCCGCCGTCACCCGCCTGGTACGCCCGCCGGAGCCCGACGACACGATCCCGTCGGATCAGCCTCGCGAATAGTAGGGCGAGAGACGCAGGATCGCGGCCCGGGCGAGCGGGCTGGCGACCGGCATCAGGCGGCGTTTCCAGCCCAGCCCCGCCGCCACCGCCTCGGCGATGTCGTCGAACGTGTGCCGCTGGTACCGCAGCAGCCGCTCGCTCTCCTCGGTGTCCACCCAGTCCGTCGCGTACACCTTGTCGCTGAACGCCTCGTCCGGCAACGGTTCCACGCCCATCGCGGCGAGCAGCCGGGTCAGGTACTCGCGGTAGGTCAGCTGGCAGGACGGCCCACCGCCGACGAACAGGATCCGCCCCCACACCGCAGCGGTCTCCAGCGCGTTGGCGATGGCCAACCCCGCGTCGTCCGCGTGCAGCGCCTCGATCCGGTTGCGCAGGCCGATCTCGAACATGATGGGGTGCGGGTCGCGGATGCCCAGGATCGGCACGTCGGACAGGCGCAGGATCGACCAGCGCAGCCCCGACTCGCGGACGAGCCGCTCCGCCTCGATCTTGTGCGAGGTGTACGGGTCGGTCGCCTCCAGCGGGTCGTCCACCCGGCGCGGTGGCGTGCGGTGCAGCGTGTGGCCGTGCACGTCGAACGTCGAGGAGAACAGCAGCGACGGCGGTACGGGCTGGGCAAGGCAGGCGACGACGATGTTCGCGGTACCGTCCACATTGGACCGTCGGGCCATCTCGGGCTGCTCGTCGGCGACGGGCGGGATGACGGCCGCGAGGTGGACGACGACGTCGGTACCCTCGACAGCCCGGCCGACCGCGTCCGGGTCGGTGATGTCGCCCCACAGCACCTCCACGCCGGACGGCTGCTCCCGCGCCCATCGCCGGGCGGCCGTGGTCAGGCGCACCAGGCAGCGCACCCGGTGACCCCGGGCGAGCAGTTGGGGCAGGGTGTGCGAGCCGACGTTGCCGGTGGCGCCGGTGAGCAGGATCTTCATGACGCTCCAGAACCTCAGAGTACGAAGGGTATGACGGCGCGGCGCCCGGTCGGGTACCCGTCGAACCGCTCGCGGTACCAGGCGTGGTGGTCGATCCCGCGCGGCAGCAGGTTGGCCGTCGTGTACACGGCGAACGCCAGCCCCGCGGGGGACCAGGACAGCAGCGCCCAACCGAACCACTGCACGATCTCGCCGAGGTAGTTGGGGCAGGAGACCCAGCGGTACAGGCCGCCGTGCGGGATCTGGTAGCCGCTGCCCGCCGTCTCGCCTGTCGAGCGCTGACTGGGGCCGGCTCCGCGAGCGTCGCCGGCCGCACGCAGGGCGCGCAGCCGTCGGTCGGCGTCCCGGTTGACGGCCAGCCCCGCGACGAACAGCACGGTACCGGCGAGGAACCGGGGATCGGTGAGCCAGCGCGCCGGGTAGTCGCCGTACTGCGCGACCCAGCGCGCGTTGACGTAGCCGTTGAGCAGGTTGAACGCGACCGCCATCAACGCGATGACGACCGGCATCCGGGTCGAGCCGCGCAGCCGCCAGGGGTACACGAAGGCGCGGTACACGTAGTGGGTCTGCCACAGCAGCAACAGGATCAGCGGTACGAGGTCGGCGCGGTGCGCTCCGGTCAGGTAGAAACCGGCGAACACCAGCGCGGCCGGGCTCTCCATGACCAGCCAGCCGATCCGCGCCGGTACCGTCGGGCCCCAGCGGTCGGTGGCGTAGCGGCCGTACGGCGCCCGTACGAAGCGCAGCCCGGCGAAGGTGGCGACGGCCAGCAGCAACTCCAGCGCCACGAGCGCGCCGTACCAGCCGGGGATCGACATCGCCGCAGTGTAGCGGTCAGTGGCGCTCGGTTGTCTTGGCCGTCTCGCCAGGCTTCGGCACGTACCGAGCCAGACATTCGCGCACCGGCAGCCCGTGCGCGTCGCACCAGGCGTTCGCCTTCGTGTCGGAGTCGAACGTGGTGGTCACCACGCTGTGCCAGAGGGTACGTCCGGCGCACGGGCCGCTGGCGGGGATGTCGGGGTCGCCCAGCTGGCTCGGTCGCGCGGTCAACGCCTCGAACCGCTGGTGCAGCGCGAGGTGCATGGCGAGGATCTGCTGCACGGTGACGTGCGGCGTGTCCAGCTTGCCGTCCGGTACCCAGTTGGGCTCGATGTCCACGTTCAGCCCGACGCACTTGCCGGACACCTGGGGTACCCAGTGACCGGCGAGCGCGGCCACCTGCTGGCCGTCCTCGTCGGCCTCCCGGTTGAGCTCGGCGGTGGCCTGCGTGGCCGTGAGCTTCAGGGCCTGCGCCGGGTCGCTCGGCCGCGCACTGTCCACTGGGGACGGTCCGGTCGCGCTCGGGCTCGACGGCGCCGGGCCGTCCGAGGCCGAGGTGGCCGGGGCGGCCGAGGGGGTGCCGTAGGACGGGGTACCACCCGCGCTCGGGCCGTGGCTCGGGCCGAGCGCGGTGTCGTGCCGCGTCGACAGCTCCCAACGGACCGCGACGCCGGTGCCGGTGAGGAGGATCACGATCGCGGCCGCGACCGCGACGGTCACCGCGCGCCCGCCGGCCCGACGCGCGGGCGTGACGGACCGCTCCGCCGCGGGCGGGCGGGCCGGGCGGACCGCGACACTGCCCGGTTCGGCGTTGCCCGGACGGGGGGCATCCTGGATGTCGGCATCGTCCGGGTCCGCCCCGCGCGGGTGCGCCCCGTGCACGTCCGCCCCGTGCACGTCCGCCCCGTGGTCGGCGGGCGCGTAGAGGATCCGAGGGGTGATCTCCTCGGCCGCGATCGCATCGGCCCACGGGTCGGAGGGCGGCTGCAGCGGTGTTTCCTCGCTCACTCTCGGCTACCTCTCCCCGTTGCGCGGCGCGGCCCCGAGGTCCTGCCCCGGGCGCAGCGCGGTAACGGGCGGCCTGGTCATTGCGCCGATATGATCCGGCACAATGGCCGGGGTCCGCCACCCCACCCGGAACGGAGGCGACGCAGATGTCCACGACGGGCGGCGATCGCTGGCCGGGGCGCCGGCGGGGCTGGCTGTTCCTCGCCGTGGCGGCCGTGATCGCCGTGGTACTGGTCGTGGTCGTCGCCGTCGCGTCGGGCGCGGTCAAGTCGGTACCGGCGTTCGTTGCGCCGGGCGCTCCGTCCCCGTCGGCAGTACCGTCCGCGCCGCCGCCCTCGCTGCCGCCCTCCACGCCGTCCGCGCCCGGGGACCTGGATGCCTGCGTCGCCGCCGACCTGGCCGCGATGAGCCTGGAGGCACAGGTCGGTCAGCTGCTCATGGTCGGTACCCAACTGGGCAGCCCGGCCGGACTGGCCGACACGGTGCGCCGGTACCACCTGGGCGGTGTGTTCCTCCAGGGCCGTTCGTCGGCGAGCGCGGCCACCGTGCACCAGGGCGTCGCCGCGCTGCAGTCGGCGGCCACCGGCGCCGGGGGCATCCCGCTGCAGATCGGCGTGGACCAGGAGGGCGGGGAGGTGCAGAGCCTCAAGGGCACGGACTTCCCGACGGTACCCACGGCCGTCGAGCAGGGCCGGCTGAGCCCCGCGGCGCTCAGCGCGCGCACCGCCGACATGGCCCGCCGCCTGCTGCCCGCCGGGATCACCATCGACCTCGCCCCGGTGGCCGACACGGTGCCGCCCGCCTACCTGGGCTCCAACCCGCCGATCGCCGGCTTCGACCGCCAGTACGGGACGGATCCGACCGCGGTCGCGAACGACATCTCCACCGTGGTGACCGCCATGCAGTCGACCGGGCTGCTGACCACCGCCAAGCACTTCCCGGGCCTGGGCCGGGTGCACGCCAACACCGACACGTCCACCGACGCGGTCGACAATCTGACCACTGTGGACGATCCGTTCCTTGCCCCGTTCGCCGCGGCGATCCGGGCCGGTACCGCGGCGGTGATGATTTCCCTGGCGACGTACCCGAAGCTGGACCCGAACTCGGTGGCGGCGTTCTCCGCGCCGATCGTCACCGGCATGCTGCGCCACCGGCTCGGGTTCACCGGGCTGGTGATGTCCGACGACCTGGGCAACGCGGCGGCGGTCCACGCGGTACCGGCCGGCGACCGCGCGGTGCGCTTCATCGCGGCCGGCGGCGACATGGCCCTGACGCTGCAGCCGAACGACGCCGCACCGATGACCGCGGCGCTGCTGGCCAGGGCGCAGTCCTCGAGCCAGTTCCGGGCGCAGGTCACCGCCGCCGCGGGGCGGGTGCTGCGCAGCAAGTTCCGCGCCGGCCTGCTCACCTGCTCACACTGACGCGGTGGACGCGGCTAGCAGCCGGTCCAATACTGGAGAGCGTGGTGGCCCGGCCGCTCAACGCCGTACCGCTGAATGTCGGTGGCCGGGGATAGGTTTGCCCGCATGGAACCCGATGACCGGTTCGAGGCTCTGGTCGAGCAGTTGCTCGCGGTCCCCGGCGTGACACCGCCGGGTCCCGGGCGCGGCTTCGGCTCCCACGCGCTGCGCTTCGACAACAAGATCTTCGCGATGCTGGTGCGCGGCCGGCTCGTGGTGAAGTTGCCGAAGGCGCGGGTCGACGCGTTGGTGGCCGCGGGGGAGGGCATCCGCTTCGACGCCAACAAGGGGACGCCGATGCGGGAGTGGCTCTGCCTCGCCCCCGAGTCGCGGCTGGACTGGCCGGCGCTCGCCGACGAGGCGCTCGACTTCGCCGGCCGCCGCCGGGGCGCCGCCAAGCCCGCTCAGTCCACCAGCGCGGAGTAGACCAGTTGGTGCAGCTGCGGCCGCAGTGGATGGATCCCGGAGGGCATCAGTTGGGTGAACAGCATCCCGGTGACCTCCTCGGCCGGGTCCACCCAGAACGTGGTGCTGGCCATGCCACCCCAGTAGAACTCGCCCGGGCTCATCAACGTCTTGACCGGCAACGGATTCTCCACGACCGCGAAGCCCAGCCCGAAGCCGATACCGACCAGCGTCGTCTCCGGGAACCCCTGCGCGCCGAGGCTGGCCAGGTCGCGGCCGCCGGGCAGGTGGTTGCGCGTCATGTAGCGCAGGGTTCGGGTACCGAGGATCCGCTCGCCGTCGAGCTCCCCGCCGCGCAGCAGCATCTGGGTGAACCGGTGGTAGTCGGCCGCCGTGGACACCAGTCCGGAGCCGCCCAGCAACGCCGCGGGCTTCTCCAGCGCGTACCGGCCGAGGCCCGTGGGCGCGGTCCGGCCGGTACCCGGATCGAAGACATAGAGCGTGGCGAGCCGTGCGGCGTCGGCGGGCTCGACCCACCACCGCGTGTCGTCCATGCCCAGCGGCCGCAGCACCCGCTCCGCGACGACCTCGTCCAGCGGCCGCCCGCAGATCACCTCGATGACCCGGCCGAGCACGTCGGTGGCGACCGAGTACCCCCAACCCGAGCCGGGCTGGAACTGCAGTGGCAGCCCGGCGAACCGGTCGCACACCTCGGCGAGGTCCATGCCGGCCCGCGGTCCGAGGTCGAAGCCGGCCAGGCGGTAGCACTCGTCGACGGGGTTGGCGTGCATGAACCCGTAGGTGAGCCCGGAGGTGTGGGTCAGCAGGTGCCAGATCCGGACGGGCTCGGTCGCCGGCACGGTGTAGGGCCGCAGCGCCGAACCCTTGTCGTACACGCGGGTGCCCGCGAACTTCGGGAGGTACCGGCTCACCTCGTCGGTCAGTTCGAGGCGCCCCTCCTCCCACAGCGCCATCGCGACGACCGACGTGACCGGCTTGGTCATCGAGTACACGCGCCACAGGGTGTCCTCGGTCACCGGCAGGCCGGCCTCCAGGTCGCGCCGCCCGTAGGTCGAGGAGTGCACCACCTGCCCGCGCCGGGTCACCACGATGTGCCAGCCGGCCAGCCGCCCGTCGTCCACGTACCGGGCGAAATGCGTGTCCAGCCCGGCCAACCGGCGCGGGTCGAAGCCGAGCGCGGCGGGGTCGGTGGTCGGGGGCAGAGCCATCGGTACTCCTCTCCGCCGTCACCCTAGCGCCGCCGTACCCGCGCCTGAAGGTGTCGCGGTCCGGGGAGCTGGCTCGGATTTGGGTCGCGCGCCAGGCGTCGGGCCGGCAGGATCGGGCGGATGACCGAGTTCACGACGCCGCGCCTGCTCCTGCGACGGTGGCGGGAGGACGACCTCGAACCACTCGCCGCGATGAACGCCGATCCCGAGGTGATGCGGTACATCGGCGACGGCTCGGTCCGCGACCGGCAGCAGACCGCGACCGGTCTGGCCCAGGTGGAGCGGGAATGGGACGAGCGCGGGTACGGCCTGTTCGCGGTGGAGGTCCGGGAAACCGGGCGGCTGGCCGGCTGGGTCGGGCTCGCGGTACCGGCGTTCCTGCCCGAGGTGCTGCCCGCCGTGGAGATCGGCTGGCGGCTGGGCCGGGAGTACTGGGGTGCCGGCATCGCCACCGAGGCCGCCCGGGTCGTGCTGCGGTTCGGCTTCGACGAGGTCGGGCTCGATCGGATCATCAGCATCCGGCACGTGGACAACCGCGCGTCGGGCCGGGTGATGGAGAAGCTCGGCCTGCGGTTCGACCGCAAGACGGTGGTACCGGCGCATGGACAGCCGGTCGAGGTCTACGCGATCAGCCGCGACGAGTACCACGCCGGGCGCGGATCCGCCTGATCCCGGGCGCCGGCGGCCACAATGGGCCGGTGGAGTCCCCGGCCCGAACCAGCGTCGCGCGCCTGCCCGCCAGCCCCGGCGTGTACCGGTTCCGGGACGCCCGCGGCCGGGTGCTCTACATCGGCCGGGCGTCCCAGCTGCGCAGGCGGGTCGCGTCCTACTGGTCGGACCTGCGCGACCGCCGGCACCTGGCGCCGATGGTGGCCCGCATCGGCCGGGTCGAGGCGGTCGCGTGCGACTCCGAGCACGAGGCGGCCTGGCTGGAGCGCAACCTGCTGGAGCGCCGGATGCCGCCGTGGAACCGTACGCCCGGCGGGCAGGAGGTACCGGTGTACCTGCGGCTGGACGCCGGCCCCTCGGCACCCGAACTGCGCGTCACGCACCTCGGCGAGCCCGGCGACTTCGGCCCGTACCTCGGCGGAGCCCGGGTACGGCTGGCCGTCACCGCCCTGCACCGGGTGCTTCCGCTGTCCTACACCGGTACCGGCATGAGCGCGTCGCAGCGGGACATGGCCGCGAAGCTGGGCGTCGGGCCGGCCGACCGGCGGCGCCTGGTCGACGCGCTGACCGCGGTACTGCGACGGGAGCCGGCGGCGCTGGCGTCGGTACGCGACGAGCTGTGCGCCCGGCGGGACCGCGCGGCCGGGGCGCTGGCGTACGAGCTGGCCGGTCGGCTGCGCGACGAGGCCGAGGCCGTCGAGTGGATCGCCAGCCCGCAGCGGGTCACCCGGTTCCCGGGCGAGGACCTGACGGTCTGCGGCTGGGCCGGCGGCGTGCTGGTGCGCTTCGAGATCCGGGCCGGCCGGCTGGACTCCTGGACGCAACGCGCCTGTGGCGCGGCCGGGGCGAGCCGGCAGCTCGCCGCCACCCCGCCCGCCTGGGCCGGCTTCGCCGCCCGCAACGCCGAACTCGCCGCCGAACTCGCCGGCTCAGCAGCGCTCCGACCCCTGACCGGCTGAGCCGGCGCCCCGGCGATGGAACGGGATGGAACGCCTCCGGGGCAGCGAGCGCATGGAGGTGTTCCCTTGACAGGCAAGCAGGTACTGCTCGGCGCGGCGGCGGCCGCACTGGTCGTCACGTCGGGCATGGCGTTGGGTGATCCGCCGCCGAAGCAGCCGCCGACACCGGGTGTGGTCATCCACGTCGCGCTGCCGGCCCCCCGGCCGTACCCGCCGGACCCGCCGGTCATCCGGGGCTGAGCACCGCGCTCAGTCGCGCAGCGTCGCCCCGATCAGGGACTCGACGTCCCGCCAGGTCGGCGCGGGCAGCCCGTAGCTTGGTACCGGGCGCGCCTGCGGCCCGAAGAAGTACTGGTACGCGACCGCCCCGCGGATCGCCGCGTGCACCTCGGGATGGTCGTCCACGAAGTGGGTCAGCCCCAGCTCCTCGCAGTGCGCGCGCTTCTCCTCGCGGCGCACGCAGAACCGGAGATGCTCGGGCCGCAGCCCGGTGCGGCCGAAGAAGTCGCGTCCCGCGAGCCACCGCCGGGTACGGGCCTGCGTCCGCGGGCCGCACTTGGACACCAGCCACACCCGACCGTGGAACGGGGGTACCAGCCGGGAGATGGCCGCCACCGCGCCGGCCATCTCCGGGGTGGCCAGCATGGTCTCCTCGTCACTGGAGAAGAAGGCGGTGTCCCCGCCCGGGTGCGCGGGCCCGTCGATGATGACCCGGCCGATGTCGATGCCGAGGCGTGGTTCTGTCATGCCTCCAGGGTGCGGGCGTCACCCGCCCGAGTGGAACTATGGATTGCCCGCCCATCTATAGTTTCCAACTATGAAGGGTCGGCACCTGCTGGAGCCCGACGCGGTACGCGCCTTCGGCGTCTTCGCCCAGCACCGCAACTTCACCGCCGCCGCGGCGGTGCTGCGGATCAGCCAGCCGTCCCTGCACGTGAAGATCCGTAAGCTCTCGGCCGCACTCGGCGTGCAGCTCTACGAGCGCGACGGCCGCAAGCTCGTGCTGACCGCCGCCGGGCAGCGGCTGGCCACCTACGCCGCCGACGGTGCGCGGCGCGCCGACGAACTGCTGCGCGAGCTCAGCGGCGGGCTGCCGGACCTGACCGTGGCGGCCGGGCAGGGCGCGTTCCGCTGGGTCATCTCCCGCGCGATCCGGCGGGTGAGCAAGGAGGGGCGGCGGGTGCGGGTCATCACCGCCGACCGGGACGCCGCGCTGTCGGCGCTGTCCGGCGGGCGGGCCGACCTCGCGGTGATCGGGTACGACCCGCCGCCGCGGCACTTCGACGCCGTCCAGATCCGGCGGTACCCGCAGGTGCTCGTCGTGGACTCCGCGCACCCGCTCGCGGGTCGTGAACGGCTGCGGCTGTCCGACCTGGACGGGCTGGACCTGGTGGTACCCCTGCCGGACCGGCCGCACCGCCGGGCGTTGGAGCGCGCCTTCCTCGACGCCGGGGTCGAGCTGCGCCCGGTCGCCGAGGCGGACGGCTGGGACCTGCTGGTGCACTTCGTGAAGCTGGGCATCGGCGCGAGCATCGTCAACGGTTGCGTGCCGGTACCCGAGGGCCTCACGGCGGTACCGGTGACCGACCTGCCGGCCGTGCGGTACTGGGCGGTCTGGCGCGGGCAGGGGCAGGGCGAGCCGCCCGCCTTCCTGCACCACTTCCTCGCCGCGCAGGCCGCCTCGGCCGAGCCGCCCGCCGAGCCCGCGAAGCCCGCGCGGGGTGTGGCGCCCGCGCCGCCCGTGGAGCCGGCGCGGGACGACCTGTGACCGGCGACCTGACCCGGCTGAGCCGTTTCCTGTCCTATGTGCTCCGGCACGATCCCGGCGCGGTCGGCATCGAACTCGACGCCGGCGGCTGGGTCGACGTGGACACGCTGCTGGCCGCCCTGGCCGCGCACGGCCGCCCGATGTGCTCTACCACGGTACGGTGCCGCGCTTCCTGCCCGGCATCCGCGCCGAGGGGCTGCTTCCCGGCCGGCGCCACCATGTGCATCTGTCGGTCGACGAGCCGACGGCCGAGACCGTGGGCGGCCGACGGGGCACCCCGGTGGTACTGCGCGTCGACGCGTTGGGGATGCATGGCGCCGGGCACGAGTTCTTCGTCGCGGCCAACGGGGTGTGGCTGACCGCCGCCGTCCCTCCACAGTGGATAGTTGGTCCTACCTAGCCGGAATGAGTACGGCGACTCAGGCCCGGGGTGGCCGGCGCCGGGTTCGCATCGTGGCGCCGATCGGCGCGGCCGTGGTGCTGCTCACCGCCGGTGTGGTGGTCGCGTGGACCAGCCGGACCCCGGCGGTACCGCCAGGGTCGAGTGCCAGCGCGCCGGGATCCCGCGCACACCAAGGGGTGGGACCGGGACGCCTGGCCCATCCCGGTCGACGACTCCACCCTGCTGGTCCACTGCATTGCCAAGTCACCGGACGGCGAGAGCACGGGCGCCGTCGTCAAGTAGTTCCTACCTGAACCGGGCCCCAGCGTCCACAGTGGACGGATGGGCCGCCGCGCCGCTGCCGCTGCGCACCGCGTCACCGTGCCCCGGCCACCAGGCCGAGTGACCCATGAGCGCGGTCAGCGCCGGTACCAGGAACATCGACATCACGAACGCGGCCAGCAGGATGCCCGCCGCCACCGAGAACCCGATCTGTTGCAGGAACGCCACCGGCGCCAGGGCCAGCGCGCCGAACGTACCGGCCAGGATCAGGCCGGCCGAGCCGACCGACGGACCGGCGTGCTCCACGCCGAGCGCCGCCGCCTCGCGCGGTGGCTGACCCGCCCGGGCCTCCTCGCGCAACCGGGCGATCATCAGGATGTTGTAGTCGGTACCGATCGCGAGCACGAACAGGTACAGCACGATGGGCAGCTGGAAGGTCACGCCCGGCTTGCCCTGCACGCCCTGGAACAGGTACACGCCCGCGCCGAGCGTGGCGGCGAAGTTGAGCAGTACCGCGATGACCAGATAGATCGGCGCGACGATGCTGCGCAACAGGAGCCCGAGGATCAGCGCGATCAGCACCGCGGCGACGGGCAGGATCACCGACAGGTCCCGGTTGTTGGCCGAGTTGATGTCCGCGAAGATCGCCGTGGTACCGCCGACCAGCACCTTGGTACCGGGCGGAGCGTCGGCGTGCAGCGCGGTGCGCAGTGGTCCCTTGACCAGAGCGATCGCGTCGTTGGACACCGGGTTGCCGTTGAGCAGCACGTCGAACCGGGCGACCGTGCCGTCCTGCGACTTCACCGGCTGCTGCACGACGCCGACGCCGGGCGCCTTGCCCGCGGCGGTACGGAACCCGTCGAGCTGCTCGGTGGTCAGCGGCTGCCCGTTGGTCGTGGTCAGGTAGGCCTGCGTCGGGTTGAGCGCGCCCTGCGGGAAGCCGGCCTGCAGGTCCTTGGTGGCCCTGGCCGACTCGGTGTTGGACGGGAACCCGGCGGTGAAGTCGTAGTCCGCCTTGAAGAACAGCACCCCGGCGGCGAGGGCGAGCAGGACCACGCCGGAGACGGCCGCGGTCAACGCCGGGCGCCGGCCGACCGCGCGGCCGATGCGGTGGAACCGGGTACCGGTCGGCTGCCGCTTCCACGACTTCGACGGCCAGAAGATCTTCGTGCCGAGCAGCGAGACGATCGCCGGGATCAGGGTCAGCGCCGTGATCAGCATGGCGAACACGGCGATGGCCAGCGCCGGACCCAGCGAGCCGAACCCGCCGAAGCTCGCCAGCAGCAGGACCAGGAAGGCGATGATGACCGCGGCCGCGGCGGAGGCGATGACCTCACCGACCCGCTCGACCGCGTGGACCATCGCGGTTCTCTTGTCCTTGCCGTCGCGCAGACCCTCCCGGTACCGGAACAGCAGGAACAGCATGTAGTCGGTGCCGATGCCGTACAGCACGATGAGCATCAGGGTCTGCAGGCTCTGGTCGACCTGGAAGTTGAACACCCGGCCGGCGGTGGCGACCAGGTTCGAGGACACCTCGAGGACGAACCCGATGACCACGATCGGCAGCAGCGCGGCCAGCGGGCTACGGAAGATCAGCAGGATCAGCCCGATGATCAGTACGAAGGTGGCCGTACCGACGATCGCGAGCGCGTTGTCGAACGTGTGCTGGTTGTCGACGAAGGTGGCCGCGTCACCGGCCACCCCGGCGCTCAGGTCGGTACCGCCGAGGGTGCGCCGGATCGTGTCCCGGATGCCGGTGACCGCGTCGGTCATGCCCTGGTTGTCGTTCTGCTGCGCGGTGATCGCCACGTTGACCAGCTGGACCGTGTGGTTCGGCGCGACCGCCTGCGGGCCGGTGAGCGCGGCACCGGTGCCGTGGATGTGCGCCGCGGTGATGGCCTGGGCCAGCTCCGAGGCCTTGGCCTGGTCTGCGTCGGACAGCGGCTTGCCGTCGTTGCGCTTGACCACGACGATCGCGCTGGACGTGGTGGCCTGACCGAACGTCTTGTTGCCGAGGTTCGTCGCCTGCACCGACTCGTAGGTGTCGGGCAGGAAGCTGCCCTGGTTCGTGCTGGTGATGTCGCCCAGCTTCGGCAGGAACGCGATGATGAGCACGGCGCCGATCAGCCAGCCCGCGATCACCCACCACGGCCGCCGTACGACGAATCTGCCCCACCAGCCGAACATATGTATGTCCCCCGCCCCTCGATTTGTCGACCCAGTCTAGGAAACGGGGGGTGTGGGCGGTTCAACCGCCCCCAGCGCCCTCACAGGTTCGACTCCAGAAGGTGCTGCAGTTGCTTGGCGCGTTCGTCGCCCTAGTCGATGTTCACGTCGCTGTGGTGGTCGACGGTCAGCACGCCGCCGGCGAGCGCCTGCCTGCCCATGTCGTCGACGGTCACCGCGCAGGGCCGCTACTCACCCTCGCTGGAGATGGCCTTCCAGATCGCCCGGGTGTTCCGGGTGTCGCTCGAGGAGGTGTTCCAGTACCCGGACGGCGAAGGAGACCCGCGATGACCACACCGCGGGTCCCCGCCGGACCGCTGACGGATCAGGAGGCGGTCCGGCTCCGGCGCCGGGCGACGGCGACGACCGCGACGGCGACCAGCAGGAGGGCGGCGACGAGCACGCCCACGGAGGCCGGCCTCCAGGACGTCGCCGGTGCGGCGGCCACGGGATCCGCGGCGCGGGACGCGGCCGGGGACGCCGGAGCGCGGGTGGTCGCCGCCACCCCTGGCAGTCCGGGTATCCCGAGACTGCCCAGCACCGCGGCGAACCCGTTCGGCGCGCGGTACCAGCCGCCGGTCGTACGGCCGGCGAGCTCGATCTGGTCCGGCGGCGTGTACGTCACCGGCCCACCCTCCGCGAGCGGGTACAGGTCCTGGCGCACCACGTCCGGGGTCGGCGCGCCGCCCGGTACCCGGAACGCCACCTCGTACTTGGGACCCAGCGCCCCGGCCGGCGCGCTGGGAGCCAGCTGCTTCCCGCCGTCCGGGCCGAACATGGCCAGGAACAGCCCGCCCCCGTTGGCGAGCTGGCCCAACTTGTCCCCGATGCTGCCCGGCTCACCCTCGCCGCCCAGCACGATCGCCTGTGCCAGCCCCGGCCCGGTGACCGTCGCCTGGTCGGCACCCTTCGCGAACGCCGGCCCGGTACCCGCCAGCACCAGCAGGCCGGCCGTTGCCAGCACGATCGGAACACGCCACCGCATCGCGGCCTCCTCGTTGTCGACATCCCGCAGGTGTTACACCGCGCGATGCCGACGAGGTTCCGCTCAGCGGATTCGGCTCAGCGCATGGTGCGCGCCACGGCGAGCGCGGCACTCAGCGGCCGCACGCCGTCCAGCCGGTAGGTCACCGTGCCCTCGGTCCACACCAGCGTGCCGCTGGTGTCCCGGGCCGAGTCGAGTACCTCCCCACCGTTCGGGTCCACGTAGACCAGCGTGACGTCGTCCTCGAACCACAGCGCCTCGTGCCCGTCGACGTCGACCCGCTGGGCCAGGCCGCCGCCCAGGTACTTGTCCCACAGCGGGCCGAGGTTCCCGAGGAACTCGTCCAGCCGCACGGCGCCGCCGGGAGAGGCCGTACCGCCGGGCGACGCCGTGGCGCCGGGCGACGCCGTGCCGCCGGGCGAGGTGCTGCCGCGGGGCGCCGGGTAGAGCAGCGACACGACGCGCCCGTCGGCGACCGTGACCGAGCGGGGCGGGCCGAGTGCCGCCGGTACCTTGACCGGGAAGCCGACCACGCGCGCGGCGCCGGGCAGGTCGGTCGGG
>Ga0070658_10002928_pt1 | contig 14150 bp, 18 predicted proteins | sample KBSC13metaG_FD_64664 | JGI IMG/M metagenome (GOLD analysis project Ga0070658, IMG submission 64664) | Corn rhizosphere microbial communities from Kellogg Biological Station, Michigan, USA - KBS C1-3 metaG | ecosystem: Host-associated > Plants > Roots > Rhizosphere > Soil ... | reverse complement strand
TACCAGCAAGGCCCGCGACTGATTGATCGCCTGCTTCGCGCAGCTCGACATACCCGAGACGATGGCGACCGGTACGGCGAGGATCAGTGGACATGGCGTTGCCACGACGAGCACTGCAAGCACCCTCGCCAGTTGTCCCGTTGCAAGCCACGTGATTCCGGCGAGCAATAGTGAAACGACGACAAAAAAAATCGCATAGCGGTCCGCAAGGCGGGTTGCCGGGCTGCGCTCGCGTTGCGCTGCTTGCACCATGCGAACGATGCCGGCGAGCGTGCTTTCCCCTGCATTCGCGGATGCCACCATCTAGAACGGCAAACCGACGTTGACGACGCCACAGCACAAGGATTCACCCGATAAGCGCTGCCGAATTTGCGCCTCTCCCGTCAACATCGATTCGTCCAACTCCGCTACGCTGTTTAGCGTCCCGTCCACCGGTACGAACTCGCCACTGCGAACGAGAAGCCGGTCGCCACGATCGACTAGGTCGATCGAAACCGCGTGCCATTCGCAGCTCTCCCACCGGGTGGCATGACGTGGTGCTCGACGCAGCAACGCAGTCATCTCGCGTCTTGCCCGGCTCTGCGCATATTCCTCCAGCGCTTGTCCGCTTGCCACCATCAAAGCGCTGACAGCAGCAGCCAGCGTCTCGCCAAGCACGAGCGCCAGACCGATCGCTAGCCATGCGGGAACGTCGATGCCTATCTGCCGCTTGAGTACAGCTTTCGCAATCGAGACGGTTAACGCAAGAAGCACCACCGATGCGCCGGCCAGCCATACGGCACCGGCAAGCGGGCGCATCCGGAGTGCGACGCAAACGCCCCCCACCGACAGCGTGAGCGCCGAGATCACCAGTAATACGAAGCCGACCGAGCGGATTGTTTGCGACATCATGTATGCGCAGAGAAGCCCGTGCGAGCAATGCGCAGCGGTTTCCCTTTATCCCTCGCACGTATGGAGACTGATATCGTCAAGGGCACCGGTGGGTATCGAGCTGGAAATTGATCTGGAACAAGCGCACTATCGCCGCGGAAAAGACAATGCTTAAGCTCGCGTTAATATAGTGCCCGTATGATGGGCCGCATTTCTCAGTTACTGCCGACGGTTAATAGCGAGCGGCTGATCGAAAAACGGGTGGCATATGTTGAAAAGCGCTAGCGTCCGGTATGGGACCGTTGCACAGTTTTTTCACTGGCTCACGGCGATTCTTGTCCTCGTGGCTTTTATATACGGTCCAGGGGGACATGAGGAGCGGGTCTATTCGTCCGCGCACGAGTTCGACCGGCGGCTTCACGAGACGCTGGGCCTCTGTGTCTTTGCGCTCGCTATCGTCAGACTCATCTGGCGAGCGATCGATACCCGTCCACAGGCTCAGCCGGCTCCGCCCTGGATGGAACGCACGGCCAAAACAGTCCAATGGGCCCTGTATCTGCTTTTGCTCGCGCTTCCGTTGACGGCTATCACGGGGGCTTGGCTCGAGGGCCACCGACTGACGCTCTTGGGCGGAGTCGAAATCGCGCCGTTGTTCGGTGCGTCGCACGACGCAGGTGAATTGATCGCGACGATCCATACATGGCTAGGCGATGCAATCATGTGGCTTGCCGGCCTGCACGCGCTCGCGGCGTTGTTCCATCATGTCGTGCTCAAGGATGAGGTTCTGACGACCATGGTCCCTCGATGGTTTCCTTTAGGACGTTCAAGAACGGATCGATGATACGGCGCACGCTGGCCCGCGGGGCGCGCCTAGCGGTGAACCGTGATACGATGGGCGACACTTTGTCGCTGACTGACAAACACCAGCATGCCCATTCAGTATCTCCGTGGTTTCACGCACTCCGAGCGTACCGACGAAGCCAACCGGCGTCTCGGCCACTCGCTAACGTTTGTCGCCGGCGCCGCAAATGCCGGTGGTTTTCTCGCAGTAGGCCAATATACGTAGCACATGTCGGGGATCGTATCGTCGCTCGCAGACAATCTCGCGCTCGGTAGCATCGATTTATTTGCAAGCGGCCTAACCTCACTCGCCTCGTTCATCTTCGGAGCGGCTTCTTCAACCATCTTGATCAATTGGGGCCGGCGGCGGGAACTGCGCAGCCGATATGCGTTGCCCCTTATGCTCGAGGCCGCGCTCCTGCTTGGCTTCGGGTTACTGGGATCGAATCTTGAAGCTCATCGCATCCTTTTTATGCCGGCGACTGTGGCATTGCTCTGTTTTGTGATGGGTTTGCAGAAGGCAATGATCACGAAGATTTCAAACGCGAAAATCCGCACCACGCACATGACGGGCCTAGTAACCGACACGGGCATCGAACTGGGGCGCCTCGTCTATTGGAACGGACCGCGCAACGGCCCCATGATGAAGGAGGCCTTCGTGCGCTGCGATCGGCGGCGCCTTATGGTGCACGCCTCGCTGCTGGGCTCCTTTCTTTGCGGTGGTATCGCTAGCGCGATCGGCTTCAAACATGCCGGCTTCGTTGTAACGGTGCCGTTGGCCGCGCTGCTCGTCGCGCTCGCGGCGGTGCCGCTGATGGATGACGTCTTTGGACAGGACGCGTAATCGCTCGGTGTAGGAAGGGCCTGATCCCACGCAAGCTCATAACGCGTGATGGCGCCCCTCGCTTTAAGCAGGCTGCGATCGACAGCATCTCGATGCACCGAGTTGATTTCCGTCAATCGTCGATACAACGCGACGCAGACAATATCGGAAAACACTTCTCGGAGCAGCCCATGAAAGATGAAAATACGTCCCACGGCGCCCCGACCGGGCCGCAAAGGATTCTCATCGCAACTGATCTGTCCGATGCGTCCAAGCAGGCGTTGGAGTTCGCAAGGCACATCGTGCCCGCTCGCGCAAACGTTCGCATCGTCAGTGTGGCTGAAAACCCGCGCACGCTCATTCCGACCGGCTCGTTGCCGTCGTCCGTCCTCGATAAAGCACGGGACGAATTGCTGCGCGACGCGACGGATGCCGTGAAACAGGGTTACGAGCAGCTTGCGCGTGGCGACGTCCAGTTGGAAACGGACGTGATCGATCTTGCGAAACACAGAGGTGACGTCATCCATGCACTGCTCGATTGTGCTGGCAGATGGCATGCCGATTTGCTGATCGTCGGCGCCCGCGAGTGTTATGGTTGGCTATCTCGCTGGATCGAAGGTACGGTATCGGAACCGCTGGTACAGCTCTCGCATTGCCCGATATTGGTCGTCCCCGCACGCGGCGAGAACCCCGTTGACCGTGCGCCTGGGCGCATCCTGTTCGCACTCGACGGCAGCGATTTAGCGCTGCAAGCGCTGAGATTGGGCCTGACGCTCGTCAGCCCCAGAGCGGAACTGCGCGCCGTCTATGTCGTGGATCGAGCTGCACAGCTCGTCGACACTGTGCCGGTCGACGCGCTGGAAGGTGCGTTTATCAAACAGGGCGAGCAGGCGTTGACGGCTGCGAAGGCGGTGCTCGAGCATGTCGGCGCCGGCCGCGCGACGGCGGAGGTCATCAGCACGGCCTGGACCCGTGACGACGTCGCTCACGCCATTCTCAGAGAGGCGCAGAAGTGGAAAGCCGACCTCATCGTCATGGGCACGCACGGCCGGCGCGGGATAGCGCGCTGGTTGCTCGGTAGCGTCGCTGGGCGTGTTGCGCGCGCGACAGAGACCCCCTTGTTGCTAGTCGGTCCGCCGCAATAGCCTTGCGGCGGTGGTGCCTTGTCTATCAGACCGGCGTAACGCTTTTATCGATGCACGAGCCGACCGCAAAGGTTACCACCACTGCCGCCATGCAAGCCTTGGAGGCTCCCATGTTCAACGTTTCCGCCTACGCGCCCGCCGCACTTCTTGTTTCATGTGTTCTCGCGAGCACGCGTGTCTTTGCGCAAACCGGCGCTACGCCAGTCACGCACACCGGGGGTCACGTATGTGACAGGAGGCATCGGCGAGGATGAAGTTCGGGCTTTCCGCGAGGTCGCGTCGAACTACAACATGCGCATCACCCTTGCATCCAAAGCTGGCCATTACCTTTCCGACGTCGATGTCAGCATTACTTCCGGCCAGCGCGTCGTTCTCTCGGTGCGCTCAGCGGAGCTGATTGCCCTGCTCACCGCACTCACGCAAGGCTTGCTCGACGGGAATCCCTCCCGCAGCAATCGCCACGGTGAGAAAGCGACTCACCGCGCGTCGGACATCGCAGGCAAAAGAAACATCCGACGATGCCGTAGCAAAGACGGTCGCGACAAACATGAAGGCCATCCAGGAAATCTCAGCACAGCTCGCGGGGACCGGGGAGAGCGGTCACGGGAAGCAGACGCCATGAGCGCTCGCCTTTCCGATCTCACGAACCGGATTTCGACCATGCGGCAGCTCGGCGGCGTGATCGGCGCGATGCGTGCCATCGCCGCGGCTCGTGCAAACGAGGCCCAAGCACGGCTCGCCGGCATCCGCGCATGCGCCGCAACAGTGGGCGAGGCCATTGCTAAAGTGCTTCCAGTGGCTCCCGAGCGGGCCGAACTCGACGCGATTCCCCCGATCCGCGGCGCGCGCGGCCGACCACTTCAGAGATCCAAGGTCATCTATGCCGATCGTGATTACGATTCCGATCAGCATCGTCAACGATTGTCGAACGCGGCATCAAACCGGTGATCGCAAGGCGCCGCACTAAACATGGCAGTGGCGTCCTTCGTTGCGCGCGATTTCGTCGAGGACGTCGTGATAAACTGCGGCCGCCCCGTGATCGTGCTGCCCTACGCGGGCCGGACGCCCCCGTTCGGGGAGAATGTCGTCGTCGCGTGGGACGGAAGCCGCGAGGCTGCCCGTGCACTCGCGGACGCCCTGCCGATTCTCAGGCGCGCACGCTTCGTCACGGTTTCGATTGTCGAAAAGCATCCCGACCGCAAAGAGCCGGCAGGCTTTGACGCAGCCGGCTATTTAGAGCGGCACGGGATACGCGCGGGCTTCGCATCGATACCTCGCGTTTCGGGCGTCAGCACCGGCGCAACGCTCCTCAATCAGGTCACCGCCCTGCATGCCGATCTGCTTGTAATGGGTGCTTATGGGCACGCGCGCGCCGCGGAACATGTATTAGGGGGTGTCACGCGCGCGCTGCTCGGGACGATGACTGTGCCGGTTTTGATGTCCCATTGATTGACTGAGTCCGACTCCGGCCCACTTCGGTGGGTCCGCATCCCGCCGCTTCATGAAAGCAACGCCTGCATGCGGGCTCATCCGACTTCGCGCATCATTAATTCAATTTCAATTCCCGGCTTGATCTAGGCGCGATCTAGGCCTGATCTGACTACTTACTGCGGAATACAGTGAGTACTCATCTGCTCGAGAGCGGCCATGTTGGTGATAGACACGCGCTTGCCCAGACATTTGATCAGGCCGAGCGCACTCAATTTAGAAAATCCTCGACTAACTGTCTCGAGCGTCATACTGAGATGACACCCGATTTCGTCGCGAGTCGTCCGCAAGACGAATTCGTGCGCTGAATAACCTCGTTCGCCGTAGCGCTTCGACAAATTGAGCGGGAACGCCACCAGCCGCTCGACGGCGCTCATACGGCCTATCAGCATCAGCGTCGCCGATTCCCGCACTACCTCTCGGCTCATCACTTTATGAAGGCGGTTGCTCAAGCCGAGGTCATGCTCGGCGGCCGCGGTAAGCGCTTTGAACGGCAGGCTGCACACAATGCTGTCCTCGAGGGCAACGGCATCGAACGCATAGCGTCCGGTTTCAACGCCATCCAGTCCCATGAACTCACCGGCAATCGGGAACTGAGAATCTGTTCACGCCCTTCGTTATCGATGGATACCGTCTTGAACGAACCGAGCTTGGCGACGTAGAGATTATAAGGCTTCCCCCGGCGCGAAAGGCCGCTTCTCCTTGCTTGACCCGGCGGTGGTTACCGAAAACATTCTTAAACCCCGCCGTATCGAAGAGGTCCTAATTGTCGGGCAAACAAAACCGCAGCGAGTTGCAATGGGCGCAGTCGCTGTGATTGGCAATGCTCGTGGCCCACGCCATGAATTGACGCTCAGGCCGTCTGATTTCCGCAACCGTGATGGTTTGCATGTTCGTGCTCCCAAGAGGCGTAGGCCGTTCAAGGGATGGCAGATGTTTCCGACTTCATCTACCGCTGTTGGGAAGCATTCTCCCTTGCTCGGGTCACTTCGAATATCGGCGATTCATGTCGGGTTATGTGGGCGATCCCCCACAAAACTGGCGCGTGAGTCACAAGACGTCGCGGCCGGAACGTGCCGTTTCAACACGTCGGGCATAGCGGTCAAAGATGTCCGCTACGCGGCCGCAAGAGAAACGTCCCGCGGGCGTCAAATGCAGCTGCTTTCCCTCGTGCACGACGAGCCCTTCCCGCTCGAGTCGATCGAGTGCGATGAGCTCCTGGCGGAACGCCTCGCAAAAATCGATACCGTAGGACGCTTCGATGGTTTCCACATTCACTGAGAAATTCGCCAGAAGATTGGCGATGACGGTGCGCCGCACTAAGTCATCGCGCGTACAAAGAAGCTCACGTTGCACAGGCAGCATCTACCGGCCCAGCAACGCTGCATACAACCTCGAATTGCTAGCGTTTTGATATTGCATGGGGCCAACATGACCAATGGCGCCCGGACCGATTGCGGTCGACACGTGCGATGGGCAGATCGAGTAACCGGAACAGGGTGGCGTGAGGGTAGCCGTGTGTTGCCTTCACGAATTCGTCGGCGTGAACCGCGAACACATCTTGGGCAACGTATTCATAACCGGTCGAGACCAGATTGGCATACATCTCGCACCATACTTGCCGGGGCCAGGTGGATTGATCGTACTCGTGCCTGACTGTTCCGACGCCTCGCTCGTTGCGTACTCGCGTCAGAAAAATGCGGCTGGGACGACAGGCTAACAGTACGGCCGTCCACTCGCGCATGTCTCTTATCGATACGCTCGGATCGTCGATCGGCACGTCGAAGGCGATGGAGCTGAAACCGATTTTATGCGCCTCGGCGATAAATCGCTCGAGCGATGCGCGGTGATCCGGATGAGTTGGCACGGCGGTTACATGCAACGTCGTCACCCCAAGCTCGCGTAACGCCACCAGCAGTGCAAGTTGCCCGGGCCATATGCTTAGCCTGGCGGTAAAACTAGCCCCCGGGCGGACGTCGAAACATTCCGTGACCGTGGCATAAACAGCGTTCATCGCGTGTTCGTTCAGGCTTGTCACGCCAGCGGGCCAATATATTTCCGTCACGCTCGCAGGCACACCGTGCACGCGCTCAAACAGCGCCATCTCGCGACGCAGTTGTTCCGCGCGAATGAAATCGGCGGTGACTTTGTCGCTCGATCGCGTGTCGATCCGTTGCTATGTAGTGGCGCAAGAATGCTCAGTCTCGCGGGGCGGTACCAGTACGGTTGCCGGCAGTCGTGGATCCACGCTTCGACGTGGGACCCAGCAAACGCTCGAACAAACCACTTCGGCCCGGGATAGCAAAAGTGCGTGCCTTCCATGACGGTTCATCTGCTGATGGCAATGAGCCTGATATGGGTACTTTGTCATTGCAGCACTCTCACGGCGTGATTTGCATCAACGTACCTCTTCTCTCTGTCCGCGCATTCACATTGCACGCCTCGTAGCTATGCGCAGCACTTGATGCGCGTCAAGCTCACGCCGCGCGTAACGCTTACCTTTAGCCCATGGCTTAGTGAATATGGGAGGGTACGACATGTACAAGCGGATCTTGTTCATGGGCTTTCTCGCCCTGCCGGGCGCCTTCGTGGTTGTGTCGCTGGCCTGCATCCACCCCCGGTGCCGTTCGATGTTGGCGGAACTGACGTACGCTCCGGAGCTGCTGTCGCGCATAAAGGCGTTTTGCGCCGCGTGCGCTCAATTAGGTCCTTGTCGAGCCCGCACAAGCTGATAACAAACGCGTTATCGGCGCATAAGGTCGTCAATGGTCGGCGCTAGATGTCGCGTATCTGATCGCATCACCGGCGAGTGAGGGCGAATCCACATGTAGTCGAACCCCTACAGCCACATCGACATGCTACTACGCAATTATCAGTCTGCCCTGATTTCTCTTCCCGAGTGACCAAACAATAATGGTTTCACGGACTTGAAATGCGACGCCTTGCCGCAGTCCGAACGGAATCGGGGGCAGGCAATGAACGGCAGCGATATATCTCTTCGGTCACTCGTGGACAAGTGGCTTGCACCGACGCTTTCGATGCCGGCCCACGTCGCGCAATTCGGTCGCGTGCCGGCCACGCATAGCCGCTACGTGCGGATCGATGGCCGCGCGGCAAGCGGTCCGCTTACGATTGTCTTCTTCAAGCATGGCGACGGCTCTTGGTCCGTACTTCCACCCCTGCGGGCAACGCTTACGATGAGCCCGAGTCGCGTTGCGCATTGAAAGCCGCTTCGAGGTCAAGTGAGCGAGTGCCGCTCCTTGCCCGTATCGTCGTCGGGGCCATGCCGCATGAGTAGTACGGGCGTGGGTGCCGTGCGCACGACCGATTCCGCGACGCTACCGAGGACAGCACGGCGAAGCCCGTGCCGCCCATGAGTGCCGATGACGATGAGGTCTGCTTCCCATTCGCCGGCCACGCGTGCGATTACCGATGCCACGCTCTCGCCGTAGGCGTCGACCGCGCGTACACTGCCCTTTACGCCGTTGGCTTCGAACAACTCGTCCGCGTCTTCGAGTATGATCCCCGCAGCCTCCAATCGCTCGCGATTGCGCTCCGCGCCCGGTGCAAAAACCGTCCCGCCCTCGACGGGCCGGTCCGCGTGTTCGATGACCGATACGCCCACAATTTCCGCGCCGGACGCCTTCACGATTCGTATCCCCTCGTCCAGAGCCAACCGCAAAGCGCGACTTCCGTCGAGCGCCGCGAGAATTCGCTTGTACATGACTCTTCTCGAAAAAACGCTCAATTTCCGTTGAGCGAGAGACGGTGATTTCACGTCGTTGAGCCGTCATCGGATTTTCCGCGCTCCGCCGGCACCGCGCCACGCATTTCATCGAGTTCATGGCGCAGCTCCGCGATGTCCCCGCCCGATACGGTCACCTGTTGCTCGTCGTGCAAAAGATGCGTGGCATTGCCGGTTCCGACGATCGCGGGCAAGCCGAGCTCGCGGCTGACGATGGCCGCGTGCGATGTGCGTCCGCCGTGGTCCGTGATGATCGCGGCGGCGCGGCGCATCACGGCTCCCAGTCAGGATCGGTTGTTGTCGCGGTGACGAGAACGGCGCCGTCGACGAAACGATGCATGTCGCGCGCATGCTCGATTACGCAGACGGCGCCCGTCGCAGTCGCTTCACCGACACTGACGCCGCGCAACAATGCGCGCCCGGATCTGCGAAGCCGATAACTCCTGACCGAGCTCGCTTCACGACGCGACTGAACGATCTCGGGGCGCGCCTGAACGATGAACATCTCACCGGTTGCGCCATCCTTCGCCCATTCGATGTCCATCGGCCGACCGTAGTGCGCTTCGATCACGCAGGCCGAGCGAGACAGCGACAGGATTTCCGCGTCGCTCAGCACGAACGCCGCGCGTTCGGCCCGCGACGTCGGTACGTTTTTTGTCGGGTGCGTGTCATTTTTCGCATAGACCATCTTATGGGCCTTCTTACCGCGCTTCTTACCGACGATTGGCGCGCAGCCCGGCTCCGCGAGCAACGGCTTGAACACCTCGTATTCGTCGGGGTCAACGGCGCCCTGCACGACGTTCTCACCCAGCCCCCACGCTGCGTTGATTAAAACAATTTTGATCGAAACCGGTTTCCGTGTCGATCGAAAACATCACGCCGGCCCCGCCGAGATCGGAGCGTTCCATCCGTTGCACACCGATCGACAGCGCGACCTGCATATGATCGAACCCCTTGGCATTGCGGTATGCGATCGCGCGGTCGGTGGATTTCAAATGGCGGAATGCATCACCGAGTGGTCGAACGTCGATCAACTCCCCATGTGTCCCCCCTGGCATTGCCATAAGAGCCTCCTGTTCCAGTTTGCAGCACTTAGATCGTCCGCCGCGCAAGCATGGAACGGATCTCGCCGATCGCCCTGGCCGGGTTCAGGCCTTTGGGGCAGGCCTCCGTGCAGTTCAGTGTCGTCCGGCACCGGAAGAGGCGGTACGGGTCGTCAAGATTGTCCAGCCGCTCAGCGGCGGCCTCGTCGCGCGAATCGATCAGAAAGCGATAGGCCTGCAGCAGGCCGGCAGGACCAACATATTTGTCCGGATTCCACCAATATGAGGGGCATGCGCTGGAGCAGCACGCGCACAAGATACACTCGTAGAGACCGTCAAGCTGATCACGCTCTTCAGGAGTCTGGTGCCTTTCGCGCTCGGGTGGAGGAGTGTCGTTGATCAGGTAAGGCTTGATCGAATGGTACTGCTTGAAAAACGCAGTCATGTCCACGATCAAGTCACGGACGACCGGTAATCCGGGCAGTGGACGCAAAACTGTGTGGCGCGGGAGGTCGTTAAGGTTGGTGATGCAAGCGAGCCCGTTCTGGCGGTTGATGTTCATCGCATCTGAGCCGCACACGCCTTCCCGGCACGAACGCCGAAAGCTTAACGTCTCGTCCTCTGCCTTGAGTCGGACAAGTACATCGAGCAACATCCGATCATTTGGTGTCACCTCGATCTCGTACATTTGCATGTATGGCTTGGAATCCCGGTCTGGATCGTAGCGAAAAATTTCGAAGATTCTTGTATCACTCACGATGTTCCTCCTTGGTGGAACGGATTTCGTGACGCGCTAGCATTAAGCGATTCGGAAGTCATACCCAGCGTCGTAGAACGCAACGAGGAATTCCTCGGCGAAAAGCCATGAGTTTGCGTCCACCGTGTTCGCTCGCACGCCTGTCCCGCTCAGTCCGACGATCTAGTCAACACTATCCGCTTCACGGTGTTTGGCGAATGTCCCGTACGGCTGCAAAAAAATATTCGGACGGCCCCCTTTGCGCAAGTTGTCGAGTCGCCGGCACTGCGCAGCGAACAGGCACGGCTTCTCCCACACACCGCCCGTGCAGATCCGTTATCGGCAGGCGCTCGCCCTGTGATCGATCGATCTTTGCGGCAACTCTTGCGTCAGCGATTGAGCAGTGCAACCAATTCGAAAAGTCTAGCGACTGCCGGGACGCTCAGCACAATCACCAGTGCCACCCCTGTTGCCGCAAGGACGATCCATAGGTAGCCATTGCTCAGAGGCGCACCAGCATCGCTTCGCGACACGGACAACCGGCGGATTACAAAAATCAGCGCGAGGTTGCCCATTACAAGCGATACGAAAGCGAGGGTCCGGGCAACCGACTGCGGGTAAGAATGAGTTAGCAGGCTTATATAAAGACCGAGCACTGGCACCGCAAAAATAGCCCCTGCCGCCGCAGCGCCGGCAAGCGCTCGGTTCGATAACAGTCGTGCGCCGACGGGGCGCGGGGGCAAGCGCATCAGATTCTCCGGTTCCGGTTCGTTCTCAAAGACCACTGAACAAACCGGATCGATAATCAGTTGGAGGAAGACGATGTGGACCGGCGCAAGCATCGGCGGCCCCCCCACAATAACGGGGATCAGCGTCGCGGCAATCATCGGAATATGTACCGCGACCGTATAGCTGATCGCCTGTACGAGATTGCCGTAGATGCGCCTTCCCGTTCGGATGGCCGACACGATAGGTGAAAAGTCATCCCGCAACAGCACCAGAGAGGCGACTTCCCGGGCAACTTCCGCACCACGCAGCCCCATCGCAATGCCGATGTGCGCGGCCTTTAGCGCCGGCGCATCATTGACGCCATCGCCAGTCATAGCAACTACCTGTCCGCTTTTGCGAAAAACCTCAACGAGGTGAAGCTTCTGCTCGGGCGTCACACGGGCAAATACGTTGACGTTAACTAGGGCATCTCGAAGCCGTCTGTCATCCATCGCCGCTATGTCCTGGCCCGTCAAGAGTTGCCCGTCGCCGATCCCCACCTCAGCCGCGATCGCTCGCGCGGTGGACGGATAGTCGCCGGTGATCATGACCACGCGGATGCCAGCTTTGATGCATTGCGCGATCGCGCCTGGAACCTCTGGCCGAACCGGGTCCAGTAGGCCGACCAGTCCCACGAACGAAAAATCGAAGTCTTGTTGCTTTTTCGGCCTGGCAAGAAGCGAGTGGCGCGCCTTCGCAACGGCAAGCACTCGCAGCGCGCTCGACGCCATTTTGGCAGTTTGATTGAGGACCGCCCCCCTCTCCTGCTCGCTAAGGTGACATAATGTGCAAATAGCCTCAGGCGCACCTTTGCATGCCACGACATTATCGCTGCCTTCCGGTTCGTGCCACACGTGGGACATTGCAGGCAGTTCCGGCGTCAGGGCGTATTCGTGAACGAGCGACCACTCCTTGTGCAAACGTCTGGTACCCATGAGCCATACTCGGCCTGCCTCGTGAAATGCGACTTCCATGGGATCGACAGGTTCGATTTCGCTTGCGAGCACCAGATATTCAATGAGCTCGTGATACGCCTGGTCGATCGTTTCGCCCACATGATCGACTGCTTGCAATCGCCCGCGCGCAAAAACGGCGTGAACTGACATCCGGTTCTGGGTCAGTGTGCCTGTCTTGTCGACGCAGAGCAGGGACGTCTGTCCAAGGGTCTCGATCGCGTTCATGCGGCGCGTCAATACGCCTTCGTTGGCAATGCGGCGGGCACCCAGCGCCATGAACATCGTGAGAATCACTGGAATTTCTTCGGGAAGAATACCCATTGCCAGCGTAATCGCCGCAAGCACGCCGGGAACCCATTGTCCTGATCGCCAACGATAAACCACCAGGACCAGCAGGCACAATGCGACGGCGGCGAGCGCAAAGCGATTGATGAATGCTCTTATTTCCAATTGCAGCGGCGAGCGGGCTTCCGATATTGTACCTAGCGACTTGCCAATGCGACCGAGCGTCGTCTCGAGTCCCGTCGCAGTCACCACCATCCGCCCCTGACCCTGAACTACCATCGATCCAAAAAAGAGCGTTGTGCCGGAGTCGCGATTGTCATATCGATCCGGTGGTGCAGCGGCTTTGCTTACCGCGACCGACTCGCCGGTCAACAGTGACTCGTCCACAGTAAGCTCGTGGGCTTCCGTCACTGCCCCATCGGCGGGCACGCGGGCGCCCTCATTGACGAAAACGATGTCTCCTGGCACCAGTTCGGTTGCGGATACCAGTTGCCGTTGCCCACCCCGAAGCACCTGCGCGCGAGGAGCCGACAGTTCGCGGAGAGCGTCGAGCACCCGGGCGGTCCGATGGCTCTGGACAACAGTGAGCAGAACAATTGCAGTGACGAATGCGAGCAGTGTCAACGCTTCCGAAGCGTCTCCGACCAGAACGTAAATACCGCTTGCTGCAAGTAGCAAAAGGAACATAGGCTCCCGCAGCACATCCCTCAACATATCGAACCAGGTTCGCCGTGACGTTGAGTCGACGCTGTTGCTACCGAAACGAAGTCGCCGCACTTGCACTTCCGCGCTAGAAAGTCCGCTTTCAGAGTGCCGTTCCGGCGATGCCGGTCCCGTCCCGCGATGCACAAGGCCTGGGTCGGGAGCGACGTCATTGGATTCCATGCCGTTCTCGCTTAAGTCATATCTGGCTGCCTGCGACCGCGCGCAACCGCTGTTGGAATCGGAATCCGAGCTGCTGCTCGACGGTGAAGCTCACAATCCGCCTGTCGTGATGCCATCGTCTTCGTCGTTTGAACCCGTGCGCTTGATCAAAGTCAATCCCCAAGCTAGGGGAGCGCTCGATTCAGTCCAAAGTCTGTAAGCGCAAATATTCTAAAGCGCGTGCACCAGACATATCTGCTGGTCTTTCAGTGCATATTGCATCGGGTTGATTCTCGTCAATCGTCCACACGACGCCGCGCACAGAATGCTAAAAGAAATCTCCCTCGGAGAAGACGATGAATGACGACAACACACCCGCCTGTGATTTCACCCGGCCGCGGCGAATTCTTATCGCGACCGATCTCTCTGCGTCCTCGCGGCAGGCGTTGGATTTTGCTCGTGAGATAGCACCACCGCAAGCGGACGTTCGGATCGTCAGCGTAGCCGAGAACCCACGCACGTTGGTGCCAATCGGGTCGTGGTCCGCTTCCGTTCTAGACAGCGCGCGGGAGGAACTGTTACAGGAC
>Ga0070658_10002926_pt1 | contig 14155 bp, 11 predicted proteins | sample KBSC13metaG_FD_64664 | JGI IMG/M metagenome (GOLD analysis project Ga0070658, IMG submission 64664) | Corn rhizosphere microbial communities from Kellogg Biological Station, Michigan, USA - KBS C1-3 metaG | ecosystem: Host-associated > Plants > Roots > Rhizosphere > Soil ... | reverse complement strand
GCATCACGGACAACATTACGTGGATTAAGGGCACGCATACGATCAAGGCGGGTTTTTATCTGGAGCACGATTCCCGCAACGTAACGATCTATAACAACTTCAATATCGGCGGCACAGCGTACTTCGACCCCGACCGGGCGAATCCGAACGATACCAACTGGGCGTACTCCAACGCCCTGATCGGATCGATGTTCGCTTATGGCGTCGATAACAAGCGGCAGCTCAACCATGCCCGCTACACCACGTACGAAGAGTTCGTGCAGGACACGTGGAAGGTCAACCGAAGGCTGACTCTCGATCTCGGCGTGCGCTTCCAGAGCATCGGACCTTTCACGGATAAGGGCGCGGACCTTGGTTTCTTCGATACCGCCAGCTTCGATGCGGGCAAAACTGGCCAGCTGTTGTTCCCGAGTTGCACCATCGCTACCCCCTCTACCGGTTGCCCGAAGGCCAACCTTATTGCGGTGAATCGGACGTCAGGGAAACAGTACCCGTTCGCCCTGGTCGGCACGTTCGATCCGGCGAGCTACGGTAGCGGGAGCTATCCCTGGTCCGGAGCGAAATTCTACAAGTCCAGTTTCTGGAACCGCGACTTTAACATCGGACCGCGTATCGGTTTTGCTTATGACGTTTTTGGAGACGGCAAGATGGCGATCCGCGGCGGATTCGGAATGTTCTACGGCCGCGCGACGAGCACCGATAATATCGGGGCGAGCGGCTCAGGGACGGGTCCGACGGAAGTCGCTCCTTACTTCCTTTCTCCTTCGTACGCGTATCCGACATTCGGGAGTCTCAATGGCGCGACGGCTTCCTATGCGCCACAGGCCATTTATGGGGGGACGCAGAACATCCTGAACCCTCAGACGATTCAGTGGAGTTTCGGCGTGCAGCGCGACATCGGCCAGGGGATCATTGTCGATGTTTCCTATCTCGGCTGGGTCAATCACCACGGCTTCAATCTGAGTGGGTACGATCTGAACGGCATTGCTCCGTACACGGACTGGAAGCCGACGCCGGGAGCAGGCACCAACAGTTGCGGGCAGGTGACTCAATTCCTCGATCCCACGGCCGCTGCCGTGAAGTCGAACTGCACGGGCGGCGCGTTCCTCAGTACGAACCTGATCCGTTCGATGGTGGGCTTCCAGGGGTGGCAGAACATCAACCTCGGTACCAACCAGGGGGAGGCCAATTACAACGCCCTGCAGTTGCAGTTCAACAAGCGGTTCGGTAAGAGACTTCAGTTCGGCGTGAATTACACATGGTCGAAGAATCTCTCATATAGCCCCAACGAGAGCAATCAATGGATTGACACCAGGCTGACGCGCGCCGAAACCTTCGCAAATCGTCCTCATGTGGTGAACGCGAATTTCGGGTATAAGCTGCAGAACGGCACATCACTCCTCCCCACCGGGGCGAGAAATTACGTGACCAGGCTCTTCCTCGATGGCTGGAACGTCAATGGGGTTCTTTCGTTCTACAGCGGCAATCCTTATAACGTCGATTGCGCGGTCTCGGGTGCGCCGATCGGCTATTGGTTCGGGACACCGACCGATACGCCTGGCCTGCGCTGCCAGATGGCCGGGACGCCATTCCTGGCGGACGGCTCCAAGCCGAGCACAGTGGCGTCGATCACCGATCAGCGTCTGTGGTATCCGATTGCCGCCTGTGCGAACAGTACGTCGGCCGCGGACAAGTGCAGCATTACGCCCAGCTTCGTGCTTCCGGGCGCGGACTCGTTCGGTCTGGGCAACGAGCCGCTGACGCTGTTCTACGGTCCTGGATTCGAAAACGCGGACATCAGCGTTTCGAAGACAATCACGCTGGGCAAAGAAAGCCGCACGCTGGAATTCCGCGCTGAAGCGTTCAATACCCTCAACCACATGAACCCGGGTGGCGGAAATAACGGCGCCAATCTGAATACTTCCCTCACCTACAACTACGTGACCAACGCGCAGACCAACGCGAACATTGGCGCTATCACGGGTGTGCAGAACACTGCCCGCCACATGGCGCTGTCGCTGCGGTTCCGCTTCTGACTGATCCCGGACAGGCCGCCCGCTCACAGCGATGGGCGGTTTGTCCGGCAACTCGACTTAAAGAAGGGCGCTCAGGTGCGGGGCTCGTTTCGTGGGGTTCCCGGCATCAGTGGCAGGTCTCGGGTGCGTCAGAGCAGAGCGCCTGTCAATTAGCAGCGGCCGTGGTGCGGGCTTTCATACTGAGGCCGAGACGGTCGCGGAGCTCGGTATCGAGCTTCTGAGCGGTTTCGGGGTGTTCTTTCAGGAAGCCGCGGGCATTGTCGCGGCCCTGGCCGATGCGCTCGCCTTTGTAGCTGAACCAGGAGCCGGATTTTTCTACCATATTGTTGGCGACGCCGAGGTCGATCAGGTCGCCTTCCCGTGAGGCGCCTTCGCCGTAGAGGATATCGAATTCGGCTTCGCGGAACGGGGACGCGACCTTGTTTTTCACAACCTTCACGCGGGTCCGGTTGCCGATCACGGTGTCGCCGTCCTTGATGGCGGCGATGCGGCGCACGTCGGCGCGAACCGAGCAGTAGAATTTGAGGGCGCGGCCGCCGGTGGTGGTTTCGGGACTGCCGAACATCACGCCGATTTTTTCGCGGATCTGATTGATGAAGATCAGGCAGGTGTTGGTGCGGGAGACGGCGCCGGTGAGCTTGCGGAGCGCCTGGGACATGAGGCGGGCGTGAAGGCCGACGTGGCTATCGCCCATCTCGCCTTCGAGCTCGGCTTTGGGGACGAGGGCGGCGACGGAATCGACGACGATGACGTCAAGCGCGGCGCATTGCACCAGCGCCGCGGTGATTTCGAGGGCCTGCTCGCCGTGATCTGGCTGGGAGACGAGGAGATTATCGATATCGACGCCGAGCTTGCGGGCGTAGATGGGATCGAGCGCGTGTTCGGCGTCGACGAACGCCGCGGCGCCGCCGGCGCGCTGGGCCTGGGCGATCGCCTGGAGCGCCATGGTGGTCTTGCCGGAGGATTCCGGTCCGAAGATCTCGATCACGCGGCCGCGCGGGAAGCCGCCGACGCCGAGCGCGGCATCGAGCGAGAGGCATCCGGATGAGATGACCGCGACCGGGACGGCGTTATCGGCTCCCAGGCGCAGGACCGCGCCTTTGCCGAATTGCTTGTCCATCGCGAGAAGAGCCTGATCGATGGCTCGGCGCCGTTCTGCTTCTGTCATTTCGCCTCCTTGAGATACAGTTCGCTCCTGATTAGAGGCGGTTTGGCGGAATCTTCTCACATTTTTCGGCCGTGCGCATGATAACCTCTCTGGCACAGGTATCTCTATGCGCAAAATCATGCTGGCATTGCTGCTGACGGCGCTGTGCGCCGCGCAGACGGGGACGTTGAACGGCATCGACACCACGGCTCTCGACAAGACGTGCAAGCCGTGCCAGGACTTCTATCGCTATGCGACGGGCGGATGGACGGACAAGAATCCGATTCCGGAGGACCGCTCGCGATGGGGCACATTCGATGAGCTGGCGGAAGCGAATCTGGAACGAATGCGGACGATCCTGGACGCTTCAGCGGCGCCGGGGACGGCGGGTGATCAGAAGCGGCTGGGCGATTTCTATTCGGCGTGCATGAACACGGGGGCTATCGATGCGGCGGGCGCGAAACCCCTGGAGCCGGAACTGGAGCGCATTGCGGCGCTCCGGACGCGGCAGGATCTGGTGGCGTATCTTACGAGCCAGCAGACCACAGAGGGAGGCATTCCGCTGTCGCTCAGACCGACGCCGGACCCGGACGATGCGAACAAGGTGATTGCCGGTATGGCTGCCGGCGGCCTTTCGCTGCCGGATCGGGATTACTATTTCCGTGAGGATGAAGCAACGCGGAAGATCCGCGAGGCGTTTCTGGAATACATCGCGAAGATGTCTGAGTTGCTCGGTGATAAGCCGGAGGCGGCGGCTGCAAACGCGAAGACGGTGTTCGATTTCGAGAGCACTTTGGCGAAGGCATCGCTGCCGGCCGCGGCGCGGCGCGATCCGTATCAGACAACGCACAAGATGGATTTCGAGAAGCTGAAGGCGCTGGCGCCCATTTATGACTGGCAGGGTGCGTTTGCGCTGCTGAAGATTTCGACGACGATTCCGATTGACGTGGAGCAGCCGGAGTTTGTGAAGGTGTTCGGCCAGCAGATCGAATCAGCGCCGCTCGATACGTGGAAGACATGGCTGCGGTGGCGGCTGGTGGACGAGCGGGCGCCCTACCTGGCGAAACCGTTCTTTGACGAAGGATTCTGGTTCAACAGCACGGTGCTGACCGGGGTTGCGCAGCAGCGTCCGCGATGGAAGACCTGCGCGGCCGCGGCGGATTCGGCGCTGGGTGATGCGCTGGGGAAACTCTACATCGCGAAGTATTTTCCGGCGGAATCGCAGAGGAGGATGGCGGAGCTGATCGCAAATCTGCGAACCGCGCTGGGTAAGCAGCTTCGGGAAGCCGACTGGCTCGCGCCGGAGACGCGACAGAATGCGTTGCGCAAACTGGCTTCGTTCGATGCCCGGATCGGTGGCACGGTGAAGTGGCGGGATTACGGGGACGTGGTGGTGCAGCGTGACCAATACCTCGGTGGCAAAGACTCGACCGTGCGGGCGTCACGGGCATACGACGTGAACAAGATCGGGAAGCCGCTCGATCGGACGGAGTGGAGCATGACGCCGCCGACAGTGAACGCTTACTACAGCTCTCAACGCAACAACATCACGTTTCCGGCGGGAATTCTGCAGCCGCCATTTTTCGATCCAAAGGCCGACGATGCGGAGAATTATGGAGCCATCGGCGCTGTGATCGGGCATGAGATGGGGCATGGGTTCGATGATCAGGGGTCGAAATTCGATGCGGACGGAAATCTCAGGAACTGGTGGACGACGGCGGACAGGACGAATTTCCAGACGCGCGCGGCGTGCATCGTGAATCAGTTCGATGCAATTGACGTGGGCGGCGGACAGCATCACAACGGGAAGCTCGTGACGGGAGAGGCGATGGGTGATTTGGGCGGATTGCGGCTGGCGTATGAGGCGTATCACGAATCGCTGAACGGCAAGCCCGCGCCGGTGATCGATGGATTTACCGGAGATCAGCGGTTCTTCCTTGCCTATGCCCGGGTGTGGGCCCGGAATCAGCGGCCCGCATACACGACGAAGCAACTGGCGACGGATCCGCACCCGGTGCCGAAGTATCGGGTGAACGCGACGCTGCAGAATGTGCCGGAGTTTCACGCGGCGTTTCAGTGCAGGCAGGGTGATGAGATGGTGCGGCCGGTGGCGGAGCAGTGCCGGTTGTGGTGAGTTGGCCGCCGGCCTTCCGGCCGACGTGGAGTTGCCCGAATATTTCGATTCACATGCGCCGGGCAGAAGCCCGGCGGCGGGGCCGAAGCCCCACCTCACAAAGCGGCATAGCTATGCTGCTCACCGGCTGGGGTCAGGAAATTCTGGCGGCGTAGCGGGCGCGGGCTTTTGCGGCCTCTTCTTCGCGGTTCTTCGCTGGCGCGGTAGTCTCGAGATTTCCAATCAGCTCGGCTGAGATGCGGGCGATTTGATCGACCGCATCGTTGAATGGGGCTTCGTTGGACTTTGAGGGCTTCACGAAACCGCTGATTTTGCGGACGAACTGCAGCGAGGCGGCGCGGACTTCGTCTTCCGTGCTGGGCGGCTCGAAATTAAACAGCGGCCGGATGTTGCGGCACATTCGTTACTCCTTGTGGGTTAATCCTCGTCTGAGCGGAGTTTGGCCAGGACGGTAAGGTCTTCGAGGGTCGTGGTGTCGCCTTTGACGTCGCCGCCCGTGGCGAGCTCGCGCAGGAGACGCCGCATGATTTTTCCGCTGCGGGTTTTGGGGAGAGCGTCGCTGAAGCGGATGTCGTCGGGCTTGGCCAGAGAGCCGATCTCCTTGCCGACCCAGGCGCGTAATTCCTCTTTGAGAGCGGGCGTGGTTTCGTTGCCGAGCTGAAGGGTGACGAAGGCGACGATGCCCTGGCCTTTGATCTCATCGGGGCGGCCGACAACCGCGGCTTCGGCAACTTTGGGGTGCGCGACGAGGGCGGATTCGACTTCCATGGTGCTGAGTCGGTGGCCGGAAACGTTGAGGACGTCGTCGACGCGGCCCATGACCCAGATGTAGCCGTCGGCGTCCTGGCGGGCGCCGTCGCCGGTGAAATAGCAGCCGGGGATCTGTGACCAGTAGGCTTCCTTGAAGCGCTCGGGGTCGCCATAGATGCCGCGGAGCATGGAAGGCCACGGCTTGCGAACGACAAGATATCCACCCGAACCGGCGGGCACCGGATTGCCTTCACGGGTGACGACTTCGACCTTGATACCGGGCAGCGGGCGCGTGCAGGAGCCGGGCTTGGTGGGCGTGGCGCCGGGGAGCGGGCTGATCATGATGCCGCCGGTTTCGGTCTGCCACCAGGTGTCGACGATGGGGCAGCGGTCATGGCCGATGTTGGTGCGGTACCAGATCCAGGCTTCGGGATTGATCGGCTCGCCCACGCTGCCGAGGATACGGAGGGATTTCATCGGATGCTTCGCGGGCCATTGTTCGCCGAGGCGCATGAAGGCGCGGATGGCGGTGGGGGCGGTGTAGAAGACGGTGACTTTGTGGCGGTCGATCATGTCCCAGAAGCGGTCGGGCTGCGGGTAGACCGGGCCGCCTTCGTACATCAGAGCTGTAGCGCCGTTTTGCAGCGGTCCATAAATCACATAGCTGTGGCCGGTGACCCAGCCGATATCGGCCGTGCACCAGTAGATGTCGTCATCTCGGAGGTCGAAAACCCATTTGCTCGTGATGTAGGTACCGACTGCGTAGCCGCCCGTGGTGTGGAGAATGCCTTTGGGTTTCCCGGTGGTGCCGGAGGTGTAGAGAAGATAGAGCGGATGTTCGGAATCGAGCTCTTCAGCGGGGCAATCGTCGCCGGCGTTTGCGATCAGCTCGTGCCACCAGTGATCGCGGCCCGCCTTCATGGTTTGCTCGGAGCCGGTGCGCCTGAAGACGACCACGCTGTGAACAGTGGGGCATTTTTCGAGCGCCGTATCGACAGTTGGCTTGAGTTTGATTTCGGCGCCGCGGCGGAAGGTGCCGTCCTGCGTGACGACGCAGGTGGCGCCGCAATCGTGAATGCGATCTGTGATCGCCTGTGCGGAGAAGCCGCCGAAGACGACGGTATGGGGCGCGCCGATACGGGCGCACGCGAGGACGGCGATCGCGAGCTCGGGCGACGTACCCATATAGATGGCGACGCGGTCGCCGGTTTTCACGCCGAGCGATTTGAGAACGTTGGCGAAGCGGCAGACTTCGTCGTGAAGCTGCTGATAGGTGAGGGTGCGGATTTCGCCGGGCTCGCCTTCCCAGATCAGCGCGGCTTTGTTTTTGCGCCAGGTCTTGAGGTGGCGATCGAGGCAGTTATGGGTGATGTTGAGCTTGCCGCCGACGAACCATTTCGCGAAGGGCGCGCCGGACCAATCGAGCACTTTCGTCCAGGGTTTGAACCACTCGAGCTCGCTTGCGATATTGCCCCAGAACTTTTCAGGATCTTTGTCCGCTTCGGCGCAGAGGCGCTCATAGGCCTCCATCGACGGGATGTGGGCGTGCTCGCTGGTGGCCGCGGAGGGCGGGAAGAGCCGCGTTTCATTCAGGCTGGACTGGATATCGGTGGAAGGTTGTGTGCTCATGCCGGATCATAAGCATGATATCGAAGTGGTGCTCCCGAGGACTGCAGACGGAGTGAGCCGGCCGGAAGGCCAGCTGCAGGGCCGAAGCCCCGCCCCACTATTCCGTGGGTTCATCGAGGACGGCGGCGCCGCTGCGTCCCGCGGGGCGCGGTTTGCGGCGGGCCATCATGTATGCGTACGGATCGTGCGGGGGCTCACGGCGGAGAATGCGGCGGACGATGGATTTCAGCCGGTTCAGCAGTGCTGCCATGTTCCGATTATAGGTTCGCGAGCGGGTGCATGTTTGGGAAGTAGATCAGGAATATGATCACGATCCACCAGATGGCAAGGAAATGGGAGTAGAGGGCGGAGGCCAGGATATCGTGCTTGCGCACATTCGTCAGGCAGAACGTAAACCAGCCGACGCACACGACGATGCCCAGCAAGTGCGCGCCTGTGATGACGAGATAGGTCATTCCGAATGGCGTGGCCGGGCCGAGTTGGACGAGATAAACCATGTTGACCCACTCCACGGCTTCCAGGAATATAAACGTCAGCCAGGCGGAAATGGCGATGACAGTCCAGCGGATGGACTCTTCGAACTCCCCTTTGTGCGCGCGATTGTCCGCGATCGCCATGGTGATACTGCCGCAGATGCCTCCGCTCGCCATAGCGAAAACGATGAGCAGGGAGCCGAACTCGAAGGGGATGGGCCAATCCGAAGATGTGTCGCGAACGTGAAACATCCACACCATCAGAGCCGCATAGAGGAGAAAGTTGAGGGCGATGACAATCAGCGTGCGGCGGCGGGCCGGCGTGGCGGCATAGGCCGAGATGGCGGAAGGAATCAATTTTTCATATCCAAAAAGCGAAAGTAGCCATGAGTACGAGCCACATCACGTCCAGAAAATGCCAGAAGATGGCGCTGACTTCCATGACGTTCCGGTTGAGCGGGATGGCGGGGAAGAGCATGGTCCGGCAGGAAACGTAAATCAGGGCGGCGAGCGCGCCGACCACGTGGGCCGCGTGCGCCATGGTGAGTATATAGAAGAATGCGCTGGCGGGGTTGTTGCGCATGTAGAAGCCGTGATTCACAAGGAATCGCCAGTTGATCGCCTGGCCGATGAGGAAGTACAGGCCGAGCGCGGTGCCGGTCAGCCAGTAACGGCGAAAGCGGGGACGGCTGCCGGCGCGTAAGGCGCGGCGGCCGAGGTCGATGGCGATGCTCGAGAGCAGGAGCGCGACGGTATTCCACCACAGCAGCGGCGGAATGGGCATGTGGCGCCAGTCGTGATTGGCGGAGAGGCCCCGCCGCATGAACATCGCGGCGATGAGCGCGAAGAAGGTCATGGTGCTGGCCACCATGCCGACGTAGATGGCGAAGCGTGCGGTGCGGCCGGAGGAATAGTTGTCCCGCCCGTCATTCCCGCCGTCACCGCCATGGCCGCGCGGCGGCCGGGGAGTGACTGGCGGCGGAGAACTAAGCGACGGCTGGGTAAGGGTGGCCATCTAACGCTTCATTCCCATTTTGACCGAGTGGATGCCGCCGCCGAATTTTTCCGGCGCAGGAGATCGGGTCCGGTCAGAAACAGGCGCGTCAGGCGGCTTCGGGAAATGCGTAGCCGGATTTGCCGAGAGCCTTCTGAAGCAGCAAAATCGATTCGTCTTCACGGATGCCGCGAGCCTGCGCCACTTCGCCGATCAGCATGGTGCGGGCGCGGTCCAGCATCTTCTTTTCGCGGAACGACAGAGGCTTCTCGCGCTGTTGCCGCACGAGCTGCTTGAAGACTTCGGCAATCTGAAGGAGATTTCCGTTCAGCATCTTGTCGCTGTTGACACGGAAACGAATTTTCCAATCGGAGAGGCTTTCAATATCGGGACCGGCGAGGTAAGCGAGCACTTTCGAAACGTCCCCTGCGCGGGAGAGCTTTCTGAGTCCGATGGTCTCCGCGTTTGCGAAGGGCACCATCACAGTCATGCTGGAACAGATCAGCCGAAGGAGGTAAAATTTTTCCGGCTTCTGGGAAAAAAATCGAGTGCTGATGTTCTCTATTGTCCCAACGCCCTGGTTGGGGTACACCACTTTTTCGCCTACAGCGAAGGTCATCATACGTTGAGCCTCCCACCGGACTGTCGGTGTGATGATTAATGTAGATTTAACAACCGAGCAACTCATGTTAAGCCCCTCATAAAGGTTTGTCAAGAGTTCTTGCAAAGATACTGTTTTTAAAGGAATACAGACGATCCGGGACCTTTGTGGAAGCGGTTGCGGCGCTGCACACAAAATGTGCAAAATGAGTGGAATAGATGCAGCAACCACCAGTGAGAGGTGGCTAATTTTCCACAGGTAGGGCGAATTGGTACAAAGATACTGTTCCGAGTGTTTTTTGGGTGTAACTAATGCGGTTCAGATGTAGTCAGCGCAGCTCATGTAATAGCCGCAGCGGCGGCAGAAGAGCTTGCATTTGCGGGCGTCGAGGCGCTCGGAACAAACGGGGCAGAAGAGCATCGGTTCTTCGTCTGCCGGACCGGTTGACGGGGCCTGTGTAGCAGCATCCGCGGAAATCCGGTTATCGAACTTTTTTTGTTCTTCCACGGGACTATGATCAGTATACGGAAGGATTCGCCGAATGAAATTTACTTTCGCCCTTGTGACCGCAGCCCTGATTGTGGCGGTTACGGGCAGCGCGCAGCGCCGCGTTACGATTTCGCCGAAGCCGCAGGAACCGCTGGTCCGGCAGCCGGTGCGAGGCACGCGCGGGGCGGTAGCCGCGGGCAGTGATTACGCGGCGGGCGCTGGAATGCGCATGCTGTACGCGGGCGGTAACGCGGTGGATGCGGGCGTCGCTTCCACTTTCGCGGCGGCGACGACGGAGTATTCGCACGTGGGCTGGGGCGGGGAAGCGCCCATTCTGATCCGCACGAAAGACGGCAAGGTGCATTCGATTGCCGGCGTGGGCACGATGCCGAAGCTGGCGACGGCGGAGTTCTTCCGGAAGCGCCCGCTGCAGGTGGGAGAGATTCTCGAAAAGCAGGAGCCGAACGGACTCAGGGGCATGATGCCGGTGGCGGGGCTGATGTGCGCGCTGGTGCCCGGTTTGCCGGATGCGGCGCTGGTGGCGCTGCGCGATTTCGGCACCAAATCATTCGCGGAGGCGGTGGAGCCCGCGCTCGAATTCGCCGATGGAACGGCGATCGACGAGATGCGCGCGATTTCCATACAGAACAGCCTGCCGTTCTTCACGCTGTGGCCGAGCTCCATGAAGCACTTCGCGCCCGGCGGACATGTGGCGAGAGTGGGCGAGGTTTTCCATCAGCCTGATCTGGCGCGTACGCTTCGTTCGATGGTGGAGGCCGAGAAAAAGGCCCTGGCCTCGGGCGCGAGCCGCACGGCGGCGATCGATGCGGTGCGCGATGAGTTCTATCGCGGCGAGATTGCGAAGAAGATCGGAGAATTCAGCAAAGCCAGTGGCGGCCTGCTGCGTTATGAAGATCTGGCGGCGTTCAAACTGACGCCGGAGGATCCGGTCTCGACGGACTTCCATGGCATGAAGGTTTACAAGCCTGGGTTCTGGAGCCAGGGGCCGGCGATGATCGAAGCGCTGAATATTCTGAGCGGCTACGATCTGACGGCGATGGGGCAGAATTCGGCGGACTATATCCATACGCTGGTGGAGGCGATGAAGCTGGCGTATGCGGACCGCGATACGTATTATGGGGATCCGAAGTTCGTGAAGGTACCGGCTGCGACGCTGCTGTCGATGGAATATGCGGCGGAGCGGCGGGCGGAGATCGGGCCGGATGCGTCGCTGGATTTCCGGCCGGGCAAGATCAACGGAAAGGTTGGGATTCATCCGTCGAAATCGGAGATTGCGCGTGCGGAGAAGATTGACGACATTCTGATGGCGCATGATACGACCTGCGTGAATGCGTTCGATAAAGACGGCGTGATGTTTTCGGCGACGCCTTCGGGCGCGTGGCTGCCGAGCGTAGTTGCGGGTGATACGGGCATTCCGCTGACGGAGCGCGCGCAGAGTTTCTTTCTGATACCGGGGCATCCGAATGAACTGGCGCCGGGGAAGCGGCCGCGGGTGACGCTGAGTCCTACGCTGGTGACGCAGGAGGATGGCAAACCGCTGCTGGCGTTTTCGACGCCGGGCGGGGACAATCAGGAGCAATCGCTGATTCAGATTTTCTTCAATCAGGCGCTGTTCGGGATGAATTCGGAGCAGGCGATCGAATCGCCGCGGTTCCAGACGCGGCATCTGGTTTCGAGCTTCGACAATCATGCGATGAATCCGGGGGATCTGCTGCTGGACGACCGGATTCCGGCGAGCGTCATGAAGGATCTGGCGGCGCGCGGGCATAAGATCGATACCCGCCCGAAGACGAACAGCGGGGCGGCTCCGACGATGATCCGGCTGACGCCGGGCGGCGTGCTGGAAGCGGGCGCCGATCCCTGGTTCAACCGGCAGATGCAGGCCTGGTAGGTTGGATTCCCTTTTCGATACTCAGGAAGCCGGGGGCTTTGACCGTGGCGGGTTGCGGGACCGTCTGCGCGAACTGGCGGCGCGGAAAATCTACGTGGGCGGGAGCTCCTGGAAGTATGAGGGGTGGCTCGATCAGATCTACACGCGGTCGAATTACCAGGTGCGGGGGAAGTTTTCGAAGAAGCGATTCGAAGATACGTGCTTGAGTGAATACGCGACGGTGTTTCCGACGGTGTGCGGGGATTTTGCGTTTTATCAGTTTCCGCCCGATTCCATGTGGGCGCGGCTGTTTGCGCAGACGCCGCCTTCGTTCCGATGGGGATTGAAAGCGCCGGAACAGATTACGACGCCGGAGTTTCCGGTGCATCCGCGGTATGGGGCGCTGGGGGGGCTGAAGAATCCGACGCACCTGGATGCGGAGTTGTTTGCGCGGTCATTTCTGAATCCGCTGGCGCCGTACCGGGCGCAGGTCGGCGTGATCATTTTCGAATTTAATTCGATGAATTCGGGGCGGGAGTTTGTGGGGAAGCTGGATGCGTTTCTGGCGGCGCTGCCGGCGGGATGGCCATATGCCGCGGAGGTGCGGAATCCGGAATTGCTGGGCGCGCGATATTTCGATTGTTTGCGCGCGCATGAGGTGACGCATGTATATAACGCATGGGCGCGGATGCCGGAGATGCGGGACCAGATGCGGATGGCGGGGTCGCGGACGTCGGAGCTGATGGTGGCACGGGCGCTGCTGAAGCGGGGACGTCCTTATGAGGAGGCGGTGCGGACGTTTGCGCCGTATACGGCGGTGCAGGAAGTGAATGAGCCGGTGCGCGGGGCGCTGCGGGAGATTGTGGATGTGGCGCTGGTGGATGGGACGCCGGCGTTTGTGTTTGTGAATAACCGGCTGGAGGGGAATTCGCCGGGGACGATTGTGGCGATTACTTCGTGATCGTCAGTTGGGGATGGGGCGCTCGATGTGCTCTACGGTGTAGACCGGGAGGATTTCCTCTTGCCGTTTCAGTTCGAGGCCGAGTTTGTCGAGGACGGTGAAGATTGTGGGGAGGCCGGCGAAGGGGTTCGCGGCCTGGACGGCGTTCGGGGGCGGTGGGGGAAGGCGCATGGGTATCCAGCCCTCTGTGTTCAGCGTGAACAGGCCCTTGAGAGCGGTGCGGTTCAGGACGGGCAGATCGGTCCAGTTCGAGATGTAGCTGGCGAGGTCGTTCATGTCGATGGCTTCTGCGTTCAGCGGGTGGCCCAGGCCGTTCGCGAAATTGTGGCAGGTTTCCGGGGCGCAGTCCTTGTCGGATTTCTGTAGCTTCGGACCGCCGCCGGCGATGGTGAGCGCGTAGATCGCCGTCGGTTTTTTCTCGGTACGCATCAGGAGGTGGAAGCGATCGGCGAGCAATCGGCGGATCATTTGCTGAGGGTTGCCCGGGATCCCATCAGAGGATGCTTTCGCGTCGATATCGTACTGCTCGTGAGAGGTCCAGTCGGGAAGACCTGACAGACGGGGCGACGGATTCACCGGGACATCGTATGCGTAGCTCAGGAGACGAATGGTGGGGATGGCGCGCGCAATCAGGCCGCCGTCGGGGAGAACTTGCAGGCGCGAGTTGCTTGGACGAGCTGGTTTGATGGCGATGCTGGAGAATGTCTGCGTCTGAGCGATCACGGGCAGAGCCATGATCATGGATAGGAGCGCGCGGCGCATCGCCAGAATATGACGGTGACAGCACAGAATTTGTTCCCGGCTTGGTATACTGGGTTTTCCCGCCTCGTGGGCTCGTAGCTCAGTTGGTTAGAGCGCTTCCTTGACACGGAAGAGGTCGGAAGTTCGAGTCTTCTCGAGCCCACCATTTTCAATCAGGCTTTCCGGCTCTACACGGCTCTACGCACTTAATGGGGGCAGCCCAGCCTCTGACCGATTCTAAGAACACATTACCTTAACCCTCAATCTGTAGTTGTTGAAGTTGCGAAAGCCGTAGGCCTGCCTCTGCAG
>Ga0070658_10002924_pt1 | contig 14156 bp, 9 predicted proteins | sample KBSC13metaG_FD_64664 | JGI IMG/M metagenome (GOLD analysis project Ga0070658, IMG submission 64664) | Corn rhizosphere microbial communities from Kellogg Biological Station, Michigan, USA - KBS C1-3 metaG | ecosystem: Host-associated > Plants > Roots > Rhizosphere > Soil ... | reverse complement strand
TGCGGAAATCCGCGGGCCGCTCAAAAAGCGCCCGCTCCGCCGCAGGCCCCGCGATCTTCGCGCCCGTCCCGGCCAGGCGTGGCGTCCCCTGACAATCTTCGCGGTGATGATTGGTCAGCAGCACCCACTCCACATGCTGGACTCCGATCTCTTTCAAATGATCGAGAACACTGCCGTCGCCGAGATCGATCAGCAGCGCGGCATCATCGTTACGGAGCACCCAGACATTGCACGTGTCCGTCCACAAAAAGAGATCGGGCTGCGCCCGGGCGTCCGGCTGGGAAAACCCGGCGGCATGCAGCCGCACGCTGGCGAAGAGGAGCAGGGCCAGGAAGCACCAAAGACTCGGTGAAAATTTCGGCGTGTGGTTCGTCATGGGGGTGTGGGTATTGACTCAAAGATTCCTCCGTCGGAATAGTTAATAACAAAGTATTCTTTTCCCAATTCGGTAAATCACATTCCGCGCATACAATACTCAGGTAAATGCCCCCTTTTCGTTCTCCAGCATCCCCCCGGTTGACCCTCGTCTGGAGCACGATCATGGCCCTGGCTCTCTCCGCGTCGCCCAAGGCCGCGGAGCCGGAGCGTTCCCTGACATTCGTCAACGACGTCTCGCCGATCCTGACGAAGGCAGGGTGCAATGCCGGTGCATGTCATGCCAAAGCGGGGATGGGGCAACGCGGCTTTCGGCTTTCGCTCCTCGGCTTTGAACCGGCGGAGGATTACGAGCACATCGTGAAGGAGGGCAAGGGACGGCGAGTCTTCCCCGTGGCCCCGGAGCAAAGCCTGCTCCTGCTGAAAGCGACGAACATCGTGCCGCACGGCGGCGGCCAGAAGCTCGACCCAGCCTCGGAGAGCTATCGGACGATTGTCCGCTGGATCAGCCAGGGAATGCCCTTCGGAACGGATGCGGACCCGAAGCTCGCGTCGATCGAAGTGCAACCGAAGCATGGCTCGATGAAGGTGCAGTCGCAGCAGCAACTCAAGGTCCTGGCTCACTTTTCCGACAACTCGACGCGCGATATCACCCACGCCGCGCTCTACGAACCGAACGACAAAAGCATGGCGGAGGTGAGCGAGGAAGGCTTGGTGCGGATTCTCGACATCCCGGGCAATGTGGCCGTGATGGTCCGCTACCAGGGCATGGTGTCCGTCTACAGCGCATCGATTCCACTCGGGGCGCCGGTCGACAACCTGCCCCCGGCGAAGAACTACATCGACGAACTGGTCTTCGCGAACCTCAAGCAGATCGGAGTTCCGCCGTCGCCCGTCTGCGATGACTCGACGTTCCTGCGGCGCGTCTCGCTCGATATCGCGGGCCGCCTGCCTACCATGGAGGAAACCAAGGCGTTTCTGGCCAGCGAAAAAACGGACAAGCGCGACGCCCTCATCGAATCGCTGCTCAGCAGCCCGGACTACGCGGACTACTTTGCCAACAAATGGGCTTCGCTGCTGCACAACAAGCGCGACGCGGCCAATGACATCACGGCCAACTTTGCTTTCCATTCGTGGGTCCGCGACAGCCTGCTGGCTAATACTCCCTACGATCAGATGGCGCGCCAGCTCCTGGCGGCGACGGGGACGATTGTGTCGAACCCCGCGGTCGCCTGGTACAAGCGGGTCAAGGAGCCGCAGCAGCAACTCGAGGACGTGGCGCAGCTCTTCCTCGGGGTGCGCATGCAGTGCGCGCAGTGCCACCATCATCCATTCGAGCGCTGGAGCCAGCGCGACTACTACAGCATGTCGGCCTTCTTCAGCCAGGTCGGCCGCAAGCCGACTGCCACGGCGGGAGAAGACGTGATCTTTCACAAGCGCGGCGTCGCCCAGGCGGAGAACAAGAAGACCCATCAACCGGTGAAACCCGCCGCCCTCGGCGCGCCCACTCTCGACATTCCCCCGGATGAAGATCCACGTCTTCGTCTCGCCGATTGGTTGAGCGACAAGACCAACCCCTTCTTCGCCAAGTCGCTCGTAAACCGCTACTGGAAGCACTTCTTTCGGCGCGGGATCGTCGAGCCCGAGGACGACATCCGCGACACCAATCCGCCCACCAATCCCGAACTCCTCGATGCCCTGGCGAAGCATTTCATCGAGAGCGGGTATGATTTGAAATCCGTGGTGCGGACGATCACGCAGTCCCACACCTACCAACTCAGCGCGATGCCGAATGAGTTCAACGGCGTCGACCGGCAAAACTTCTCCCACTACTACCCCAAGCATCTGCCCGCAGAGGTCTTGCTGGATGCGATCGACGACTTCACCGGCGCGAAGACGGATTTTGCCGATCTGCCGCCGGGCACGCGGGCGATCGCGCTGCCCGACAACAGCTACAATCGCAGCTCGGGATTCCTCAAGGTCTTTGGCCGGCCGGAAGGCGCCAGCGTGTGTGAGTGCGAGCGTGTGCAGTCCTCCAGCCTGGCGCAAAGCCTGCACCTCATGAATGCCGCCGACGTAAAGGCGAAGCTCGCGACAAACGATGGGCGCGCGGATCGTCTGGCGAAAGCACCAACGCCGGCGCCCGAGAAGCTCCGGGAACTCTATCTCGCCGCGTTCTCCCGCGAACCGCGCGCGGACGAGGAGCAGATCGCGAATGAGTATCTCACCCGGTCGCGCTTCGACGCGGAGGGCAAGCCGCTCGATTCTCAAAAGGCCACGCGCCAGGCCTACGAAGACCTGCTGTGGGCCCTGATCAATACCAAGGAATTTCTCTACAATCACTAGCCGCATGTTGTCCCCCTCCGTAGCACGAATTCTCCTTGGCGCGGCCTCGCTCCTGGTCGTCTCCACAACCTTTGCCCAACAGGTTTGCCTGCCCGCCCCGCGGCTGCTGACGGTCCTGCCGATGGGCGGCCAGGCGGGCACGACCGTCGAAGTGAGCCTGACGGGCGAGAACATCGAGGATGTCAGTGATCTCCTCTTCTCCACACCCAAGATCACGGCCAAGCCAAAGACCGCGGCAGACGGCAAAGCGGAGCCCAACAAATTTGTCGTCACCATTGCTCCCGATGCGCCGTGCGGCGTGCACGATGCCCGGGTCATGACACGCCTCGGTGTTTCCAGCGCACGCGCATTTTCCGTGGGCACGATGCCCGAGGTGACGCAACAGAAGCCGAACAATTCGCTGGAGACAGCTCTCAAGATTCAGCCCAACACGATCTGCAACGCGGTCATGACCCGCCGGGCGATCGACTTCTATTCTTTCGAAGGAACGAAGGGACAACGGGTGATCGTGGACTGCGCCGCCGCGGGCATCGATTCGAAACTCGTCGCGGTTGTCATCGTCGCCGATGCGCACAGACACGATTTAGTGGTCAATCGCGCGGGTGGTCTCGTGGATTTCATTCCGCCGGCCGACGGCACCTATTTCATCAAGATTCACAGTCTCACGTTTCAAGGCGGCGCTGAGCATTTCTATCGCCTGGCGCTGCTGGAGGCCCACGGCACCGGACCGGTTTCGCGCCAGCCTTCGACGAGCACCGTGAGTTCGGTTTCCTGGTTCCCGGAGCAGTCTTCCAAACTTCCGCAGGTCGCCGAGATCGAGCCGAACAACCGGTCCAACGAAGCCCAGAAAATCACACCGCCTTGCGAAATCACGGGCCAGTTTTATCCGGCGGCGGATGTGGACACGTACGAATTTGCGGCGAAGCAGGGCGAGATCTGGTGGGTGGAAGTGGTGTCGGAACGGCTTGGCTTGCCGACCGATCCGTTCGTCGTGGTGCAACGGGTGACCAAGGAAGGCGGCGAGGAAAAGCTCACGGACGTGGCGGAATTGAACGACATCCCCAGCCCCATGAAGCTCTCCAGCAACGGCTACTCCTACGACGGCCCGCCCTACGACGCGGGGTCCGCCGACCCGCTGGGGAAGGTGGAGATCAAGGAGGACGGGATTTACCGGCTGCAAATTCGCGACCTGTTCGGCGGCACGCGCACCGACCCGAGCCATGTCTACCGGCTCATCGTGCGGAAGGCGGAGCCGAATTTCGCGCTCGCGGCCTGGGCGCTCCACTTGACGCTGCGCAACGGGGATCGTGCCGCGCTGTCCAAGCCCATCGCCCTGCGCGGCGGCGCCACCATGGCGTTCGAAGTGGTCGTCGTGCGCAAGGATGGCTTTGATGGTGCGATCGATCTCTCGATGGAGGGCCTGCCGCCGGGAATTACCGCGTGCGGAATGAAAATCCCCGCGGGCAAGAACAAGGGCATGATGCTCATCACCGCGGCGGAAGACGCGCCGCGCTCGGTGGCGACTGCGAAGCTGGTGGGCCGCGCGCAAATCAATGGCACAACGGTCAGCCGGGACTGCCACCTCGCTTCCATGACGTGGCCCGTACGCGACGCCAGCCAGGAGATTCCGAAACCGCGCCTGATGGCCGACATCCCGGTGTCCGCCAGCGGCTCGGAACTCGCACCTATCTCGATCGCACCGGGAGAAAACAAGGTCTGGGAAGCGAAGGCGGGCGACAAGCTCGTGGTCCCTCTCAAGGTAACATGGCGCAGCGAGTTCAGCGGCGCCTCGATCAAGCTGAAGACGTTTGGGGATGGCTTCGAAGGGGTAAAGGAGATCGATGTGCCGATGAATACTTCCACCTCGGAAGCCGTGATCGACCTGGCTGCCTTGAAGACGCCACCCGGTGAATACACCCTCGCCCTCTACGGCCCTGCGGTCGCGAAGTATCGCTACAACCCCGACGCGGTGAAGATCGCGGAGCAGGAACAAAAGAAAGCAGACCAGGACGCCCTCACGGTCGCCGAGGCGGCCAAGAAGCTCGCCGAGGAAGCGAAAGCCGCGCCCGCGGAAAAGAAGGCGGAAGCCGATAGCGCCGCCAGTGCGGCCGCGGAGAAACTGAAAACGGCGGAAGCCACGAAAGCCGACGCCGCCAAACGCATGAAGGCCGCGACGGACAGCGCCGCACCGAGGGACACGGTCGATATCGTGGTCTCCGAGCCCATCCGGCTTCTCGTCAAACCGGCCGACCCCAAATGAGCCGTCTTCGTCGATCATCCTGGGCGTTCGGCGCCAGCCTGTGCTGCCTCCTCCGGCCGATGGCCATCGGCGCGGAAATCGACTTCTATCGGGACATCTATCCGGTCCTGAAAGCGAACTGCATTTCCTGCCACAACAAGACTACGACCAAGGGAGGGCTGAACATGGAATCGCCTGAGTTGATGCGAAAAGGCGGCGAAACGGGTCCTGGCGTCATCGCCGGCAAGAGCGCGGAAAGCCTTGTCGTGCAAGCCGCATCGCATCAGGACCCGGACCTGCTCATGCCGCCGAAGAACAACAAATCCGGCGCGGTGGATCTCAAGCCGGACGAGGTCGCCTTGTTGAAATCCTGGATCGACCAGGGCGCGAAGCATTCCGTCCCGGTGGCCCGCCACGTCAACTGGCAACCGCTCCCTCCAGGGGTGAATCCGATCTACACCGTGGCCATGACCCGCGACGGGCGCTTCGCGGCGTGCGGCCGTGCCAACCAGATTTTCATTTACGATCTCGCGACGCGGCAATTCGTCACTCGCCTGGCCGATCAGGACGGCGTCGCGCATCGGGCGCTGGTCCAGTCGCTGGCTTTCAGCCCCGACGGCACGCACCTCGCCAGCGGAAGTTTTCGCGAAGTAAAGATCTGGCGGCTGGAGAAAGGGAAGCCCGCCACTGTGGAAGCGAAGCTGGCTCCCGCCGCACCGGCGAGCGCCGCGCTGCTCAAGCAGATCGCGGAGACCGCCAAGGTGGAAATCCTCAATCACGCCCTGTCATCCGATGGCCGCCAACTCGCCACTGGTTGCGCCGATGGTGCGGTTCGCGTGTGGGACTGCGCCACAGCGAAGCTGATCGTCGAATTGCGAGGCGGCGTGGTATCGCGGCGCCAGTTCGAGGCCCTCGACTGGACGATCGCGGCGCAAGGCCTGGAGCAATCGTTTCAAAATGCGGCGGTGACCCGCATCGAGGCGCAGAACAAGGCGCTCGATGAACTCCTCAAGAAGGCAAACGACACCATCGTCGCGATGAAGAAAGCGCTGCCGGAGAAAGAGAAGCCGGTGAAGCCTGCGCAGGACGCAAGGGTAGCCGCGCAAAAGACGCTCGACGATGTGACCGCGCTGATCGCGAAAGCTCCCGATGGCAAACCGGATGACGCATTGGAAAAGCAGCGCAAGGATGCGCACGACGCGCTCGCCGCGGCCACGATGGCGGAGAATTCCGCGGTGGCCGCATTTGCCGCCGTCCAAAGCAACATCAAGGACGCCGAGACCGATGTGCAGCGCATCACCGAAGCCAAGGTGAAGAACACTGCCGATCTGGCTACGGCCAAGGCGGCCATCGAGGCCTCGAAGAAATTGCAGGATAAATCCACGGCGGATCTCGTCGCCGCGAAGCAGGCCCTCGCCACGAGCGATTCCAGGCCTCTCGCCGTGGCCTTTTCACCGGATGCGCAGAAAGTTTCCGCGTTCCTCAGCGACGGCACGCTTCGGGTCTGGGCCGTTGCGTCTGGCATTCCGATCGAGGAGGCGGGCAGCCCTGCCACGCCCGCCACGACGACACTGACCTCCAGCCCGGACGGCACCTTCATTGCATCGAAGACAGTCACCCTGACGGCGGGCGCCGAGTCGCGCTGGGTCCTGGAGCGAGTGCTCGGCGGCGAGAAACCGGATTCACCCTTCACCGATCGCGTCAATGCCGTGCGCTTCAGTCCCGATGGTCAGACCCTGGCCGTGGGTGGGGGCGAACCGTCGCGCTCAGGCGATATCAGCCTTTGGGAGGTGTCGAGCGGCAAGCTGCTGAAGGCCTGGGCCGAACGCCATTCCGACACCGTGCTGAGCCTCGATTTTTCCCCTGATGGGAAACTCATCGCTTCCGGAGGCGCGGACAAACTTGCGCGCGTCACAGAGATCGCGACCGGCAAGCAAGTGAATTTGTTCGAGGGCCACACGCATCATGTCATGGGCGTCGCTTTCCGGGCGGATGGCCGCGAACTTGCCAGCGCGGGCGGCGATGGCGTCGTGCTCGTCTGGGACATGGTCATCGGCGAGCGGAAGAAAAAAATCGAAGGCTGGAGCAAGGAGGTGACTTCGTTGCAATTCATCGGCGCCACTTCGCAGATCGTCACCTCCGCCGGGGACAATCTAGTCCGCATCGTTAATGACGACGGCACCCAGATTCGAGCCATCGACAAGCTGCCCGACTTCATGCAATCCGCCGCGAGCACGGCCACCGCCAGCGTGGTCATCGCCGGCGGCGAAGACAGCATCCTGCGCGTCTGGGACGGGACCAACGCCAGGGAACTCGCGGTCTTCGGAGCCAAATGAATCACGATGCACTCCCCTTTCCGCCATCATCCTCTCCGCCGCGCGACATCCACGTCCTTCCCTGAAAGGGTCACCACTCCCCTCCACACGTCATGAATCCATCCCATTCCATTCCTTCGATCGTTCCGTGCGCCGGGCCATGGAGCAGGCGCGGTTTCATGCGCATCGGCCTCACGGGCTTTGCGACGATGGGCTTGTCCAGCTTGCTGCGTCTGCGCGCGGAGAATGCGCTCAAACCCGCGCAGGAGAGGACCGCCGTCATCATGGTCTGGCTCCCGGGCGGCCAATCGCATGTCGACACGTTTGATCCGAAGCCGGAGATCGGCAGCGAATATCGCGGACCGTTCAAAACCATCCCCACGAAGGTTCCCGGCACCCACATTACGGAGTTGATGCCCATGCTGGCGCAGATCGCGGACAAGTACACGATCGTGCGCTCGATGTGTCAAAAGGCCGGCGGCCATCCCGCAGGCTCGATGCAGATGCTTTCGGGCGACCCGGACGAACGCGACAAACCCAAACCGAAGCTGCCCGACTGGATGAGCGTCGCCAATTACCTGCGCTCCCGAGAGGGGAAGCGATCCAATCCGCTGCCCAACTACGTCGGCGTCAATCCCCCGCTCGAATACAACGGCCCCGCCTACCTGGGCGACGCGTATTCGCCCTTCTCTGTGATGGACGATCCCAACCGGCCCAATTTCGAAGTGCCGAACATCGGCCTGTCGGATCGCGCGGAATCCCGCCGGCTCAGTGACCGGGTGGCCTTGCGGAAGAGCCTCGATACGCTGGAGCGTGGCTTCGATCGCGAGGGCGAACTCGGCGCCCTGGATCAATTCGAAGGGCAGGCCATGACCCTGCTCACTAATCCCAAGACGCGCGATGCCTTCGACCTGGGCAAAGAGGACGCGCACACGCGCGACCGCTACGGACGCAATCGCTGGGGCCAGCAACTCCTGCTTGCACGCCGCCTCGTTGAATCCGGCGTGGAAATTGTCACCAGCAGCCTGAGCGGACCGCTCTGCGGCCGGGTGGGCAATTGGGACGATCACGCAGTCAATCAGCACCAGTTCGATGCCCTGCGCTTCCGGATGCCAAACTATGACCGCGCCGTCTCCGCGCTCATCGAGGACATCTACGCGCGCGGTCTCGACAAGCGCGTGCTCGTCGTCGTCACCGGCGAATTCGGGCGCACCCCGAAAATCAGTTTCGATCGCAGCACCGGGGCCGGCGATGCCAGCGCACCGGCTGGCACAGTGCAACCCGGGCGGGATCACTGGCCGCGCGCCTTCTCCAATATCTGGGCGGGCGGCGGCATTCAGACGGGCGGCGTGATCGGCGCCACCGACAAGCGCGGCGAAGATGTCGTCGAACGCGCCTGCGGCCCCGGCGACTTCCTCTCGACCATCTACCATCACCTCGGGATCGACGCCGCGAAGATCACGATCAACGACTTCAACGGTCGTCCGACCGCGCTGGTGAACGACGGCAAACCCATCCCCGAACTGATGGGCCGGACCGCTTAAATGCTGAATTCCGCCAAAGTGAATTCGATCCCTTCCAAGCGTCACCTCCCAAGCTTCTCATCCTGATCCCGTAACGGCGGGAGGGCGGCGCGGGCGCGGAAGAAGTCCCCCAATTGACCATGAAAACGCTGGCCCCAATCATCCTCGCCCTTCTCCTGCTCGCCGGCGCCCTGCGGGCTGCCGACACGCTGCGCGCCGGTGCGGCGACGAGCAATATCACCCCCGAACTCGATTCCAAGATCGTCGGTGGCTTCGTACCGTTTCCGGCGTCGGGAGTCCATGACGAGTTGCACGCCCGCTGCCTGGTGCTCGATGACGGCAAGACAAAGATCGCGCTCGTGGTCTGCGATCTCCTCGGCTTCCACCGCAGTGTGAGCATCGAAGCGCGGCGCCTGATCGAGGAAGCCACCGGCATCCCGCCCTCGCACGTCGCCATTTCCGCCACGCACACGCATTCGGCCGCGAGTGCGCTGGGCGACAGCCGTTACACCTCGGAGCAACCGCTTGACGACTATCAGCGCTTCGTCGCGCGCCGCATCGCGGACGGGGTACGCCGGGCGGTTAATACCCTGCGTCCGGCAGAGATCGCCTTTGGCAGCGCGGAGGCGCCCGAGCATGTTTTCAACCGGCGCTGGTTCATGAAGGAGGGCACCGTGCCGCCGAATCCATTTGGCACCGTGGACAAGGTGAAAATGAATCCGCCCTCCGGGAACGCGAACCTCGTGGAACCGGCGGGGCCGACCGATCCCACGATTTCGTTTATTGCCCTGCGCGAACCGGGTGGGCGACTCATCTCCGTGTATTCCGCCTACTCGCTGCACTATGTGGGCGGAGTGGGCAGCGGGGACATCTCCGCCGACTACTACGGGATGTACTGCGCCGCGCTGGCGAAACTGCAAAGCGCCACGGAATACGATCCGCCCTTCGTGGCGATGATGGCCAACGGAACGAGCGGGGACGTCAACAACATCAATTTTCGCACTCCGCGCCCATCGGCTCCCGCGTACGTCCAGATGCGGAAAGTCGCCGAGGACGTGGCGGAGAAAGTCAGCGCGGCCCTGTCCAAAGTGGAGTGGAAGGAGCGCGCGGAACTCGATGCCCGCTTCCGCGAACTCGAGCTCGCCTGGCGCCCCATCGATCCGGACTTGCTGGCCTGGGCCAAAGACAAGACAGCCCATCCCGCACCCGGCGCCAGCAAGGCGGACCTCTCCATCATCTACGCGGACCGCGTGCAGCGGCTCGCGGAGGCAAAGAACCCGGCGCGCATTCCCCTGCAATTTCTGCGCATCGGCGATATCGGCATCGGCACTTTTCCGTGCGAGACCTTTGCCGAAACCGGCCTCGCCTTCAAAAAGCGCAGCCCCTTCGCGCACTCCTTCATGGTGGAGTTGAACCACGGATATTTTGGCTATCTGCCCACGCCCCGTCATTTCCCATTGGGCGGCTACGAAACCTGGCCCGGCACCAATTCATTGGAGCCGCAGGCGGCGGTGAAGATGCTCGACGCGCTTCTGGAAATGGCCGCGGAGACCGCCCCGAAATCCAAATGACCCCACGCCCCCGCTCCCAAGAAATATCCCGTCGCGCATTCCTGAGCCGCACCGTGAAAGCGGGCGCCGTCAGCCTGCTCGCGCCGGCATTTCATATTCATATCAAGGCGGCCGAGACCGACCGGCTCTGGCGAACGGGCAACGAGGTGATCGACCGCCCGCGGGAGATTGCGCTCGCCTTGCTCAATCCGACCTCCGCGCAGTTGCAACACGCGTGGGAACTCCATGCGGCGTCGCTGGTCTTCGACGCCTACGGCTTTGCGCCGCACTCGGCGCTCGATGGCGCGGGGTTTCAGGCCGCGGTCGAAGCCGGCGCCGTGGGCGATGAACTCGTGGACCTGCGCGAAGACATGAGCATGACACGCTGGGCGACCGACGCCCGCGAACGCGAGGAATTCCTCAGCGCTTTCCGCGCGGCCGGTGTGACGTGCATTTTCCAAAACGCCGGCGAAGAAGGCAACGACCCGATGCGGCTCATTCGCCGCCTCGCGCGTTTCACCTACGCCACCGACCGGATGCGTCCCGAGGTTTCCAAGGCCGTGAACGCGGGCGAAGTGGAGGCGACGAAAAAGGATGGCCGGCTTTGCCTCTGCTTCACCGGCAATGGTGTCCCGCTGCCTCTCGAGGCTCAAAGCGTGCGCGACGAATTGCGCCTCATCCGCATCTTCCACCAGCTCGGCATCCGCATGATGCACGTGACTTACAACCGCCGAAACCCGATCGGCGACGGCGCCGGGGAGCCGCATGATGGCGGCCTGAGCGACTTCGGTCACGCCGCCATCGCGGAGCTGAATCGCGCCCATGTGATCGTGGACGTGGCCCACAGCGGCTGGAAGACGAGCCTCGAAGCCGCCAAGGCTTCCACGAAGCCGATGGTCGCGAGCCACACCGCCTGTGCGGGAGTCTACGAGCACTTTCGCGGCAAACCCGACGAGGTCATCCGGGCGATTTGTGACACCGGCGGCTACGCCGGCGTCTGCTGCATCTCGCGCTTCCTCGGTGGCAAAGGCGACATCCTCGCGTTCCTCGATCATCTCGATCACCTCGTGAAAAGGTTTGGGAGCGAACACGCCGCCATCGGGACGGATACGGCCTACACTTCCCGGTTTGAAGCCGAGGAGCGCAAGAAGGTCATGAAGCGACCAGACGGCAGCTCACCGCTCAACGCGTCCGGCCCGCGCTTCGAGCACCTTTGGCCACGTGACGATTTTCAGACGACGCCCGAGGCCGAACGCAGCCTCGCCTGGACCAACTGGCCGCTCTTTACTCTCGGTCTTGTGATGCGCGGACACCGCGACGAAGACATTCAAAAAATCCTCGGTGGCAACGTGCTGCGCGTCCTGCGCGCCAATGCGGAGCCGCCGCTCCAGCCCCCTCCCCCATGAAACACTTCGTTCTCGTTGCCCTGGCCGCGCTTCTATCCGGCTTCCTGATCTCCACCGCCACCGCGGAGGAAAATGGCAAACTCCGCATCATCGTCTTCGGAGCGCACCCCGACGACGCACAGTATAAGGCCGGCGGCACCGCGGCGAAATGGATCAAGGCCGGTCACGCAGTGAAGCTCGTGTCCGTAACCAATGGCGACATCGGCCACTGGCAATCCGCCGGTGGGCCCCTCGCGCAGCGGCGGTTGGCCGAGGTAAAGAAGGCCGATGACATCATCGGTGCCGCCACCGAGGTGCTCGACATCCACGATGGCGAGCTTTTGCCTACGCTGGAAAACCGGCAGAAGATCATCCGGCTCATTCGCGAATGGCAGGCGGACGTGGTCATCGCGCATCGCCCATGGGACTACCATCCCGACCATCGCTACGTCGGCGTGCTCGTCCAGGACGCCGCGTTTATGGTCACGGTCCCGTTCATGTGCCCCGATGTGCCGCCACTGAAGAAGAATCCCCTCTTCCTCTATTCCAGCGATGGGTTTCAGAAACCCTATCCATTCAAGGCCGACATCGCCGTTTCGGTCGACGACGTGTTCGATCTCAAGCTCACCGCCATCCACGAGATGCCATCCCAGCACTACGAGGGTGGCGCCAACGGCAGCGCGGAGTATATGAAAGACGTGCCGCCCGCCTCCGATGAAGCCGGTCGCAAAGCCTGGCTGCGTGACCGCTGGGTCAAGCGGCAGGGCGGCGAAGCGGACCGTTTCCGCGAGTCGCTCATCAAGTGGTACGGCCCGGAGAAAGGCGCCGCGGTGAAATACGCCGAAGCCTTCGAAATCTGCGAATACGGCCGCCAGCCAACTCCCGCGGAAATCAAACAGTTGTTCCCGTTCTTCCCGTAGCTAGTATGGAACGCCTTCCCGGCAGGCGAATCCGGAATAGACGCAATTGCCGCCAAATCAGTCGGCCTCCACGAAAACGAACGTGGCGTCCGGGAAATCTTGCGACCAATTGAGCAGCCCGGATTCGACGGACCAAGTGTGCTCAACCGCAGCCTCATAATCCTCCTCGTTTCCAAACAGGTAGGTGGTCAATTCGGGAGGCGCGAGTAGCAATCGGTCGACGGAATCCTTTCTCCAGTTTGGTGGACGCCGGAGGAACGGCCAACGCGAGAGGGCGCGCTGGGATCGTGTCCTCTCGCTCGGCCCAATCGAGCACGCTGCTGATGATGATGCTTTGGTGATAGCCCATACAAAATGGATGGCTGATGCGGGGGCCTCTCTTCCTCCCGCGCATCTTACTCGCGGAAAAAAGTAATCGCGGCGACTGCCGTCGAAAGCAGCCGCTGTGCATGCAACAGTTCTTGAACTTGCGAGTCGAGTCGCATGGGCACGGATCGTTGCGCCCGAGTTTCTCGATCAGTTCCTTGAAGCCGCGGACGATCTGGACGCCGCGCTTGACCTGCGTTTCGGATGGGAACCCTTTACGGCGCTTGCTGGTGCGCTCGAAAAAAGGGGCCGTTTTGTGAATCAGTGTGATTTGCCATAAGACCTCCTTGGTCGTGTGGGCGGCATGAATAGCGCCGCCGGAAGGAACGTCAACCAATTGGCAAAATGAAATTCGCCATGCGATCGCGCTCCAGCCAATTCCGCTTCGCATAAAATCTCCGCCGGTAGGCTTCGCCGTCGCGTCCGTTGAGCAGCGACAGTCTGGTGCAACCTCGACCGATGGCTCTCCGCTTCACCTCGTCCAGGAGCGCGGTCCCGACGCCCGCGCTGCGGTTGCCCTGGCGGACGAAGAGCTCGGAGATATAAGCCTCGGGCCCGGTGAAAAACAGGAATGGAACCCAGTGCACGGCACAATAGCCCGCAATGGTCCCGCCCTCCATGACCGCCACCAGAATCGTCGACGCCTTCGCGGCAGCCGCCTCCCCCAAGGCTGTCGCTACCCGGTCGCAGATCTGCTCCACCGGGCATCCGGCGATGGATTTAATTTCGGCGATGCTACGCAGGACCTCGGCAATTCCTGGAACATCAGACTCGGTGGCGTCTCGGAGAATCACTTCCGAGACTTATCAATCAGGCCGCGGGTTGGGAATCCCCCTCTTTGCTCCGGACGACGATCCTTACTTGCGCCGATCGGGCGCGGTCAGATCAGGGCACTTCACGGTTTCGCCTTCGGCAATTTCCACGGACCAATTCCCCCACACCGGCCCTTCTCCATCCAGCGAACCAAACGGCGCGGCCTGGATGGAGTGCTTGCCCGGGCGAATGAACTTGATCTCAAACTTTCCGTCGGCGTCGGTGTGAAAGGTCGGATCGTAGTAACGATTGTCGCGCATGTCTGAGGCTTGGGCGCGCACGTCGCGATCGGCCACGGGTTTCCCATCGTCATCGACCACGCGG
>Ga0070658_10002922_pt1 | contig 14161 bp, 7 predicted proteins | sample KBSC13metaG_FD_64664 | JGI IMG/M metagenome (GOLD analysis project Ga0070658, IMG submission 64664) | Corn rhizosphere microbial communities from Kellogg Biological Station, Michigan, USA - KBS C1-3 metaG | ecosystem: Host-associated > Plants > Roots > Rhizosphere > Soil ... | reverse complement strand
TTTACAATCGACTGCAATCTGACGGACGCCAACACGCACAATGTCGCGCTGTACTGTTTGGACTGGGATGGGGCGGGCGTACGAGCAGAGTCTATCCAGGTGCAGGACGCCGGCACGGGCACGGTGCTCAACACCCAAAACGTGGCGAGCTTCCAGAATGGAACGTGGGAAGTGTGGGCCATCAAAGGGCACGTAAAGTTTGTAGTAACGACGACCGGCGGAGCGAACTCGGCTGTTTCCGGGATCTTCTTCAGGTGAATTGAGGCAATAGCGCAATGGTTCGGGCCACTGCGCTGTTGCACCAACAGGGTGACTTTTTCGTAACTTTCTGAAAGTTCCAAATATTCCTTGACAAGGGTCACATGGGGTTGATACAATCATCGCATGGCCACAATATTTGACGTAGCTCGTTTAGCCGGAGTCTCTGTAGCAACCGTCTCGCGCACATTCAGTGCGCCGAGCCAATTGAGCGCTGAGACCCAGAAGCGCGTGCTGGAAATCGCGGCCGGGCTGAATTACCGGCCACGCAAAGCGCGTCAGGGGGCGGCGAGCCCACTCGTGAGGCTACCCAATGCCGCGTTGGGGGCGATTGGATTTCAGTTCTTTGCGGCCTCCGGAGATAGTCTTGCCATCAACAAGTTCTACGGCCCCGTGCTTCTGGGGGCAATGGAAGACGCCTCGGAACTCGGACTTCACTTGTTGGTGCACACCACAGACAGGAGCCGGCTCTTCGACGAGGTTCCGCGCATGATGCGGGAGCAAACTCTGGCCGGCATGCTTCTCGTCGGAACAGCCGACCATGACATCTTGCAAGCCTTCGGTTCCCAGGTGCCCAACATAGTTCTGGTCGACAATCGTGACACTGACGGTCTCTGGGAGGGGATCGTATCGGACGGCTTCAATGGCGCTGGTCAGGCAGTACACTACCTGTACGAGCTTGGACATCGACGAATAGGCTTCCTCTGGACATCTCCTGAGGCTACCACGTTTTGCGATCGATATGATGGTTACCTTGCTGCTGCTTACAAACACGGGATGGAAATCGAGGGCTCGCTGATACACTGTGTACAGGACCAGTTGAACCCAGACGAAGAGGTGGCCAGGTTCCTCAGCACGCCCAATCGGCCCACCGCCGTGTTCTGCGTCAACGATCATAACGCTCTCGTAATGATGCGGGTCTGCAAGGAACTCGGCCTAAAGGTGCCCGACGATATTAGCCTGATCGGATTCGACGATACCGAGGAAGCGTCCCATGCCGATCCGCCACTAACAACCTTGAGCGTCCCCAAGGAGTATCTCGGCCGTTTAGCCGTGCGGCGGCTGTTGCTCCAGATCCAGTCTGTGGGCACTAAAATGGAAAACGATCCTCCCATCGTCACCCAGGTGCCAGTCACATTAGTCAAACGGCAGTCATGCCGGGCGATTAATGTGGGATAGGTCGCTAAGATGAAGCGTAGCCTTGACCGTGGTCATCTGATAGTGTTGTGTTTGTGCGTCCTTTGGACTATCCAAGGGGCGCATTCGTCTTGCTGGGCGGTGAGTCTGACCACCGCGGATCGGTCGCGTCTCACGACCATCCTGCATCAGGCAGACTCGGATCTTCGCAACGATGTGATGCCGTTTTGGACTCGATCGACCTGGGACACGAAGTACGGTGGGTTTCTAACCGAGGTCGATAGGCGCGGGATGCCTTTGCCGAACTCCGGTAAGCACTCAATCATGCAGGCCCGGATGATATGGACGCTCTCGGCGGCGCATCGTTACGGAATTCGCGACCGGGGCTATCTTGCCCTCGCGAAGAAGGCCGTACGGTACCTGACAACGACTATGTGGGATCCAAAATTTCAGGGCTTCTATATGAGCGTCAAGAACGATGGGACGCCGGATGATACACGCAAGTTTACGTACTGCCAGGAGTTCGTCGTCTACGGACTCGCGGAGTACGCGCTGGTTTCCGGAGATCGGAACGCACTTCATTGGGCGGAAAAGACCTACGATCTGATCAAGCAAAAGGCCGGCGACGGAGCTCTTGGTTTTCGCGAGGACTTCGACCGAGAGTGGCGTCCGCTTCCCGGCAGTCTCTCCGTGATTGGTGTCCCCTCCGGCAAGACTCTGAATACGCATATGCATATGATGGAGGCACTGACCGCACTGGCGGAAGCTTCCCGGAGTACATACTACAAGGTCGAACTCGAGCGGGTAACGGATCTCCTCGTTCGGAAAGCCATCAATCTTCGCTACGGCTGCGCAATGGAGCCATTTGATAGGAATTGGAATCCTACGCGGGATGGGAAGGGGAGGATTTCGACCTTCTATGGCCACAATGTCGAGCTAGCGTCATTGTTTTTGGATGCGTACGCTGTCCTGGGCCGCCCCCGCGAAAACCTTCGAACGACTTTCTTCGGTCTGATCGATAATGCTATAAAGTACGGTTTCGACAGTCGGCAGGGCGGACTAGCCGTCAGCGGTCCCTACGACTCCCTGGTTACAGCGTCACCTGACTACGCGGATAGCGTGGCCGCAAAGGACTGGTGGGAGCAAGCGGAAGCAATGACCGCCTTTACCCAGGCCTACGAGTGGTCAGGCGAGAGACATTATCTGAAAGCCCTCTCGACTCAGTGGGATTGGATCTGGCGCCACCAGATCGATCACCAAGGCGGAGACTGGTTCACGACCGTGAAGTGGACAACCGGCGAGCCCTTGACTCTCGATAAAGGGGCGGGGGGCTGGAAAGTTTGCTACCACAACGGGCGCAGCTTGATGAACGTCTCGATGGCGCTCCGGGCGATCCTGAGGAAGACGCCACCGCAGCCGTCGAATGCGAAAGTCCGACATCACTAGCTAGATAAGCCCGTTGCCGTCGCCCCGTTCGCGGTGTATGTTCTCTCACCCTCGCTTGCCTCCGTCTCAAGAATTGCGTTCCGCGGACCGACAATCAGATCAGAAATGAAATGACCGTCGGACGCATTAAATGACGATACGCGATTGCATCAAACTCTTCTGCAGCGCCATTGCCGCAATCGGAATTGTGCTTCAAGCAGATCTGCCCGCAGCGTGGGCGATTGATCCTGGCAGGCTACCTTCCCAATATCGACTGGATACCTGGGCGACAAAGGACGGCCTGCCGCAAGGCGAAATATCCAGCATGGTTCAGACGCTGGACGGTTTCGTTTGGCTGGCGACACCTAACGGCCTGGTACGATTTGACGGGAGCGCTTTCGATGTCTACACGCCCGCGAATCTTCGCGGTCTCACCGCTGAAATTATCACCAAGCTGTATGTGGATCGATCCGGCCGTCTCTGGGTAGGCACGGAGCACGGTGGTTTTGGCGTCATCATCGCCGGCCAATATCACCCTCGCCTCGCCCCGGAGTCGTGGAGCACGACATTGTGCTTCAATGAGGCGACGGACGGCTCGATGTGGGTTGGCGGCAACGGCGCATATAAGCTTTGCCGCTGTGTTGACGGAAAGGTCACCGTGTGTCGATGGCTCGACGATGCCGTCGCAGGAATTGTCGAACTCCCCAACGGCAACTCCCTTGTTGCCTCACGCGATGACGGCGTCTTTGAGGTTTCGCCCGAACTGGCCAAGGTGCGGGCATTCCCGGAACTGCGGCAATCCATCGGCGTGATCAATTGCATTTGCAAATCGGTGGACGGATCTATTTGGTGTGGTACCGCCGCCAATGGCCTGTACCGAATTGACGGCGGGCATCTCACACACTACTCAACCGCGACCGGATTATCCTCGAACACAATCACCACGCTCTATGAAGATCGGCATAGGAAACTGTGGGTCGGAACAGACATCGATATCGAGCGCATGGACAATGCGACCGGTGCAATCTTTACCAAGGCCAGGGCACTGAGGGATGTGGTTGTCAGGTCCATTTCGGAGGACGAAGAAGGCAACATCTGGATAGGTACTGGCGATGGATTGAGTCGGCTGGCGGATACGAAGTTGGTTCCATTCACGTTGCGTAGGGGGGACCGCATCCTTGGCATCAATCGAATTTGCGCATCGGCCGATGGAAGCGTATGGTGCGCGACAGCCCACGGACTATGGCGGTTGCGTTCCGGATCGACTGACACGTACGAGAGGTATCCCGGCTGGCCCGAGCAGGAAGTCGATGGCGTTGTCGAAGGTTCCGGCGGCGAGGTCTGGTGCTGGCGAACGACAACTGCGCAGAACTCAACCATATTCCGCGTCAACCCCACCGGAAATTCGACTGCTTCGCCTGGCATCAATTCGGTCGTCGTGCCTAATGACAGATGTCTCTGGGCCTATCCGGATAATGGTGCTATGACCGTCATTGACCGTCACGGCGATTATGAAATTCGTCGAGGCAAGATCGTCAATGTCCATTCCAGGGACACCGGCTTCGTATTCGCCACCGTTCGCGATGCACGTGGTTCGTACTGGCTGGGGTGCGACGCAGGACTTGTAGAGGTTAGCAATGGTAAGGCTAACCTGCGGAATGAGGGCTTGAGGCCCGGCACGCACGTGCTTGCGATCGATGCCTCTGAACCAGGTTCACTCTGGCTTGCGACGGACTGCGGCATCGCTCATCGTAAAAACGGGAGATCGCGAGTCTACGGTGTGCATGAGGGGTTGCCCACCAACTATATCTCCGGAATCCTTCGAGATGGGAAAGGTCACATTTGGGTTAACTCGGCGAAGGGGATTTTGCGAATCGACCAGGCCGACATCGACCACGTCGATGCGAAGACGGCCAAATCGATTCAGTGTGTTGTCTACGGTACCGGCGACGGGGTACAGGTTGGCTCGGCGATCGCCGGGCAGTGCGCAACTACGGACGGCAAGTTGTGGTTCAATAACGCGACTGGATTGACGATGGTGGATCCTCAGCGTATTACCACGAACTCTGTTCGGCCGAGGGTAGTGATTGAACGAGCTATCCTAGACGGCGTTTCCATGGCTTCGAACGCGGAAACGACTCTTCCTCCGGGACCGGGCAATCTCGAAATCCGGTATGCTGGGCTGTCGTTCATGGCTCCCGAAGGCGTGCGCTTCCGCTACAAGCTGGACGGCTACCAATCGACGTGGACGGATGCCGGCCAATCCCGTACCGCCACACTCACAAATCTGCCGCCGGGCCACTATCGTTTTCAGGTGATCGCTCGTAACAACGACGGGGTTTGGAACAAAACGGGTGCCTCCATATGGTTCTACTTGACGCCGCACTACTACCAGACTGTCTGGTTTCGCGTACTGATGGTGTGCCTCTCTATCTACGCTGTTCTGATTGTCATTCGGATACGTTCCATACATCTTGTTCGCCACGCGCAAATTCTCTCGGCGAAGGTCAAACAACGTACGGCGGAGTTGGAAGTCGCCGTCGACAACCTGAATAACGTCATGCGAGAGCTAGAGTCGCAGAACAATGAGCTAGTAGTCGTCAAGGAAGAGTTGGACTATCGCAATCGCGAGTTGGAGCAGATGCAGTGCGAACTGGAAGCTCAAAATGACGAGCTTGTGGAGACCCATGCTACTCTAGCAGAGACCAACGCCTATCTCGCCGACCTTGCCACTATCGATGGGTTGACGGGAGTTAAGAACCATCGCGCGTTCCAGGAACATCTGGATACGGAATGGCAGCGCCGCGCGCGTACTACCGCTCCGCTCTCGGTGATTCTCTTTGATGTTGACCATTTCAAGCAGTACAACGATGCCTACGGCCATCCGGGTGGAGATGAAGTTCTGAGGACGATTGGCCGCCTACTGAATCAGTTCGCCCGCGACAGCGACCTCGTTGCCCGTTATGGCGGTGAGGAATTCGCTGTCATTGCCGCGGATACCGATGTGGAAGGTGCGGTTGCACTTGCCGAACGGCTTAGAGCCGCCATTGAGGACGCGAAATGGCCGCATCGCGCCGTCACTGCCAGCTTCGGAGTGTCAACGTCCAGCCTGTCCACGCAGCAGCCGCAGGAACTGATCGCTGCCGCCGATTCAGCACTCTATCGCTCAAAGGCTCTAGGTCGCAACCAGGTCACGCATTCACGGACCCTCATCGATGTACCTGTTTCGCAACTGGAATCGTGAGTCAGGTATGGTTACTGATAATCTATCGATGTGATCGCTCCGATAATTGTACGAGCAACCTGTTGAAATGAGGATATAATGCGAAGACATGTTGGTTTCACTCTTGTCGAATTACTAGTAGTCATCGGTATCATTGCGGTTCTCTCCGCCATCTTGTTTCCTGTGTTCGCACAAGCACGCGAGAAGGCCAGGCAGACGAGCTGCTCTTCAAACGAAAAGCAGCTTGGCCTCGCCATTATGCAGTACGTGCAGGACTACGATGAGACCTATCCCTTCGGTCTTGACGAAAATTGGGACTGGCAAGTCACCTGGGCATATTCGATACAATCGTACGTTAAGACACTCAGTGTCTTTCAGTGCCCCGATGATCCGATCAACAATGCCCCTCCGCCGTGGGGCGGTTCACTAAATACCGTATCATTCGCCGCGAATGGCTATAACGGCTGGAATGGCTCAGGAAATCAGTTATTCGGCGTGATCGGCGTGGCTCAGAGTTGGATCGGTCAGAACACTATGACCCAGGCGCGTATCAACTATCCCAGCTCTACAGTCCTTGTGGCCGAAAAGCATGGTGGTGAATGTATCAAGGCCGGCAAGGTCCCGCCATTCCCGGCGTGGGGGCCAACAGCGTTGATCACTAACGACACGTGGTGGGACACCAGCTACGGCCCGCAGGAAATCCCGAACGGTACGCGAGCCGCGGCGGCCTATCCCGCTGGGCCTAACGGGGCGGTTTCTGCCGCACACGCGGGAGGTACCATCTCGAATTTTCTCTTCTGCGACGGTCACGTTAAGGCGGTGCGCCCAAGAGACACCAATCCGGATCCGGGCAATAAACCCGAGAGCAACCTGTGGAACGCCACTCGACCGTAGCAACAACGAGGATCAATACAATGAAGCTTATCCATTTCAGAATTACAGCAGTTGTGGTGGTTGTTCTGTCGGTTGTAGTGAGTGGTTGCTCGCGCTCCAGCGCGGGCCATATTACCGATGAGCAGTACAAAGCGCAGTTTGGCAAAGCCGGAGATGCACCACCCGCCGCGTACTCGGCCTATCTTAAGTCGCATTCTCCCGCCGCCATCGTGCCCGACAAGCCTGCTGCTCAATAGCGTTCGCAGTTGCGAGAGCAGAAGTTTTACTCCCCAAACGCCAGCCTCCGCGCATGTCATGATGCGGGAGGCTGTTTGTTTTCCAATGCATTGATCTCTCCTGACCTCCCGCCACAGCACTTCCCAAGCGTTCGTGTTTACGCACTTAGGATAGGAATGTCGTAGTAATTACGTAATTTTTCTAAAATTACAGTAATTTTAGAAAAACTGTTGACGAAGGGCTTAGTTTGTGATAACATATGTATGTCAGCGAGGTCATTTCAGCGGCCGGTTCGCTCGAGGATCGGGCTGAGTTGGCATGGCATTATCGACAATAGGGTCGACATTCATTTGTGCAATTTTATGAGGGAGACTAAAGTGAAGAGATCTGGTTTTACATTGATTGAGTTGTTAGTTGTTATAGCTATTATAGCTATACTCGCCGCTATCTTGTTCCCGGTATTCGCCCAAGCTCGCGAGAAGGCTCGACAGGCTAGTTGTGTGTCGAACGAGAAGCAGCTCGGCCTCGCCGTCCTTCAGTACGTTCAGGACTACGACGAGACGTATCCTTTCGGCATGGATGACAATTGGGATTGGCAGCAGACGTGGACATACACCGTACAGCCGTACGTCAAAAGTCTCGGCGTCTTCCAGTGTCCCGATGACTCCATCAACACCGCTACCCCGCCGTGGGGCGGTTCGCTCAACACCATCTCGTATGCGGCCAACGGCTACAACGGATGGAACGGCAGTGGTAATCAGTTGTTTGGCCTGATTGGCGTCGCCCAAGGCTGGATCAGCCAGAACACGATGACGTTGGCGGGTGTCAACTACCCCAGCGCTACGATTCTCATCGCCGAAAAGCATGCGGACGAGTGCGTTAAGGCCGGCAAAGTCCCGGCGTTCCCGGCTTGGGGACCCACTGCCCTGATTACCAATGACACTTGGTGGGATAACACATATGGCCCGCAGGATCTTCCGAATGGCACCCGGGCACAGGCGGCTTATCCGGCTGGTCCGAACGGTGGCGTTTCTGCCGTGCATAGCGGCGGAACCCTTGCCAACTTCGTGTTCTGCGACGGTCACGTCAAGGCCATGCATCCGTACGATACCAATCCGGATCCCTCCAGTAAGCCGAGCAGCAATCTGTGGAACGCTATCCGTCAGTAATTAATGGCGGTAGCCTCCGACGGGAGCACCTCCTGGTGCTCCCGTCGACTTCGATGTTCCGGATCTGAATTCTCAGGACGTGCCGATTCGCGTTGGGAAGTACGGCACAATAAACCTATTATCTCTCGACCCAACAGCGCTACGAATGACCGTACCTTCAGAGACTTTGCCTCTGAACCACTGCCTCATTTTGTTAGGAAAGACCAATGCAAATGAAAAACGCTCGATCTTCGAGTCCCCTGATTGGGATGATCGTTCTCGCGACGCTCGCTTGTATCGCAGGTTGCGCGCAAAACAACGCTTCGCATCTCAGTGATGCAGACTATAAGGCTCGCTTTGGTAAGCTCGGAGATCCTCCCCCATCGGCTTACTCCGATTACATGAAGACGCACGCTCCGACGGCTCCTCCAGTCGGCCGGACCGCATCAAAGTAACCCAGTCAGAGAGATCTCGTCATCAACTCTAGTCGCGCGGGTATGCTTTTCCTAACGCTTGTGGCTGTGGTGAGGCAAAGCGATACTTGCCACAGCGTCAGCCTGGTAGGCTCCTTCGGTTGTTGGCACGTTGATCGCCGGCGGATAATGAGAGAAACGGATGAGCTTGTGAGCACTGTAAGGAAATCTTGCTTGATAGTGGCGGTCCTCCTGCTGGCGCAGAGTTGCCTGGCTGCCTCGACTACTTTCGTCCACCGCCGCGGTAGGCACTTCGTGGTGGATCGGAAGAGCTTCTACTTCGGTGGGGACAACCTGTACTATCTTGGCAACAACACTACAAACACCCGTGTGGACAGCCTGACTGCCAAAGGTCGCGAAGCCGGCGTCGCGGTGATCCGCATGTGGGCGTTCAACAATGGAACACCAACGAGCCTGCAACCGGCAGTTCACGTTTACAATGAAACAGCCCTGCGGCAGCTTGACTACGCGGTTAAGAAAGCGAGTGACAATGGAGCGAGGGTGATCCTTACCCTGGTGAACAATTGGAATGACTTCAACGGCATGCAGTGGTACGTCGACCAGTTGCTCGGCCCTGGGCAATCGAAGGACCTCTTTTACACCAACACGGCATGCAGGAAAGCGTACGAAGATTACGCACGGATGTTGGTGAACCGGGTGAACACCTACACTGGAAAGAAGTACAAGGATGATCCAGCGATCTTCGCGTGGGAGCTCGCCAACGAACCGCGGTGTAGAAGTGACAAATCGGGCGCGACGCTCTACAACTGGATTGATCACATGGCAGGCTATATCAAGTCGATAGATCACAACCATATGGTATCGACCGGAGAAGAGGGCTTTAAGGTCGGCGGTGTCGCCACCGACTGGACGGAGAGCGGGTACGACGGCGTCGACTTCGCTCGCAACACCGCTAACCGGAATATCGATTTTGCGACGATCCACCTCTACACAGATTCCTGGAACAAAGACAATACCTGGGCGGTGCAGTTTCTCACGGACAGGGCGTCTGTAGCCCACGAGCGGCTCAACAAACCCATCGTGCTTGAAGAGTACGGTGTGGAGACTTCCAAGGGATACCGCGAGGCGAACTTTTCGCTCTGGCAGACAACGGCCGGAAATTCGATCAACGACTTCGACGGCCTCATGCCCTGGCAGATGGAGGACGAAGACAATGCGTCCTATACATTCTCGTTCGACGGGCCTACGGGATCGCTCGTAAAGGCCATGCTGAAGTCGCAAAACGCAAAGCGTCGTTAGCCCCCGCCGCCTTCGATACTTCACGAATTGAGACCAAAAGGAGGGCAGCAACGAAACGCTCCTAACGAGAGCAACTTATTTGCCATGCGCGAAGACTAACGTGTCGGCATTACTACGGAATCAGTTTGACCTCCTCTGACCAATGTTGGGAGACGAAAGGACGAACATGAAAAGACGACCGGTATCATCATTAGCATTAATAACAATATCGTTGTTTATGCTATTAACGCAATACTGCTACGCCGTCCCAGCGAACTTTGCCTATCACACCGGTAGGAACTTCATGCTGAATGGCAAGAAGATCTATTTCGGTGGAGACAACATCTATTACCTGGGCATCAACACCAGCTTTAGCCGCGATGACACCTTGGTTGCCGGCTGCGCAACTAAGGGCGTGACCGTCATACGGATGTGGGCATTCTACAATAATGATCCAGGGCGCATCCAGCCGTCCCTTGGTGTTTATACAGAGTCCGCGCTGCGACAACTCGACTATGCAATCAACGATGCGGAGACGCACGGTCAGAAGGTCATCCTTACGCTGAATAACTACTGGAACGACTTCTACGGGATGCAATGGTATGTCGACTCGGTGGAAGGGCCTGGTCACCCCGAAACGGATTTCTATACGAACGCCGGGTGCCAGACTGCGTTTAAGAACTACATCAATATGCTCGTGAACAGAACGAACTTTTACACGGGGGTTGTCTACAAAAACGACCCCGGCATATTCGCGTGGGAACTAGCCAACGAGCCGAGATGCCCAAGCGATACGACCGGCACGACCCTATACAACTGGGTCGACATGATGGGTGGGTACATCAAGAGCCTTGACCCCAATCACATGGTGTCGACTGGTGAAGAAGGCTTCAAGACGGGCGGTAACGGAGGCGACTGGACCGAAAACGGATCGACCGGCAACGACTTCGCCCGCAACCTTGGAAACGTCAATATCGACTTCGCCACGGTCCATCTCTATCCCACGGGCTGGGGGAAGGACGCCAACTGGACCAACGCATTCCTCACCGACCGGGCATCCATCGCGCACAATACGGCGCACAAGCCGATCGTCCTTGAGGAATATGGAGAGGAAACAGCGACGGGAAACCGTGATTCGTTGTTCACGGCATGGCATGCCCTGGCGCAGAACGCGACGCTGGACTACGACGGTCTCATGCCGTGGCAGATGGAGGATATTGACAGCAATTCCTTCACCTATTCCTTCGGCAGCAGCACCGGAACCATTACGGGAAATATGGCGGCCGTCCAGGCCTCTAAGTGCGAAGGCGCTACCCCTGTCGTACCGGCGGCGCCAACCGGCGCGGTAGCTACGGCCGGATATCTGAGCGTCGGCTTGTCCTGGGCCGGCCCATTCAACGCAACGAGCTACAAGATCTATCGCGGAACCACCGCCGGAGGTGAAAGCGCGACGGCCCTCGTGAGCGGCCTCACTTCCACCACCTACACAGACACGGGTTTGACTAACGGGGTTACGTACTATTATAAGATCTCAGCCGTCAACAGCGTCGGCGAGGGGCCCAAGTCGGCCGAAGTCAGTGCGACCGCCAACACCACGGTCACCACGGTCAAATACGACTTCGAAGGTACTCTGTCTGGTTGGACGGGGGCAGGCATGACCGGCGGGCCGTACTTTACCAACGACTGGGCTGCGCACGGTGCGAACTCAGCCAAGATCGACGTAGACCTGACAAACAGCGCCTCCTACTACATGAACTGCGTGGCAAACGACGACTTTTCCGCCTACTCCACACTGCAGGCGGTCGTTCGAAATGCCACCTGGGGCATCCCCAGTGGGCTATGGGCTAAGCTCTACATCAAGACGGGCAGTACGTTCCAGTGGTTCGACTCGGGCGGCGTAAACATCAACTCATCCACAACCGGCACAGTGTTGACCATGAACCTTGCCGGCATTCCCAACCTCAACCAGATTAAGGAAATCGGCATCCAGTATGGAACGTTCTCCTCGGGCAACTCAGGTTCGACATCGCTTTACGTCGACTACGTCACGCTGAGCTATTCGGGGACACCGGGCATACCGTCGCCGCCTACCGGATTAGTAGCATCGCCCGGTAACACGCAAATAGGGCTGACGTGGACAGCCTCCTCAGGCGCCACTAGCTATAACATTTCGCGTTCCACAACCAGTGGTGGGCCGTACACGTCAATCGCGACTGGCGTGACGGCTACGAGCTACACCAATACCGGTCTGACAAACGGCACTACATACTACTATGTGGTCTCAGCGTCTAATGCATCGGGCAACAGCGCCAATTCCTCACAAGTCAGCGCAACGCCCGCGGTCAGTGTTCCATCGGCTCCAACAGGGCTTGCCGCCACGGGCGGGAACGCTCAGGCCGCGCTGACCTGGAGCGCGAGTTCCGGCGCAACGTCGTACAACATCTACCGCGGTACTACCGCGGGAGGTGAAAGCGGAACGGCGATCGCCACCGGGGTCACTGGAACGTCCTATACTAACACGGGGCTGCAGAACGGCACCACGTATTACTATAAGGTGGCCGCGGTCAACACAGCCGGTACTTCCGGTCAGTCGAACGAAGCCAGCGCGACTCCGGCTTCGGGGATTCCGGCCGCGCCCGCCGGTCTCTCGGCGCAACCCGGAAATGCGCAGGTCGCATTGACCTGGAACACCAGCACGGGAGCGACCACCTACAACGTGTATCGCGGAACCACGGCCGGTGGCGAGAGCGGTACCGCTATCGCCACCGGGATCACAGGTACGAGCTATACGAATACAGGGCTAACCAACGGCACCACCTACTACTATAAGGTAGCGGCTTTGAATGCGAGCGGAACGTCCGGAATGTCCAACGAGGCATCGGCGAAGCCCGCTGCCGCGACGGCCACGGTCACGTTCGTCAAATCGGATACCACAACCAAGGGCACGTGGAAGGGCGTGTACGGGATGGACGGCTACAATGTCGTCAACGATACAAGTAGCAACAACCCGAGCTACCCGGCCTATGCGACGGTCAGCACGACCGCGTTCAACTTCACTTGGGCCGCTTCTACCGTTGATGCTCGAGCTCTCACTTGGGCCGCGACAGGCGCGACCAACCGCATCGCAGCGCAGTGGAACAGTTCTACGAGTTTCACCATCGACTGCAATCTCACCGATGCAAACACACACACCGTAGCGCTCTACTGTCTTGACTGGGACGGCGCCGGCGTGCGAGCGGAGTCAATCCAAGTTCAGGACTTCGGCACCGGAGCTATCCTCAACCAGCAGGATGTCACCGCCTTCCAAAATGGAACCTGGGAAGTGTGGACAGTCAAAGGGCACGTCAAGTTCGTCGTGACTAAGACCGGCGGTTCCAACTCGGCTGTAAGTGGAATCTTCTTCTCCACGGCAAGCGCGGCGCCGTCCGCGCCCACCGGTCTCACGGCCACCGCCGGCAACACTCAAGCATCACTTGCCTGGACTGCCAGCTCAGGCGCGACCTCGTACAATGTCTACCGTGGCACGACGGCCGGTGGTGAAAGCGCGACAGCGATCGCCACGGGTATTACGGCGACATCGTACACAAATACCGGCTTGACCAATGGCACGACCTACTACTATAAGGTCGCCGCCGTCAATGCAAACGGTACGTCGGCCAGGTCGAATGAGGCGAGCGCGACACCGGCCACCGCCGCGCTCTTGATCAAGTACGACTTTGACTCCACTATCGTCCCGTGGGTCGGAGTCGGCCAGTCCGGCGGTCCAAACTGCGCTCCGGAGTGGCAGTTCCATGGACCGTACTCCGCGCAGGTCGGAGTAAACTACAGCAACAACGCCTCGTACTGGCTGAAGAATACTTCCGCCGATAACTTCTCGGGGTATTCGTCGCTCAAGGCCGTGCTGCACTGCGGCGCGGGCGGGGTGCCGAGCGGTCTGTGGGGCAAGCTGTACATCAAGACCGGTCCGAGCCTTCAGTGGTACGACTCCGGCGCCATCTCTCTGGTGATCGGGACGACGTCGACCGCTACTATCAACCTGGCCGGTGTCGCGAATGCCAACGACATCCGGGAGATCGGCGTGCAGTGGGGCACCGGAACCTCCGGCAACTCAGGCTCCGGCCTGCTGAACGTCGATTATATCACGCTAC
>Ga0070658_10002921_pt1 | contig 14165 bp, 13 predicted proteins | sample KBSC13metaG_FD_64664 | JGI IMG/M metagenome (GOLD analysis project Ga0070658, IMG submission 64664) | Corn rhizosphere microbial communities from Kellogg Biological Station, Michigan, USA - KBS C1-3 metaG | ecosystem: Host-associated > Plants > Roots > Rhizosphere > Soil ... | reverse complement strand
GCCGCGCTCATCCAGGTACGCGAGGATCCGCCGGGCGGCGTCCTCGGCGCTGGTGCGCTCGGTGTCGATCGTGATCTCAGGTTTTTCCGGGGCTTCGTAGGGGTCGTCGATGCCGGTGAAGCCTTTGATCTCGCCGGCGCGGGCCTTTTTGTACAGGCCCTTGGGGTCGCGCTTCTCGGCGGTGTCGAGGCTCACCTTCACGTAGACTTCGACGAACTCGCCGGGCTTGTTGTTGGCGCGGACGGCGTCGCGGTCCTTGATGTACGGGCTGATGAAGCTCGTGATCGCGATCACGCCGGCGTCGGCGAACAGCTTGGCCACTTCACCGATGCGGCGGATGTTTTCCATGCGGTCTTCGGCGCTGAAGGCCACGCCGAAACGCTTCGCGGCCGCCTCGCTGTAGCCGGCCTTTTCCTGCAGGTCTTTCGGGCCCTTGTTCAGGCCGAAGCGCACGTTGTCGCCATCGAGCCGGTAAGCGGCCTTGCCCTTGTGGAGGAGCATTTGCTCGAGGATCGAAGCAATCGTCGATTTGCCGCTGGCGCTCAGGCCGGTCATCCAGAGGGTGACGCCCTTCTGGTTCAGCAGCTGGTGCCGCTCGTCGCGCGTCACAGCGCCTTCGTGCCAGGTGATGTTCGTGTCTTTGTTGGTGAGTGCGGTTGCCATAGAACGGCTAGGAATAGCGGGTCGCAGAGAATTGTTCAATTCCCTATCGGGAATTCTTTTGGGTCGGGTTGAAGAGCGGCAGACAGGCGGGGTTAGCGGCATCGCTTGCGAGGCGTTTGCGCGAAAAGCTTCGCAAGCGATGCCGCTAACGAACGGGCGCTGGTGATGTGCGTGTCTTAGCGCCCGGTGCGTCCCGCGGCGCCGGCGACCATCGTCACCAGTTCCACCGGTTCGGCGGGCTTGGCGACGTGCATCTGGAAGCCGGCGGCGATGGCCTTGACGCGGTCCTCGGCCCGGGCGTAGGCCGTAAGCGCGATCGCGGGGATGACACTGTTCGGGCCATCGGTCGCGCGGATGCGGCGGATCAGTTCGTAGCCGTCGATCTCGGGCAGGCCGATGTCGCTGACGAGCACGTCGTACCGCTCGCGGCCGAGGCATTGGAGCGCTGCGGTCGCCGAACCGGCCGTTTCGACGGTGCCGCGGGCGGATTCGAGCACGCGCTTGAGCAGCGCACGGGCGTCGGGCTCGTCATCGACCACGAGCACGCGCACGCCGTCGATCGTGATGCGGGCCGCCGCCAGCGATGATAGATCGACGCCGCCGCGCGGGTGGCGGCGCTCGAGCAGTTCGTCTTCCAGCGGGCGAATCGCCACGAGCGGCAGCGCGACGACGAAGCGGGCACCCTGGCCCAGTCCGCCGCTGAAGGCTTTGACGCTGCCGCCGTGCAGTTCGACGAGTTGGCGGACGATCGACAGCCCCAGGCCCAGTCCGCCATGCCGCCGGGTCGTGCTGGCGTCGGCCTGGCGGAAGCGGTCGAAGACGTACGGCAGAAAGGACGGATCGATGCCTTCGCCGGTGTCGGCCACGCTGATTTCGATATGGCTGTTCACCCGCTCCAACACCACCTGCACCCGGCCGCCCTTCGGGGTGAACTTCACGGCGTTGCTGATCAGATTCCACAGGATCTGCTGCAAACGGTTGGGATCGCCGCTGACGGAAACCCCGTGCATCGGGTCGATCGTCGACCGCAGCCGCACGCCCTTGGCCTCGGCGGTAGGCATGGTGGTATCGACCGCCGCCCGCACGATGGCGGCGATGTCGACGCGCTGCACGTCCAGCCGCACTTTGCCGCTGATGATTCGGCTCATGTCCAGCAGGTCTTCGATAATCTGGCTCTGCGCCCGCGCGTTGCGCTCGATCGTTTCGATGCCCTGCTCGATGTCTTCCTTGCTGTCGCTGTGCCGCATCAGCTGCGACCAGCCGAGAATGGCATTCAGCGGCGTGCGCAGCTCGTGGCTGAGCGTGGCGAGGAACTCGTCCTTCACCTTGCTCGCGTGCTCAAGGTCGACGCGTGCCTTGCGCTCGGCCTCCAGCAGGTGCTCGCGCTCGCTCACGTCACGGAAGTAGACGGAAATGCCCTCGGGCGACGGGTACGCGTGCACCTCGTAGTACCGCTGATGATCGGGATAGAAGGCCGTCAGCGACGCAGCCACTTTTTCGTCGGCCGCGCGATGGTAGGCGGCGGCAAAATCGCTGCCGACCAGGCCGGGATATTCTTCCCAGATGTTTTTCCCGACCAGATCGCCGCGTGCCAGGATCTTCTGGGCCTGCGGGTTCAGATAGGTGAATCGCCACGCGCGATCAACGGCAAAAAACGCGTCGGTGATGTTCTGCAGGATCGTATTGGCACGGGCTTCGGTTTCCTTGCGCTCCGTGATGTCGGCGACGGTGCCGTCGATGGTGATGATCGCCCCGCTGATTCCGTTGCCGCGGAAGTTGGTACGGCCCTTGGCGAAGATCCAACGCTCGGCGCCATCGGGCCGGATGATGCGGTGTTCGATCGAATAGTTCGGGGTCTCGGGGCGTGTCGCGACGGCGATGGCGCGGCGGACCGTGGCGCGGTCCTGGGGGTGAACGATCTGGATGACTTGTTCGAGCGTCGGCTGCGGGTGGTCGATGCCGAAGATCGTGCGGAAGCGGTCGTCGGCCGCCAGCGCCATCGTCTCCGGCTCGATTTGCCACGCGCCCAGTTCGGCCGATTCAAGGGCGAGGCGGCGGCGCTCTTCGGCCTCGCGCAGCCATCGTTCGATGCGGGCGCGCTCGATCGATTCCCAGCAGCGCGACGCCACCTGCTGAACGAGGGTGACTTCGTGCTCGGTCCACCGCCGCGGCGCACGCGTGTGAACGGCCATCGCGGCGACGAATCGGCCGTGCTTGTGCAGCGGGACGCAGATGACGGCGTGGATCTGCGTCATCCGATACGCCGTCTTATCGCCCACGGGCGGCTGGTGCGTATCGATGTCGTTGACGACGTACGGCTTGTCGTCACGCATCCGTTGCAGCACTTCTTCGCCGAAGGAGTGAAAAGTGAATCGGCCGACAATGCTGTTGATTTCAGGGCCGGCGAGGTAGTTGCCGGTGATGTTCATCGTGTCCTGGTCGGGCTCGACATCGGCGTACGCGCAGCGGTCGACCTTCAGATGCTCGCCGAGCATGCGCGCGGCGAGGAGGGTGATTTCCTGCGGGTCGGTCAGGGGCCGGGCGGCCTGATCGAGCTGGCGAAGGAACGCGTCCCGCTGCTCGGCAAGAACTTCGGCCGTTTCGTCGGTGCAGATTTGGAACAGCCCACCGATGCCGCCGTTGCCATCGGGGATGGCGCTGTGGGAATAGGTGAAATAGGTCACCTCGGGGTAGCCGTTGCGTTCCATCAACAGGCGCTGGCGCTGCTTGTAGATGGGCTTGCCAAGGCGGACGACGCCTTCGACGTCTTCCCCGATCGCGTCCCAGATTTCGGCCCATACTTGGCGGGCGGATTGTCCGAAGCCGGTCGGATGCCGTTTGCCCATGACCGGGGCGTATGCGTCGTTGTAGATGTTGATCAGTTCCGGCCCCCACCAGACGAACATGGGGAAGCGGCTGTTCATGCAGATGTCAACCGACGTGCGCAGCGCCGCGGGCCAGCCCGCCATGGGGCCGAGAGAGGTTTTTGACCAGTCGAACCGATGCAGGAGTTTCGACATCGAGCCGACATGGGAGATGTCGGCCAGCGCTTGCGATTTCACATCCATGAACCCAAATCCGTTGCCTGACGCGTCGCCCGCCCGCGGCGAGCCATCTTAGGCCGGCTTAGGAGAACGGCGTCAGAATTGGGGTGAAAATAACGGGAGGCGGCACGAATGCCGCCTCCGCGGGTTTCAGGATTTTCCCGCTGAGGACTTCTACGCCTGGTCGAACGGCGGCGTGCTCGGGTAACGCTCGCCGATCGACGGAACGACGGTGACGATGAGCTTGCCCTTATTCCCGGGTCGGGCAGCGACGTTGGCGCCGCCGTGCTTCAGGCGGGGCCGTGCGCGAAATCATCTCGGCGCTTGAAGTTTTCGCTCAGTTGATTGCTGATCCAGGCCGGCGGTGCGTACCAGTTCGGGTCGGCGCGGTGCATCCGGGCGTAGGCCAGGTCGACGATGTCGTAGTGCTTGCGGACCTCGAGCATCGCCGACACGCGCCGCATGCCTTCGCGGTTGAGCAGGTAGGCGTGGGCGCCCATCTGTCCGCGGCAGAGCCGGTGCCGGCCGCCCCACCGCATCTCGGCGTGCCGGTTGCCCAGCGCCGTGTGGCTGCCGAGCGTGAGGCCGATCCAGTCGGACGGGAGGGCCTTCATCGTGTCGAGCAGGACGGCGTCGAAGTTCGGCTCGATCGTGGCGTCGTCTTCGAAGACCAGCAGCAACGCGTCGCCGCGCTCCAGCGATCGCCGGATGATGGTCGCATGATCGATCGTACAGGCGTAATAGTGCGGCTGGTTCATGTCCGTGAACGTCGGCGGAGGAACCAGGTCCTCGGCCGGCGTGGCGCGGAAGCGGTGAAGCGTGAAGCGCGACAACAGTGCGGACGTGGCGTAGGCGGCTCGGAAGAGTTCCCATCGCTGGGTGTAGCGATCGGGGTTGATGCACTCCACCCGAACGGACGCGGGGTCGATGGTCAGCAGATCGATCGTGTTCCGCCGCCCGCGACGCCGGACGTAGCGGAGCACTTCCCGCATGCTGCGCTTGCCACGGCCGAGACACTCTTTCAGCCTTAAAACTGAAGAACGGTTCCCCATCTCGTTGCCCCCAACGTGCGTGCGGGTGCCGACACCTGGTACGCCAAGTGTCGGCACCCGCTTAATAACCGCTGACGCTTATTTCGGATCGAACCGCGATTATTCTTGATCAAACAGCGGCGTGCTCAGGTAACGCTCGCCGATCGACGGAAGGATGGTGACGATGAGCTTGCCCTTGTTCTCCGGCCGGGCCGCCACCTTCGACGCGGCGGCGACAGCGGCACCGCTGCTGATGCCGGCGAAAATACCCTCTTCCTTGTGCAGGCGGCGGGCCCACTCGAAGGCTTCGTCGTCGGTCACGGTGACGGCCTCATCCACGATCTGCATGTGCAGGTTACCGGGGACGAAACCGGCGGCGAGGCCTTGGATCTTGTGCTTGCCGGGCTTGATCTCTTCCTTGTTCAGCGTCTGCGTGATGACCGGCGAGGTGATCGGCTCGACGGCGATCGCCTTAAAGGCGGGCTTCAGCGGCTTGATGTATTCGGCCACGCCCGTGATGGTGCCGCCCGTGCCGACGCCGGCGACGAGGATATCGACCTTGCCATCGGTATCGGTCCAGATTTCCGGGCCGGTGGTGGCCTTGTGGATCTCGACGTTGGCGGGGTTTTCGAACTGCTGCGGGATAAAGCTACCCTTGATCTCGGCCGACAGTTCTTTGGCCTTGTTGATCGCGCCCTTCATGCCGTCGGCGGCGGGCGTGAGAACGAGGTTCGCGCCGAGTGCCTTGAGCAGCTTGCGGCGTTCGAGCGACATGCTCTCCGGCATGGTGAGCGTCAGCTTGTACCCCTTGGCCGCGCACACGAAGGCCAGCGCGATGCCGGTGTTGCCGCTGGTGGGCTCGATGATCTGCGTGTCCTTGTTGATTTTGCCGTCGCGCTCGCCGGCCTCGATCATCGCCAGGCCGATGCGGTCCTTAACGCTGCTGAGCGGGTTGAAGAATTCGCACTTGGCCAGCACCGTCGCCCCGCCGGCGGGGATGATGCGGTTTAGGCGGACCAGCGGTGTGCCGCCGATGGTCTCGGGGATGCTGTTGTAGAACTTTCCTTGCGGCTTCTGGGGCATGCGGTGTCTCCGGTTAATTGATTGGACGTGAGAAGTAGTGGATCGGCCCGTGGAATGCAAATTAAAATAATACTAAACCCATAGGGGAAATTCCGTTATGTGATCTGCAATAAGACGGGACGGAACGCTGTTTCGTCCGGATCCAGTGTCCAGGCGCGGCTGTCGCCGACCTTTCCCGCCGTCACGTTCACGATCAGGTAAATATAGACCGGCCACGCTGCCGCGCGATCGCGCTCGCTGGGCACAGGGGCCGCATCCGGATGGCTGTGGTAAAAGCCGATCACCGCCCGTCCCACCGACGCCGCGTCGCGCTCGGCAGCGAGCTGGGCACGTGGATCGAGCAGGTAGCGGCGATTCTTTTCATCTTCCCCATCCCACACATTGGCGGCGGGACGAACTTCGACGACCTGCGCCAGATTGCCGGGGGTGCCGATCAAAATTCCGCAGGCCTCTTCCGGATAACGAGACGCACAATCGTCGGCGATGATCCGCATGAGATCACTCGTTGCCCGAATGCCGCGCGACGGTGCAAATTCATCGGTCGATTCAATCATTTGCCGCCGTTGTCGGGACGGTCGCGGGAGACGCCGCCCTCCGTCGCAGGGCCATTTCGATTTGCGCTTGCAGTGCCATCGCCACGGGATTGCCCGGATCGAGGCGCAGCCACTCGTGCACGCCTTCCAGAGCCATTTTCTCGTCATGCAGGCGAGCCGCGATGCGAGTCAGGTCTTTTGCCACGCCGACCTGATCGACACCCTTCTTCAGCGCCATCCGCGCCATGTCGGCGGCCTCTCGGTATCGAGCTTGATGAAGACGAATCCGCATAAAATGCTTTTCGCCGTCGCCGAATTGGGGACGCGCCACCAGCAAATCGTTTGCCAACTTGCTCGAATAGGCGATATCACCCATTTCGCAGTACATGCCTGAAAGAACGTTTTTGGCCAGCCAGGAACGGGGATTGTCCTGAAGCATTTTTTCGAACAACGCCCGCGGGTGCCGCCACGCCTGTGTCTGGCGCCATGTCAGTACCGCCAGCACGCCCAGGACCAGAACCGTCAGTACATCCAGCCAAACCCTCGGCCGCCGCAGCAACAGCGCCAAGAGCAACGCCACCCCCAACAGTGGCTGATACAGGTAATGGTCGGCCGGCGTCGAATACTGCTGCATGTCGAACGGCACTACGCCCGACACCGGCAGCACCGGGATGACGAACAAGAAAATCGCCAGCACCACCAGGCGGCTGCGAAGCGCCAGCAGCGCGATCAACGCCCCCAATGAGAAAACCCACGTCCACCAGATCTGCCCGGTTTCCCAGATGTATTGCGGATGCCGCCCGTAATCCTGCACCAGGTGAAATGGCCAAAGGATCTTGTAGAGATAAAACGCAAACGTATCCGTCACGACCAACGGCCGAGCCCAGATCGGCACCATCGGAACCCTGGGCGCCGCCTGGATGGTCCGCGCGATGTTCGCACACGCCGCCGCCGGTACGAAGAACAACCACAGCGACGGCAACCGACGCACCAAGGGGACTTGGCGGGCAACCAGATCAATCACGACGACCGTCGCCGCCAGCATCATCCCGGTTGGCTTGCTCAGCATCGCCAGCACCGCGGCCAAGAACGCCACGTACCAGCGCCAGTGGCGCCACGGCGTGGCCGGGTTTTCTTGTGCGTAATCGTAATAGAACCCGATCGTCAGCAGCGCGAACAAGCCGCAGAGTTCGTCCTTCAAGCCCGTCGTCCACGCGACCGACTCCACCTGAACCGGATGCAGCGCCCAGAGCAGCCCACCCACGATCGCCGGCCAGCGCGATTTGGTGATGGTCGACAGCGCCCAAGCCGCCGCCATCGCTGCCAGTGCGTGAACGACAACCGAGGCGATCTTGAACCCGGTCAGGCTCAACGCGTTGTGAGACGGTTCGAGCTCGGGGTGATACGAGAAGTGGGCGATCGCCTGCCAGACCGTCATCGTCAACGGCATGAAGATCCGGAACGGCGGGCTTATCCAGAACTGCCAATAGCCGTTCCATGTAGGGAATCGAAATTGGAGCGGGTCATAGAGCATCAGGTCGTCGTCGACCGGCGAATATGTCCCGTACAAGGTCGGCCAAAAGGCAGCCGCCGTCACGACAGCGACGAGCAGCAGATCGAGCGGGCGCAGGAAAGCGCGACGCGGTGCGGTGAGATCGGCAAGCGGTGTGACGGTCATCCGTTACCCAAGATAGCGGGCCAGAATCGCCCGTGCACAGATCGGATCGGCCGTGCCGTGGACGATCGCCCGGCCGTCGGCGAAAAGTGTGAGTTCGATACCCGGCTCGGGCGAGACGGAGAGGAGGTATTCGTTCCGCTTCGGCGCGAAGCGCGGGGACAATAGTTGTTCCACGCGCTCGAGCGAAAAATCGGCGCCTTGGTGCGTTCTCAACTGAACGCTGTTCCGCCCGCACAGCACAGCTGACGTCGGGGCGTGGCGGTCGAGAAACTCGAACTGTCGCCGGCCACAACAGACACAGTCGGGGCGGCGGCCTTCGGAGAGATCGATCGTGCGAAATCGCATCGACCAGACGTCGATCGTGACCATCGCCGGTGCGGCGGGGTCACCCAGCAACCGGCGGATCGCGGCCGTCGCCTGGAGCGAAGCCACAACGCCCGCGGCCGGGCCCAGGACACCGCTGGTGTCGCAGGTTTCAATCTCGCCGGGGGCCGGCGGTTCGGGGAAGACGCATCGCAGGCACGCCGATGCCCCTGGCTCAACCGCCATCACCCGGCCGACGGTGCCGACACAGGCGCCGTAAATCCACGGCAGGCCCGTCTTCACGGCGAAATCGTTGATGAGATAGCGTGTCTCGGCGTTGTCGGTGCCGTCGACGATCAGTGTCGCCGCCGACCCTTCCACGATTCGGCCAATGTTATCAGCGGTGAGATCGGTCACGAGCGGATCGACCTGCACGCCGCCATTGATCGACCGCAGCCGTCCCACCGCTGCCGCGGCTTTCGGCTGGCCGACGTCGGCCTCGGCGAACAGCGTCTGCCGTTGCAGGTTCGTGAGTTCCACCACGTCGCGATCGAGCAGTGTCAATCGGCCGACGCCGGCGCGGCACAGGTAATCGGCGATCGGTGACCCCAGCGCCCCGCACCCGATCAACAACACCGACGCCGCCGCCAGCTTCGCCTGGCCTGCCGGGCCGACCTGTGGGAGAAGAATCTGGCGGTGGTATCGATCCATTGCGACGCTTCTCCTAATATACGGAAAACATTTGAGGAACCCGAATGCCTTCCGATACCCAATCCGTTCTCGATGCCGCCCAGAAGGTGGCCGACCTGCTCGCCCAGCACCCCGCCGTCGAAAAGCACAAGGCCGCCCAGAAAGCGCTGCAGGACGATCCCGTCGCCAGCAAGCTTCTGAAGGACTTCAACAGCGTGCTCACCCAGATCAGCCACAACGAACGCGCCGGCATGCCGCCGACGGAAGAGCAGCGCAAGAAGTTCGAAGCCCTGCAGACGCAGATCGCCAGCGACCTGAAGTTCAAGAGCTACAGCATCGCCGAGTACGACCTGACCGATCTGCTCCGCAAGATCAGCCAGACCTGGCAGAAGCCGCTCGCCGGCGCCCGCGGCGCTGCAGGCGCTGCGGGTGGTGGTGCATCGCCCTTGGTCATGTAAGACTTTAATTTTACCCACAGAGATCACGGAGAACACAGAGAGTTGATTCTGAGTATTGAGATTTTGATCCAACTCTCTGTGTCCTCTGTGATCTCTGTGGCTGATTCAAAAGGGAAGCGATGAACTACTGGCTGCTCAAGACCGAGCCCGACTGTTACTCCTACGCCAACCTCGTCACCGATAAGAAGACGACCTGGGACGGCGTCGCCAACGCGGCCGCGCTGATCAACATCCGCAAGATGGCCAAGGGCGACCTGGCGATGATCTACCACACCGGCAACGAGAAGGCCGTCATCGGCATCGCTGAGGTGACGAGGGCCGCCTACGCCGATCCGAACGAAGACGATCCGAAACTGGCCGTCGTCGATCTGAAGCCGAAGCGGCAGCTGAAACACCCCGTCACGCTCGCACAGATCAAGCTCGATAAAGCCTTCGAAGGCTTCGACCTCATCCGCATCAGCCGGCTCAGCGCGATGGCGGTGCCGGAGAAGATGTGGGAACGCATCCTGAAACTCGCAGACGAATAACTCTCGGAGACCGACGAATGAGCGATCTCAACCTGCCGCCCCACCCCGATCCCGACGTCAGCGTCGCCGACGACACGCAGATCGTCTACTACGACGGCTCGCCCAAGCTGCGCGGCGAGCTCGGCCTGCTGCTGACCTGGACCGTCATCGGCCTGCTGCTGCTGGCGATCCCGATCCTCATCCTCTACGCCGGCGGGCAGATCAGTTACTGGTTCATCGCGATCGGCGCGTTGCTGGCGATCGCGTGCTGGACCATGCCCGCGATCCTCGTCCGCCGCGAGCACTTCCGCATCACCAACTACCGCATCGACATGGAACGCGGCCTGCTGTTCAAGGACATGGAAACCCTCGAACTGTGGCACGTCGAAGACATCAGCCTCCGCCAGAGCCCGCTCGACCGCGTCTTCAACGTCGGCACGATCAGCGTGATCAGCCACGACCCGAGCAACCCGAAGCTGCTGCTGCGAAGCGTCAGCAATCCTCGGCAGATCCTGGAAACGCTCAAGACCCGCATCATCGCGGTGAAACGGCAGCGCGGCGTGGTGAAGGTGGATTCCGGACTGTAGCCGCGACGCCTGCGTCGCCCGACCGCCGAAGAGGTGACGCAGGCTTCGCAGCTACGTCACTCGGTGCTCAGCCGCGCCGTCGCTCCGCCGTCGACGACGATCGATTGGCCGGTCATGAAGCTGCTCTTGGTGCTGTCGGCGAGGAAGAGAATCGTTTGGCCGATCTCTTCCGGCTGGCCGACGCGACCAAGGACGTGCTTGCGGCCGAGACCGCGCACGAGTTCGAACGTCGTATCACCGCTGACGTGGCCGCGGCTCAATCCGGCGTGCAGCATCGGGGTATCGACGGCACCGGGCAGCACGGCATTCACCCGCACGCCCTGCTCGCCGAATTCCAAAGCCATCGCTCGGGTAAGAGCCATCAACGCGCCCTTGCTCGCCGCGTAGGCCGCGATGCCGCTGCTGGTGGCGACGGCGTGGACGCTGGAAATGTTCACCACCGCACCGCCACTGGCGGTCAGCATCGGGAGCGCGCGCTGTACGGCGAGGAAAACAGATCGCACGTTGCAGGCCATCACGGCGTCGAACTCGTCGGCCGTCGTTTCGACAATCGGTTTGCAGATCTGGTACGCCGCGTTGTTCACGAGCGCATCGAGTCGGCCGTATTTCTTCGCAATCTCCTCGATCACCGCATGCGGCGCATCCGCGCTGCCGATGTCGGCGTGGATGAAGTGGTGCACTTCCGGCGCGATGTCTTCGGCCCGGCGGTCGACACCGATCACGATCCAGCCGGCGTTGTGGAACACCCGCGCCGTCGCCCGGCCAATGCCGCCGTTGACGCCGGTGATGGCGACGACCTTCAGCGATTCGCCGTCGGTGTGGGCGAAAGTTCCGGGATGTTTGGGGGCGTTGGCGACCATAATTGCCTTCTGGAGGGCGTCACTCCGTGACGCCTCTGCTGTCGTTCTGAAGAAGCATCACGGAGTGACGCCCTCCAGTTACGCCGCACGTTTCAGCCGCGATACTTCGTTCAGTCCCGCCATCAAATTCCTGATCGAATTCAGATGCACCCGCTCCCACGCGGCCGGGCTGCTGTTGCTGTTGTGGGGGGCCAGCAGCACGTTATCCATCCCTCGTAGCGGCGATTCCATCGGCAGCGGTTCGTGCTCGAACACGTCCATCGCAGCGCCTGCGATCACCCCGCTGCCCAGCGCCACCGTCAGCGCACGCTCGTCGACCACCGGCCCGCGGCTGGTGTTGATGAGGATCGCCGTCGGCTTCATCTTGCGCAGCGCGCCGTCGTCGATCAGGTGATGGCTGCTCGGGTTCAGATCCGTGTGCAGCGTGACGAAATCGCTGCGGCGGAGCAGGTCGTCCAGGTACGTCTGCTTCAGCCCGCTCTGCTCGGCCACGCGCGGGTCGATCGTCTTCAGATCGTTGCCCAGGATCTTCATCCCGAACGCCGCCGCACGACGAGCCACCTCGGCCCCGATATTGCCGACGCCGACGATGCCGAGCGTGCATTCGCCCAGCGTTTTGCCGGGGATTTTCTCCCAGCTGCCGCTCTTCATCTGCCGGTCCATCCACGGCGTCTGCCGGGCGAAGCTCAGCAGGTACGCCATCACGCTGTCGGCCACGGGAATCGTGAACGCGCCAGGCGTGTTGCAGACGCGGATGCCGAGCTCGCGGCAGGCCTGGCTGTCGATCGAATCGATACCGGTGCCCCACTTGCTGATGACTTTCAGCCGCGGCGCCGCCCGCAGAACTTCACGCGTGTATCGGTCGTCGCCGCAGATGGTGCCGTCGACGTCGCCGATGATCTTCAGCAGATCGGCCGCTTCCAGTCGCTCGTTCACCTTCGGCACGATCACGCGACAGCCGGCCTCTTCCAATTCCGGCACGAAGCGATCCACGAACGGGATCATGTACGGGGCCGACAACAACACGTTCCACTGCTTGCTCACGCCGCCCTCCGCTGCTGGTTCATTCCGTTGTAAAGCATCTCGGCGATGGTGAAATCGATCTCTTCGTCGATGTCCCACGCCTCCATCTTGTCGATCTCGAACATCGCCGGCCGTCCGCCGATGCGGCTCTTGTAGAGCTCGAGTGTTTGCTGCGTGAACAGGTAAAGGCAGCTGTTCTCGCCGAACACGGGCGACAGATCCTGCGTTCGCACGAGGTTGGCCGGGTTGTGATTGACCGGGCGGGCGTAGTAATCCCACAGGCGCTGCTGCATCCGGGTGACGCTGAACATGCTGTCGATCTCGTGCATCCGCCGGGCGAATTGGTCGACGGCCTTGGCGATCGTGGCGGCGCTCAGCAGCGGGTTGGTGCTGTGCGTCTGCAGGTAGATGTCGCCGGGGATTTGCGAGATCGTGTGCAGCAGCACGTCGTTCATGCTGGTGCGGCCGTCGCGCAGATGCTTCGGCCGATCGATGACGATGGCCTGCGGGCATTCGCGCCGCGCGATGCTGCGGATCGTCTCGCTGTCGGTATCGATGACGACCTGGTCCACCCGGCCGCTGTCGAACAGCGAATCGACGATATGACAAAACAGCGGCCGACCGCCGAGGGGGCGGTAATTCTTGCCGGGGACGCGTTCCGAATCATGCCGCATCGGAACGATCGCGACGGTCTTGCGGTTCATGCCGCCTCCTTCAGATTGCCTTGGCTTTTCGCCGGGAACAGCGAGTTGAAATCGACCTTCGGGAAGATCTGCAGCGCCCCGCCGACGGTCGCGTCGTAAATCTGCCGGCCGTGCTGGCGGTTCACGAAGTCGGCCACGCGGTAGCTCATCTCGCTGCCTTCGAGGTCGGGCAAGTGCCACTTAAAGCCCTTGCCGAAGTAATTGCCGTTGAAGTGGTTCGGGTCTTCGCCCTGCGACACCTGGGCCGCGTGCGGCGTGCCTTCGAACTTGTAGCGGTGATCGACGCCGACGAGGTACACCTCGCTGAAGCCCATGTAGAAGGCCAGCTGCAGGCTCACCATCGTCACCGTGCTGCCTTCCCAGCAGCCTTCGGTCAGATCGGTGAAGAACCAGTTCCGCAGGCCGCCGCGGGTGTAGAGGAACGTCGTGTCGGGCGTCAGATCGATGTGCTCGCGGGCGTGCCAGCCGATGAACTTCGGCATCTTCAGGGCGGCGATGTCGCTCGCACACTGTTCCACGACGAGTTCGTTCACGCACACGTGGTACGTGGTCTCGAAGCCCATCTTGTCGAAGTTCATGTAAATGCGGTTCGTGCCGAAGGTGATTTCGTCCTTCAGCAGCGACATATCCGTCTGGTTCAGGCTCGGCCCGTTGCCGATGACGAAGCAGCGCCGGCCGGCGTGGATGTTGTGGAAGTTTTGCACCCGCCGCATCGACGTGCGGTAGCGGGCGTCCTGCTTCTCGAGAAATCGAGACAGGGCGAGCTGCCGTTTCTTGCCGGCGATCTGGGCGATGGCGGAATCGAGCCACTTCATAATCCGTACTATCGGATGTTTGAGTGAAGGAACTTCAGTTATCGGGCGTTTGCGGCGCAGCGCTGCGCGATCGATTTTCGACACCCCCTGCGGCCGAAGTGCTGGCCGGTGACGGGTTTCGGCCGGAATTGGGTTTGTTTTGTCAAAACACCCCCGCCGAACGACCTGCTCTTTAATCGATGCCGCG
>Ga0070658_10002920_pt1 | contig 14173 bp, 12 predicted proteins | sample KBSC13metaG_FD_64664 | JGI IMG/M metagenome (GOLD analysis project Ga0070658, IMG submission 64664) | Corn rhizosphere microbial communities from Kellogg Biological Station, Michigan, USA - KBS C1-3 metaG | ecosystem: Host-associated > Plants > Roots > Rhizosphere > Soil ... | reverse complement strand
CTGGGTTCCTTCGCTTTTGCTTGGCGTGTTGTTAGGGGCGGGGCTTCCGCCAGTGCATGCTCAGACCTCGCCGGCGGCTGCGCCCCAGCTCTCGACGCGCTCTCAGCTTGAAAGTGCGCGGTCGTTCGAGCAGCGCAATCGCATAGACCTCGCGGTCCCTGTGTGGAAGCAGGTGCTTGCGTCGGACCCGAAGAACACTGAGGCTCTCGCAGGGCTCGCACGTGCGGCGGCGTTGGGCGGCGACTCTACGTTGGCGACGATGTATCTGGACAAGCTGCGTGCCATCAATCCCAAGGACCCGCAGATTGCGCGTATTGAAAAGATGGAGCCTGCAAGCAAGGCCGGAAAGCTTGCGTGGCAGGGACCTGCGGAGGATCGCGCGCATCGCGTGCTCTCACCGGTCGAGGCCGCTTACCAGGTGCTGAATGCGAAACGAATACCCGAGGCCGAGTCGCGGTTTAAGGCGATCCTGGTCCGCCAGCCCGGCAACGCCAGTGCGCTTGCGGGTATGGGTTACGTACGGCTGCAGCAGGGCAACTACACGGCTGCCATCAGCTTCCTGGAGAGAGCCAGGCAGAAGCGGCCGAGCGACCGGGTCCTCAGCGACGCGCTGGAGGGCGCTCGTTTCCAATTCATCCTAGGGGAGGGTGAGAAGTCGCTGGCGGGCGGGGATGTGACCACGGCGGAAAAGAGGTTCCGCTCCGCGCTGGACCTGCGACGTGATAACCCCGAAGCACTGGTGGGTCTTGGTCAGACACTGCTTGCGCGCAGGGATGCGGCTGCGGCAGTTCCGCTGTTCGAGCAGGTTATTCGAGCACAGCCCGCGATGGACGCGGCTTGGAAGGGACTGGTCTTCGCCACGTCCGCCATTGGCAATGCGCAGGCTGCGGTTGGGGCGGACGAGCGGATGCCAGAGGCGGTGCACACGGCGCTGCACGAGGATCCAGGCTATCTGCAGACGCTCGCCTCGGCACAACTGCTGGTGGGACGCGGCGGTGACGCGCAGGGCTCGTTGGATGCGGCGCTGCGGGTATCCACCAGTGATGCGGAGAGGCGCGCAATTCAAACACAGCTTGCAGGAGTGCTGCTGGCGAGGAATGAGCCACAGCAGGCCGCAGAGATGTACCGGCAACTGACCGCGTCGGACGCTGGCAACGTTACGGCCTGGCAGGGACTCGTCCAGGCCGAGCACACGATGCATCGCGACGATGAGGCGCTTGCAGCGGTCGACCGCATGCCGGCACAGATACGCGATCAGGCGATGCGGCAGATCACCTTTGCCCTCGCCCTTGCCGAGGTGTACCGGGCGGAGAAGCGGCTGGACCTGGCGCAGGAGTTGCTGCAGAAAGCAGCGACGCAGCAGGCCGGTCCAGGCGACCCGAATCACACGGCGATCGTGCTGGAACTAGCGAGCGTGGATATCGAGAGCGGTCATCCGCAGCTCGCATATCCGCTGTATCAGCAGGTTCTGCGAGAACAGCCTGACCGCCCAGAGGCATGGGCGGGATTGCTGACCACGCTGCACGTGACCGGGCATGACCGCGAGGCGATCGAGCAGACAGAGCTGATTCCTCCAGCGGCGCGAGCTCAGCTTGAGCACAATCCGGTGTACCTCGAGACGATGAGAGCTGCTTATGCCATGACTGGGCGTCCGGAGCAGGCGGCCCAGATTTTGGCACGCGAAGAGCACAGCTACCAGGCACCGAGCACGACTGCGCCCGCGGATATTGCCATTGAGAATGCGTGGATGCTGTACACCGGTGGCAATGATGCGGCGCTGTATCGCGAGTTGATGACGCTGGGGGCACGCACGGATCTGACCGAGATCCAGCGAAAGAGCGTGCAGACGATCTGGGCTGACTGGGCACTTCGTCAGGCCAACCGCGTGGCGGAATCTGGCGGTACGGCGCATGCGCTCGCGATCCTGAATGCGGCCTCGGAAGAGTTTGCGGCGAATGCCGAAGTGCAGCGGGCACTAGCGTCGGGGTTCCTGCGGGCGGGCGATGCGCAACGGGCAGAGGCAATTTTCAAAGCACAAAACATGACGAGTGCGAGCGCCGGGGACTACCAGACGGCGATTGCGGCGGCGATGGCAGCGGATGACGGACATAATGCGGATACGTGGCTGAAGTCGGCATTGGCGAAGTACCCGGCAGACCCGCAGATTCTGTTGCTGAAGGGCCGGTACGAGCAGGCGCGCGGCGATACGAAGCGAGCGCAGCAGTATTACGAGCAGTCGCTGAAGGTGATGCCGCCCGAGGCTCCGGCGGGTAGCCAGGTGACGCTTCCAGCCGCGGGTCTTCCGAACACGAGTAACGGCCAAAGACTTGCAATGCTGCTTGCACCTGCTGGAGCAGAGGCGAACATGGCTGTTACGGCGGCGCCTTCCGCGTCGGCTGTTCCTGCGCAGCCTTCGGCCGCACAAGCGACAGCTCAGGCCGCGGGGTATGCGCCTTTCGTGCCGTACATTGCGCCGCCGCGACCCACGGCTGCTCCGAACATCACGGCGGCTACAGGCAAGGCCGAAGTGCAGGTGCAGCTTGGGAACAACGCGGCGCCTCCGATGCAGCAGCCGACCGAGATGACAGACGTGCTGCCGACGGCGCGGTATGTGCCGAACACACGGAACCCGGTCACACTGGCTTCAGATCCGAACGCTGCGGCAGCAGAGGCCGAGCGCGTACGCAGGCAGCGGGCAGAAGATGCAGCGCGGCGTGGGCAGAGTCATTCACAGCCGGAGCAGGCGGCGAATGCGGGACCGCTGGTGCCGCAGCCGGCAGTGAGACCGAGCAATGGGACAACCATTCCAGACACTGGAGCACAACAGTATCCGCAGCCTCGAACGCCGCCTCCGCCGGTCCGGAGGAGCGCACCGCAGCCTTCGCCTGCAACCGAGACAGCAAACAATCCAGCTCCGGCGATAACCGCTCCAGTGGTTCCTGTCCCACCGGCTCCGGTGCCCGCTCCCGCGCCCCAGCCGCCAGTTTTTGTGGCGCCGCCTCCGACGGACGCGCTGGTTGCGAACAGAACGGTTGCGCCTGCACCAGGTCTGCTGGCGGCTCAGGCTCCGATTGGCGCTGTCACGCCACGGCAGCAGGCGCAGAGGGCGCTGACTGCCATCGAGGGCTCATATAGCGGGTTCCTTGGAGCGACGGGCGTTGGCCGCTTCCGCAGCGGCACGGCGGGACTGGACCGGCTGTACGACTTCGAGACACCGGTGGAGGCGTCGGCGGTGATTGGGCGCACGGTTCGGGTGACAGCGGTTGCGCAGCCAGTGTTTCTGAATTCCGGCCTGGTGAGTGGCACGGGAAGTGCGCCGAAGACTCTGCCGTACCTGGGCAGACTGCCTTCGAGCTCGACCGTGGTGCCGGCGCAGCAGTTCTCGAACGGTGTGGGCGGCGAGTTGCAGATTGCGACGCGGCTACTCGGCGTGGCTGCAGGGTATACGCCGTACCAGTTTCTGGTGCACAACTTCACTGCCCGGGTGCGGCTGACACCGCTGGGCGAGCACCTCGTCCTGTACGGCGAGCGGCAGCCGGTGAAGGACACGCAGCTCTCATATGCCGGACTGCGTGACCCCGGCGTTTCGGCGGGGGGGGGACCGGTGTGGGGTGGCGTGATTGCGACCTCGGGTGGAATGCGCGTTGCCGGTGGCTCGCCGGTATCGGCTTTTTCGGCCGACGCGCAGGGCGGCGTGCTGACTGGCCGGCATGTGCAGGACAACTCGTTTGTGCGTGGGTCGGCGCAGGCTCAGTTCCGGATGAAGAGCTGGGGTAGCGGCGGCAGCTTGTCGTTGGGCGGGCTGTTCGAAGGCATGCACTATCAGCGTAACGAGTATGGGCTGAGCTATGGGCGGGGTGGCTACTTCAGTCCGGCTTACTACTTTGCCGGCGCGGTGCCGGTTACCGTTCGCGGCGGAGGCGATACGAACTTCCACTACGACGTGGAGGCCAGCGCGGGTGTGCGGAGTTTCCGGCAGGATGCGGCGGCCTTCTTCCCGCTGGATTCGGCGCTGCAGGGCAGCTTTGTGAGCTGCGGCGCGGGCGCGCTGACGTACGCGTGCGGCTATTATCCGCGGGCGGTGACGACCGGGTTCGAGTATGCGGTACGGGGCGAGTTCTCGTACCGCTTCCGAGAGCGCTGGTATGGCGGAGGGTTCGTGCGGAGCAGCAACCGCAACAACTATCAGGACGTGGGTGCCGGGTTCTTCCTGCGGTATACGTTCCGCCGGCAGGCGACGGCTGAGGGACGGCCGACAGGGCTGTTCGCGACTGAGGGGATCCGGCCGCTACAAATTCCGTAAGTGTTAGCGCGCGTTCTGTCGCAGCGAGGAGAAGGCGGACGTGGAGGCGGCGTTTACAGGGGCTGGCGGAGCGCAGATGCATTACCTGCGAGCTGGACGGGGCAGCCCATTGCTGCTGATCCACGGGCTTGTTGGATCGTCGGCCATCTGGCGGCGGAATATCCCAGTTCTGGCGGAACACAGGACCGTGTACGCGCTGGACCTGCTTGGAGGGACGGATTGGGTGCCGGGCCTTGCGGCGGGGCTCGAGGAGACTGCTCGGCGAGTACTCGCGACAATGGACGCGCTTGAACTTGAGCAGGCCGATCTGGTGGCGGCATCGCATGGCGGTGCGGTGGCGATGATGCTGGCCGCAGTTGCTCCGCACCGGGTGAAGAGCATGGTGCTGTTCGCGCCAGCGAATCCGTACAGCCGGGCGACGGACTGGATGGTGCGTGCGTATGGGAGTGGGCTGGGCGGAGCGGTGGCGGGTATTGCGCCGAGATTGCCGAGGTGGGTGCACCGTGCGGCGCTCGCGCGGATGTTCGGTGATAAGAGACGAATTCCGGAGGGGTGTCTCGAGCCATATCGCGAGGCACTGCGGGCTCCTGGGGCGATGCCGCAGGTGATGTCGATTGTGCGGTGCTGGTTTGCGGAGATGGAGAAGCTGCGCAGTGTGTTGCCACGACTAACGACGACGCCGGTGCTGCTGATTTGGGGCGACCGTGACCGGGTGGTGAGCCTTGAGTCAGGGCGGAGGTTGCAACGCGAGTTGGGGGCAGAGCTGGCGGTTATGCCCGGGGGCGGGCATCTGGTGTTCGAGGAATTCGCCGATGAGGTGAATCGATTGATGGTGGAGTGGCTGAAGCGATAGTGGTGGAATGGGCAGATTACTTCCCACCCTTCGCTTTGCAAAGGATGGGGCACCCGGGAACTGGCGGTAGAACCATCGGCGGTTCTTCGGCTCCGCTGGGTTTCGCGGAGAATAAAACCGCTAGAAGAGGGATGGGCGGCCGCCGCCACCTAGGAGCGTGGGGCTGATATTTGCGGTGGTGTGGTGGCCTTCAGTGCCGCCCCAGGCGAAGATCAGCGAGATGAGGGGCAGGCCGCCGGCGCGGACGGTGAGGCCGACGCTGTAGGTGTGGCGCAAGTGGTCCAGGTTGATATCGTCGCGGCGGAGGCCGATCTTGCCCTCGTCGACGGAGAAGAGGGCGCCGATGGGCAGGTTGCCGATGGAGTGCTCGATGGTTCCGCGGAAGAGAAGGAGGTTCGGTCCGCGGAAGCGATAGTCGGGATAGCTGGCGAGCATGGCGGTGCCGTTGATGTCCGAGCCGCCGATGGTGGGCTGGAAGTAAAACGGCACGGCACTGCCGCGGCCCGCGATGGACTCCGAGATGTAGGCGCGGAGAGAGATAGAGCCTTCGAGCTTGTCCGTGGTGGCGATGATGGGGCACGGGCGCGCATCATTCGGATGAGCATCCGCGGCTGCTGCGCGAGTGCGAGCGATGTTGCGACTACTGCTGGAGGCAGTGCAGTCGTCCGGCCCGGAGTACTGGACTGCCGGTGCGGCGCTCTTGTAGTAGGCGGGGCGGATTTTTGTGGGCAGCAGGTTGTAGATCGGAATCGTGTGGTTGAAGTCCGCGTTGAAACGGCGGAAGGAATAGGCGCTGTCTCCGGCTGACAGGTACTGTGCGAACTGGAGCAGATAGTTGAGCCGCACCGGGGACTTCGGGATCTGCGGGATGAAGCGCACGCCCTCGGAGGTCTGAAGATATCCGTGCTGCTGCGCAGGCTGTGGCGCCGCGCTGGAAGAGAAGACCTTCTCAATGGAAGGGAGAGTGCTATCGCTGCCGGGACGGACGGAGGGAAAGCGGCCGTTGAGCTCGCCAAGAAACACGAGGCCGATGGTGTGCAGCACGCCGGAGGTGGGAAGGATGAGGTTAGCGCCGGTGATGTTCTCGCTGAAGCCGAAGGTGGTGTGGTTGAGCGGAGAGGAGTTCGGGCCGAGGCCGTAGAAGTCGACGCGCTTGAGGGAGATGCTCTGCGAATAAAGATTGAGCAAAGGCGCAGCGGTGTAGGTGAAGCCGCCGGGCTGGCGATAGAGGCTCATATAGCCGCCGGTACGCCAGGAGCCGCTGGGTGAGGCCACAGCATCGATGTTGTAGGTGGTGCGGATTTCATTGGCAAAGTTTTTGTGCTCGACGAAGCTGAGACCGGCGGCGAAGCCGTTCTGAGGAGCGATGCTGCCAACAGCAATGTGCAGCGGCTGACCCAGGACGAGGGTCTGGCCACAGTCCGTGAGGCTGCCGAAATTGAAGTGGCCACAGGCGGCGAGGGATTCCTTCTCTACCCGGAAGTCGCGATGCAGCCGGCCTTCATTCATATCGGGAGGGTTGGATTGTGTGAGGGCCCGGTGGGGGAGCATCGCCAATGTGAGCGCGCCGAGAATAGTGGGGATGCGAAGGGAGATATTCATCGCCTGCCTCGCGATGAGGGCTTGCCCTTCTTTGCGGGCTTCGCCGATTTTTTCGCCGCGCGTGGAGCCCGCTTCTTCGGCTGTGCAGCGGCTGCGATCTCCACCGGGGCCGCCGTGCGTATGGGTACTACTCGCTTCTTCGATTTTGTGGCGGGCTGGGCTTCTCCGCGGAGCAGGCGGGTCATGGCGGCGATGTAGAGGGCTGCATCATTCTCTGTCACGATGGCGTGCTGCGGCAGGCCGACGCGCTGATTGGCGGGAAGCTTCTCTTCGAGGTGCTTGAGATGAATGATCTGCGCCCGAATGAGGTCGGAGATACGGCGGTGCTTGTTGAAGGCTTCCTTCGGCGGCGCGGGAACATTGATGACATCCACGGGACGACCTCCACTCAGACTTTGAATTTTGGGCAATCGTTGTCGGCACGCATGGCCGGCAGATCGAGGTGTTGCAGGAAGGTATTGGCGGCGATCTCTCGCGGGGAGCGCTGAGGATACTGACCGAGAAAGTATTCGGTAGCTGTTGCGGGAATCGAGGCGTGCTCGAAGACGTCGTCGATGGTGGAGCCTGCCTTGACCCATGGAGAGATGAGCACGGCCGGGACACGGACACCGAGGCGATCGAAGTGGAACGGATCCGGCGTCCCGGTGGCCGAGGGCTGCGCCACGAAGCCGTCGGGCAGACATGCGGGCGGAGGCACATGGTCGTAAATGCCGCCGTGCTCGTCGTACACGACGAGAATAGCGGTGTTGGGCCAGAGGCTGGGATTGTTGCGAATAGCGTTATAGACGGTAGCGATGAACTGCTCGCCAGCGCGAACGTCGTGATCAGGGTGCTGATCGGAGGCGATTAACTCGCCGCCGCCGTTGGGGTCGGTATGATCGGTGTAATTGGGCTCGATGAAGGTGTACTCGGGAAGCTTGTTGCGGGCGCAGGCGGTGAGGAAGTCCTGAAAGGTCCCGAAGAGCGAGGGCTGGTCCTTGAGGAGATTGATGACCTCGAGTGAAGAGCTGGCCTCGTCGAAGTAGTAGAGGCGGGTGGAGTGGCCGGCAGCGTTCAGCCGCTCGTAGATGCTCTTGTACATCTTGTTCCAGTAGAAGACGTCCATGCTGACCTGACCGAAGGAGGTACCGTAGTGCGCGAAGGCTCGGTTGCACAGGGTAGGGCCAGGGATGGAGGAGAACCAGCGGTTGAAGACCGCATACTGCCTGGCAAGGGTGGTGAGCACCGGGAGCTTCTCAGGGGTGAAGTAGTTGAGGATGAGGCGCGAGTGCTTGAGGTTGTGCTGCTGGTTGAAGTAACTCTTGACGAAGCCCTGCATGGTGGGGTGGCGATTGGGATCCTGCGCCGTAGTGACGCCGCCGAAGATCTGGAGATCCACGGCTGGAAAGTGATGGTCGGGGTCGGGATCGAGCTGGCTCTGGTAGGCGGCGGTGGGAGAGACGGTAATGGGAACGCCGGTGCTGTCAGGATTGGTCTCGTGGCCAGTAAGACCGTCAATGGCGGGGTTGGTGGCGTGGAGCGCGCCGAGCATGTGGTCGAAGGAGCGGTTCTCCATCATGAGAACGACGACGTGCTTCAGACTCTGAATGCCCGGCAGGGTTCGATCCAGCATAAGACATCCTCTCCTGCAAAACGATGCAAGGAACTGCTCGTGAAATGTACCCGGGGACGAAGGATCGTCTACGAGTATAGGGCGGGAGAGAGAAGCGGCTGTTGCCGCGGAGGGTTCCTGTTGCGGAACGTAAATATTTAGCCCGTGGGGAGATTGGGTGCGGAGTGGTCTCCGCTAAGTGTCGGCGAGTTTATCACTTCAATCGCACATCGTCTTCGAAATAAAGCAGGTGGCGTTGTCGCCATCCAATTGCGCCAGGCGGAGGGCCGCAGCGGCACGCAGCTCACGCTCGGAGGGAAAGATGAGGCCGGCACAGGCGTGGAGGCGAAACTAACCGAGAACGCGGCCGAAGATGGCGTCGACGTTGGTGAGCTGGCGGGTGTAATCGAAAGCGTGCGCCAGTTGCTCGGGGGTGAGGCGGTTAGTGATGGCGGGGTCTCGGGCGACTTCGTCCTTGAAAGTGAGGCCGTCTTTCCAGGAGCGCATGGCGTGGCTCTGAACGAGACGGTAGGCGTCTTCGCGGGACATCCCGGCGGCGGCGAGATCGAGCAGGAGCTGGCCGGAGAAAATGAGCCCGCCGGTGGACTGGAGATTCTTGAGCATTCGTTCCGGGTACACGAGGAGACGGTCGATAAGCTGTTCGGTTTTGCTGAGCAGGTAGTCGGCGATGATGGTGGAGTCGGGCAGGATGACGCGCTCCGCAGAGGAGTGCGAGATGTCGCGCTCGTGCCAGAGGGCAATGTCTTCGAGCGCGACCTGCGCGTTGCCGCGGACGACGCGGGCGAGGCCGGATATCTGCTCGGACTGGATGGGGTTGCGCTTGTGCGGCATGGCGGAGGAGCCCTTCTGTTTTTCGGAGAAGAACTCTTCGGCCTCGCGGACCTCGGTGCGCTGCATGTGACGGACTTCCGTTGCGATCTTGTCGAGTGTGGAGCAGAGTATGGCGAGCGCGGCGATATACGCAGCGTGGCGGTCGCGTTGCAGGATCTGCGTGGCGACGTCGGCGGGCTTAAGGCCGAGCTCGGCGCAGATGGCTTCCTCGTGCTCGGGCTTGAGATGGCCGAACGTGCCGACGGCTCCGGAGAGCTTGCCGACGCGGAGGTCTTCGGCGGCGGCGTCGAAACGGGCGAGATTGCGCTGCATCTCGGAGTACCAGAGCAGCAGCTTTAGGCCGAAGGTGGAGGGCTCGGCGTGAACACCGTGGGTGCGGCCGATGACGGGCGTGTGTTTGAACTCGAGCGCGCGACGCTTCAGGGTTTCGAGCAGTGCGAGGATGGCGGTGCGGATGAGGCCGGAAGCTTCACGGAGCTGCAGGGCCTGCGCCGTGTCGACGACGTCGGTGGAGGTGAGGCCGTAGTGGAGCCAGCGCGAGGATTCGGGATCGGCGATGTGTTCCGCGACCGTGGTGGTGAAGGCGATAACGTCGTGGCGGACCTCGGCTTCGATCTCGTTGATGCGATCGACGGTAAACCCGCCGCGATCACGGATAGCGTCGGCTGCGGCTTGCGGGACGAGGCCGAAGCGCGCGAGAGTCTGCGAGGCCGCGGCTTCAACCGTCAGCCAGCAGCGGTACTTGTTCTCATCGGACCAGATGCGGCCCATAGCAGGGCGAGTGTAGCGAGCGATCATTTGTTCGGAGCTTACCTTTCAACTGCTCGGTCGCTGCGCAATGGCGAGTGTAGCGAGCGATCATGTAGTTTCAGGGTACTAGGTACTCGGTACCAGAGTCGAAGGGTAAACTAGACGCCGAAGAGGGCGGACATCTCCTCGTAGAGAAAGCCGCGGCCGGGCCTGTAGGGCTGGACCCATTTCCCGTCGATGACGAACTGGGGGATGGCGCGCTTGCCCACGTTTCGCATTACTTCATCGGCGGCTCCGGGGATGGTTTCGATGTCGATCTCTTTGAAGGGGATGTTGTGCTGGGCGAGGAATCGTTTTGCCTCGCGGCAGTCGCGGCACCAGTTTGCTGAGTAGACAAGCAGTTCCATACTGCTATTTTACGTGGCGAATGCTCGCAGAGCCGCTATTCGTGTTTTTGTCAGGCGCAGAGCTTGTTGGTGAGGTTGAATTGGAGGACAGAGATGAAGCCGAATGGTTGCATTCCGCCGTGCTCAGTTATTCCGGAGGTGGCGTATCCGGATGTGGGGGAGGGCGCACGCTGGCTTGTTGAGGCATTCGGGTTTGAGGTGCGGGTGAGGATTGCAAACCATCGAATCCAGATGATGCTGGGAGAAAGCGCGCTGGTGGTAAGAGAGCGTCGTGAGGATCACATATCCCGAAGCAGCATCATGCTGCGGGTGGACGATGCGGATGCAACCTGCGCGCGGGCGGTTGCGATGGGTGGAAGGTTAGTGCACGCGCCGGAAAGCCATCCTTATGGAGAGCGGCAGGGCCACGTGGAGGACTTTGCGGGGAACCGGTGGACGCTGTCGCAGACGATTGGAGATGCCGACCCGCGGGAGTTCGGGTTCGAGATCGGACCGGCATTCGGGTAGATGAATTATGTCGACGGCTACGGGCGGCAGCGGACTACCGCCAAGGCGAGTGATTTAGAGGAGATCGGTGTGCGGAGGTGTGTTAATCTTCGCGCATGCGTCTGCAGAGCTTTTTGGCGTTCATGATTGTGATGGCATCGTCTGCTGCGGCGCAGCAGACCACAGCAGGTGGGCTGCAGAAAGGGATTCGAGGCAAGAAGCTCGTACTGCGAGATTTTTCGGCGGAGCCTGTTGTTCATTATTCCTGGGTTGACGGTTCGCTGGCGGAGCCTGCTGTTGCTGTGCGAACGCCCGCAGTGTTCATCCCGAAAGATGTCAAGCTCAAGGGAGGGGTGCTGACGATTCAAGGTGCGAGAGCGACGATTGAGCGAGAACCAGATAAGGACAAGTTGGGGCTTTCGCCAGCATCCAGAGTGACGTTGGAAATTCAGCTTGGTAGCGCAGATCCAAAGGCTGTGATTCCGCAGATTCGACAACTGGTTTTCTTTCCCGATATAGACGCGGCACTCGCCACGCTTCCGCCCGATATTGCTGTTCGGCTAGAGCCGAAGTCCAAAGCCAAGCCGGATTGCAAATGCACGCGCATCCGCCAGGGAAATACCTGGATACAGATCGCTCTGGCGGACCCGCGCCTTAAGCCTCCTGAGATCCTGCAAAAGGTAGAGCCGGAGTTTACCGAAGAGGCACGCGCAGCTAGGATGCACGGTCTGGTCACGTTCACCTTCTTGCTTGATGAACACGGAGCGCCGGCAGATCTGTGGTTAATACACGCCTTGGGGCTCGGACTGGATGAAACAGCCCATGCGGCGTTGAAGAAATATCGGTTTGCCCCTGCGATGTACGAACAGAAGCCGGTAGCTACTAGGCTTACGCTCGAGGTTAACTTCCAGGTGTACTAGGAGAAGCTGCGGATTACCGCGAGTGTCCCTGTATTCAGGGAAGGCGAACGACGATGCCGAAGCCAAGCGTGGTCATGCCGACCCCGTCCATCTTCTCGTAGCCAATCTCCGGAATGCGAAGATCGATGCGCGGGAGCACTGTGTAGTCGAGGCCGCCGATGACTGCGGACTGGAAGTGGTTGTCATAGCCGCTTCCGGAGCGGCTGGTCAACTTGGTTCCGCCGAAGCCGATTTGGCCTTGAATGTAAGGTTTGAATGGCAGCACTGGAGGGTGAACGGAAACGCGCGGCCCAATGAGGAAGTTATGGTAGCTGTACTGGTGGCCGCTCGCAAATCCCGCACGCAGGTCGAATCCAAGGTGAAGGGGACCGCCATGGAGCATGTCGTCATAGACACCAAAGGTGCCTCCCCTGTACCAACCCCCTGGATCGTGGGTGCCGTTGAACTGACCATAGATACCAAGCTGCGCGCGGGCCGTAGAAGCAAAGAGTAGACACAAGCTAATAACGAGAGCAGTGGGGAGGTGTCTCTTCATTTCGTCCTCTGAGATTTGGATTTGAGTAGGTTGCTCGATAACAATCGAGACTCCTACTGCTCATGGTAATTGCGAATGAGGCCTCCATCGATGATGAAGGTTGAGCCGGTGATGTAGGCGGCCTCTTCGCTTGCGAGATAGGCGACCAGGCCGGCAACTTCGGCAGAGGTGCCCATGCGACCTAACGGGATGTTCTGGAGCAATGCGTTGAGTTGCTGCTTGTTGTCGAGCAGCTTCGCGTTGATCGGGGTGACGATGGCGCCCGGTGCGACGTTGTTAACGGTGATGTTGTGTGGGCCCAGCTCCACGGCGAGGTTGCGCATGAGCATGCGAAGCGCGCCTTTACTGGCGGCGTACGTGGCAAAGTGCGGGAACACCATGTCCTCATGCACGGAGGAGATGTTGATAATGCGGCCGGGCTGTTTGGAATCGACGAGGCGCTTGACGAATGCCTGGGTGAGAAAGAACGCGCCTTTGAGGTTCACGTTAAGGACGAAGTCGTAGTCAGCTTCGGTAACGTTCCAGAAGTCGGCGCCCTTTTCAACTCCGGCATTGTTGACGAGGATGTCGCAGCGGCCGAAGCGCTCGTAAGCTTCAGCTACGAGTTTGTTGATGTCCTCGCAGCTGGTGACGTCGGCCTGCACCGTGGTGGCGGTACCGCCGGCCTCCGCGATGGCATGGCAGGTGTCATCGGCGCCCTGGGGGCGACCCACGTAGTCGATGACAACCCGTGCGCCTTCCGCGGCCAAGCGGATGGCGATGGCCTGACCGATGCCGGAGGAAGCACCGGTGACAATGGCGACCTTGCCCGTGAGACGGTTGGTGACGGCGAACTTGCGAGCGGCCGTAAGGTCGGTTGGATCATTGGGCATTTGCGTTGGCGAGGCAGCGGCGGGCGGAGTTGTGCTCATCTGGAATTTGAGTCGAGGCGGGCCGGTTTGGATGCCGCGTGGCCGCTTATGCCGCTCGTTTGTGGTGGGATTTTGCTGCAGCGGTTTTTGGCGGCTGCTTCTGTTTTTGTTTACGAATGATCTCGGAGAGAAGTCCCTTGGCTTTTTCGAGCTCCTTGTGGCGTTGTTCGGGAAGGTTCTTACCGGCCCGATTGATATAGAAGTTGAGCATGCGCATGCCGGAGACTGGTCCCTTAGGCGAGACCTTCCTGGAAGCTAGGTGTCTGGCGACTGTCCTGGCATCCTGTTTGAACAGTTCCGGCTCAGGGCGCGTGCTTTCGGTATTGACCTTTGCGGACCATTTACGGGTGGCCATACGGCAGCTCTCTTCCTCTGCGTGAGATGCGGTCAAGTCATTGAAGTGTTGATCCGGAGCTAGCGCCGGGCACGGAAAAATGCGGTGAGCAGATTCCCGCACTCCTCAGCCAGCAGCCCGGAGACGACCTCTACCCTGTGGTTAAGCTGCGGATGATTCATCACGCTGAGGACAGAACCGCAGGCCCCTGCTTTGGGGTCGGGCGCGCCGTAGACCAGGCGGGCCACTCGGGCGTGGATGATGGCTCCAGCACACATCGCGCATGGCTCGAGGGTTATGTACAGCGTGCAGCCCGGGACGAGCCGATAATTCTCGACGTAACGGGCGGCATGGCGGAGTGCCACGATCTCTGCGTGTGCGGTGGGGTCGTGATCGCGGAGAACGCGATTCTGCCCCCGGCCGATGATCTCGCCGTTCAGCACAAGGACCGCGCCGACCGGAACTTCGCCGGCGGCTTCGGCCTCGCGGGCCTCGGCGATTGCGGCATGGAGGAAGTCGAGGTCGTCCATCTATGCGCTCCGCCCTCGTACTTCAGGCTGGGCTTCAGGACCGAAGAAGCGCGCGATCTGGCGGGCGAGAGTCTCGAGCGCAGGGCGCCTGCTTGCCAG
>Ga0070658_10002919_pt1 | contig 14175 bp, 14 predicted proteins | sample KBSC13metaG_FD_64664 | JGI IMG/M metagenome (GOLD analysis project Ga0070658, IMG submission 64664) | Corn rhizosphere microbial communities from Kellogg Biological Station, Michigan, USA - KBS C1-3 metaG | ecosystem: Host-associated > Plants > Roots > Rhizosphere > Soil ... | reverse complement strand
CCACCGCGATTGTCGTTTGATCGCGCTGCGGATCGCGGCAGTACTGGCACAGCTCACTATCGGCGATGTTATTGCACACCGCGCACATCGTGAGCTTGTCCTTGACGTCCAGAATGGCTTCAGCAAGCTGCGCGGCGTCGCCGCGGCCGGCGCGCATAATATGAAACGCAATGCGCTGCGCCGATTTCTGGCCGATGCCCGGCAGTCGTTTGAATTCGGCAATCAGCCGCGCGAGCGGTTCGGCGAAATCGGGCATTGGTTAGAACAGTCCGGGAGGCAGTCCCATTCCGCCGAGCATGCCGCCCATCTTGCGCTGCGACTCCTCTTCGACTTTCTTATAGGCATCGGCGCAGGCTGCGACGACGAGGTCCTGCAGCATTTCGACATCGCCCGCTACTTCGGGATCGATTTTTACTGTCGTGACGGCTTTGTGGCCATCCATCTTCACGGTGACCATACCGCCGCCGGCAGAGCCTTCCACGCGAATCAGCGCGATCTCCGCCTGCATTCGCTCCTGCATCTGCTGCGCCTGCTTCATCATGGCCTGCATGTTGCCTGGCATTTTCATCGTTTTACGACTCCTTCAGATTGCGTACGTTGCGCACTTCGCCGCCAAACAACTCGCGGAAACGCTGCACATCGGGATGGTTGAGAGCTCGTTCGGTTACCTCGTCCTGCGGCGGAGCAGCTTTGGGCGTTGGCTTTGTGGAAGGTGACGGGGTTACCTCCCCGAACACGACTTTGAACCGCAGGGTGGGATGGCCGAGTTGCTTCAGCGCGGTAAGAATTTCTTCGTGACCGAGATCGAGCTGGAACTGTTTCGGCGCCTGGATGATGAGCTGGTTGTTGACGAGCGCGGCGTTCGACTGGCCCATGGCGTCGGCGGAGAACTGGAGTCCGGCTTTGATCATGGCGGACTGGAGTTTTTCGCGCCAGTCTTCGTCGGCTGAGGGCGGGCCGGCATTCGTAACGGGCGCTGGGGGAGGAGCGGCGGCAGGGCGCGGTGTTACTGAAGGCGCGGATTGCAGCGGCATCGCAGCGCGCGGCGGAAGCGGCGGTTGACGCGGAGGCGTGGGTGTCGAAGGCGGCGGGGCCTTCGCGGCGCCGCCCTCACCCCGAACACTGGCCAACGCTTCCTCGATTGGCACGAGCTTGCCAGCCTGTACCATCTTGAGCAGTCCGATTTCCAGATGAAAGCGTGGCTGCATCGAGAACTGCAGATCGCGGAACAGATCCAGCGAAAGCTGCAGATAACGGGTGAGATCTTCTTCGCTGAACGATGCCGCGATACGCGCGAGCTCTTCTTTTTCCGCCGGGCTCGCCGTTACGAGCCGCGAATTGCCGCCGGCAATCTTCGTCACCAGCAGATTGCGAATATAGCGCGAAAGCTCGCGCGAAAAATGTTGCGGGCTGCCGCCGTTCCGTTCCAGCTCATCCACCAAAGCGAGCATCGCCGAGCCATCCTGCGCGGCGAGCGCCGTGGACACCTGCGCCATTGCGTCCAGTCCGAAGGCGCCGAGCAGCGCGCGAACCTGCGCGGCATTGAGCTTGTTGCCGCAGCAGGCAATAGCCTGATCGAGAGCGGAGAGCGAATCACGCACCGAGCCTTCGCCCGACTGCGCCAGAACCGCGAGGGCTTCATCATCCGCCTCAACGCCTTCCTGCCTGCAGATATCGCGCATGCGCGCAATCAGATCGTTGAAATCGACCGATCGAAAACTGAAGTGCTGGCACCGCGAGGCAATCGTCGCCGGAATCTTGTGCGATTCCGTAGTGCAGAGGATGAAGACGGCCCACTCCGGCGGTTCTTCGATGGTCTTCAGCAGCGCGTTGAAAGCCTCATTTGTGATCTGGTGGGCTTCGTCGATGATGAAAATCTTGTAGCGGTCGCGCGCGGGCTGATAGCGGACATTTTCGCGCAGCTCGCGCATTTCGTTGATGCCACGGTTCGAGGCCGCGTCGATTTCGATGACGTCAACCGCGCCGCCCGCCGCAATTTCCACACAGCTCGGGCAGACGCCGCAGGGCTTATCGGTCGGGCCCTTTTCGCAATTCAGACAGAGCGCAACAATACGGGCCGTGGTGGTCTTGCCCGTTCCGCGCTGCCCCGAAAAGATATAGCCGTGCGCGATCCGCTTCTGCTCAATGGCGTTGCGGAGAGTCGTTTTGATGTGGTCCTGATTCAGGACGTCGTCAAAAGATTGTGGCCGGTATTTTCTGGCGATGACCTGGTACATGAGGGGGGCCGGTTATGCCAGGCCCCGGGTAATCCGCGGCACACGGGTAAAGCCACTACCGTTGCTTCCTTCCAGACCTGGCGGGGTTTGCAGCCGCCCGTTGCACGGAGCCCGGGACCTGACGAGATCAGATTAGCATGAGACGGGAAACCGCCAGCCGCGGACCGATCACTGCAGAATCAGATCGTGGAAGCCGTACACATAGCTCCAGCCGAGGGAGACAGGCCCGGTGACGCCGGGCGCCGTCACCGTGGGCGTTTTCGATGGATCCGGCAATACGGTCACCGTGATCGTCGCGTTCGGGGACGCGGGAATCCCGAACCCACAGGTGCTCGGAAACAGAGCGTGGCCGAAGGTGCAAAAAGGGGCCATGGTCAGGAACCCATCTGTGGCGTGGGCATAGGCGTAACTGCTCGTCGCGCCTCCAGCTACCGATGATCCGAGCGCCACGAGAACCAGGGAGTTCGAATCGCCGCCCGTCCACCGGACCGTAAGCGGCTGACTGGATGAGATCGCCGTGCCCGGCGGGAATGCCGATTGAATCTGGATCGGCGAACCCACCGTCATCTTCGCGCTGAGCCCCACAGCCGCCCCATTCGTTCCCGTGACGGTATAAACACCGGGCCCGACAAAGCCGGCGGGCAGACTGCCGCCGTAAACAACTCCGCCGGCGCCATCCGGAACCGGCGCAAATGTAACCGGATCGCCCGAAGGCGGCGTAATTTGAATCGAACCGGCGGAGAGACTGGTATAGCCGGGTACCACGCAGGACCGCTGGTTGAAAGGGAACGCGGAGAGCTCAACCGAGTTTCCCCCGTAATTGAGCCCAAAATTGGGCGCATAGACCACCTTCTGTTGCGCAGGCGGCGTGAGGTTTGGACCGGACGGAAAGGAGGCGGAGAAGGAATCGGTGCTCGTCAGCGCGGCAGCGGAGCTCAGGAAGATGCTGCCATACGACTGAATCGGCGGATCCGTGCATTGCCCACGGCCGTTCTGGACGCTGATGGTGACCTTCGGGCTGCCCAGACCCTGGCTCCCCGTGACGGGCACCGCACAACCGTTGCGAGTGGTTGCCGGAACCTGAAAATTGATTTGATCGAGGCCCGCAAAGCCAGGCGCGAGCCCTGCGTACGCGAGAGAATCGACCGGTGTGGCGTCCACCGTCACGCCTGGCGTGGTCCCCAGCGATAACGGCCCCGTGGTGGCTGCGCCGTCATCCACGTGCGGCAGGGGCACGCCGAAGCCCGTGCCAAACAAAGCAACGTAGTCGCCGGGAGCGGCGCTGTCCGATGCCGAATTGACCGATACGGCGCCATCGGGACGGATGTTCAAAGCAGCCGCCTGCCCGCAGCCGCTGCTGTCCGCGGTGAACAGACCAGGAGCCCCGGATGCGAGACCCGTCTGGATACCGGCGGAACCGGCGGGTGTTGTGACGAGGACCCCGACGGCGATAATCTGCCGATCCGGCGCGGTCAGAGACGACGGAACCTGCGCATTGATCTGTCCGGGCGAAACAAAGCTGAGCGGCGCTGCTACGCCGTTGATGGTAACGGAAGTTCCCGCCAGCGTAAGCGGTAACGGGGCGGAAGCGGACGCCTGCCCTGCCGCGAGATTTTTACCGAAGATCGCGATCAGGGACCCCGGCGAAATAGTCTCCGACCAGGACGCCGCGTTCACGACTCCGTGATCAAAAATAGAAGGCCCCTGCGCGAAGACACAGGGAACGGCTAACGCCAGGAGCAGTATAGAGAATCTCAGACCTGTTCGGACGCTTTCTCGCCGTCTTCGGCGGCCTGCGGGCCATTCTGCTGCGCCTCCGCGATGAGGTCGTTGGCTCGCTGTTCGTCCTCGGCCTGAACCTGAACGAGGACGTCGTGCGCGCCGGGGAGCGTGTCCAGGCCGCTTACGACGGCCTTCACTCCGTTCGATTCGAGAACACCCACAATTAACTCGGCTTCCACCTCGGCGCTAAAGCCGGAGGATTGAAAGACGGTTGCCATGCCCTGCTCGAGGTCGTCCATGCCCTCAACATACACCGTAGAGCCGCTATGCTGAAATTATGCGCGCATCGATACGTACGATTTTGCTCATTCCCGCGGCTGTTGCCGCGATGGCGCAGACGCCGCCGGAGTGGGTCACACGCAGCAATCAGAACACGCAGATTCTGATCGATATCGATTCGAAATACTCGCCGGAAGACGCTTCCGAGAACGGCGTGCGCGGCTTTGACGATCAGGTCACAGTGTTCACGGCTGACCTGCACCAGCGGGTGCGGGCGGATTATCTGAAAGCGCGCGATCTGCTGAACGAGCGGCTGGCGGCGGAAAAAGATCCGCTGGTGAAGCAGGATCTGGAAATTCTGATCAAATCGGCCGATGAAAGTATTCGCGGGGGCGAGGCCAATTACAACGCATTCCTGCCGTATTACAACGTCGGCCGGATTGTCTATTCGGGTATTCAGGGGCTGCTCGACGAGCAGGTGGATGCGGCGCGGCGTCCGGCGGCTGTGGCGCGCCTGAAGAAATACACGGGGCTGACGAGAGGCTACACGCCGATGACGCAGATGGCGGAGGCGCGTTTTCGGGAGCGGCTGCAGAAAGGCGGATTGCTGGGGCCGCCGAAGGAAGAGATCGAAAAGGATCTGGCCGATACCGGGAAATACACGACCGGCATCGGGCTTCTGATGGAGAAGTTCCACCAGAAGGATTATCAGGATGCGCTGGCGCGGCTGAAGACGCAGCTCGATGAATATGACGCGTTTCTGCGCCGCGAGGTGCTACCGAAGGCGCGCACGGATTTCCGGCTGCCGTCCGAGATTTATCAGCTTCGCCTGGAAAATGCGGGTGTGGATTACACGCCGGCGGAGCTGGAGAAGATTGGACATGCCGGGTTCACTGAGATTCAGAACGAGATGAAGCCGATTGCCGCGCGCATCGCCGAGGCGCGGAAGCTGCCGTCATCGGACTATCGCGATGTGATTCGGGTTCTGAAGAAAGAGCAACTGGGACCGACGGACATCATGCCGCACTATCAGAAGCGGCTGGCGGAGATTGAGGACATCGTGCGGAAGAACCGGCTGGTGGCGCTGCCGTCACGGCCCGCGATTATCCGGCTGGCTTCAGCGGCGGAAACCGCGCGGCAGCCTGCGCCCCATATGTTGCCGCCGCCGCTGCTGAACAATCACGGCGAGCGCGGCCAGTTTGTGCTGCCGATGGGAACTTCGGGCGCGGGCGGCGAGGCGCTGAAGTATGACGATTTCACGTTCGAAGCGGCGTCATGGACATTGATCGCGCATGAAGCGCGTCCCGGGCACGAGTTGCAGTTCGATTCGATGGTGGAGCGCGGTGTCTCGCTGGCGCGGGCGCTCTATGCGTTCAACAGCACAAATGTGGAGGGCTGGGGGCTGTATTCGGAGTGGTTCATGCTGCCCTATATGCCGGATGAAGGCAAGCTGATTTCGCTGCAACTGCGAATGCTGCGGGCCGCCCGCGCGTTCCTCGATCCGGAGTTGCAGGAAGGCAAGGTGACGCCTGCGGACGCGATGCGCGTCTTGCAGGATGACGTGGTGCTTTCGAAAGCGTTCGCGACGGAGGAAGTGGATCGGTACACCTTCCGCAGTCCGGGTCAGGCGGTTTCGTATTACGACGGCTACACGCGCCTGGTGGATATCCGGAAGGAAGCCGAAAAGGCGCTGGGGCCAAAGTTCGACGTGATGAAGTTCCACGATTTCATCCTGTCGCAGGGCCTGCTGCCACCCGATCTATTGCGGAAGGCTGTGATGGAAGAGTTCGTGGCGGCGGCGAAGTAGAGGCGGGCTACCAGACGACTTCGACGTCGTAGCGGGAAAACTGATCGTCGGCGGTGACGATGCGGAGCCCCTCGGCGCGCGCCTGGGCGATCAGCATGCGATCGAAGGGGTCTGAATGGTCACGAAACGCCGCGATATTGCCCAGCGCGCGGAGATGGGGCCGTTCAAGCGGCAGGATGCTCCACGCGGGCTGAGATTCAATCAACTCCACAATGGAATCCGCGGTTTCACTCATCCACAGTTTGCCTGTTTGCCACTTGAGCAAAACTTCCCATATGCTCACGATACTGACGCGGAGTCCGGCAGGAGATCCGGAGATGACCTTGTGCGCACGCCTCGATATCCTGCGGTCTTCTCCCGTCAGGATCCAGATAACAACATTTGTATCGAGTAGAATAGAGGGCGAGTTCAGACGTAATCCTTAAATTCGTCCATGGGCTCGTCGAAATTATCGAGCATGCGCATCTTGCCGCGAAGAACGCCCCAGGGCAGTTTTGGTTTGGATGCTTTCAGGCGCGTGATGCGCGCAACAGGAACGCCGTTCCGGGCAATGAGAATATCCTCACCACGCTCGGCGCGCTTCACCAGTTGCGAGAGACTGGACTTCGCCTCGTGCATGTTAACGGCAGTCGCCATGACCCTAGTCTAGCAGGTTAGCTAAGTGCTTCCAAGGTACCAGAAGCGCACAATAAACAGCGCTGTCAAAGCGTAGACTGTCCAGCTCACTTCCCGGAACCGGCCGCTCAGAATTTTCAGAAGCGTCCAGGCGACGAAACCGAACGCCAGCCCATTAGCGATGCTGAACGTCAGCGGGATCGCAAGCATCGTCAGAAACGCCGGAATCGCGACGCCAGGGTCGTTCCATTCGATTTCGACGGCGGTCGTCATCATCATGCTCCCAACAATGATCAAAGCCGGCGCCGTCGCGGATTCCGGGATCGTTCCTGCAAGCGGAGCGATGAACAGCGCGATGAGGAACAGCAATCCCGTGACGATCGCCGTAACGCCGGAGCGCCCGCCCGCCGCCACGCCCGCCGAACTTTCGATGTAACTGACGACCGTCGATGTCCCCGAGAGCGCGCCCGCCATGGTCGCGATGGCGTCGCTGTAGAGAATACGGTTCACGCGCGGGATGCGATGCGCGGCGTCGAAGAGGCCGGCCTTCTTCCCCACCGCGACCAGCGTACCGACGTTGTCGAACAAATCGACAAACAGAAAAACGAAGATGATTTCGAGCAGGCCTTGTCCCAGTGCGCCGGATACGTCGAGTTGGAATGCGGTCGAGGTGATGCTGGAAACGCTGTAAGGTTCCGGATGCCAGTGGATCGCGCCGGTGACCGCCGCCAGAATCCACGTGGCGATGACGCCGATCAAAATGGCGGCCTTCACCCGCACGCACAGCAATGCGCCGGTGAGCACGAGTCCGAACAGCGCCAGTAGCGTCGCAGGGGATTTGAGATTTCCGAGTCCGACCAGCGTGGCGCTATCCGCCACGACGATTCCCGCATTGCGCAGGCCGATAAACGCGATAAAGATCCCCACACCCGCGGCCACCGCCGAATAGAGTTCGGAAGGAATGGCATTGACGATCATCTGCCGGATTCCGGCGGCGGTCAGCAGAAAGAATACAAGTCCCGAAATCAGGACGGCGCCGAGCGCAACATGCCAGTCGATGCCGAGTTTCTTCACGACGACGTACGCGAAGTACGCGTTCAGACCCATGCCTGGCGCGAGGGCAATGGGGTATCGCGCGAGGCCGCCCATCAGCAGCGATCCGATGGCGGCCGCCAGACAGGTTGCAGCGGTCACGCCTGCGAGCGGCATTCCCGCGTCGTGCAGGATGGACGGGTTCACGAAGATGATGTAAGCCATCGTCATGAACGTCGTAACACCCGCAAGGAATTCGGTGCGCCAGGTTGTGCCGAGCGCAGCGAATTCGAAATAACGTTCGGCGCGCGCAATCAGATCATGCATAAAGTCTTTGTAATTATGACAATCGACCTCGGTTTTTTGAAATATAATCAGGCTGGCGGTGGACATGAAGGCGTGGTTGGCTCTGTTGATTTGTGGCCTGGCGAGCGCCGGCGCGGCTGTGTGTCAGACGGTGAATGGGCCCGGTGACGATGTGCTTTGCAGCGGATATACGCCGCCCCACCTTTTTACCGTTGACCAATGGGGCAACCGGCCAGATCAGAAGTTCCCTCCGCCGACGCCTCTGCCGCCAGCCGGGCATCGGTCGCCCCGTTCATCCCGCGGTGTTAGTCAGGAACTCAGAATTCTGCCGGATGGAACAAGAATCTGCGGCGTACCCAACGTCAGCATGTTCTACATGGATTCGTCGGGACGAACGCGCTCGGAATCCAATTTCGTCGTTGCGGGCCCGGATGGGAAACCTATCCCCACGCGCGCGGAAATTCAGGATCCTGTCGCAGGAACGCTGTACTATCTCGATCTCGTCAAACACACGGCATACCGGCTTCACCCGCCACCGTTCAGGCCAGCTCCTCCCAATGACCGCGGAGTTCACCAGCCGCTGCCCGCCTTTACGCAAAACAACCAAAGTCTTGGGACGCACATGTTCGAAGGGGTTCCGGTGGAAGGCAGCCTGCAGACCACAACCGGAACGCCGCCCGGCGCAACCCAATCGGTCAGCACAACAATAGAGAGCTGGAGTTACCGCTTTAGCGATGGTGGAAATATCCCTTTACTGACTAAGAGTTCAAACCCTACAATGCAGCGGACGAGCGTAGCGCTGGATTTCAGCACGTCTGACCCGGATCCAGCGTTATTCCACGTTCCAGACGGGTGGAACATAGTCGAAGGTCAGATTATGACTACTTCGTTCAGGCAGCTCCGTACTCCGCAGAGCGGATAACGGAGAGGATCAACGCGATCCTGAAGACGAGTGTCCAGGAAGCGCCGCTCAAGCTCTACCGCGATTCGGCGGGCCGGATGCGCATAGACAGGCAGCTTACCCAGTACTACGGTGACAAAGTGCCTGCCCCTGTGTTCTCCGAAATCAACGATGTCGTCGACGGAACCCTGATCGTTCTCGATCCATCGCATAAAATTGCACATCGATACGCGTATGGCCACACGGGTCGGAGCCTGCGCCTGCACACTTTCAGCCTAACAACGACACGCGGAACGAAGGAATCCACGAAGGACCTGGGCGAGGACACGATGGAGGGCGTTCCGGTTTCGGGCGAATTGGATACCCTGGCTTACGCCTCAGGGGGCCGACGGAAACGATCACGAATACACACAGTCGTCAGAAAGCTGGTATTCCACGAAGCTGAAGCTGATCATGCTGGAGAAGATCCATTCGACGACGGGGGATTCAGTAATCCGTCTGACACAATTCAGCCAGGAAGAACCAGATCATTCGCTGTTCGAGATTCCGGCCGGCTATACCGTCGTCGACGAGAAAGGGCCGGTCGCTATAACCGTCGTTCAGCCCTGAGCCGCGAGATATTCGAGCATCGCCCGAACCGCATTACCCCGATGGCTGACGCTGAATTTCTTCTCGTCGTCCACTTCGCCGAACGAGCAGTCGAACGCCGGATAGAAGAATAGCGGATCGTAGCCGAAGCCGCCGGGGCCGCGGGCTTCGTGGAGCATCTGGCCTTCCACCTCGCCGCGGAAGGTCTTCACAATCTCCCCGTCTTTCGCCAGCGCGATCACACAGACGAAGCGCGCCGTGCGGTTCGGATTGCCGGCAAGCCGTTCCAGCACCAGCCGATTGTTATCCTCATCCGTCGCATGTTCTCCCGCATAGCGCGCGGAGTAAACGCCAGGCTCACCGCCGAGCGAATCCACGGCCAGTCCCGAATCATCCGCAAACAAGAGCCCCGGCGCGGAGCGGCTGTAATACGCGGCCTTCAGGCAGGCGTTCTCTTCAAACGTCGCGCCCGTCTCCTCCGGCGCGATGATCGATTTGAGGCCCGGCAGCGGCTCCACATCCACGTTGAGCAACTGTCCTGCAAGCCGGAACTCGCGCAACTTGCCCGCGTTGCCGCTCGCGCACCAGATCTTCATGCGCTTTCAATTACGCTCTTCTGAATCGCGATGAGCTGCTGGATCCCCGCCCGCGCGAGGTTGCGCATCTCATCCATCTGGGCGTCGTCAAAACTGCGATTTTCCGCAGTCGCCTGGAACTCGATGAAGCGGCCGCTGTCGGTCATGACGACGTTCGCATCCACCTCGGCCTGCGAATCCTCTTCGTAATTGAGATCGAGAATTGCCTCGCCTCGCTGGATGCCCACGCTGATCGCCGCCACCATTCCGGTCAGCGGCGACTTTGGCGTCATCCTGAACGCGACCATCTTCTTCACCGCGAGCGCCAGCGCGACATAGGCGCCCGTAATCGACGCCACACGCGTTCCACCGTCGGCCTGCAGCACGTCGCAATCTATGAAGATCGAGCGCTCGCCGAGCGCCGCAAGATCGATCGTCGCCCGCAGCGAACGTCCGATCAGCCGCTGGATCTCGTGCGTGCGGCCACTGGGCCGGCCTTTCGTGACTTCGCGTGGTGAGCGCGTTGCTGTGGCGCGCGGCAGCATTGCGTATTCCGCTGTTACCCACCCTTTGCCGGAATTGCGCAGGAACGACGGGACGGAAGTCTCCACGCTCGCGGCGCACAGCACCTGCGTGTCGCCCACACTGATGAGCGCCGAGCCTTCGGCGGTCTTCAGATAATTGGGCACAATCTTGACAGCTCGAAGCTGGTTGTTTTGTCTGGAATCAGCCCGCATTTTTCATCGCAAAGTACATCGTAAGAACCAGAATGATAATTGCCACCACGATCAGCACAAGGCATGGCGCGCCCGGGCGGACCTGCGGTGGAAGGTCCTGCTTCTTTCTCACGGCTTTGTATTTAGCCATTCGGTTTCTGTTCTGCCTCAGCGGCGCACGCACACCGGCTGATACGCTGTTGAACGTGATCCGGAGAGGGAGAACTTCCAGTCTACTATTTGCGATTGCGCTGGCGGGCTTCTGCGTCGCGTGTGGTCCAGGCGAGGCGAAGAAGCCGGATTTGCCGACATCCGTTTCACCTGGGTGGAAGCAGACAAAGATGGAAGCAGGTGGCGCGCCGGAGCGTCTGCCGCAGGCATCTCCCGCGCCCGCGTGCTGGCGCGCAGAGTATGCGGGCGAGGGCCCGGCGATCGTCTGGGCGTGCGGCTACGGTACATCGGAGAGCGCTTTTGAAGCCGTGCAGAAGATGACGCCCGCCGCGCAGGAAGTGAAATTCCACAAGGGCCGCTATCTGATCGTGGTTGAGTGGAAGAATGTTTCGCAGGAGGGCATCACGACGCTCATCCGTGCGATCCAGCGCAGTCTCCCGGATTGAAGTCCCGCCTGCAGGTGGGATGATCAAGGTGTGAACGTCCCGCCCTTCCGCAACGAGCCTTATACCGATTTTGCGAAGCCGGAAAATGCAGTTAAGATGCGCGCCGCGCTCGACCGGGTTCGCGCGCACCTGGGGCGTGAATACAGCCTTATCATTGCCGGCGAGCGTGTCGAAACGCCGGATAAACTGACCTCCGTCAATCCGGCGCGACCCACCCAGATTGTCGGCGTGCATTCGAAGGCGACCGCGGAGCTTGCGGCGCGCGCCGTCGAAACAGCGCATGCGAATTTCCCGCGCTGGAGCCGCACGCCTGTCGAGAAACGCGTCGAAATGCTGCTGCGGACCGCGGCGCTGATTCGCGAGCGCAAATACGATTTCAATGCCTGGCTGATTTTCGAAGCGGGCAAAACGTGGATCGAAGCCGAAGCCGAAACCGCGGAAGCAATCGATTTCTGCGAATACTACGCGCGCGAAATGCTGCGCCTGAGCACGCCGCCGGAGATGCTGCAGATGCCCGGCGAGCGCGACGACTTCCGCTATCTGGCGCTCGGCGCGGGCGTGATCATCCCGCCATGGAATTTCTCGCTCGCGATTCTATGCGGCATGTCGGTCGCGGCGCTGGTAACCGGCAACACCATCGTTATCAAGCCTTCGAGCGAGACGCCGACTGTCGCCGCCATTTTCGCCGAAACACTGCTCGAAGCAGGCTTTCCGCCGGAGTCGTTTTCTTTTCTGCCGGGCAGCGGAAGCGCGGTGGGCGACGTTCTGGTGGAGCATCCGAAAACGCGTTTCGTTTCATTCACCGGTTCGCGCGATGTCGGCCTTCGCATCAATGAGCTGGCGGCGCGTCCGCAGAAAGGCCAGATCTGGATCAAGCGCATTGTCGCCGAAATGGGCGGCAAGGACGCCATTATCGTGGATGACGATTGCGATCTCGACGCGGCGGTGGAAGGCGTCGCCGTTTCCGCGTTTGGGTATCAGGGGCAGAAGTGCTCCGCCTGTTCACGCGCCATTGTGCATGAGCGAGTCTACGATTCATTTCTCGAAAAGCTGAAGGCCCGCGCCGGGAAAATCAGGACAGGCTCGCCGGAAGATCCTCAGTACTACATGGGCCCGGTGATCAGCGCGGGAGCGAAGAAATCGATTCTGGGCTACATTGAGGTGGGCAAAACAGAGGGTGATCTCCTGGTCGGCGGCGGCGACCTCCCGGCGGAAGGCCACTACATTCCGCCGACGATCATCGCGAACGTCGATTCGAAAGCCCGCGTTTTTCAGGAAGAGATCTTCGGGCCGGTGCTGGCAGTGGCGAGAGCCCGCGATTTCGATCATGCGCTCGCCATGGCCAATGATTCGCCCTACGGCCTCACCGGCGCCATCTACTCCCGCAACGCCGCGCATCTGGAACGCGCGCGTGAAGAGTTCTTCGTCGGCAACATGTATATCAACCGGAAGTGCACGGGCGCCATGGTGGGGTCGCATCCGTTCGGTGGATTCAATATGTCCGGCACGGACTCGAAAGCTGGCGGACCCGATTATCTGCTGCTGTTCCTGCAGGGGAAGTCGATCGCTGAAAGGCTGGTAAACTGAAATTACCCCGATGCGAAGGGGACCAGGAAATTTCAATTACAGGTTCAAATCTGATCGACATGGCGACCGGGACCTTCGGGTCCCGGTTTCTTTTTGCAGGACGGAACTCCCAAATATTTCAGGTCACTTGACAGCCGAAGCGCCGCCCCACAGGTGTTTGGTCAGTGCTTTGCCGGACCGACAATGCTCGTCTGACTCGGCGGCATCAGCTCGATATCCAGCTCAATCGAAACCTGATCCGACACGATAATTCCGCCCGCTTCCACGGCTCCGTCCAGCGCATCGCCGACGACGCCGAAATCCTTACGGCTGATCTTCGTCGTCGCGGTGATCCCGATCTTCGTACGGCCCTGCGCGTCCTTGACGGGGGGAGACGGCGGATCACAATCCAGCACGACCTGCTTTGTCGTTCCCTTGATTGTGAGATTGCCGGTCACCATCAGCCCACCGTCAGACGACGCTGTCACCTTCGTCGATTTAAACGTGATCGTGGGGTATTTCGCGACCTCGAAGTAGTCGGTCTTGACCTGGTCATCGCGCTTATCGACGCCGCTGTTGAACGTCTTGACGTCGAGTGTAGCCTCCACCGAGTCCTTCGATGGGTCCTTCGGGTCGTAGATGACCGTTCCCTTCATACCACCGATCTTTCCGGTGGCCTTGCTGATCACCAGGTGCTTCACGGAAAAGTTGGCGAAGCTGTCAAACGGCGAAATAGACCATTTGTTGTCCTGAGCGAACAGTCCCGGGACGAGGAGCAGAAGAGCGCCGGCGGTGCAGGCAAGATGTTTCAGCATTTAGTTCTTCAAGACCTGGATTCCCCAAGGTCCTCCAGTACATTTGACCTTCTTTGTCACCGTATTGGTTGCGGTGTCGATGATGGAAACATCCTGGCTGGGACCGTTAGCCGTGAAAAGCGTCTTGCCGTCGGGCGAAAGGGCAATACCCCAGGGCCGCTGCCCGACCTCAAACGAGGTCAGCACTTTATTGGTCGCGGTATCGATCACAAACACGCTCTTTCCCTTGCCAGTCGACACATAGAGCTTCGAACCGTCCGGAGACAACACTTCGCCCATCGGCTTAACCTCGCCCGGCTTGCCCAGCGGAATCGTATGAGTCAGGACGTTCTTCGTTGTGTCGATGACACCAATAGTGCCGTCATTTTCGGCGTTCACATAGGCGTGCTTGCCATCCGG
>Ga0070658_10002916_pt1 | contig 14186 bp, 14 predicted proteins | sample KBSC13metaG_FD_64664 | JGI IMG/M metagenome (GOLD analysis project Ga0070658, IMG submission 64664) | Corn rhizosphere microbial communities from Kellogg Biological Station, Michigan, USA - KBS C1-3 metaG | ecosystem: Host-associated > Plants > Roots > Rhizosphere > Soil ... | reverse complement strand
CGCGTGCTCTTCCTCGACGAGGACGTGCCCGGCGGCGCGACGTCGTACATGATGCAGGAAGTGCTCGAGCGGCAGGGCGGCTTCCACTGGCTCGACGCGATGCCACGCACCCTCACCGGCGCCGCGCACCGGCCCGCGTACGGCCGCGACGGCGACTACTGGTCCAAGCCGAGCGTCGAGGACGTGTACGACGTGATCGTGGAGCTGATGAAGGAGTAGTCCTGCTGGCGGTATCGCACGCGCGGAGCGAAACAGCGTCATCCCGCACGCGCGGAGCGCGTGCCGGGACCTACTCCCCCTGCCTCGACCCCTTGAGCCGTGCGAGCGCCGCCTCGACGCCGCGCGGCAGGAACATGTCGTCGGCGATCGTCGCGATCTCCTCGGCGTCTCGCCATGCCGCCTCGAGCATGTGAAGCTCGCCTTCCAGCGCGCGACGCTCTGATTCCTCGTGCGACGCCATCTCCAGCGCGAGCCGGATGGCAGCGGGCAGCGCCGCGATCGTCCCCGGCAGCTTGCGCCCGTCGAAGAAGACGACACCGGCCTCGAGGCTGAACGCGCTCCGGGTCTTGTAGCGTGCAGCAGTGCTGAACACGCGATCCATCTCGCCGCTCTCCTCGAGCATCCCGACGGCGCGCTGCACGGTGCTGGCGCGCCCCGTCGTCCGGTTGACGTGCGGGAGAATCTGCGCTGCGGCTCGGCGCGCCTCGTCGCCGGTCAGCGTCCTGCTCGCCGTCAGGTGGCGCAGGCCATTCCACGTGTACGCCAGGCGCTCACCATTGCCCATGACGGGAAGCTCGAGCTCCCAGTCATCGCCGTTCTGCGCCAGGCTCGCCCGCATGATGTGCACGCGGGCGAGCCTGAGCAGCTCGAGGCGGTTCCGCTCGCCCACGCGGACCTGTGCGATCACGCGACGGCGATAGTTGAGCTGGTGTCCCCCCTGGATCATCAGGTTCAGGCCCGTCACGGCGGAGCTGGCATACAGCCCGAGCGCGGGTCCGCCCCACATCACCGCCGCCAAGCCCGCGAGCGCCGCCGCGCTCCACCCCATGTTGCGCCGCATCCGGCGCCCGAACTGGTCGCCATAGCGCCACGCCGCCATTTCCGGTCGCTGTGGCGCGCCGATGCGCACGAGCTCGAGCCCCTCCTTCAGCCTGGCGAGGCCGATCTCGTCGGTGGAGACCCTCAGCTTCGTCGCGCGGAACTGGCGCTCGCACTCCTCGATCGCCTCCCACCGCTCCTCGAGCGGCGTGAGGTTCCAGCGCTCGCACTTGCGGCACACCACCCAGAGTCGGCCCCTGGCCGCGTCGAACGCGAGCCGCCGGCCGACCGGAAAGGACTCGATCACTTCATTCGTGCCAAGTCGTTCGTTGCAGAAGAGACAGGTCGCGTACATCGCAGCGGCAGAGTGAAAGACGTAAGCGACATCGGTGCTGGCGGAATCGCCAGTCCCGGCTCATCGCTCGCTTGCGACGACGTGCCCGAGCGGCGAGAATGCACGAGCCCGTTCATACGCCATCAGGAGTGCACGTGATTCAGCCACGCGACGTGTTACTGCGCACCGCGCGCGCATCCATTCTCGTCACGCTGCCGCTCGCCTCGTGCACGAGGGTGCCGTCGCCCGCCGTCACGCCTGTTGCCGCTCGCACGACCGTGCCGGTCTTCTTCGCCCCGCGTGTGGTTCCGCAGCCGGCGTCGCTCGTCATGGCGGGCGACACGCCCTTCGTCGTCGGTGCACAGACGATCGTCGAGGCCGAGGGCGGTGACGAAGCGACCCGCATCGCCAGCCTGTTTGCCGCCCGCATCCGCCCCGCCACCGGCTTCGCGATGCTCGTGAGTGCGCCAGCGGCGCCGACCAACAGCATCCGCTTCCAGCTCCGCGCCGATCGCGTCGACCTCGGTGAGGAGGACTACGAGCTCGTCGTGCGCCCCGATTCCGTCCGCATCGTCGCGCGCGCCGCGGCTGGGCTCTTTCACGGCGCGCAGACGTTGCGGCAGCTTCTGCCGAGCGAGATCGAGTCCGACATCCGCATCGGCCGCCCGTGGGGAATTCCCGCGCTCACCATTCGCGATACCCCTCGCTTCGCCTGGCGCGGCGCGATGCTCGACGTCGCCCGGCACTTCTTCACCGTGAACGATGTGAAGGAGTACATCGACATCCTCGCGATGTACAAGATGAACCGGCTGCACCTGCACCTCGCGGACGACCAGGGGTGGCGCATCGAGATCAAGTCGCGGCCGCTACTGACGGAGAACGGGGCCGTCACCGAAGTCGGCGGTCGGCCTGGCGGCGGTGGGTTCTTCACCCAGCAGGATTACGCCGACATCGTGCGCTACGCGCAGGAGCGTTTCATCACAGTGGTGCCGGAGATCGACATGCCCGGTCACTTCAATGCCGCGCTCGTCGGCTACCCGCGGGTGGCATGCAGCCGCCGCGCACCCGCGCCGTTCACCGACATCGACGTCGGCTGGAGCACCGTCTGCGTGGACAGCGGCCAGAGCTACGCGCTGATCGACGACGTGGTGCGCGAGATCGCGGCCATCACGCCGGGCCCGTACTTCCACATGGGCGGCGACGAGGTGGAAACGCTCACGCCAGAGCAGTACGCGAACTTCGTGCAGCGTGTGCAGGGCATCGTGACGCGCTACGGCAAGACGATGGTGGGCTGGGAGGAGATCGCCGCTGCCCAGCTGCAGCCCGGCACAATCGCGCAGCTCTGGCGCGCCGACTCGCTCAAGTACGCGCTCGCCCCCGGCGTGAAGATACTCCTCTCGCCGGCAAGGAAGGCGTACATCGATCAGAAGTACGACTCCACCACGGAGCTCGGTCTGCGCTGGGCCGGCTACGTGGACGTGCGTGACTCGTACGACTGGGATCCCGGCACGTACCTGCGTGGGGTCGGCGAAGATCGCGTCGCCGGTGTGGAAGCGCCGATCTGGACCGAGACGCTTCGCAACCTGACCGCCGTCGAATACCTCGCCGTGCCGCGTCTGCCCGCCATCGCCGAAGTCGGGTGGAGCGCTCAGGGCTCGCGCTCGTGGGACGACTTCCGCGTTCGCCTCGCGGCGCAGGCCCCGCGCTGGCGCATCCTCGGCATCAACTACTACCGCTCGTCGCAGATCCCATGGTAGAACGCATGCTTCTTCCCGACTGGTATCGCGCCGTCGCCATCACCGGCCTGCCGAAAGCTCTCGGCATCGAGATGCTCGAGCTCACCGAGGAGCGCGTCGTCGCCACGATGCCGGTGGACGAGCGCACCCGCCAGCCGTTCGGCTTGCTCCACGGCGGGGCGTCCATCGCCCTCGCCGAGACGGTGGCGTCGTTTGGTGCCGCGGTGTTCATCGACCGCGAGCGATATACGGCGGTGGGGCAGGAGATCAACGGCAACCACCTGCGTCCGAAGTTCGACGGCGTGGTGCGCGCCGTCGGCGTGCCGGTGCACGTGGGGCGCGCCACGCAGGTCTGGTCGATCGAGATTCGCGACGAGCAGGAGCGACTCGTCTGCATCTCGCGGTGCACCATGGCGGTGGTGGAGCGGCGCTAAGGCTCCCTCGCGGGTTGTGCAGTGGGCGAATAGTGATCCCGATACAGCTCCCGCAGCGCCAGCTTGCGAACCTTGCCCGTCGCGGTATGCGGGAGAGCGTCGGTGAAGACGACGTCGTCCGGCACCCACCATTTGGGGAACTGCGTCGCCAGATGTTGGCGCAGCTCGGCTGCGTCGGGGAGACAATCGGCGCGCGGGACGACCACCGCCAGCGACCGCTCCGACCACTGCGGATGCGCGATGGCCACCACGGCTGCCTCCGCGATCTGGGGATGACCCGTTGTGCACTCGACGGGGCGGCGTGTAAATGTCCACCGCTTATCTTCCCGCCCATGGATCTCTCCGACGCCATTCAGCAGCGCCGCTCCATCAAGCGGTTCACCCAACGCCCCGTCACGCGCGACGAGATCGAGCGCCTGCTCGCCGCCGCCGTCCTCGCGCCCAACCACAAGCTCACTCAGCCGTGGCGCTTCCACGTGCTCGGCCCCGAGGCGCGCCATGCGTACGGTCTCGCGCTCGGCGAGCGCAAGGCGAAGAAGGCCGCTACCCCCGAGGCCGGCCGGACGCTGCGTGACACCGTGGCGAATGAGCATCGCGCACTGCCGCTCATGATCGTCGTCGCCATCGTGAAGAACGACAACCCCGAGATCGCGACGGAAGATTACGCCGCCGCCATGATGGGCGTGCAGAACCTGTCGCTCACGGCCGTCAGTCTGGGGCTGGGCACCCACATCAAGACCGGCGCGGTGATGGAGGATCCCGCTGCGCGCGCCGCGGCCGGTGTGGGCGACGACGAGCGCATCGTCGCCGTCGTCAACGTCGGAGAGCCAAGCGAGGTCCCGCCGCCAAGGCAGCGAAACGCCGTCGAGAGTTGTACGACCTGGCTGCCCTGACGGTCAGCTCGCGTCGAGGCTGACCCAGGGATCGTTCTGCATCCAGTTCGCGTTCGGCGCGAACAGGAACACCATCGCGCCCTGGGCAAGCTTCGGCAGCAGCTCCTGTGCGCGCTTCGGCTCCATCGCCGGGCACCCTTCGCTGCGCCCCGCCTTCGTCGGCGTCACGTACGGCGCGCCGTGCGCGACGACGCCGCGGCCGAGCGCATTGTCGTTGAACCCCGTGGACACGCCCTGCAGGCGCAGCCCGATCGAGCTGTAGGAGCGGCCGCCGGAATGACCGTGGAAGTCGTACAGCGCCTTCGTCACGTACAGTCCGAGCGACGTGGACGCGCTCCCCGATGCATTGGAGAATCTCGTCGGCACGCCGTACTGCGACGTCGACGAGCCGCGCCCATGCGCCACCGTGAACGGGCCATCCACGATCTTCAGCGCATCCATGTCGAACACGTAGCCGCGCTTCGCCGTGCTCGGCAGGCCATAGTCGACGAAATAGAGGTACGGCTTCTTCACCTGCTCCGGATGCTCGGCCTTGTAGGCGAAGTAGCTGCGAAAGGCGTCCTTGAGCGCATCAGGGTGACTCAGGTCCCGCACCGAAGACTCGAGCGCGTCGAGCGCACCCTTCGTGGCGCTGGCAATACCGTCGCCCGGTGAGGCGGCCTCGACCGCGTTGCGCAGGTGCGTAGTGTTCGCGCCGACGATGCTCACCGCTGCGTCCACCACCGGCCCCGACTCGAGGTGACCAGGCACTACCGTGGAGCCCGCAAAGATGAGCGCGGACGCACCGAGCAGGACCTGTTGAAGAGTCGGGGAAAGACGCATGCGGGATCTCCTGGGCTGAACGCGACGGGCGGGAGGGAAAGCGTTCGAGAGTCGTGGTGAAGCGGGCCGGACGGCAGGAGCGAAGCGGGGCGCTCGCCGTCAACGGCAGTACGACTGGTGGGACTCTGAAATGTAACGAATGTAAACGTTCGTGTAAACCCCGCTATTCCAACGCTTTACCGCAGAGCCCGCCGAATGTTCCATCGCATTGGCGAGACCGTGCGAATCGTTCGCGTTCAATCATAGACGCAGTAGTAAGTCACGCTCAGCGAGCGACCCACGAGCAGCGCCATCGCGGTGCGCCAGGCCAATGCCCTCATCGGTTCGGGAGGCGACGTCGCCAGAAAGGCGCGAAAGTGCTCGATCGCCCGATTGCGCGCTGCCGGGGCGAGTGGCGCATATAGCGCGCGGTCCACGTACGTCGAGAGCGCGTCGCTCGCCATCGAGAGTGCAGACCGAAGCGGCGGTCGCGATCGCCGAGCCCTCTCCCCCGACATCGCCGGACGACGATCCGAAAGTCTGCTTGTACCAAAGCGTTCATGGGTGTATTATTCATGGCATGAACAGTCAGATGCTCGTCCTGCTCGATGCGGCTCGACGGATCGAGTGCCGGCTCGAGGACGCCCTCGCCGAGGTGGGACTGTCGATCGCCAAGTATCAGGCGCTCGACGTGCTCGTCACCGCCGGCGTGCCGACGCGCCTCAGCGCACTCGCTGGCTCGCTCGACTGCGTGCGCAGCAACGTCACGCAGCTCGCCGATCGCCTGGAGAGCGACGGGCTCATTCAGCGAGTTGCATCACCCGACGACCGGCGTGCCGTACACGCCGTCGTCACTCCCTTGGGACGGAAGCGTCACGCTGCAGGATCGGCCGCCATTCACAGCCTGCAGGCCGAACTCGCCGAGCGAGTGGCGCCCGCCGACCGGCAGTCGTTTCATCGTGTATTGTCCGCGCTTCGCTAGCGCGATCCAGATTCGAGGTCAGAAGCAATGAAGTCATTCGTCAATACGATGCTGCGTGGTGTCGCGTCGGCCGTGGTCGCCACTCTCGGCGCCGGCGCCGCGGGCGCGCAGCCGACGTCGGCTCCCGCCACTGCTGCGGCGTTTCACGTGGCGTCCGTGCCCTTTGCCGTCGGCGAGGAGCTCAAGTACAGCGCGAGCTTCGCGGGAATCCGTGCCGGCTCCGCCACGATGACGGTGGCCGGCATCGAGAACGTGCGCGGGCGCCCCGCGTACCACATCGTGTTCACCATCGACGGCGGGATTCCGCTCTATCGCGTGCGCGATCGCTACGAGAGCTGGGTGGACGTGCAGACGCTCGCCTCGCTGCGCTACGTGCAGAACATCCGCGAGGGCGGCTACCACCGGAACACCACCTACGAGATCTTCCCGGACAAGGCGCAGTATCGCAAGGACAACGGCGCCCCCGAGGCGAGCGTGAGCCATCCGCTGGACGACGGTTCGTTCATCTATGCGATTCGTGCGGCGATGCCGAGCGTCGGCGAAACACGACGCGACGACCGCTACTTCCGTCCGGATCGCAATCCGGTGGTGCTCACCGGCCTGCGCAACGAGACGGTGAGCGTGGACGCCGGCCGATTCGCGACGACGGTGATTCGACCGTCCATCAAGGCCAATGGCATCTTCTCCGAGGACGGCGACGCGCAGGTCTGGATCAGCACCGACGCCTATCGCTACCCGGTGCAGGTGAAGTCGAAGTTCTCCAGGTTCTCCCTCACCCTGGAGCTCCAGTCGGTGAAGGAGGGCGATCGTGTCGCGCAGGACGCGATGATCGCCGACGTGCTGGCGGCGCGGTAGCGGCGAGTAGCTCCGGCATCGGGCTTGCCTCAACGGATGAGGCCGCGCGCGAGTGTCGCGCGCCTCATCCACGCCGGAGCCACTCCATGTCCACTCAGTCCGAGATCGCCGCCACCCGCGCAGAGCTCGCCGCCGTTCGCGATCGCATGTCCTCCACCGCTGCCGAAATCGAGGAGCGCGTCGGCGACCGCGTGGACGCGGTGAAGGATCGCCTCGATGCCGTGCAGGTCGTCCGCGACAATCCATGGCCTTCACTCGCCATGGCGCTTGGTGCGGGCATGGTGGTGGCCGCAACGGGCGCCGATCGGAAGGCGGCCACCGCCGTCGCAGACGCGTCGCGGACCGCCGCCCGCGCGAGCGTCGACGCAGCGAAGTCGGCGGTCCACTCGGTGAAGTCCGCCGCCCAGGGTGCTGCCGACTCCACGACCGACGCCGCGCAGCACGCCCCGTCCCGCACGCGGAGTGCGATCGTCGGCGCTCTGGACTCGCTGGCGGCGAAGCTCGCCGTGTCGTTGATCGACCGCCTCCGCGAGCCGGAGCCGCTCCCCGTGAGCCCCGAGCCCGGCGGCCTTGGCTACGTCGAGACGACGACGAAGGCGACAGGCAGCGACTCGCCACTCGCCTGAGCCGAAGTGCAGCAGCGCAGGATCGGCACGCTCGAGGTCTCCGTTGTCGGCCTCGGCTGCAACAACTTCGGGCGGCGGCTGGATGCAGCGTCCACCGCGCACGTCGTGCACGCCGCGCTGGATTCCGGGGTGTGCTTCTTCGACACCGCGGATCTCTACGGCGACGGCGCGAGTGAGGAGTATCTCGGGCGCGCCCTCCGCGGTCGTCGTGCCGACGCCGTCATTGCGACGAAGTTCGGGCACCAGCGTTCCACGTTCGGCAAAGGTGCGCGCCCCGAGCACATTCGGACGGCGCTGGAAGGAAGCCTGAAGCGGCTCGGGACCGACTACGTGGACCTCTATCAGGTCCACCAGCCCGATCCCGACACGCCGATCGCCGACACCCTCGCCGCCCTCGACGACACTGTCCGTGCCGGCAAGGTCCGCGAAGTCGGCTGTTCCAACTTCTCGGTGGTGCAGCTTCGCGAGGCGGAAGCCGCGGCAGGGCCGCACGCCGCGCACTTCGCCAGCGTGCAGAACGAGTACAGCCTGTTCGAGCGGGCGCCGGAGCAGGGTGTGCTCGCCGAGTGCAAGCGGGCAGGCCTCGCGTTCCTGCCGTACTTCCCGCTCGCGTCGGGGTTGCTCACTGGCAAGTATCGCCAGCACCAGCCAATCCCGTCGGGCCGACTGTCCGGACCGGGTGGGTACGACCGGCTGCTCACCGACGAGAACCTCGCGACTGTCGAGCGATTGATCGAGTTCGCGGAAGGGAAGGGCCACTCCCTGCTCGAGCTGGCGATCTCCTGGCTGCTGGCGCACGACGTGGTGGCATCGGTGATCGCCGGCGCGACGAGGCCGGAACAGGTTCGCGCCAATGCGAATGCCGCGGGCTGGCAGCTGTCGCGCGCGGAGCTCACCGAAGTGGATGCGATCCTGAAGTAGCCGCTGTCGTCTTTTCCCGCTCGATTGCGCTCTTCCTGAATGCAGGGCCGGCCCGAGTGCCGCCCTGCTGCCATGCGTACCCCCGCGTCTGGCGACTTCAGGGAGAGACCTCATGGACCGCAGGTACTCGACGTGGTGCGCCCCCCTCTGCGCACTGGCGATCATCGCTTGCTCGGACCAACCGGACGCACCATCGCCGATGGCGCCCCCGGCCGCGGCCCGCGACGCCTCTCCCTCAGGATCGATTTCCGCATCGCAGGTCCGAGCGTTGGCGCTGTCGCGCGGCTTCGCTCCCGTACCCGACGCACCCAAAGTGCGGCCGGCGCTCGTCAAACTCGGTCAGGCGCTCGCCTTCGATCCCATCCTCGGCGGCAATCGAAACGTCGCCTGCACCACCTGCCACCTTCCGGATTTCGCGCTCGGTGATGCGAAGGAGCTGTCCGTCGGCGAGGGAGGCAACGGCTTCGGGCCAGCCCGCACGCACCCGCAGGGCACGTTCATCGCCCGCAACGCGCCGCCATTCTTCAACCTCGCCACGATGCGCCATCTCTTCTGGGATGGCCGCGTCGAGCTCACCGCGCCGGGCCACGTGAACACGCCCGCCGGTAACCAGATCACGCCGGCGATGCAGCGTTCATTCGAGTACGGCGCCATCTCGGCCATCGGCATGTTCCCCGTGACGAGCCGCGCCGAGATGCGTGGGCTGAGCGGCAATGAGCTGGCTGCCATTCCGGACGACGACAATCCGGCGATCTGGCGCGGACTGATGCAACGGCTGGGCGAGATCCCGGAATATCGGCGCATGTTCCGCCAGGCCTATCCGGACCGCTCGTTCGAGGAGCTCACCTTCGCCGATGCATCCAACGCCATCGGAGGCTTCCTCGTTGCCGCCGGCTACTCGGCGAACACGCCGTGGGATCGGTTTCTCCGCGGCAACGATCGCGCGCTCACGTCCGCGCAGCTGGACGGCGCGAACACCTTCCTCGCGCTCAAGTGCTCCAGCTGTCACTCCGGCGCGCTGCTCAGCGACGACGACTTCCACGACGTCGCGGTGGCGCAGATCGGGCCGGGTGAGGGAGACGGCACGTCGCTGCACGATGACTTCGGCCGCATGCGGGTGACGGGCAACCCTGCCGATCGCTACCGCTTCCGCACTTCGCCGCTGCGGAACGTCGAGCTCACCGGGCCGTGGGGCCACGACGGTTCCTTCCGCGACCTGCGCGCCTTCGTCGAGCACTACAGCGAGTCCGATACGAAGCTGCTCGCGTTCGATCCGACGACGCTCGACCAGTCGCTGCAGGGCACGCTTCAGGCGACCGCGCCGGACATCCTGCTTCAGCGCGACCCTCTCCTCGCCGGCGTCGTCCTCACCCCCGACGTCGTGGACAAGCTGATGGCGTACATGAGCGCTCTCACCGACGACGCGGCGCGCGACCTCACGCACATGATCCCCCTGCGCGTGCCGAGCGGGCTGCCCGTGCTGCCGGCGCGCAAGTGACGAACGCCGCCGCATCGCGTGCGCCATTGCGCACGCTGCCGGCGTGCGTATGCTAATGGGCCCCTGGCGGAGAACGTCGCATGGCCGTGCCGGACCGCGACCGCTGGCGCCTGCTCGAGCCGCTGCTCGATCGGGCGCTGGACCTGTCACCTGCGCAGCGTGCCTCCTGGCTCGACGCGCTGAGCACCACTGCACCAGACATCGCGGCGGAGCTGTGCTCGCTCCTTGCCGACGACGATGTCGCCGAGCGTCGCGGATTTCTTTCCACGCCGGTTGAGCTCTCGCTCGCCGGCATGATCGTCGGCGCCTACACGCTCGAGCGTCCGCTCGGCCATGGCGGCATGGGTTCCGTGTGGCTGGCGCGCCGCACCGACGGTCGCTTCGAGGGACGCGCAGCGGTGAAGCTGCTCAACCTCGCGCTCCTGTCCGGGGCGGGACAGGAGCGCTTCCGTCGCGAGGGGTCACTGCTCGCGCGGCTCGAGCATTCCGGGATCGCGCGCTTGTACGACGCCGGTGTCAGCGCGACCGGCCAGCCGTATCTCGTGCTGGAATATGTGGACGGCCAACGCATCGACGAGTACGTCCGCGCGCACGGCCTCGGCCCGGCGGGGTGCGTTCGACTCTTCCTCAGTGTGCTCGAGGCGGTCGGTCACGCGCACGCGAGCCTCATCGTCCACCGCGACCTCAAGCCGTCCAACATCCTCGTTCGTCGCGACGGCGCGGTGAAGCTCCTCGACTTCGGCATCGCCAAGCTGCTCGACGGCGACGGCGGCGCGCCGCGTACGCCGACGATGGAGGACGTCCGGGCGCTCACGCCGGAGTACGCCGCACCCGAGCAGGTGCGCGGTGAGGTCATCACCACGGCCACCGACGTCTACGCCCTCGGCGTGCTGCTCTACGTCCTGCTGTCCGGTCGTCACCCTACCGCGGAGGGATGTCACACGCCCGCGCAGGCGCTCGAGGCGCTGCTCAGCGACGTCACGCCGAAGCCGATCGGACTCGGCGACCTGGACCTCGTGCTTCGGCGCGCCCTCAAGCAGAATGCCGCCGAGCGGTATCAGACGGTTGGTGGGCTTGCCGCGGATCTGCGTCGATGGTTGCGCCACGAGCCGGTGAGTGCCGGCCCCGACTCCCTCGGCTACCGCGCGCGCAAGCTCGTGCGGCGCCACCGCGCGGCGGCCACGGCGAGCGTCGCCGCCGTGCTCGCGGCGGGAATCTGGCTCGGCATGGTCCTCACCGATCGGGCGCACATCCGCCGCGCACTCGCTGACGCCACGGCGAGCGCGCACAAGGCCGAACAGGTGACCGACTTCGCGCTCGGCATGTTCGACAGCCGCGGCTACGCGCAGACTGCCACCGACTCGCTGAGCGCGCGGGAGATGCTGGCGCGGGGCGTGTCACGCGCGCACGAGCTCTCGGCGCAACCGGCCACGGAAGCGCAGATGCTCGACCTCATCGGGCGAATCCGCATGCAGATCGGCGACTACGCGGGCGCGCGCCCACTGCTGCAGGAAGCGCTCGACATCCGTCGTCGCGAGCTCGGTGACGAGGACCCGGACGTTGCGTCGAGCCTCATGCACGTCGCTGCGCTCACGGGCACGATCGATCGACACTCGGCGTCGACGATCCCCTTGCTGCAGCGCGCCCTGGCCATCCGTCGTCGCGCCTTTGGCGATGCGAATCCGCTCACCACCGATGCGTTGTATCAGCTCGCGAGCGAGATGCACATGGCGGGTCGCTACAAGGACGCGCGCCCTCTGTTCGACGACTGGCTGCGTCTCGTCCGCAAGCAGCCGCCACAGCTCACGCCGGAGCGCGCGGAACAACTCGGCACCATGGCCAGCATGATGGAGTTCGGCCACCAGACGATGCGCGCCGATACTCTCCGACGGCAGGTCCTCGCGCTCGATCGCGCGCTGTATGGCGGTTCGCACCTCCGCGTCGCCGCCGATCTGTCGCAGCTTGGAGACGTGCGGCTGGACCTTGGCGATACCACGGGCGCCGACACCTTGCTGCATCAGGCCGTCGCGTTGATTCGCACGAACTATCCGGAGGGACAGCCCGAGCTCGGGAACGTGCTGCGCAACCTCGGTTACCTGCTCGTCGAACGGCAGCGCTGGCCGGAAGCCGACACGGTGTGGCGCGAGAGCGCGGCCACCTATCGAAAGTTTCACGGTGAGGGAGGGCTCGACTACCAGAACGCGACATCGTACGTGGGTCTCTGCGCCGCGATGCGTGGTCGCCCATACGAAGCGGAGCGGCTGCTGCGCGGCGTCCTCGCGTCCGACCTCGCGAAGCGGCCGGAGCCGAACCCGGTCGCGGATCGCGCACGCCTGTTCCTCGGTCGTGTACTGCTCGACGAGGGACGAGTGACCGAGGCCGAGTCGCTGCTGGTCGGCGCGGTCGGGCCTCGAGGTCGCACGTTTTCAATCGCCAGCCACCGGCTCGCGATCCGCAGCCTGGTCGAGCTGTACCGGACCGAGGGCCGGCCGGCCGACGCGGCGCGCTACGCGTCGATGGAGCAGCGGCCGTAGCGCCGACGACTCACGGCGGTGGGCCGGCGTCGCTACCGTCTGGCGCGCGGCCCAGCAGCGCATGCTGCAGCAGCAGCCGCGCCTTGCGGAAGTCGCGCTGCACCGTGCGTTCGGAGACGCCGCGCAGCTCCGCCACTTCGCCGAGTGTGTAGCCACAGAAGAAGTGCAGGTCCACCAGCTCGGCGAGCGACGGCTCCAGCGCGCCGAGCTCGTCGAGCGCATCGGACAGGCTGCTCAGCTCCTCGGGGTCGGTCGCACCGGCCGCCGTGAGATCGGCGCCCGAGAGCGTGATCTCGAACACGCCGCCACCGCGCTTCAGCGCGCGGGATCGGCGCGCGTAGTCGATGACGATTCCCCGCATCGCCCGCGCAGCGTAGCCGAGAAATCGGCTGCGATCGGGAAAGCCGAGCGACGGGCGCGACGCGAGGTCGAGGTAGGCCTCATGGAGGAGCGTCGTGGTGCTCAACCCCAGACCGTTGGCGCCGCGGCGCAGATGCGACTCCGCGAGCCGATGCAGCTCGTCGTAGAGCGCAGCGAACAGCTCCGGAGTCGGAGCGGACGAGAAGGAGAAGGGCGGCGATTCGCGTTGCACCGTGCGGCTCCGCGTGGACCGGTGCAACTTACGGTGGCCCCTGTGGGTCCGCCACAGCGCGCCGCGCACCATCACCGCCCGTGCCGACATGACTCGTCATCCGCTCTCCCTCGCGCGGCTCGCCGCGCTCGCCGCATCGCTCGCCTGCGCGGCGCCTGCCGTCGCCCAGGAAATCCCGACCATCGGCGTGCCGACGAACGACCCCGTCATCAAGCGCATCTATCAGGAAGGGATGCAGAACTCCCAGGCCTACAAGCTGGCGCAGGTGCTGATGGACTCGATTGGTCCCCGACTCACGGGTTCTCCGGCCAACCGCTCAGCCAACGACTGGCTCGTGAAGACCTACACGTCGTGGGGCATTCCGGCGAAGAACGAGAAATACGGCACCTGGCGCGACTGGACGCGCGGTCAGAGTCGCGTCGAGCTCACCCAGCCGCGCGTGCGCACTCTCGAGGCGACGCAGCTCGCCTGGAGTCCGGCGACGCCCGCCGGCGGCGTGACCGGTGAAGTGGTGAATCTCCCGGTGTATGGCGCCGCGCTCGACAGCGCCGGCTTCTCGCGATGGCTCGGCAGCGTGCGTGGCAAGTTCGTCCTGATGTCCTTTCCGCAGCCCACCTGTCGTCCGGATGCCAGCTGGCAGACATGGGCAACCCCGGAGATCTACCAGGCCATGCAGGCCAACCGCGACACCGCAGTGCAGCAGTGGCGCGCACGGCTCACGGCAATGGGCGTCAACGCGCGGAGCCTCGCCTCGCAACTCGACGCGGCCGGCGTCGCTGGTGTGCTCACCAACACGTGGTCGCGCGGCTGGGGCGTGGACAAGATCTTTTCCGCCCGCACCGAGCGTGCACCGAGCTTCGACGTGAGCTGCGAGGACTACTCGCTGCTCGCACGCCTCGCGCAGAACGACCAGCATCCGGTGGTGCGCGCCGTCGCCGAATC
>Ga0070658_10002914_pt1 | contig 14191 bp, 11 predicted proteins | sample KBSC13metaG_FD_64664 | JGI IMG/M metagenome (GOLD analysis project Ga0070658, IMG submission 64664) | Corn rhizosphere microbial communities from Kellogg Biological Station, Michigan, USA - KBS C1-3 metaG | ecosystem: Host-associated > Plants > Roots > Rhizosphere > Soil ... | reverse complement strand
GACGCGACCTGCTGCATGGTGGTGTGGAAGTCGTCGAACGTCCAACTGGCCGGTGGCACCGACAGGTGGTACGTGTCCAGGCGGGCCTTGTCGTAGACGACGGCCGGCTGGGTCGCCGCGCCGACGAGTGCGTAGTAGTAGTGCCCGTCGAGCTTGGAAGTGGTGGCGACGTAGGAGGGAATGTTGCCCAGACCGAGGTCGGCCGCGTGGTCGTCGAGTTGGCGCACCACGCCGCGCCGGGAGTACTCCATCAGGTAGGGCAGGTGGATCTGGAAGATGTCCGGCGCGTTGCCGCCCGCGAGCCGGGTGGCCAGCTTGTCGTAGTAGCCGTTGAGCCCGGAGTACTGCGACTGCACCGTGACTTTCGAGTTCTGCTTCTCGAACAGGCTGATGGCGGCGAGCAGCTTGGTGTTCTGGTCGCCCTCACCCCAGAACGTCATCTGCAGCGTGCTGCTGCCCGAACCGGAGGACCCGCCCCGGCGGCCCGAGCATCCGGCCAGCGCCGCCGCGCCCGCCGCCGCCCCAGCGGCCTTGAGGACGGACCGGCGGCTTAACATGCTGGACGATCCCTGAACCTCGACCATCCGAGGCCTCCTTGGATGTTGTTGCCAGGTAGTGTTAACTTCTGCCCGAAGTTAAATCGCGGAGGTACCTGTGTCAAGACCGACTGAGCAGATCCGGTCCCGCCAGGCGCGCACCGTCGGCCCGGACGCCATGGCAGCGCCGCCCGCGGTGCGCTCCGCGCAGCCGGCCGGCCTGCGCCAGCAGAACCTCTCGGCGATCATGCGCGCGGTCATGGCGCACGGACCGGTCGCGCGGGTCGACCTCGCGGCCATCACCGGGATGGCGACCGGAACCATCACCAAGCTCACCGCCGAGCTCGCCGAGGCCGGCCTGCTGCGCGAGCAGGACACCGTCGCCAACACCCACCCCGGCCGGCCCCGGGTACCGGTGACCATCGACGAGCGCACCCACCGCGTGGTCGGCATCCACATCGGGCTCGTGCGCACCAACCTCGGCCTGGTCGACCTGACCGGACGGCTGGTGGCCCAGCTGACGCTGCCGCACCGCCGCCGCGGCTTCGGGGCCGTCGTCGCTCAGGCCGTCGACGGTGTCCACCAGCTCGTCGAGGGGCACACCGACGCGGTCATCGGCGTGGGCGCGAGCATCGGCGGCTGGGTCGACGCGCAGGGCCGGGTGCGCGAGCACCCCGTGCTCGGCTGGCGCGACGTGCCGCTGCGCGACGCGCTGTACGACGCGCTGTCGCTGCCCACGAGCGTGGACTCGAGCTTCCGCGCGCTGGTACTCGCCGAACGGTGGCTGGGGGCCGCCTCGGGCCTGCGGCATCTGGTGCACCTGTTCGTCGGCAACGTGGTCGGCGCCGGCCTGCTGCTGGACGGCAACGTCTACCGGGGCGCGGCCTCGGCCGCGGGCGCGCTGGACCACCTTCCCGTCGACGGACGGGCCGAGCAGCCCTGCCAGTGCGGGCGGTACGACTGCCTGCACGTGGTCGCCGGCGACCTCGCGGTGCTCAGCGTGGCGCGCGCCGAGGGGCTGGTGCCGGCGCGCGGTACGGTCGACCACCTGATCGCCGCCGCCAGAGGTGGCGACAAGCGCGCACACCAGCTGCTCGCCCGGCGCGCGCGCCAGGTCGGTACCGCCGCCGGTACCCTCATCGAGGTGCTCGATCCGCAAATGATCGTCATCGGCGGGGGAGTCGTCGACGCCCCGGAGTATCTGGAGTTCGTGCGCGAGGGCTGCCGCAGGTACCTCGCCGACAAACGGCCCGTCGACGTGGACTCGCTCGTACGGGCCAGTTCGTTCGGTACCCACGACATCTCGGTCTCGTCGGCCGCGGTCCTGCTGGACGAGGTGTACCGGGACCCGGCCGGGTACGTGCCCGCGCTGCGGGATCTGAGATACGGCTGAGGGGTACCTCCATGTCCAACACCGTCACCGGCGCGGCCATCGTCACCGGCGCGGCCGGCGGAATCGGCTCCGCCGTCGTGCACGCCTTCCTGTCCCGCGGGATCCCCGTCGTCGCCGTCGACCGCGAGCCCGGCGAGTCATCGGGCGGTGATTGGGTCACCGGCGACGCCGGTGAGCCCGAGGTGGTCGAGCAGGCGATCGCCGCCGCCGCGGCGTTCGGCGGCCCACGTTTCCTGGTTACCGCCACCTTCACCGACCACCGCGGCGCCCTGCTGGATCTCGCCGCCCCGGACGTCACCGGCGTCATCGACCGGCAGATCCGTCAGGCGTGGCTGTGGAGCACCCGCGTGGTGGCGGCGACACCGGACCCCGCGAGCACGGCGATCGTGCACATTTCCAGCGTGCACGCCGTGGCCGCGATACAGGGGTGTGCGCCGTACGCGATGGCCAAGGCGGCCCTGGAGGCGCTGACCCGCGCGATGGCGGTGGAGTGGGGGCCGCTGGGCGTGCGCTGCAACGCCGTCGCTCCCGGCTTCGTCCCGGTGGCCCGCAACGCGCACCGCTGGGCGGCGGGCGCGACCGATGCCGCGAGCATCGCCGAGCACCTTCCGCTGCGGCGTGTGGTCACCGCGCGCGACGTCGCCGAGTGTGCGTACTTCCTCGCCGGGCCGGGTGCCGGCGGCATCACCGGGGTGAGCATCCCGGTCGACGCCGGGATGCTCGCGGCCCTCCCGCACTGGGCCTGAGTGCCCGGGTAACCGTTGACAGCACTCCGCGCCGCAATTAGCTTCGAACGGAAGGTAAATCTCCCCGACTGCGGAGAGGACGCATCCCGATGGCCACCGCCCTCGCGAAACCGGCGTCGGCGACCACGCCGCGCCAAAAGCGGCGCAGGGCCAGACAGAACCTGTGGGCGTTGCTGTTCCTCAGCCCCTGGATCGTCGGCTTCCTGGTCTTCACCGCCGGCCCCATGCTCGCCTCGCTGGACCTGTCCTTCACCGACTACGACGCGCTCAGCACGCCGCACTGGATCGGCCTGGACAACTACCGGCGCATGTTCACCGACGACCCGACATTCATCAAGTCGCTGGTCGTCACCGGCGTCTACGTCGGCGTCGGCGTGCCACTCGAACTGGCGGTCGCCCTGGCCGTCGCGGTCGCGCTCAACCGCGGCCTGCGCGGCCTCGGCTTCTACCGGTCGGTGCTGTACCTGCCGTCCCTGTTCGGCGGCAGCGTCGCCGTCGCCGTGCTGTGGCGGCGCATCTTCAGCGCCGACGGTCTGGTCAACGACCTGCTGAGCCTCGTCGGCCTGCACGGCCCCGCCTGGATCTCCGACCCCTCCTACGCCCTGGGTACCCTCATCGTTCTCGAGGCCTGGCAGTTCGGCGCGCCCATGGTGATTTTCCTGGCGGGCCTGCGCCAGATCCCCACCGAGTTCTACGACGCCGCCGCCGTCGACGGTGCCGGGGCCTGGCAACGCTTCCGCCGCGTCACCCTGCCACTGTTGAGCCCGGTCATCTTCTTCAACCTCGTCCTGCAGGTCATCCGCGGCTTCCAGGCGTTCGCACCGGCCTTCATCGTCAGCAGCGGCACGGGCGGACCGCTGGACTCCACGATGTTCTACTCGCTGTACCTCTACCGGGAAGGCTTCATGAACTTCCACATGGGCTACGCCGCCGCGCTGGCGTGGTTCCTGCTGCTGATCGCCGCCGTACTGACCGCGGTCAACTTCCTGCTCAGCCGGTTCTGGGTGCACTATGGCGACTGACCTCCAGGCGCCGCCCAGCGCGCCGGCAGCCACCATCGCCACGCCCCGGCGCGGGCGCACGCGCCGCCGACTGCTGACCCACGCCGGCATCATCGCCGTGGCCATCGTCCTGCTCTACCCGCTCATCTGGATGGTTTTCAGCTCGGTCAAGCCCACCACCGAGATCTTCTCCGAACCCGGGCTGCTGCCACACACCTGGCAGTGGAGCAACTACACCACCGGCTGGCACGGCGTCGGTGTCCCGTTCAGCATCTTCTTCGAGAACTCGCTGTACATCTCCGCCGTCGCCGTCATCGGCAACGTGGTCTCCTGCAGCCTGGCCGCCTACGCCTTCGCCCGCCTGGACTTCAGCTTCAAGCGCACCGCGTTCGCCATCATGCTGGTGACTCTCATGCTGCCCAGCCACGTCACGCTGATCCCGCAGTACATCATGTTCAACCACATCGGCTGGGTGAACTCGTTCTACCCGCTGACCATCCCGCACTTCTTCGCCGTCGACGCCTTCTTCATCTTCCTGATGGTGCAGTTCATCCGGGGCCTGCCCCGGGACCTCGACGACGCCGCGCGGTTGGACGGCTGCGGGCCGCTGCGCATCTTCTGGCACATCGTCCTGCCGCTGCTGCGCCCCGCGCTCGTCACCACCGTCATCCTCACCTTCATCTGGACCTACAACGACTTCTTCAAGCAACTCATCTACCTCGACGACCCGAACATGTTCACCGTTCCGCTCGGGCTGCGGATGTTCCTCGACGCCACCGAGGAGTCGTCCTGGGGACCCATGCTCGCCATGAGCACCGTCGCCCTCGTCCCGGCCATGGTGTTGTTCGCGACCTTCCAACGCCAGATCGTCGACGGCATCGCCACCACCGGACTGAGAGGGTGAGTACCATCCCGCGTCGACCCAATGTGCTCGTCGTCATGAGCGACGAGCAGAGCTGGAACACCCTGGGCGCCAACGGCAACGCCGCCGCCCACACCCCACACCTCGACGCGCTGGCCGCCGAGGCCACCAGCTTCGACCGTTGCTACACACCGTTCCCGCTGTGCTGCCCGTCGCGGGCCAGCCTGTGGACCGGCCGCATGCCGCGCCACCACGGCGTGCTGGGCAACTGGCGGCCCATCGTCCCGGACCTGCGCGACACCGGTGTGGCCCAGGCCTTCCGCAAGGACGGGTACCACACCATCTACAGTGGCAAGTGGCACGTGCCCGGTACGACACCCGAGCGCATGGGCTGGGTCGACCGCAGCGCGATCCCCGCCGTACTGGGCGGTCAGGACCGTGGACGCTACATCCCCGACTACCGCGACTACGCCGCGGCACGCGGGTACCGGCTCGACCCACGGCACATCGAGAACCTCACCGCCGAGGACATCGCGCACACCACCGGCCCCGGCGCCGTACCGTACGCCACCGCCAGCATCTCCGACGACGACTTCCTGGAGACCTGGCAGACCGGCGAGTTCCTGCGCGCACTGGACCGCCGACCCGGCGACAGCCCGTGGCTCGCGGCGTGCAGCTTCAACGCGCCACACTTCCCGATGGTCGTCCCCGCGCCCTACGACCGCATCATCGACCGGTCCCGGGTACGGCTGCCCGACAGCCTCGCCGCGGGCGCCGGTACCCGACCCCGCGAGGTACGCGAGTCCCACTACGCCACCGACTTCGCCCACCTGACGACGGAGCAGTGGACCGAGGTCACCGCCCACTACCTCGGCCTGTGCGCCCTGGTGGACACCCAGTTCGGCCGGATCGTCGAGTACCTGCGCGCCGCGGGGGAGTGGGACAACACCATCGTCGTGTTCACCACCGACCACGGCGACATGATGGGCGCGCACGGACTGATGGAGAAGGGACACCTGCTGCACTACGAAGAGGCCCTGCGGGTACCGCTGCTGATCCGCCACCCCGGACGGCCGGCCGCCCGCAACACCAACCTCACCTCCGTCTGCGACATCGCGCGTACGCTCGCCACGCTCGCCGGCGTGCCGTGGGACGAACCCGACGACGGGCGTTGCTTCGCGCACGCCGTCGGCGCCACCGGGGCCGCCCCCACACGGGAGTACGTCAGCGCGGAGACGACCCTGGCCGACGGTCAGGCCGGCGGCCACGGCGATCCGTTCTACGCGGAGCACTGGTCCTATCCCCGCGACAGCCTCAACGCGTCCATCCGCACCGCACGGGCGCGCTACGTCTTCCGCTCGCACGACGAGGACGAACTGTTCGACCTGACGACCGACCCCAGCGAGGTCACCAACCTCGCCGACCGGCCCGATCGCCAGGCGGAGCGCCAACTTCTGCGCGACCTGCTCGCCGGCGAGCTCGCCGACGCCTTTCCCAGCATGGCCGAACGCCTGCGCCGCCCCGCGGGTCACACGGGATGAGCGAGACCATCCAGGAGTTGCGGACCTGGCGCGCCCGGGTCAGCGCCCGCTCCACGTTCCTGTTCTTCGAAATGGTCACCACGGCCGGACGCACCGGGACGGGCGAGGCCACGATGTCCGGCGACGACCCCGGCGCGGTCGCCGCCGCCACCCGGCTGTTCGACGGGCTGCTGGCCGGTCGACCCCTCGACGACATCCCGCAGGCCGTCGACCAACTCGTCGGTACCCCCGGCACGCGCGGCTCCCTCGTGACCGCGACCGCGGTGTCCGCCCTCGAACAGTGCGGCTGGGACCTTCGCGGCCAGGCGCGGGGACTGCCGGTACACGAACTGCTCGGCGGGGCCCGGCGCGACGCCGTCCGGCTGTACGCGAACATCAACCGTGGTACCGCCGACCGCAGCCCCGAGGGCTTCGCGGCCGCGGCGGCGGGGGCCGTCGCGGCCGGCTTCGACGCCGTCAAGTGCGCGCCCTTCGACGGCGTGGCGCCCCGGCACGACGTCACCGACCCGCTCGTGCGCGCCGGACTGGAGCGCGTGCGGGCGGTGCGCGCCGCCGCTCCGCGCGCCCTGTTCATGGTGGACTGCCACGGCCGGCTCGGTGCCGATACCGCGCGGCGCATCATTCCGGTACTGGGCGAGCTGGACATCTTCTGGTTGGAGGAGCCGCTGGCCACCAACCCGCACACCCGGTCGATGACCGGCCGGCAACCGAAGCGCGCCGGCGACCCGGACCTGGCCTGGCTGAACGGCTGCGGCATCCCCATCGCCGGCGGCGAGTTCGAGTACGGCATCGACGGCTTCGACGCGCTGCTGCGTCGGGTGCCGCTGTCGTTCGTGATGCCCGACGTCAAGCACTGCGGCGGAGTCTGGACGACGACCGCTCTGGGCACGGTGGCGGCCAGCCGCGGAGTCGGCTTCGCGCCGCACAACCCCAGCGGGCCGGTCAGCACGGTCGCCTCGATGCACGTGTGCGCGGCCGTGCCGCGGCTGGAGATGCTGGAGTACCAGTGGGGCGAGGTCGACGGCCGGGAGCTGCTCGTGACGCCGGCCGAGCCACGCGAGCGTGGCGTCCTCACGCGCACGGACGCGCCGGGCCTTGGTGTGGCGCTCAACCACGATGCGCTGCGGGACCTGCTGATCCCGATAGGCTGACGCGGGTGGACGTGGTGACGGCCGGCGAGGCCATGGGCCTGCTGCTGGCCGAGTCGGGAACGCCGCTGCGGCGGGCGGACCGGTTCGTGCGCAGCATGGCCGGCTCGGAGAGCAACGTCGCGGTAGGGCTGGCCCGGTTGGGTCACCGCGTGGCGTTCTGCGGGCGTGTCGGCACCGATGCCGTGGGCGGCTGGGTGCGCGACACCCTGCGGGCCGAGGGCGTCGACGTGCGCGCCCTGCGCGAGGACCCGGACCGTCCGACCGGGCTGCTGCTGCGCGACAGTCCCGCCGGTGGTCGCACCGTCTCCGTCTCGTACCACCGAACGGGGAGCGCCGCCTCCGCACTGTCCACAAGGGACGTCGACGAGGAGCTCGTCGCCTCGGCCCGGGTCGTGTTCGTCTCCGGCATCACGGCGATGCTCTCGCCCTCGGCCGAGGACTTCGTCGACCACCTGGTGGCCGTCGCCGCCCGGGCCGGCGCACACGTCGCCTTCGACCCGAACGTGCGGCTCCGCCTCGCCGGGGTGGAGCGGTGGCGGCGGACGTACGCGCGGTTCGCCGGCCGCGTGGACACCCTGCTCGTCAGCGACGAGGAACTCGACCTGCTCGACCTGCCCGACGATCCCGCGGCCCTGGTGCTGGGCCGGACCACCACGGTCGTGGTGACCCACGGCGCGGGCGGAGCGACGGCCGCCACGGCCGGCGGCACCACACGGATTGATGCGCGCCGCGTCGTCGTGGCCGACCCGGTCGGTGCCGGCGACGCGTTCACCGCGGGCTGGCTGTCCGCGTGGCTGCGCGGGCTGCCGCCGGCCGACGCGCTGCGCGAGGCGGCCGCCGTCGCGTCGCTCGTGGTCAGCGTGCCCACCGACATCGCGGGCCTACCCACCGCACGCGAACGCGACCAGATTCTGCTGTCAGGAGGCGACGTTGACCGGTAACCCAGTTCTCGAGGCGTTGGAGCGCCACCGGGTCGTCGCGGTCGTGCGCCAGAAGGACGCCGGCAGCGCGCTCGCACACGCCCGTACCGTGCTCGACGCCGGCCTGCGCGTCATCGAGATCTCCCTGACCACACCCGGGGCGTGGGAGGCCATCGGGGAACTCGCGCAGGTGTGCGCCGGCCTCGACGACGTGACGATGGGCGTGGGTACCGTACACACGCCCGAGGAGGTCGACCGTGCGGCGGACCTCGGCGCCGCGTTCGTCATCTCCCCGACGTTGAGCCGGCCCGTCATCGCCGCGGCGCGGGAGCGGGGGATCGCGACGATCCCCGGCTGTCTCACGCCGACGGAGATGTGGCAGGCGACCCAGTGGGGAGCGGATGCCGTGAAGATCTTCCCCGCTTCGCTGTGGACTCCGGCGAGCCTCGCCGGAATGCTCGAGGCGTTGCCGTCGCTGCGCTGCGTCCCCACCGGTGCGATCGCGCCGGAAGACGTGACCCGGTGGCTCGCCGCGGGCGCGCTCGCGGTCGGCATGGGCTCCGCCCTCACCAGGCTCCCGCCCGGCCCTCTCCCGTGGACGACCGCCTGAGTCTTGTCCCGTCCTCTACAACGTTATAAGTTCTACATCGTTGTAGAAGTCGCCGATCGATACGAAGGAGCCGCCCCGTGACCGATTCCTCGATCAGTCGACGGTCGTTCCTCGCGGCCTCGGCGGCGGGCGCCGCGGCCGGCCTGTTGGTACCGGCCACCCGCGCCGCGGCGTCGACTTCCGCGCTGCCGGCCGACCCGTTCACCGTCGGCGTCGCGTCCGGGGACGTTCTGCCGGGAGCGGTGGTCATCTGGACCCGGCTCACGACGGCACCCACCCAACCGGGGCTCGGCATGGACGGGCAGGGCCCGATTCCCGTCGAATGGCGGATGGCCGCCACGGCCGCGGACCTCGACGACGGTCCGCTGTCCTCCGGTACCGCCCTCGCCCTTCCCGAGCAGGGGTGGTCGGTACACGTCGACGTGACCGGCCTGCACCCGGACTCGACGTACTACTACCGTTTCTCCACGCAGGGTTGGACCAGCCCCGTCGGCCGGACCCGGACCGCGCCGACACCGCCGACGGACAGGGCGCTGCGGTTCGCCACGATCAGCTGCCAGAACCTCGCCATGCCGGGCAACGGCATCTTCTACTTCAACGGCGTCTCCGACATCGCGGCGCGCGACGACCTGGACTTCGTCGTGCACCTCGGCGACTACATCTACGAGTTCGGCAGGCCGGGCCACATCCCTGGCCGCGCGCTGGTTTCGCTGGACGACTACCGGCGGCGGTACGGCCAGTACAAGTCCACCGACAGCCTGCGCGCCATGCACGCCCGGCTGCCCATCTACGCCGTACCCGACGACCACGAGTTCTTCGACGGCGTGTTCGGCGGCGACCCCGACATCAGCGATGCCAACCGGCAGCGGTTCGACAACGCGCTGCAGGCGTACTGGGAGAACATGCCGGTACGCACCGGTCCACCGCAGTTCGACGAGGCGTCCGGCCGGCTCCGGCTGACCCTGCACCGCCACATCAAGTGGGGCGCCAACCTGGACCTGTTCCTCGTCGACGACCGCCAGTACCGCACGCTGGACAGCACCATCCTCGGCACCGAGCAGCTGGCCTGGCTGACCGACTCCCTCGCCGGTTCGCACGCCACCTGGACCGCGGTCGGCTCCGGGGTACCGGTCGCGTGGTTCCCCGACTTCGCCGGCGCCGCGGACAAGTGGACCGGCTACGACGCCGACCGTTCGGCGCTCACCGATGCGTTCGCGGCGCGCCTGGCGTCGCGACCGCGCCGGGCGTTCAATCCGGTGGTACTCAGCGGCGACATCCACCGCGGCCTGGTCACCCATGTCCGGCAACGCCAGAACGACGGCTCCCCGCTGGTCGCCACCGAGTTCGTCGGCCCGCCGATGACAAGCAACAGCGGCACCGACTTCGCGGCGCACGCCGACGCCGGTGCCTTCCGCGTCCAGTACGCCTACGAGTCAGGCGGCGCGCTGCAGGCCTACCGCGGCTACCTCGACTGCGAGGTCACCGCCGCGTCCTGGACCACCGGGTACGTGCTCGGCAACCAGATGGACCGACCCGACGGAACGGTACGCACCTTCGACCGGTGGCGCCTCGCGGCGGACGCTCCGGTCGGCTCCGTCGAGCGGCTGTAGAAAGGTTTCATCGTGTCCCGCCCCAACATCCTGCTCATCTGCACGGATCAGCACCGCTGGGACGTGCTGTCGGCGTACGGCAACCGGGTCGTGCAGACGCCGAACATCCAGCGGCTGGCGGACGAGGGCGTCACCTACGAGCACTGCTACAGCCCGAGCCCGGTGTGCGCGCCGGCGCGGGCGTCGATCCTGACCGGCCGGTACCCCAGCGCCCACCGCCTGTGGGCGAACGGCGTGACGCTGCCCGAGCAGCCGGTGGCGTCCCGGACGCTGGCCGACGCCGGGTACCACTGCGGTCGGATCGGCAAGCTGCACCTGTCCGCCGCGTTCCAGGGCCGCACCGAGACGAGGATCGACGACGGCTTCTCCCATGTCCGGTGGGCGCACGACCCGTTCCACGGTTCGCCCCAGAACGCTTACCACGCCTGGCTTCGCGAGAAGCACCCGGCGATCTGGGAGCGTGCGCGCAGCCAGATCGTCACGCCCGACTCGCGGTACAAGCACCAGCCGACCGCGTTCGACCGGATGCCGACCGAGGCGCACTACTCGACCTGGGTCGCCGACGAGACGAAGACGTTCCTGCGTACACGGCAACCCGATGGCGAACCGTTCTTCCTGTGGGTGAACTTCTACGACCCGCACCACCCGTTCGTCGCGCCCGAGGAGTACCTGGCGAAGTACCCGCCCGGTTCGGTACCGCCGCCGGTCGGCGGGCCGGGCGAGCTCGCCGACAAGCCGGCGATGCAGTTGGCGGCGTCGAAGGAGAGCTACGCGGGCGCGGCGGAGGGCTTCGCCGACTACACGGCCGAGGAGATCGACGAGCTTCGCCGCTCGTACTACGCGATGGTGGATCTGGTCGACGACAAGGTGGGGGAGATCCTCGACGAACTCGCCGCGCGCGGCCTCGCCGGGAACACCCTCGTCGTCTTCACCGCCGACCACGGCGAGATGCTCGGCGACCACGGGCTGCTGCTGAAGGGCCCGATGATGTACGACGCGGCTGTCCGGGTACCGCTGATCCTGCGCTGGCCCGGCGTGCTGAGGGCGGGTCGACGGCGCGACGAGCTGGCGGGACTGCACGACCTGTCCCGTACCGTGCTGGCCGCCGCGGGGCTGGAGCCGCTCCCCGGCGACCAGGGCGTCGACCTCGTCGCGGTGGCGCGTGGTGCGGCGGCGGGCCGGGCGTACGCGGTCGCCGAGTACCGGGACGCCGGACACCCTTACGATCCGCCGGTTCTCACCACGATGTACCGGACGCTGACCCACAAACTCGTGCTGTGGCACGGGCGGCCCGCCACCGATCGGCCCTCCGAGGGCGAGCTGTACGACCTGACGGCCGACCCGGACGAGATAGTCAACCAGTGGTGGAACCCGGCGTACCAAGGCGTCAAGGCCGAGTTGCTGGTGGAGCTGATGGACAGCTACGTGGCCCGCGAGGACCGCGGCCCGGTACGCGCCGCGCCCTGGTGATCAGTACGCGCAGCGGAAGCCGGCGTGGCCGGTGCTGCTGTCGGGAGTGCTCGAGGTGCGTGCCGCCACGCGGTACCTGTTGCAGTACGACTCGTGGCACAGGTACGAGCCGCCGCGCATCACGCGGGTCATGCCGCTCTTCGGCCCGGACGGGTTGTCCCGCGTCTGTGGTGTCTGCGGCGCGTGCCAGTCGGTGCTGAACCAGTCCGCACACCACTCCCAGACGTTGCCGGAGGTGTTGTACAGGCCGTACCCGTTGGGCGCGAAGGCGTTGACCGGGGCGGTGCCGAGGTGCCCGTCGGCGCCGGTGTTGTGTCGGGGGAAGACCCCCTGCCAGGTGTTGCAGCGGTGTTGGCCGCGCGGCGTGAACTCGTCGCCCCACGGGAACCGGGCCCGCGCCAGCCCGCCACGGGCGGCCTTCTCCCATTCGGCCTCGGTGGGTAGCCGCTTGCCGGCCCAGTGCGCGTAGGCGGTCGCGTCGTTCCAGGAGACGTGGACGACCGGGTGGTTGCGCCGGGGACCGATGTCGGATCCGGGTCCGTCCGGGTGCCGCCAGTCGGCGCCGTCGACGGCGAGCCACCATGGCGCGCCGGGAACGCCGGCGTCGCGAATGTAGTTCCGGGCCGTTGCGGTGACGAACGCGTGGAATACGAACGACCATCCGAATCGCTCCGCGTCGGTCTGGTATCCCGTCGCCTTCACGAACGTCGCGAACTGTGCGTTGGTGACCGCTTTGGCGTCGATCCGGAACTCGTCGACGGTGACCGGGCGCACCGGCCCCTCCCCGTCGGCGGGGAACGCGTCGGGATCGTCGCCGCCCATCAGGAACGACCCGCCGGGAATGGTGACCATGCCCTTGGTGATCGCTCCGGGGTCGCGGTCCGGGACCGGAAAGTCGAACCGGGGCCGGGTCGGTGTGAACGACGGCATGCCCAGCGCGGCGGGCGCCGGTGCGCAACATGCCGGTACAGGCTCGTTTCCCGTGTTCACGCCGTCGAGCCTACCTGCCAGTTGCGGGGGTCGCGTTTCTGCGCGTACCCGCGCGGCACCTCGGGCAGCGGATCCTCGACCCGCATCTGCCAGACCGCGAGGTGCCGAAGGAGCGCGACGCGCGCGGCGGCGGCGTCCGGGTCCTCGTCGTCCCAACGGTCGACGAGTTCGGCGGGGTCGGCGACGAGATCGTACAGGCGACACGCGCCGAGCATGTCGACCTGCATGGACCAGCGTCCGGCCCGAACCTTGCGGCGCCGGCCGCCCTGCGTCACCGCGTTGAGTTCGTCGAAGCGGGGCGCTCCGCCGGGGCCGTCCAGGAACAGTCCGGGCATCGGATCGGGCAGTGCGTCGGTGTCGTCGTAGGGCAGGCCGCCCATGCCCTGTTCGACGTAGGCGCACGCGAACTCCTCGGCGGGGTAGCGCCCACCGGTCAGCATGGGCCAGAGGCTGCGCCCCTGTACCCCCGCGGGAACCGCCGCCCCCATCGCCTCACAGAACGTCGGCATGAGGTCGGCGAGACTGACGTGTGCGCTCTGCGGCTCGTGGGAGCCGGAGGGGCGGACCGCGTCGCCGGACACGACCAACGGGATGCGCGCGAGCACGTCGGGGATCTCCGCTCCCTTGCGTACCAGTCCGTACTCGCCCACGTAGTCGCCGTGGTCCGCGGTCAGCGCCATGACCCGCTCGCGGGTCGCGTGCCGGGCTTGGAGGCCCTCGTGCAGTCGCCGGAGCTGGTCGTCGATGAGCCGGAGCATGCCGAAGTAGTTGGCGCGCGCCCGGGGGATGACCCCGTCGTAGTCGGTGACCGCCGCGTCGCCGAGCCGGCGCAGGTACCGCCAGGCGAACGGCGCGCCGTCGAGGCGCTCCGGCCCGGAGCGCACGGGTGGCAGGGAGTCGGGCGGGAACATCGAGAAGTACGGCTCGGGTACCTGGTAGGGGTTGTGCGGCTCGGGGAAGGAGACGAGCACGAGCATCGGTACGTCGTCGGGTACGCCACGAGCCCAGTCCAGTGCGGCGTCGACGATGCGCGCGGGGTTCTGAACCTCGACCGGGAAGGGGGTGGGCTCCTCGGCGGTGCGGTGCCGCAACCCGGAAAGCCAGCCGTCGAAGGACGCCGCGACGGGGTCGGCGGATCGTACGACGCTGCCGTCGTGGGTGAAGGGTACGAAGGCGTCGACGTCGGATCCCGTGACGTAGGTGTGGTTCTTGCCGATGAGCGCGGTGGCGTACCCGGCCCGCCTCGCAGCCCGGAAGAGGTCGGTGCCGTACACCGCGAGGTTTGCCGCGGGATTCTGCGTCACCCGGTGCGCGGACGGCCACCGACCGGTCAGCAGGCTGGTGCGCGCCGGGCAGCACAG
>Ga0070658_10002913_pt1 | contig 14193 bp, 13 predicted proteins | sample KBSC13metaG_FD_64664 | JGI IMG/M metagenome (GOLD analysis project Ga0070658, IMG submission 64664) | Corn rhizosphere microbial communities from Kellogg Biological Station, Michigan, USA - KBS C1-3 metaG | ecosystem: Host-associated > Plants > Roots > Rhizosphere > Soil ... | reverse complement strand
GAGCGCCACGTCGACCGTCAGGCCTTGTGCTTTGTGCACGGTCATCGCGTACGCGTGCGTTAGTCGTTGCTTGGCCCAGCCAGTCGGGACGGTGACGGCGCGACCGTCATCGAGCCGCAAGCTCACTTGGCTCGACGTGGCGCCGGTGACCTGTCCGCGGGTGCCGTTGAGCAGGCCACGACGGTGGTCGTTGCGCGTGATGAGTACGAGGTCGCCGCGCGTGATGTTGGGTCCTTCGTTGGTGTGCGGCATGTTGACGTCGTCGACTGGCAAGAGCCCATCTGCGCGCAACTGTTCGCGGATCACAGCGTTGAGGTCGGCGACGGAACGGCGCGTTCCGGCTAGCGCGACAACGGCGAACGGATCATCCGGTCGATAGGCGTCGACGTACTGGTGGGCGATGGAGGCGCGGGCTTCAGCGACGCCGTCGGCCGCGTGCAGGTGCCTGTGGTTGTCGAATGCGTCCAAGGCCCCTGCAACGTTGCCGGCGCGAAGGTCGACGAGCGCCTCGCGCTGCCAGGGTTCGGACTGTCGATGGTTGTCGGTCAGTTCGGCGCGCAGATGTTCGCGGGCGAGCCGGGCGAACATGCCTCCGGCGTCGATTTCTGCCAGTTGGGCGCGGTCGCCAACCGCGACCAGCTTCCCGCCCGCGTCGACGACGGCGCGCAAGAGCCGGTGGTAGTCCCGGCTGCCGACCATGCCGGCTTCGTCGAGCACCACGACCGTTCCCGGGGCGAGCGACTGTCTCGTTTCGACCCGGTGCAGCAGCCGGGCCAGCGACGTCGACGGCATGCCGGTGGCATGTTCGAGGCGGCGCGCGGCGATCGCGGCGACCGCCGCACCGAGGACGGGCACACCGAGTTGCTGCCAATGGTCGACAACCGCGGCGAGCGCCGCGGTCTTGCCCGATCCAGCCGGGCCGAGCACGACATCGACGGCGCGTGATGACACCGCCAGTCGCCGCACCATCTCGCATTGCTCGCCGGACAGCTCGGCGAGCACCTTGGAATGAACCGGCCGACGCACTACCGACGACGCCCGTCGCGCCATCCGAGCCGCGTCGGCTTCGACGAGGACGAGCCCGCGGGCGGTGTAGCGCCGTTCGCCGCTCTCGCCATGGCCGATCATCGGGAGGACGTCGGGGTGGGCGAGGACCCGGTCGGCCAGCGCCTCGACCTCTTCGTGGGTGACTTCGGTGCCGGTCGGGAGTGTGTCGAGCAGGTAGCGGGTCAGCTCGCCCCGGTCGAAGCCGCTCGCGTGGGCGGTCACCCCGTCGGCGCCGAGCGCGGCGCGGGTCAGCGCCTCCTCGTCAACCTCGCCAAAGTGGCGTGAACGGGCCAGTCCGAGTACGCCGCGGACGATGAGCGCCGGGTCACCCACCAGCGCCGCGGCCCGTTGTCGCCACTCGGCGAATAGTTCGCTGACCGGCCGGTGCGACTTGGCCGGCCGGGTCGCCAGACACGCGACGGTGGCGGCACGGGCGCCGCTGCCACCGGTCGCCTCCAGCCGGGCTTCGATCTGCCGGCGCCGTCGGGAGAACTCGCGGACCAGGCGCGGGCTCATCGCCGCGATCTCCGCCACGCCGCGTTGCACCGGGGTCCAGCCGACGCCGAGCCGTCGGGTCAGCTCACCGCGCAGCACCGCTTGGTAGAGATGCCCGGCGGTGCGCTGATTGCGGAACAGCGCACGGGTGTCCAGCGCCGACCACTTGCCGTCCCGCCCGTGCAGCAGGTTCGCGACGACCAGATGCGTGTGCAGCTGCGGGTCATCCGCGCGTGACGTCAGATGCTCGAACGCCGCGACGATCAACCCGTCCGTCCCGACCCGGGCCGCCCGTTGCCCATCGCCCTGATGACCCCGCAGCGCGTGAGCGGCGTATCGCTCGAGATGACGCACCGTCTCACCGACCGCGGTCCGGTGTGCCGCGAGCACCTCGGCGCGGACGGTGTCGTCGCCGAATGCCCACAGCAGCGACACCGATTTGGGCGGGGAGAGCTGCCCGTCCGCGCCGGCCCGCCGGACGTCGACCTTCTCGCCGGCCTTTACCACCGCGACCGCGACAGTCCCCGGTCCGAACACAGCGCCTGGGTCGACGCCTGCTGCAGCTGCGACGTCGACCACTGCCCGCGCGTCCGCCGTCGCGTCCGGCTTGCGCTTGCCTCGCGTGGCCAGCCGCGCGTAGGCATCGCGGTCGTCGACCGACCGCCACAACCGCTCGACCGGCACACCTTGGTCAGCAGCGCTTGCCTGGATGGCGGCGAGAATCGCCGCAACCGGGAGCTGGCCGTGCGGGTCCGGTCGCATAACCGGCTTGGCGACATCCGTGCCGTCCGGGAGCTGCCCGCTCAGCAGCCGCTCCAGCACGTGCGCGTCGCCGCCCCGGATCGGCCCCGACAACCCGAGCGCGACGGCGCCTGACCCAAGCCACTCCCCGAGTGACCGGCCCTGCTCGCCGTAGTAGTCGACCGCCCGAGCCGCATCCTCATCGCGCTCGACTAGGTCGTCGTCGTGAGCGCAGTCCGCGCCCTTCTTCGCGTAGTAGCGCACCGCCGCCCGGGCCGACCCGAACGTCTTGAACCTCAACACGGCCGATCGCCCCGGTGCCGGCCGGCCGCACTCCTAGATGAGTGGCCCATGACGGCGACGATGCGCGGCAGGCGTCCCCACGAACGTCCCCACAAACGTCCCCCATGATCAACAACCCAAGAAATTCCCGCCCGCAGATCGAGTCGCGCCGCGCGGAGCGAGTGATCGAGTAGGGACATGCGCGCAGTGCAGTCGCCGAACGTCCCGGACAACGTCCCGACTGACGTCCCGGATAACGTCCCGGGTCCATCACTCAGCCGGGCGGGGCTGCCATCCGAGCGCTTTGTCACGCGGGTAGGTGTAGGTGGCGGGGGTACCCACGAGCGTCATCCGCGCGTTCACGATCTTCGACACCCGAGCCGCCGCAGATTCTTCGGCGGATTCTGCCGAATCCGCCGGCTGGGGACGTTCGCGGGGACGCCCTGACGCGGCTGTCGTGGAGATCTTGCGGTCTCGCGATGCAGCGGGCTTCTCCACACCTCGTGCCACTGGCCGTCAGGTGAGTCCGACCGGCCGACGATGACGGCCGAGACCTTTCTGCTGGGAGTGCTGATGATGCGCGAGGACGATCTACCAACCGTGGACGGCCGGTTCACCCTGGCCTTGGTCAGCGACCTTGTCGAGGTGCTCGCCCGGCACGGGTACCCGGCACCGACCGGCCGGATCCTGATCGAACTGTGCTGGGGTCCACCAGGCACTACACGCCCGACCCTTCGATCTGATCTGACAGGTCAGTACTGAATCAAGCTGAGCAATCAGGTCGATCATGAGTCAGTCGTCAGTCAGCGGATCTTCGCTCACCTACATTTTCGGTGGGGACACAGAGGTATCGAGATACGCGGCGAGGCCGCCTGAGTCGCCTGAGGGCCGGCTCCGACAACTAATGTGCCCCTGGTGGCAGCGAAGAAGCTCCCATCGAAGTCGGATACCCCGATGGCCGGTGCACTGGCGGCAGTAGGTCCGAGGCCCGACGCGCTTACGGCGAACCGCGAAGTGAAAAAGGGGTACGCCGAGCGTCTCAGTCGTGAGCTGGCCCTCATGGTTGCCGCGTGCCTTCGACCTAAGTACAAGACGGCGCGTCTGACCCCAAGAGAGGACGGCACGGGGCAGGAGTACACCGTCGGCGGCAAGATCGACAGCAAGAAGACGGATGTCGGCGTCTGGGACGACGCCGCCGGACTGATCTTGGGCGTGTCGATCAAGACCTACAGCTTTCGCGATTTCCACAAGGCGCGCGACGGCAAGCCGGCCTACGTGGGCAGGTACGCCCGAAACGTGAAGCGCAACGACATGGAGCTGCGCGACGAGGCCGACATCCTGCATCGGCGTCAGCCGTACGCAGTCCTGGTGGCCCTTTTCTTCCTGCCTGAGAACGCGTGCTGGGACGGCGTCACGGGCCACAGTTCGTTCGCGCACATCGTCTTTACGCTGCGGAAGCGCACCGGAAGGCAGGCTGCAGACGCCGCGCGCTACGACTTGTTCGAGTCGGTATACGTCGCGCTCTACCGTGACGACGGGAGTCTTCGCTTCTTTGATGTTAGGCAGGCGCCACCACTCAATCAGCCTCCCGCTGAATCGACCACCATCACACTCGCTGAGCTGGTCGACAGCATGACGGAGACAGTGACGGTGCGGAACGTGGGTGTAACCGAAGCCGAGCGGTACGCACCCGCCGATCCGGCGTGGGCCGCACCGGCGGACAGCCTGCCGAGCGGTCTGCAAGAGGAACCACCCCTTGACTTCAACACGGTATTGGCGACCGCCGAGTCCGATCTCGATGTCGAGGACTCGGACGAGTAGCCCCGGCGTTTTCTCGCACGTCAGTCGACAGGCAACATTCGTCCACAACCTGCGCTTCGGTCCTCGAGTTTGTCGGTGATTCCGGTTACCGTCGGGCCAATTGATGTTGGGACGTCGCAGGAGGCCGTGGTGGGAAGTCGATGAAGGTCGTCGGCCTTTTCGCAGGCATCGGCGGGATCGAGCTGGGCTTCCACCGTGCTCTTGGGGGGGCAGTCGAAACGCAGTTGCTCTGCGAGTGGTGGACACCCGCACAGCAGGTCTTAGCCGCACACTTTCCGGGCGTCGAGCTACACCCCGACGTGCGGGAACTACGCGATCTGCCGACTGGGTGCGACGTCCTGGCTGCGGGCTTCCCCTGCACTGACCTATCGCAGGCGGGCCGAACTGCAGGAATCACCGGCGACCAGTCGAGTCTCGTCTCCCACGTTTTCGAGGCGCTGCGACTCGCCGAGAAGAGGTCACATCGACTGCCCTGGCTTCTGATTGAGAACGTGCCCAACATGCTCGCGCTCGACCGCGGACTGGCGATGCGCTATTTGGTCGACGAAATGGAGACACTTGGTTACCGGTGGGCGTACCGAGTCGTCGACTCGCGGTTCACCGGAGTGCCACAGCGCCGCCGGCGCGTGTTGCTCGTGGCATCGAAGTCAGAGGATCCGCGGGACGTGTTGTTTGCCGATGACGCTGGCCCTCGCCCAGACGCCGACCTAGCGGACGACGCTTTTGGCTTCTACTGGACTGAAGGGCGAGGTGGACTCGGCTGGGCAGAAGACGCGGTGCCCACCCTGAAAGGCGGCTCCACCATCGGGATTCCATCGCCGCCCGCAGTCTGGGTACCCGATTCCGAACCGGGTCGGAAACTCATCACACCGCTCGTCGAGGACGCCGAGGAACTACAAGGATTCCCCCGCGGATGGACGTCGACCTTCGACGGGCGCGCATTGAAGAACGGACCCAGATGGAAGCTCGTCGGCAATGCCGTAACTGTCGGGGTCGCATCGTGGGTGGCCGGCCGGCTCGCCGATCCTGGCGTGTGTTCTTCACCGTCCCGTGAGTGGCGAGGACCAGCCGCGTGGCCCACGGCTGCGTGGGGCGAGAGCGGCACGGTAAATGCCGTCGAAGTCTCCGAGTACCCGCGCCGCGATCCGTATCGGCACTTGCTCGACGTCGTGGATCGCAACGTTGCCCCTGCACTTAGCCATCGCGGCGTCTCCGGCTTCTGGCGACGGCTCCAACAGGGAAACCTCGGCCGTACGCCGGGCTTCCGGGACGACGTCGCCGAGCACATCGACGCCACCGGCCTCGGCATGGAGCCGCTCGCGGTCTAGGCCCGAATCGACCGGTGAACACCCGGGTTCCGACGTTAGCCTCAGGAGCGTGGACGGACCTGACATCCTGGCGCGTTTCCTGACGCAGCCCGGACCACCGGACAAGTACGGCAACCGGTGGCAGTACCACTCGCGGTCGGACCGCCACTCCAAGGTCGGGTGCTGGGGCGTTGCGCTGGATCTGCTGAGCACGTCCTCACTCCTGCGGAGACACGTCGAAGCACGCAAGGTCATCGTCGGCGTGAACCACACCATGACCGACTTCGCCACGAGCCGGAAGAAGGACCTGGACCTCGTGATCGCGAGGCCGGCGGGCGAAGTCGACCCCGACGCCCGAACGTTCGCCGACCTGGCTGACCACTACGGCATCGAATTAACTGAACTCGAGCGCGGCGTGCTCGACGCATTGCCGGCTTTCCCGGTCGGCCCGGTCGGTGCTGTGCTCGTGGCCCTGGAGGCGAAGGCCTGCATGACCGCGCACGTGAAGTCATTGCCACGGCTGTACGACGAACTCAACTCGTCGCATCTCTGTGTCCACGGCGCTTCCCGCCAGGCACTAGCTATTGGATACGTGCAGATCAATAACGCCGAGGACTTTGTCTCACCGGTCGTGAACAACTACTCGCTTGAGGGACGCCAGCCGCAGGTAACGGCCCACCGACAACCCGCGGACACACTCCGGGTGCTGCAGAAGATCACGGAGATTCCGCGCCGGTCAGCCTCGTCAGAAGTTGGGTTCGACGGCATCGGCGTCACGATCCTCGGCCTACGCAATGACGGGAGCCCCGTTGAGATCGTCGAGGGACCGCCGGCACCACCGCCGGGCGACACATTCCATTACGGCAGCATGATCGTGCGCATGGCGAACGAGTACGACACCACGTTCGCCCACGTGTGATGCCTGTTCCAGCTGCCTCGTCACCCGAGGCGCTCCGGCGAATGCGCCGCCAGGCACGACGCGACACGAAGCCGGAGATGGCACTGCGACAAGAACTTCACCGAATGGGGCTGCGCTACCGAGTCGACCATGTGGTCATCCCGGGCGTACGTCGCCGTGCCGATGTTGCATTCACGCGCGCTCGGCTCGCTGTCTTCGTCGATGGGTGTTTTTGGCACGGATGCCCCCGGCACGGGACCCGCCCTAAGGCCAACGCTGAGTGGTGGGGGAACAAGCTTGAAGCCAACGTTGCTAGGGACCGCGATACAGACAACCGACTAGCTGCCGCTGGCTGGCGGGTCGTGCGGCTGTGGGAGCACGAGGACATGCTCGCCTCGGCATCCAGAATCGCGGAGCTACTCATCGCAGACGGTGACGGGCCGACCAAGTAGTGCCCCGGCAATGAAGGTCGAGGTTGCCATTGGGTCCCGTCAGCGGTCACTACCTCAGGAGCCGCTGGCGTATCGCTTCCGCATCCCGTTCATGTGCGTCTTGGTCTTCGGCTCGATGCTTTTCGTACAGCCGTTGAGGAACACGCTCCATACGATCACGAAGGGCGAATATTGCGTTCTGCCTTCGCCGCGCCTCGTCCATCAGGCGATTGGACTCCGCCACCGCCGCGGGCACCGTTAGTTGCGCCAGCTGTGCATCGACCTCCTGCCGGAGTCCGGACTTGTTCACGGCGATCGACCAATGCGCCCATGCAAGCCGGCCGGCGTACAAGATCAGAGCCAGACTTGGCGCGAGCCATCGAACGACCAGATCGCGGACGGTCCAGTCAGCGATCAGCGAGGTGATGGTGCCGATCGCGATCCACGCAGATAAGCCGGTGATCAGAATGCGCGCCCAGAGAGTCCGGAGGTCGGCATCCCACATCAAGTTCTGCCGCTGACAAATCATTACAGCAAGTGGCCGCGGTAACCCGGACACGTCGACGTACCAGCGATGCTTGTCGGTGTCCCTCTTGTACTTCCGTGCGAGCTTGACGACGTTGGCGACAGGGAGCGGCGAACCGAGTTCCGGATTCCAGTCGAGGCCGAAGACCGTAGTGTCGAATGTCTCTTGGATCAATGCGGCTCGAGTCGTCGCATGCCGTGACACGAAGGGCCAGAACACTTCGGTCGCGATCGCGACGAAAACGCCGGCGATCGCGACGGCGTTCGCCGCGCTGTGCCACGCGGCAGCCAGAATGCTGAGACCTGCCATCACAGACACCAGCAGGCCCCGCGCGGCCTCGGCCAGTTGTGCGGAACGGTGTGCGACGTCTGCCGCGTAGAGCAGGTCGAGGCTTTCCGCCTGGTCTTGTACTTCGTTGAGTGATTGAGCGGTCATGGTCGGGGCATTCGCCAGCCAAACAGCTCCCGCCACCGCTCCACCGCTGCACGTTCCTTGCCTTCCTGCTCAAGCAAGAGCGCATCCTCGGCGGTAGTTAGCCAGCCTCGGAGCACGTCGACGAGCGTGCGACGTTGTGCCAGGCTCACGCTCGCGTTCACGTCGTCTCCTAGGCCGGCAGGATCGGGCCAATCATTCGTGATCTGATCAACGGCAGATGCCAGGAAGAAACGAATCTCGTCGCGGAAGCGCGCGCACGGTGGCAGCACCAACTCAAGTGCCATCACCTCTAGTAGGAACGCCGGGCAAATCGGCTCGTCAAAGTGCCGGTTGATGCCCTTCAGCATCTTGACGAGCGGTACGAACTTCTCGTCGCACTCCTTGTTCTTCGCGGTGACCATCGCCTTGTGCACCGTCGGGTCGGTCGCCATCCACTCGCCGGCATTGGGCATTAGGTAGCCACCAGCGCTGCGTGCGAAAACAGGGGCAACTTCGTAAGAGGCAACTTCCTCGCCTGAGTAGTTGATCGTCACGACGTGGTCGTCAAGTGTCAGATCCGTCCACCGTTTTGCCAGGACGTCGTGGAGCTTCTTCAACGCGTCGGTTGGCGAGCCCTTTGCAAGAGATGACTGTGCGCCGTTCGGATCGATGACGATGAAGATGTCGACGTCTTTCAGCTTCTTGGTCTTGGTGTGCCGTGAGTAGCTGCCGGTTAGAAAGTCATCGTCAAGGTCCCACGTCTCCCTGATGTGGTCTCGTACCAGGACGTGCCGAGTCTTGGCGAGTTCTTGCTCGGTGGGCGTGATTTCGAGCGTCTCCTTGAGTTTGCCGAAGGCATCGTCGACATATCCCATGGCGTCCTCGCCTAGTTTGTGTAGTAACGAAGATTGGCAGTGGCGTGCGGTGCGGCAGCGAGAGTGCCGAAGCTGAATGACCTCATGCCTGCTGTGGTGGCTCGACTCGCAGGCCCCCAACCGGGCTGATCACTGTGAGGCCCGTTGTAACTACAGAACAGCCGGTAGGTCGTGCCACTAGGGACGCGCTTCATCTTCGTCAGGTAGACGGCGAGCGCCGCTCGGTCGGCTGTGAACTTGCGATCGCCCTCCCCACTCCCTGAGTAACTCACCGGAAACTCGACGATCGGATCGACGATCCCGGAGGGCTGGTGGCATTCGAGCGCAACGCAACTGAGCGAGCCTTCTTCAACCCATGCGGCGATCGCGTGCTGGTCGGTGTCCCAGTCGCCGAATAACCGCGTCGGGTCGATCCCGACGTTGCCCAAGATGTCTGCGATCGAGCCGAGAATGACGTCCGCTAGGTAGGTGGCGGTATGAGTTCGAGTGAACGTCGACGTGGACGTCGAGGTATAGCTCATCGATCGCTCCCGAGCTTCCGAACCGCATCCAGGTCGATGGTGTCTGAGCTCTTCGTGGCGGCATGCGTCGCGGTCGTGGAAGGAGGCTCTGTCGCAATGTGCTTCGAATTGGCGGCCGCGTCCCGGACCGCATCGGTTAGATGCGCGGGGGCCGGGATGTAAAGACTCCAATCGCTGGTCGCCGAAGCGCCGCCTGGAATCGGGTTCAGGTTCTCCTCGACCGTTAGCGCTGCATCTGACGTCACGATTCGGATCTCGACGTCGAGGGACGCGTCACTAAGCAGAAGCGGTGAAGCCTCAAGATGGCCACCGCCGATGAGCGCCGCACCTAGCCCCGTCAGCGGTGCAAGCTCCGCCTGAACGGTGCCCTCGGCCACGTCCGGACTGCGCTCCAGGGTGTCGGCGATGAGTTGCACGGCAACGCGCCAAGCGTCCGACGCACTACGGACCGGGGTAGCGGCGATCGTCCTATGCCGCAGCATCATCTGTTCCTTCCGCGTGGTCGCTCAGCCGGGTGGATGCAGACTTTGTTGCAATCGCCGCCGTGGCCCCGGCGGTCAAGTCCTTGAGCGTCAGCTCGCCGGGGTCGATCACGGTCTCAAGCCGGTTGAGCATCGCTTCCATCACTGCTTTGCGAATTCGTCGGCCGTCCGTGCCGGCGAGCTTCGTGGCGATCCGCTTGAGGCCGGCATCTTTGGCCAACGTCGCCAATGGCGGGAAGGCCTCACTGAGACCGGTCAATGTCTGCTGCAAGATCGCTAGCGCGCCGTTCTTGTCTGGAGCCGGCACCTCGATAGCGACGTCAGCTCGCGACAGGAAGGCTGCATCGAGCGCTTGAGTGAAGTTGCTCGTCGCCACGATGAAGAGGTTGGGGGCCCCCGCGGCGTTCGCGTCGAGCGCGGTTAGGACGGCGTCAGTGGCCCGGTGAACGTCGGCTGGATTTGCCGATAGCGAGGCTTCGCTGCGCGCCACCGCCATGGACTCGACCTCATCGAGGAGCACGACCGTCGGTAGACCGTCGTCGGCGAGCCGTGGGATGTGGTCGCCGAGCAACTCCGCCACCTTGCGCTGGCTTTGACCGTGTTCCGCGCTCATCAACCCGTGGGGATTGACCTCGATGAATCGGGCTCTCTTCGACCCCGCGAGTGGTGCGAGCTGGGACGCAAGGCCGCGAGCGAGGGTTGTCTTGCCAGTGCCGGGTGGTCCATACAGCACGGCGAGACCATGCAGCGCAGTCTTTTCGAAGCTCAGCTTGGGTCGCAGCGCAAGTGACAGAAGCGCGGATCGCAGCAGTCTTGCTTTGACGATGGGCGGTACGACGATCGCGTCCCAGAGTGGGTCGAAGGCCGGGTCCGGCACCACCCGGCACACGGTGATCGTCTCAGCCACGTCCATTCGCGGTCTCCTTTGCAACTCTGCGAAGTACTATGCACTCATGCCAGGTACTTCGCAAGCCTCGTTCAATCTGGGACTGCCAGGCTCGGCCGCGCCGCTCTACGGTGGGATCGTGACCGCCTCGCGTGCACTCTCCCAGTCGGTACCGACGAAAAGCGCGGCCACTAAGACGGCCCCGAAGACTCGAAAGACGCGGGCGACGGGAGCCGAGGCCGAACGGAACGCGGCCCCCCTGATCGGGCGCGTTCTGCGCCACGCGCGCGAGCACCGCAGGTTGTCGTTGCGTGAGGTGGAGCGGATTACGGGTCGGTCCAATGCGTACTTGTCCCAGGTGGAGAGAGGGGTCATCAAAAGACCCGACCCGCTCGTACTGCTTGAGCTGGCGGACCTGTATCGACTGGACTTCGATTCTCTGGCCGAGTGGGCGGGGCTGGAACCCGGCGTCCGAGCCGCCACTGACCGAGATGACGCCTTCGCCGATCAAACGTTCAAGCGGCTGCTCCGGCTGGTGACGCAGCTCAACGCTCGGCAGCGGGCCCAAGTTCTCGCCGTCGTCGAGGACGTCCTTCGCTCGCCCTAGCCACCGCATGACCTGCCGCCTCCAGAGCCACTTGTCTGTGGCACATCCGGGTGGTGTCATGCGGTTGCGACACCGCACATGACGCACGCCGTCTGTGCTGCGAGGACCCGGCCAGGCAAGGCCGGGTCCTCGTTTTCCTGGGCTTGCTCATCCGCCTCAAGTGTGAGACGGCAGAATTTCGCGCGATTTACGCGCGATCTGCTCGGCGTGTTTCGAGGGACTCTGGCGAGCCCTATCGGCGTGGCATCGCCGGCTTCAGCCGCGACTCCCACTAACTTGACCGTGTGATTTACGCGCAATTTACGCGCAGCCGAGGTGGTGCTTGAGCGGGGAGACGGCGGCGGCACCAGTAGCTGACCGACGCCGGCCGACACGACCCTCGGAGTCACAGGAACTACCGGACTTCTGCTCGCGCCCTCGGTGCCGCCGGGAGTTCCGACAGAGCGTCGGCCGCGGCCGCCCTCAGGACTATTGCTCTGAGGTATGTCGGAGGGCGGCGGAGAAGGAACTCCGGCAGCTGCGGTCGCAGCTGCAACACTTCGAGCGGCTGGTTGAAGAGCTGCGGATCAACGTTGCGGCATACGGGCGGTCGGCTCGAGGCGATGACGCCGCGTCGGTGCCTCTTGACGCCCGCCGCGCCGCAGAGGATGCGCTGACGCGTGTGTCCGGCGTGCTGTCTTTCGTGGGGGACTCACAGGAACCTCTAGCCGGCGAATTGCGCGCCCTGTACTCAGCCGTTGCCCCGTTGTTCGGTCGGTAGTAGCGGATGCGCGCAAGATCATCCGTTATGCCTTGAGGCATAACGGTCTGGCGTAGAACGGCGTGGAACGACACCCGACCACCTCGAAGCACCGCGCTGACCTGCGGGTCCGCGTATCGTCGCAGGTAGGAAGCGTGCGTCGAGTGGTTCAACTCCCCCCTCGCCCACCCTTCTTTACCAGGACTTGTCAGCGCCTGCGCGGGCCGGGTTCAGGCCGCCGCGGCATCCTCGGCGCGCATCGACCAGGCTCGGACGGCGTCGAACACCACCATGTCGGTCAGCACCTCGCTGCTGACCTGCCGGCTCAGTTGCCGCCACAACTCGCGATCAGCCTCGGTCGGACGACCGTCCCGGCGGCAGAGCGCCACATAAGCGTGGTCGGCGCACACCTGGTTGATGATCAAGGCCATCCCGCGCGCCGTTCCGGCTGGATCCTCATAGTGGCCCTCCACCTGGTTGACGACCCCGCCGTCGCGGCCGTCCTTGTAGAGCGCGAGCCACAGCCAGCCCTCCTCGTCAGGGTTGAAGTGCTCGTGCAGGATGCCGAGAAGTTCGCCTGCTTGCGATGTCGTCATGGCGCGAGAGTCTGCGCCTCCAGCGACCGGTTGTGTGATCAGTCGTGGGATCTGTGGACAACGCGCCGCTTCGGGCGACGCTCGGTGTCGCCGTAGGCGGCGTCCGACGGCCGGGTCCGGCTCTCGAGCGACGCCACTCCTTCGACCACGACGCCGACCTGGTCGGCGAGGATGAGTCGCGACCGGGTGATCCCGAAGGCGCGTCGGGACAGCCGGGTGGTGCCTGCGAAGGTCACCGCGTCCGAGGCCTCCGCAGAGATGGTGAGGTCGATCGTGACCGGCGCCGTCACCTCGCCGACGCGCAGCTCAGCGAACAGCGTGGTGGGCAGACCGTCCTGCCACGATGCGGTGAAGGTCGCCAGCGGGTGCTGCGCGACATCGAAGAAGTCCGCGCTCTTGACATGGTCGTCGCGCCGGTCGTTGTTGGACCGGAAGGTCGTCAGATCGATGTCGGCGGTCACCGTGCCGCCGCTGCCGCCGTCGACGATCGTGGCGGACCCGGAACGTACGTCTACCTTGCAGTCGACGGCCCGGCCGAAGGCTTTGGCTCGCAAGTGGACGATTGTCCGAAGCGGATCGATCTGCCAGTCGCCGTCGTCGTACATCAGATCACCCCGTCGTTGCGCAGCGCGGTGAGCTCGTCCGTGCTCACTTCGCACAGCTCGGACAGCACGGCCTCGGTGTGTTCGCCGAGCAACGGGCCGGTGTGCTTCACGGCACCTGGTGCGCGGGAGAACTTCGGCACGATGCCGTTCATCGGCACCTCCCATCCCTGTGGTACGCGTTGGCGCAGCACCATGTCGCGGACAAGGAAGTGCCCGTCGCGCAGCATGTCCTGCGCGGTATAGATCCGTCCGACCGGCACGTCGGCCGCTTCGAGCGTTGCTACGACGTCATCCGCAGATCGCTGTGCGGTCCAGGCGCTCAGCAGGTCATCCAGCTCGGACATGTGCCGTCCGCGGCCGCTGTGGGTGACGAAGCGCTCATCCGATGCCAGCTCGGGCCGGCCGATCGCATGGCACAACCGGGTGAACACCGAGTCGGCATTGGCGGCGATCACGACTTCGGCGCCGTCCGCACATGGGTAGGCGTTGGAGGGCGCGACGCCCGGCAGGACGCCGCCGCTTCGGCCGCGAAGCACGCCGCCCACTTCGTAGTCGGCGAGTGTCGACTCCATCAAGGCGAGCACGGCCTCGTAGATCGCGACGTCGACTTCTTGCCCGTGCCCGCTGCGTTCACGCTCGTGCAGCGCGGCGAGGATGCCGACAGTGGCGAAGACGCCGGCCAGCGCGTCCCCGAGGCTGATGCCGGCCCGGGCCGACGGCCGATCCGGATAGCCGGTCGTGTGGCGGATGCCGCCCATCGCCTCACCGATGCTGCCGAACCCCGGCGCGGCCGACCGCGGGCCGGTCTGGCCGAAGCCCGAGACGTGCGCCATCACCAGCCTCGGGTTCGACGCGCTCAACGTGGCGTAGTCGAGGCCCCACTTCTGCATGGCGTGCGGGCGGAAGTTCTCCAGTACGAC
>Ga0070658_10002911_pt1 | contig 14195 bp, 12 predicted proteins | sample KBSC13metaG_FD_64664 | JGI IMG/M metagenome (GOLD analysis project Ga0070658, IMG submission 64664) | Corn rhizosphere microbial communities from Kellogg Biological Station, Michigan, USA - KBS C1-3 metaG | ecosystem: Host-associated > Plants > Roots > Rhizosphere > Soil ... | reverse complement strand
GCGCCGAGCCGGCGCGAGGCGACGGTGTGGGTGAAGCCGGTGCTCGTCGCCCAGGTGCGCTACAACGAGATGACTGATACCGGCATGCTGCGCCAGCCGGCGTTCCTCGGCCTGCGCGAAGACAAGGACGCGCCCGACGTGCGGCTCGAAGCCGAGACGTCGAGTGGCGCGATCCTCGATACGCTGAGGTGTGCGTCGTAGCTGCCCCGCTCAGCGCCACGGCAGCGGGTGGCGTCGGTCAGTCCGGACCTACTCGATGCTCACGCTCGCGGAGATGGCCGTCGGCACGACGGCGAGGTTCAACTCCACCTGGAATCCCGCCGGCCCCTCGACATGCCAGCTGAGCGTCGAAGCGCCGAACGGCCCGATGCTGGTTGGTTCGGCGTTGAACGAAATCAGCCTGACTTCGCCCAGCGTATCGACGTTGGTCTCGTCCTGACTTCCCTGGTCGTCCGAAATCGGGAGCGGCATACGCGCACCTCACAGAAGAGGATCTGGACGCGAGGCTCTCCGCGCGCGGCGCCCGCGTCCCGATGCCGGCGACATGTCGATCATCAGCGCCACGACGAGCCCCACCACGGGCCACAGCGACCATTGTCCGCCGAACCAGTGCTGCACCGCCGAATACCAGAGCAGCGTGGTGGGAAGGAAAAAGAATCCAAGGATGGGCCACAGCACGCTGCTGAACATTCCCTGGAACCAGTGCGTGAAGAACCACAGGCACGCAACGACCAGTCGAGGCGCCGCAAGGGCGAGCAGGACTAGCAGACAGGGCATGGGGGACTCTCGGTCGAGGTGATTGGCGCTACGCTTCGGCTCGCATGAAGCTTGCCCTCGTGCAGGCGATGATTCGCTCACTCCACGCGGGCAGTGTCGTCGTCCTGGCCCTGCTTCTCGGCCGCGCGGCGTGCGCGCAGGACCCCGACTCGGCGACGGTAACGTCGCGATTCCCGCTCGCGCCGGCAATCTTCTCCATCGGCCAGCCGCCGCTCGGGCGGCAGCAGCTCTCCGCGCAGGGCACGCTGGTCGCGCGCGACGGCGGATCCGGCGCGACGTTCAGCTACGGCGTCTTCCGCGCCTTCAGCAAGCCGCCCATCCCCGCGTTCAACCCGTTACTCGGACTCATCGGCGGCACCGTCGAAGGGTACGGCAGCATCGGCGGCGCCGAGGACGCGGGCGTCCGCGCCATGGCGACGTCGCGCATGTTCGCCACGAGCGTCGGCGCCGACTGGGACATCCGCCACGGCCGCGTCAACACCATCGTCAGCTGGCAGAGCGCCATCCGCCGCGGGGGGATCCTCGGCCACGGCTCCATGGTGCGCGTCGACTGGATCCCCGAGCGCGGACAGACGCTGCGCGTGGGCATCGCGGCGCCGCTCTTCCAGCCGCTGGCAGGACGCACGCGTCCGCGGGAAACGACGGTCGACATCCCGTACTCGCAGCCGGCGCACGCGAACGTCGAGGTAAGCGCACCACGCGACGCCGCCACCCGGCAGCTCGTGCGCGACATCGCATCGGCGTCCGAGGTCATCGCCGCGTACAACGACCTGTACACCGACGACGCCGTTCGCGCCTCGCGCGCGAGCAGCTATCGCGCGGCGATGGATCGCTCGCGCACCGCGCTCGACGCACTGTTCGGAGCCGCGCTGAACGAGACGGAGCGCGCCAGTGCGGCGCGGCGTGCCCGCATCGCCGTGCTCGATCGCGTCATCATTCCCGTGGACTCCCTCTTCGGGCGCGCGCGGGAGGTGGACGTGATGCGCCTCGCCGCCGGGGCTGCGGTGGACTTCAATAGATGGCTGAGCGACTCGTCGGGGATCGCGCCGGAGAAGCGGCCCCTCGCCGAGTCGGCGTTCGCCGCGTGGATCGACGCCGTCACGCCGGCGATGCGCGACGTCGTCGCGCGCCACCGGCGCGATTCGCGGCTCGTCTGGCTGCCGATGGACCTCGCGCTCACCTTCGACCAGTACGACGACCAGATCGAGGTCGACTCGCTCATCGGCCGAGTGGTGGGGCATCCGTTCACCGACGGCAACGCGCTGACGTACATGCGGAGCACCGACCTCCCGCTCGAGGTAGCGCGCAGCATCCTCGCCGCACGGCAATACCACGTGATGTGGACGCACGAGTTCATGGGGCGCGACTGGTACACGCGCGCCATCGACGACATCGGCTACACGATGGTGGCCGACGCGTACCTCCCCGCACTCACCGCGGCGGTGCAGCGCTACGACAGCACCGGCGTGATCCCGATGTACATGATCCTCCACGATCAGTACTTCTACGAGGTCTCCGACGGTCGCCTCTGGCTGACGATCCTCGAGGATCCGCTGAACGCGTCGATGAAGCTGAAGGGGGACGACGGCACGAAGGAGCGTCACCTGCGCGAGCGGCAGGAGGAGTTGCGCGCCGCCGTCGCCGCGTCGCGCCGGCTGCAGGCGGATGCGCGCGCGTCGGGCGATGCGGCGCGCTGGCTGCGCAGCACGGTCAAGGTGCACGTGAACGTCGGCAACCCATCGGACTTCTCCTTCCGCAGCAGCCACATCATCCCCGGCATCCCGTTCACGCCCGACAACGTGATGCGCGATCACCGCAAGCTGGTGCTCTACGACGTGACGGAGGCGGATCCCGAACGTGGCGCGGTGTACGTGATGGGGATCGGCATCGGCGAGGTGTACTCGAGCGCGTCGTGGGAGGATCGCGGCTTTCGCCTGCGCGGCCCCGCCACGCTGGAGGCGCGCGCCGCGCTGCGGCAGGCGCTGCGCTCCACCGGCTTCAAGGAGGACGAGATCCCCGTGCCGCTGCGCGCCGTCGCCAGCAAGGCGGCGCAGGAGCAGAAGGCGAACCTCGGCGAGTTCGTGGGGCGGGCGCTCCAGGTCCACAACGTGGTCGGCTTCGGCGACAAGAAGTCGTCCGTCGCGCGGGCGATGCTGTACAACCTCGCGCAGCCAGGCGCGGTGATCATCGTGCCCGACCAGCTCTGGTTCAGCGAGACGTGGGCGGGGATGCTCGGCGGCGCGGCGGCGCGCGGCGCGCGCGTGCAGATCATCGCGCCGGCGCTGGCGAACGCGCCCGTGCCCGACGCACCGGCAATGGCGCGCGCGCACGACGTGCTCACCCACCTGCTGGAACTACGCGACAGCATTGCGCCGACGCTGCGCGAGAGCGGCGGCGAGCTGCACATCGGCCTCTTCGCCGCCCATGCCCAGGCCGACGACGCTGCCGGCCGCCTGCGCGAGGTGCGCGCGGGGCTGCGGCGCTATCCGTGGATCCGCCAGGTGATCCCGTTCGACGACAAGACCCTCGCCGTGCTCGATCGCGTGGAGCGCGACATCTCCAACAAGCCCGACGCCACGAGCATCGCGAAGGACGAGAAGCCGCACCCACCGCAGCCGCATCGCAAGACGCAGGTGATCGCGCGTGCCGGCGCGATCGCCGCGCTGTTGCGCCAGCCCGGCTGGGATGAGATCCTCGCCGACGCGATGCGCGTACAGGCGCGCCAGACGGCGACGTTCGCCGAGCAGCTCGGCGCCGCCCAGCCCGCAGTGGACACCGCCGCCACGCGGCGCGCCGACGAGATGATGAAGAGCTACGAGGCGAGCATTCCCGAAGCCGAGCGGAAGCACGTCAGCTTCTACTTTGCCGAGGGCTCGCACAACATGGATGACCGCGGGCTGATGTCGGACGGCGAGGCGATGCTGATCGTCTCCGGACCGCAGGCGTCGGCGGGGCTGGCGGACCTCTTCTACATGATGTCGCGCACGACGTGGCTGGACCGGCCGGCGGACGTGGAGCCGCTGCTGCCGCGTCCGTCGTCGCTCATGCGCCGGTTCGCGTACTGGATCCGGGCGTCGTTGTGAAGGCCATGTCGTGCGCTGCCGCTCGTGGTGATCGACTCATGGCTTCAGGTGCCGCCACACCGCGAGCATGCCGCGCTCGGCGCGCTCCTGGTCACCGTCGCGCGAGTGGTAGACGAACACCGTCGCCCCGTGCAGCGTGATACAGTACAGTCCCTCCGTGCCGAAGTCGTCCACGCAGTTGGCGCCGACGATCGCCAGTCGGGGGACGTGAGCGTCGCCGTCGGGCAGCACCCTCAGCGAGTACGGCTCCAACCCACCGGGGATCTGCCACTGCTGCAGCTCGCCGGCATCCAGCGTGACGGGCACGGCCAGGTGCTGTCCCCGGCGAATACCTTCCACCGTGCCTGCGCGCTCGAAGACGTTCACCGCTGCTCCCCGGGCTTCGTCACCGATGTGAACGTTGAGGTAGGTCGTACCCGGCGCGCGCGGCCGGACGATGCGCGTGCCGTCGGCGGCGCGCGCGAGCGTCGCGACCGAGCTGTCCTCGACGCCGATCTCGCCGCGCAGGAGCGAGACCTGGTTGCCGTGCGCGTCCACGGCTTCGAACGTCACCTTCGCTCCGGAGTCGCCGAGGATGAGGTCCATCATCCCCAGGGTGCGCAGTCCGTGCACGGGGCGGCAGCGTAGCACGAGCTGCGTGGCGAGGTTGCCGAGCGACGCACGCACGACGGCGTCGCCGGCGCTCGTGCAGCGCGTCACCCCGCGTGGGGACACGGAGATGGGCGCGCCCGACAGCCAGCGGTAGCGGACGCCCGTGTCGGGGAGCACGCGGCCTCGCGCGTCGAGCACGCGCATGGAGAGCTGCACGGGCTTCACGTTGTTCACGACGACGCCGTCGCCCCGGTCGCCGGCAGCCGTGAGCAGCGCCGGCGCCCGGAGGTCCAGCGCGATCTTCACCGCCAACGTCGTGAAGAGGGCGATCGCTCCGAAGTACAGGGCCAGCAGCGCGCGCCGGCGTCCCTCGGTGCCACGCACGGCGCTGGCGACCAGATGCGGCGCCGAGCGAAAGACTTCGCGCAGGTACCAGCGTCGCGCCGAGCGTGCACCATCGGTCGCCGCCCGTGCCGCACGCTCCTCGGCGAGGTCGCCGAGCACGGCGTCGACGAACGAAGGGTCGGCGCCAAGGAGATGGAGGAAGCGCTCGAGTCGCGGGGTGCGCTGGCCCCAGCCGTTGCGCTGCAGTCTGCTGGAGGCGGCCAAGTGATGAAAAGTCTTCATGCCGGCCTCGGACGACCGCGCGTCGTGATGCCGGTCCAGATGGATGCGGCATGGCGCTCGGCGTCGCGGATGGCACGGGCGCCGGCACCGGTGAGCGTGTAGAGCCGGCGCGACCGGCCGCCGCGTACGGGGAGAGGCGCGCTGGTGCGCGACTTCAACAGCCCCTTGTCCTCGAGGCGCTGCAGGGTGGTGTACACCGCGCCCACCGACAGCTCCCGTCCGGTGCGCTCGGCGAGGTCGTGGCGGACGGCGAGGCCGTAGGCATCGTCCGCGAGGCGGACGACGGCGAGCAGGGCCGCGAGCTCGAGGGTGCCAAGCCTTGATCTTGACATTAGCATCATCTTGTAGAACAAATGCGCGGCCCGCAAGCGGTGACCGCGACGCGACTACCGCGAGCTAGCGCTTCGGCACGTAGGTGATCGCCACGGTTCCCGACGAGCCGAGCTCGACGCGGCTCACCGGCTCGAGGTCGACCAGGTTCGGCAGCCCGGCGAGCAGCGTCGGTCCGTGACCGGCGATCCGCGGGTGGACGACGAGCTCGTATTCGTCGATCAACCCGAGTTCGGCGAGGGTCTTCGGGAGCGTCACTCCTCCCGTGAGGAGGCCGTTCCCCGGTTGTGACTTGAGCTCCTTCACGGCGGTCGCGAGGTCGCCGCGCACGAGCTCCGAGTTCCAGTCGACGCTCTCGAGCGTGCTGGAGACGACGTACTTCTTCGCCCGGTCGATCGTGAGTGCGAACGGCATCATCCACTCGGGCCACGCGTCCGGCGGCGTCGGCTGTCGCCACGCCGACTCCATCATCTGGTAGATGACGCGGCCGAAGAGGAGCGCATCGGCGCGCGCGATGTTCTCCATCGCGTGACGATGCAGGGCTTCGTCGGGGATCCCGACGCGATGATCACAGCAGCCGTCGACGGTGATGTTGATGGAGTAGCGGAGAGGACGCACAGTGGATGGGCTGGGGTTACGTGGAAATATGACGCGGAGCCCGTTCCGCATGACACCCACACCGGCTCCCACGAGCTCCACCGGCACCGGCGAGCGTCGCGAAAGCCGCCGCCGGTGGGGTGAACAGCCGGGCGTTCAAACCTTCGCCCCCGTCGTCTGTTCCAATGGATCGGGCCCTGAACACCCGCCATCCACCCGGAGTCCAGATGACCACTCGCGTTCGCTCCTTCAGCCTGCCGAGCGTGCGACTGCTCGGCGCAGCCATCCTGGTGCTCGGCAGCGCGAGCCCGCTCGTCGCGGCGCGCGCCCAGCGCAACGAGCGCGGCACGTGGAACCTGTACGCCGATTCGTCTCGGAACCGGGTGCAGCTGTCGTTCGAGCACTACGACGACAACGGCCGGCGCGGAGGAATGACGTCGTTCGGGATCTCGCCGGACGAGCTGCGCGGCGTGACGTACGAGCAGCTGCGCTCGACCGATGGCCCCGTTCGCTTCCAGCTCGTGCGCGATGCGGGAACCTTCAACTTTGACGGACAGGTGCGCGACGCGCACGGCACGGGTTTCTTCACCTTCGTGCCCGACCCGCGCTTCCCGCAGCAGCTCGCGTCGCGCGGATACGAGCGGCCGAGCGAGGATCAGCAGTTCTGGCTGGCGCTGCACGACATCGGGTATGCCTTCGTCGACGAGCTTCGCGCCGACGGCTACGACCGGCCGTCGGTGCAGCAGCTGGTGGTGATGGGCATGCACGGTGCCAACCTCGACTACGTCCGCTCGCTCAAGGCGGCCGGCTACGCGGTCCGCAACACCCAGAGGCTCGTCATGTTGCGCGACCACGGCGTCGATGCGCATTTCATCGGCGGGCTCCGCGACGCCGGCTACCGGGATCTTTCCCTCGACGAGCTCCTGGCGCTGCGCGATCACGGCGTCACTCCCGACTATGTCTCCGCGATGCGGAGCTTCGGCTTCAGCGGATTGACGCTAGTTCAACTGCTCCAGGCGCGCGACCACGGCGTCAGCGATTCGTTCGTCCGCGACTTCCGTGCGCTCGGCTACACCGACGCGACACTCCGCGACTTCGTCATGCTGCGTGATCATGGCGTCTCTCCCGGGTACGCGCGTGATCATCGCGAGTCGGAAGGCCGTCTGCTTTCCGTGAACGAGCTCATTCGGCGACGGGATCGTGGATACGAGTGAGCGTCCGGTGATCGCCGATCTCTGCGCCGACGCCGACGAGGAGGTGCATCGCGTGCTCACCACGAAAGTGTTTCCGCGGCAGGCGACGGTGGTCTCGTCCGGCGAGTGGAGCTCGGCGCAGTCGGCGTGAGGCGGATCAGCCGTGCGAGGAGTTCTTCGTGTGCGCGTGCTTGCCGAGCTGGTGCCAGTTGGACTCCTGGACGTCGACGCCGTAGTGCTTCGCCGCCTTCTTGATGTTGCGGAACGCGAGGTCGCGATCGGAGTCGGACACGTCGTCTACCTGATCGAAGCGTGCGAGCGCCGACCTGACGTGGCTGGCGTCGGTGAGCGGTTCCTTGCGCTGCTTCGGGAATGCGTACACGCTCTCGGGGAGCTTCTCGCGGTCCGAGGTGCTCAGCTTGCCGTGCTCGGTATCGGCTTTCCAGGTTGTTTCGTCGCTCATGGCTGATGTCCTCCATGGTTGGGGTTCACTCGCCATGTTGCAAGGATCGGACGGGAATTGCGTGAGACGATCGAACAGCAGTGATCCGACTGCACATCGCTCGACTCCGCTTACAGCTCGATGTGCCGACCTCGCCAGTTCGCCCGTGCCCGCGGAAAATCCGAGCGATAATGGCCGCCGCGCGACTCGCGACGCCGCAGAGCAGCCTCGACGATCAGCCGTGCCGTCTGCACGAGGTTGAGCTCCTCCGTCGCTCCCTCCGGCAGTCGCGCCTCGATTCCGCTGAGCTCAGTGGACGCCGACCTCAGCCCCCGCGCCGTGCGCGCAATGCCCGCCGATGCCCACATCACCTCGCGTACCCGGTCCGCCGCCACCTGCGCCGCGCCGCGGTCCTCGAGCACGGGCACCGTCCACGACTTCGACGCGATCTTCTGCTTCAGCGGCGCCACGCCGGTGAGATCGCGCGCCACCCGCTCGGCGAACACGAGTCCTTCCAGCAGCGAGTTCGACGCGAGCCGGTTCGCGCCGTGCACGCCCGTGCGCGACACTTCGCCCACCGCGTACAGCCTGGGCAGGTTCGAGCGGCCGTTCAGGTCGGTCACGATCCCGCCCATCATGTAGTGCGCGGCCGGCGTAACGGGAATGAGATCGCGACGCGGATCGATCCCGCGCGCCTTGCACAGCGCGTAGATGCCGGGGAAGCGCGTCGTGAAGGTGCGCTTCAGTGCGCGCGCGTCGAGGAACACCCGGCTGCGCTTCTGCTCGCGGAAGATCGCGCGCGCCACCACGTCGCGCGGCGCGAGTTCGGCGAGCTTGTGCACGCCGACCATGAATCGCTCGCCCTTCTCGTCGACGAGCACTGCACCCTCGCCGCGCACCGCCTCGCTGATGAGCGCGAGCGGATTCTCCGGCGTGTCCAGCGCCGTCGGGTGGAACTGCACGAACTCCATGTCCGCCAGCGTCACGCCGGCGCGATGCGCGATGGCGAACCCGTCACCCGTCGCGACGACGGGATTGGTGGTGTACCGATACACCTGCCCGCAGCCGCCCGTCGCCAGCACGGTGCCCTCGGCGAGGATGTCGACCGCCTTTCCCTTCACCGACGCCCGCACGCCGACGCACGCGCCGCGTGACACGATGAGGTCCAGCACGCGCGTGTGCTCGAGGACCTTGATCTTCCGGCTCGCCCGCACGCGCGCGATGAGGGTGCGCGCCACCTCGGCGCCGGTCTGGTCGCCATGCGCGTGGACGATGCGGTTCGTCGAATGCGCTGCCTCGCGGCCGAGCAGGAGCTCGCCGCGCGGGTCGAGGTCGAACTGCGCGCCGGCGGTCTGCAGCTCGCGCACGCGCGCCGGTCCCTCCTCCACCAGCACCTGCACCGCGGCCGCGTCGCAGAGCGCGGCACCGGCGGCCAGGGTGTCCTGGCGATGCAGCGTCGGCGAGTCGCCGGCGCCGAGCGCCGCGGCGATGCCGCCCTGCGCGTAGGCCGTGGCGCTATCGAACAGCGAGCGCTTGGTGAGCAGCAGCACGTCGCCATGCTGCGACGCGCGCCACGCGGTGTGCAGGCCGGCCACGCCGCTGCCGACGACGAGGTAGCGGGTACTGAGACGCTCGGGCATGCGGGAAAGCTACTTCCCTCCCCGCCGTTCGTCCGCACGGTCCACTGTGCCTTGCCCCACTCCGCGCGCCGCACGACTTTTCCGCACCATGCGCAAGCTGCTCATCTTCGTGGCGGTCCTGCTCGCCGTCCACGTGGCGCTCCTCTTCGTCCATCCCTCCGGTGCCGCTGCCCCTCCCCAGGGAGACGCGGTCAACGTCGGCATCGTCTTCGACCTCGGCGGGCGCGGGGACAAGTCGTTCAACGACGGCGCGTACCTGGGCGCCGAGCGCGCCGAAAAGGAGCTCGGCGTGCACGTGCGGTTCATCGAGCCGGGCGAAGGGTCCGACCGCGAATCCGGACTGCGCCTCCTGGCCGCCGAAGGGATGGATCTCGTGGTCGGCATCGGCTTCATCTTCACGGATGACCTGACGCAGCTCGCGAAGGAATATCCCCACACGGATTTCGCCGGCGTGGACTTCTCGGTGGCCACGGACTCCACGGGCAAGGTGATCCCGCCCCCGCCCAACCTGGCGGCGCTCAAGTTCCGGGAGGAACAGGGTTCCTACCTCGTGGGCGCCCTCGCCGCACTCGTCAGCAAGACGGGCAAGGTGGGCTTCGTGGGCGGCATGGATTCGCCGCTCATCCAGAAGTTCGAGGTGGGCTACCAGGCGGGCGTGAAGAAGGTGTGCCCGAAGTGCACTGTGCTCTCCCAGTACGCGGGCGTGACACCGGAAGCGTTCCGCAATCCGGGCAAGGGGAAGGAGATCGCCCTCAGCCAGTACCAGCAGGGCGCCGACGTGATCTTCCATGCTTCGGGGTCCACCGGGCTCGGCGTGTTCGAGGCCGCGCGCCAGACGGGCAAGCTCGCGATAGGCGTGGACGCCGACCAGTACAACGAAGCGCCGGGCTACGTGCTGACGTCGATGGTGAAGGGCGTGGACAACGCCGTGTACGACACGATCAAGCGCGTGAAGGAGGGACGCTTCCATGGCGGGATCTACGAGTACGGCCTGGCCGAGGGAGGCGTGGGGTACGTGTACGACGCGAACAACGCGAAGCTGATTCCCGATTCGGTGCGGGCGCGGGTCGAGCAGTTGAAGCAGCAGATCATCAGTGGGCAGATCAACGTGCCGAGCGCGCGATGAAGTACCCTCGTGTGTCATCCCGCACGAGCGGAGCGAGTGTCGGGACCTGCTCTCCTCCCGCCGGGGCTCGAACAGCGGGGAGGGGACACGGCGGAAACTACCTGAAACGGCAGGATCCTCTCCTCATTCAAGATGCCTCCATGCGCATCGGAGGATCCCGAGGCCGTTCCAATCAATTCAGAAACTTTGGGGGTGCAGGGGTGAGCGTCCGTGCACGGAGCCAAGCTCCGACACGGAGCCGATCCTGCCGTTTGAGTTCTTTCAGCTGTGTCCTCTCCCGCTGTTCGGGCCCCGGCGCGAAGAAAGCAGGTTCCAACACTCGCTCGCTGCGCTCGCTCATGCGGAATGACACCGCACTCCACGCGCTCCATGTCTGATCTCGCCATCCGCATGCGCGGCATCGTGAAGACGTTCGGCCCGGTCCTCGCCAACCGCGGCGCGGACCTCGACGTCGCCGTCGGCGAGATCCACGCGCTCGTCGGTGAAAACGGCGCCGGCAAGTCCACGCTGATGCGCGTACTGAGCGGCCTCTACGCTCCCGACAGTGGCACCATGGAAGTCATGGGGCGTGACGTCACCGGCTGGAGCACCGCCGACGCGATCGCTGCCGGTGTCGGCATGGTGCACCAGCACTTCATGCTCGTCCCCACGCTCACCGTCGCCGAGAACGTCGTGCTCGGCCAGGAGATCACCCGCGGGCCCGTGCTCGACCGTGCGGCCGCGGTGCAGGCGGTGAGTGATCTCAGCAGGCGCACCGGACTGGCGGTGGCCCCCGAGCGGCTCGTCGCCGACCTGTCAGTCGGCGAGGCACAGCGCGTGGAGATCCTCAAGACGCTCTATCGCGGTGCGAAGATCCTCATCCTCGACGAGCCCACCGCGGTGCTGTCGCCGCCGGAGGTGCAGGAGCTGTGGCACGTGCTGCGGGCCCTGCGCGCGAACGGCGGCACGGTGGTGCTCATCACCCACAAGCTCGACGAAGTGATCGAGGTGAGCGACGCGATCACCGTCATGCGCCAGGGACGCACCGTGGCGCAGATGCCCACGGCCGGCGCCACCCCGCAGGCGATCGCGCGCGCAATGGTGGGCCGCGACGTGGCGCTCGCGCTCGACGCCGAGTACCGGGGCGCGCCGGCGCGCACGCCCGGCGCGGAGACAGCGCTCCTGGAGGTGCGGGATCTCGTCGTGGGAGGGCCGCGTCGTTCGGCGGCAGTGGACCACGTGAGCTTCAGCGTGGCGCCGGGTGAGATCCTCGGCATTGCCGGCGTGGAGGGGAACGGACAGACGGAGCTGGTGGAAGCCATCGCCGGCCTGCGCGCGGCGGCGTCGGGGCAGATCATCCTTGCCGGCCGCGACCTCGTGGATGCCTCGGTGCGCGAGCGCGGCGACGGCGGCCTGTCGCACATCCCCGAAGACCGCCACGAGCGCGGGCTCGTGCTCGACTACACCGTGGCCGACAACCTCATCCTCGGCCAGCAGCATCGCTTCACCCGCGGCGCCATGCTGGATGCGGCGCGCGTACAGGAGCATGCGCGCGAGCTGATCGAGCGCTACGACATCCGGCCGGCGAATGCCATGCTCGCCGCGGGCGCACTCTCCGGCGGCAACCAGCAGAAGATCGTCGTCGCGCGCGAGATGGCGCGTGACTTCCGCGTCCTGCTCGCCGCGCAGCCGACGCGCGGTGTGGACGTCGGCGCGATCGAGTTCATCCACGCGCGCCTTCGCGAAGCGCGCGACCAGGGCAAGGCGGTGCTCCTCGTGTCCGCCGACCTCGCCGAGGTGCTCGCGCTGTCGGATCGCGTGGCGGTGATGTACGGCGGACGGTTCGTCGCCGTGCTGCCGCGCGCCGAGGCGACGCCGGACACGCTCGGCCCATACATGACCGGCGCGGAGCACGCGGCATGAGCATGCGTCTCAGCGAAGCGTTCGAGGAGAGCGTGCTGCCGCCGATCGTCGCGCTGCTCCTTGCCGCCGTGGTGGGCGACGTGCTCATCATGACGTTCGGCCAATCGCCCGGCGCGGTGTACCGCGAGCTGATCGAAGGCACGTGGGGGAACGCGTACGGATTCGGCCAGGTGTTGTACAAGGCGACGACGCTCACCTTCACCGGGCTCGCCGTCGGGCTCGGCCTGCGCGCCGGCCTGTTCAACATCGGCGCCGAGAGCCAGCTGGCAGCCGGCGGATTCTGCGCGGCGATGGTGGGGCTCCTGCTGCCGCCGGGCGTTCCGGCGCTGCTCTGCCTCCCGTTGTACCTGCTGGCCGCCGCACTGGGCGGTGGCGTGGTAGGCGGCGCGGCCGGTGTGCTGAAGTCCAGGTTCGGCGCACACGAGGTGATCACGACGATCATGCTCAACTTCGTCGTGCTCGCACTGCTCAACTACTTCACGAGCACTCACCTGCACGTGCCGGACACCCTGCACACGGCGCCGATCGCCAGCGGTGCACTACCACGCGTGGACGCGTTCCTGCCCTCGTTTCACGGGTCGGCGGCGAACGCGACGATTCTCCTCGCCGTGGCAGCGGCCATCGCACTCGGCTGGTACCTGTTCCGCACGCGACGCGGCTTCGAGCTGCGCGCGGTGGGACTGCAGCCGGCGGCCGCGGAATACGCCGGCGTGAACGTGGCCGGCGTGACGTGGCGCGCACTCGCCGTGTCGGGCGCCATCGCCGGCATCGGTGGCCTCAACTACGTGCTCGGCTACAAGCACTACTATGAAGAAGGCTTCGCCACCGGCGCCGGCTTCCTCGGCATCGCGGTGGCGATCGTGGGTCGCTCGCACCCGCTGGGGATCGTGCTCGCGGCACTGCTGTTCGCCACGCTGTCGCAGGGCGGGCTCGCCGTGAACGCGCTCGTGCCCAAGCAGATGGTGGACGTGCTGCAGGCGGTGGTGATCATCGCCGTGAGCGTATCGGTGCCCGAAGTGCGACGACTGCTGCGCATCGGGCGCGGCGCGCCGAGTGGTCCGGCGCAGCACGTGGAACCGAACGTCGCCCCACCCACCGCGGCGAGCGCCGACGTATGATCTTCCTCGCCTTCCTCGCGCAGACGCTGCGCATCGCCATTCCCTACCTGCTCGCGTCGGCGGGTGGCGTGATGAGCGAGCGGTCGGGGCTGATCGGCCTCACCCTCGAGGGCTACATGCTGGGCGGCGCGTTCTGCGCGGCACTCGGTGCGTACGCCGGGGGGTCGCCGTGGGTCGGCGTCATCGCCGCCGTCGCCGGTGGTGCAGCGCTCGCGTGGCTCTACGCGGTGAGCAGCATCCGGTACAAGGCCGATCAGGTAGTCGTCGGCATCGCGATCAATTTATTGGCTATCGGGCTTACTCGGTTCTTCCTGAGGTTGGTCTTCGACAGCTCGTCCAACTCGCCGCGCGTGTCCGGGTTCGACGTGCGCGGCGGCGGCGTCGGGTTCTACGCGCTGGTGCAGAATCCGCTGTTCTGGATCGGCATCCTCATCATTCCCATCACGGCGTGGGTGCTGTACCGCACGCCGTTCGGGCTGCGCGTGCGCGCGGTGGGCGAGCATCCGGCGGCGGCGGCGAGCGTCGGCGTGCCGGTGGCGCGGGTGCGCTATCTCGCGGTGATCCTCAGTGGCGTGTTCGCGGGTCTCGGCGGCGCCTACCTCGCGCTCGACCAGCACCAGTTCACCGACAACATGACGGCGGGGCGCGGCTTCATCGCGCTCGCCGCGACGATCTTCGGCCGGTGGGATCCGGTGCGCGCCGGACTCGCCTGCCTGCTCTTCGCGGCGGCGGAGACGCTGCAGATCCGGCTGCAGGGCTCGAACGCGAT
>Ga0070658_10002910_pt1 | contig 14195 bp, 6 predicted proteins | sample KBSC13metaG_FD_64664 | JGI IMG/M metagenome (GOLD analysis project Ga0070658, IMG submission 64664) | Corn rhizosphere microbial communities from Kellogg Biological Station, Michigan, USA - KBS C1-3 metaG | ecosystem: Host-associated > Plants > Roots > Rhizosphere > Soil ... | reverse complement strand
CTTTGCTTGCGTTCACGCTCGAGTGCCAGCCGGCCATCTCCGGTGACGACAGTCAGGTTTCCCGGCGCTTCTCGCAGATAGGTAAACAGGTTTCGCGCGATTGGTTCTACCAACGGATTGATCTCGTAGAAGCGCACCACGTCGCCAGGGTGGGCGTACGCGGCGAGAGTCCCTATCCCGAGGCCTACAACTCCGATACGCTTCGCCCGCCCAGCACAGCAGTTGCGCAGGGTAATGCCAACGCCGGCGTCCTCCCCATAGTAGGTGGTAGGGCTCTTCCTGTGCGCAGCGTCCGTCATCATCTGCATCCCGTGGCGGATTCGCCCGTTCATCAGCACGCGGACGGGACCCGTCGCCGATGCATCGGCCTTCTCATCGCCGCCGTCGTCATAATCCGCCGCCGTAACGCGCAGCGAGCCATAGAAGTTTCGCGTTCGCAGCAGTGCATTCCTGCTGAACTGGATGTGTAGGGCCACGCCTGTACCCAAAAGCAATACACTCGCCGTGATCCACAATGCTCGCTGCGACCAGCCTTCATCCCACAGCACGAGCGCACCCAGCATCGCCGAGGTGAGAAATGCCAGCGCCAGGTCATAGTTCGCGCGAAGCACCAGCGGACTCGCAATGGCTATAAGAAACGTGCCCGCAACGCCGCCCCCTGCAATCGTCAGGTAAAATTCCGTGCTGCGCGCTGGGTTGGCAGGGCGAAGGCGATACGTCTCGGCATGGCAGAACCAGCAGCTAACAAATATTTCCAGCATGTAGAACATCACGGCGAGTCCAACCGGCAGGCGCGTATCCACGCGAGACAGCGCATAACCAAGGCTCGCCAGCAGAACGATCATCAACCGCGAGACCAGGCTGCGCCGATAGAGGCTCGGAAATTCAAAAGCTACGATAAACGTCAGCAGATAAACGCCGAGCGGCAGCACCCACAACAGCGGAATCGCTGCAATGTCCTGGCTCAGATGGCTGGTCACTGCAGCCAGCTGCATCGACGCGCCCATGGGCAGCAGGAACCACATCCATCGCTGCTTTACCGTCGTGTGTTCGACCGCGTCATCGGCTGACGATCTCGTATCGTTTGCAGCTGAGACCAGTGGCGCGCTTTTTAAAACCCTTTCGCCCAGCCAGACCGATGCGGCCGCAAACACCACGAATGCCGCGCACCAGCAGTTCCGCTGGACAGCAAGAGCCATGTGCGGCTCAATCAGCGACGGGTACATCGCCAGCGCCAGTAGAGAACCGGCATTCGACACCGCAAACAACCGGTAAGGCACCGCCTCTGCCGTGTGCCGTGTCCACCACACCTGCAGCAGAGGACTTGTCGAACTGAGAAGCACAAATGGAATGCCGATACTCGCACCCAGGATACTGAAGATCGTGACCACCGGATGCGCAGACACGTCCCAGTTCATTTCGAGTCCCACCCCCATCCCGCCCAGGGCCGCGCGCAGCACCGCTGGGCCGAGCAGCACGATAACGGAGGCTACCGCCAGGCAGGCATGCACCCAAATCCGTGTCTGACGCGCCAGCCAATGCGCATACAGATAACCCACAAGGAGCACAGCCTGGAAGAATACAAGACAGGTTACCCAGACAGCGGAGGAGCCCCCGAGCAGCGGCAGCAGCTGCTTGGCAGCCATCGGTTCCATCACAAACAGCAGGAATGCCGAGAGGAACACGAGACCGCCGTACACAACGCGCATGGAACCCATAAGGAAGTGCAAACAGAATAGCTGCACATCCGGCAGCACAGCGGAAATTCAAGGGCTCAATGCATTGTTCAATCTCCGGTACAATTTCGGCGGAGCCCTACCCCCAATGATCCGATCGATACTTGCCGTCCTCCTGCTCGTCAGCTCTGCAGCTGCTGCGCAGGCGCCTGCTGTACCAGCCTCACCTGCGACGAATCCGCACCCCTACACGATGCTGTATGTGTTCGGCGACAGCTACTCCGATTCCGGGTCGGGCTATGTCGACGGCAATGGTCCCACGGCGGTCGTTTACCTGGCACAGCGCCTCGGCATCCCGTTCACCTGGTACGGCGATCCCAACAGCACCGGCAAGGGACTAAACTTCGCAGTCAGCGGCGCGCAGTCCGGCGCCGGAGCCGGCCGCCGCTATCCCACGGGAGAGATGCTCAGTTTCGGGATGAAGAATCAGGTCGACAACTTCGTCCAGTTCACGAGACTCGGCTTCATTCCCAAAATCGATCCCGAGAACACAATGTTCTTCTTCGCCGGTGGCTTGAACGATCGCGGTAAACCCGAGGGCTTTACGAGGACGAACCTTGAGTTTGAGATCGATACGCTTTACGAGCTGGGCGCGCGTCGCTTCACAGTCGCCTTACTTCCGCTAAAGATTCCGCAGTTTGCCACCGCCGGTGCGGCCTTCAACCCAGAGCTCTCGAAGATTCCCGACGAGGAGCGCGCCAGGCACCCGGACATTCGCGTCAGCCTCAGCCACTGGGGCCTGTTCATGGACGACATCATCACACACCCTGAGAAATATGGCATCACCGATACTACGCACGCATGCGCGGGCCGCTTCATCCACCACGAAGACACAACGCCGTGTCCCGATCCTGACGCCCACTTCTTCTATCACGGAGGACACCCTTCAACTGCCGTTCACCGGCTTGTAGGTGACATGCTGTATCAGGAAGCCATTACGCAAGCTCCATAGTCGCGCGGACCGCGACCATGCTGGCCTGCGGCACTTTTCGCCAGGAGATTCTGACGGCCAGATCGCCGCGCTTGCGCATCCCTAACCCGTCGGCGGCATCGATGAAAATTCGCACCGATTCAGATCGGGGCGCTTCCCGATTGGCGAGCAATGATTCCGACTCTGCCGCATGGGCTTGCCACGTGAATCTAAAAAGAAATCCCGCCTCCCGGATGGGGAGGCGGGACATTGATACTGATGCACAATCGATACTGCCGAACTTCTTAGAAGCTCACCTTCACGGCGCCCTGGAAGATTCTCGGCGAACCGATGGTTCCGGTTGTGGTGGCCGAGATCTGCCCGAAGGTCGCATTCTTTGAAGACGCGGTGCCCGGATTGCTGGCGCTGGGATTCGCGAAGTTGGGATGATTGAGAACGTTGAACGCCTCGAGTCGGAGGTTAAGCGTTAGTCGTTCGTGGATCGGAAACAACCGGGAAATCTGGGCGTCGAACTGGTACTGTGGCAGTCCTCGGAACTGGTTCCGGCTGATATTGCCGAACCCACCTGCAACAGCATTGTTCACGAATGCCGCCTGATTCAGATATCCGCGGTTCGTTTCTCCACTTCCCTGTCGAATCGGTGTATGCAGGTAAATCGGTACACCAGGAACGAGGTTCGGCCGATCATTGCCGTTCGCGGTCAGCGACTGATCCGACCCCTGGGTGACATTGAATGGAGCGCCACTCTGGACGTGAAGCAGCGGAGCGAACTCCCAGTCGTTCAACAGCACCTTTTCTAACCGGTTACCAAAGCCGAAATTGCTCCTGGCAACCAGAACCACATTCTCAATGTGCCGGTAGTCGGATCCGCACGGGCCGTAGTCCCGGTCGATATTTTTAGGATCGGAAATGTTTGTGCCGGCCAGATCACCCTGCGCATCCGCGACGTTCAAGCACTTGGAATACGTGTGATTCGCCAATAGACTGAAGCTGTTCGACAAACGGTGCTGAAGCGTTGTGATGAGTCCGTTGTAATTGGCGGACCCGAAGTCGCCGGTCAGTGGAACGCCGCCGCCACCGCCATTGAATAAATAACCTTGGGATGGATTCGCTATGGTCAGCGCGTACCTTGAAGCCGCATTCGCGGTTGTCGAGCACGGGGTTCCCGCAGCTCCCGGCTTCACAGCCGACGGCCCGGTCTTCACAATCGGGTCGCAGCCTGTGCCGCTCGCGCCCCACACGCCAGGAATGTAGACAGCGTTGTTCAGCGGGAAGCCGATGGGCGCGTGATAGGTATGGTTTCCGATGTACTGGAGCTGGAGTTGCCACCCATGCGGGAAGTCATGCTGCACGCTCGCTGTCCACTGCGCCGTACGGGAGGCGTGGAATTGGGGTGTGATGAAGATGTACTGGCTCTGTGGCGGGAAGATGGCCGTGGCAGGAGTTGGGATCTGCGGTGTCGGATAAGGGCTTATGTCTTTTGCTCCTGTCTGATTGCAACCGTATCCGCCGGTGCCAACTAACCACGGCTGGCTGAAGCAGATCATTGCAGTCGAGGTCGGCCTGCTCGCAGTTGCATTGGGCGGATTCTGCTCATTACGTTGAGCAGTAAAGAAATTCACCTGGTCGAATGCCAACTCGAAACCACCGCGCAGCACTGTCTTACCGCTGCCCGTGGGATCAACTGACATACCTATATTCGGCGAGAATTGCCAGGGAGAGCTCTTGGTGAACGATTTCGAAACGCCTGGGTCCCCATAGAAAAAAACTCCCGCGGGGGCATTCGTGTACACAGTACTTACTTTGTTTGCGAGGAAGGCCGAGTAATCGAAGACCGAACCGCGATGAAAATAGTCGTGTGGGAAGAATTCCGGCACCCACCTGACGCCGGCAATTACCGTGACGCGGTTTGTGGCATGGAAAGTGTCTTGGACGTATAAGCTCGGGATCGGTGCGCGCAACGCATTCTGTTGCTGCTTGCTCTGCTCGAACGCGCTCTCCGCTCCTGACAGGAAGTCCAGGTTCGCGTCGCCGGCCGCGCATTGGGCACCACTGCATGCCCCGGTTCCAGTCGGTCCGTTGGAGCTATAGAATCCGTTGAAGGTCCCGGTACCATTCGATTCGTATCCGTTCGAGATGTTCAGTTGGTTGCGAAGGAGCTCGCCCCCCATCACGAATTGGTGCTTGCCTTTCACCCAGGTCAGATCATCACTGATTGAGAAGGCATTGTCATTGAAGTGCGCAACCGAATTGGTACCGCCGCCGATCGTGAATCCGTGGTTTTTGCTGGCCGTTGAAACAGTGAGTTGCAGGCCATTCGGAATCAACTGAAACACCTTCACACCGAGCGTGGCCAGGTTAATATCGTTGGCATTGTAGCCACGATTATTTACACGCCGGCTCACCGTCGCATGAATTGTATTCACGAGCTTGGAAGAAATTGACCAGTTTTCGCCGATCGTAATGGACTGGACCCGCTGAATATTACCCGACTGCGTTGTCACCAGGATGTTGTCCGGAAAGTACGGCGCTGGAGCTTGGTATCCGTCCAGGAAATATCGGCCATATAGGTTGTGCTTCTGGTTTATCGTGTAATCGATGCGAGTCACGAATTGCTTGTCATTGATAAGGTTTGGAATGGCGTAGGCCACACGTCCGCATTGATCTGATCCATCCGGCAGCGGTTGAACCTTCGGCAAATAGGCCAGTAGTTTCAGCGCCGCCGCATTCCACTGAGGTGGTGAGGGATACTTATTTCCGGGCAGAATAGCACCGGTTAACGGATCGTACAGTTGTTGAACACCGCCGCAGAGGTTGGATTTGCCCGTGCCGCCGCTACTCGTTGGCGCAGGATCCGTGATGGAGAAGTCTCCGGCCAAGTTCGCCGCCGTCGGGACATAGGCACTTGAGGTCGCGCTCTTTGATGTCGTCCTCTGGAACTGATAGCCCGTGAAGAAGAAGAGCTTGTCATGTCCGTTGTACATGTGAGGCAGCCATACCGGACCGCCAAAAGTAAAGCCATACTGGTTCTGGTGCAGTCTGTCCTTGGCGGAGCAGGTCGTAGCCGGAGGAGTCGGCGTACATGTCGAGAAGAAGTTTGTCGCGTTGATGATGTCGTTGCGGATGAATTCGAAACCTGAGCCATGGAACGTATTGGCACCGGACCGGGTGACAACGTTTACAAGTCCACCCGAGTGAGAGCCCGATTGCGCACCTAAAGCAGTCGACTCGACACTGAACTGCGTGACAGCATCCGGGAATGGGAACGGGAGATTTACATTCGCCATCCAATCGTTGTTGTCACCGCCATCCAGCCGCCACTCAGTCGTATTACCGCTGCCACCGGCGATCGAGACCGAAATGGCCGCATACGAGTACTTGCTGCCGGTGAAGTCCCCGCCAGGCGCGGGCGATGAGCCGCCCGAAAGCGTAATCAGGCCCGTCATCTGACGGCCATTCAGCGGCATCTCTGTTACGGCATTCTGATCAATGGTCTGCTTGAACGAGGCATCTTCCGTCTGGAGTGCGAGGCCTTCCGACTGCACTTCGATCCTCACGTCAGCCGCGCCGACTTTCATCGGAACATTGATGGAGGTGTTGCTGCCAACCTCGAGCACGATGCCAGTCTGCGAATAGGTCTGAAACCCCGCTGCCGCCACTGTCATGTTGTAGGTGCCGATATCGATGTTGGGGAAGCTATAGAGGCCGCTTGAGTCGGTGGTCGCGGTCCGCTGAACCTGCGTAGCTGTATTCGTCAAAACGATCGTTGCATTCGGCAACACCGCGCCCGATGGGTCCGCAACCGATCCTTTGATACTTGCCGTACCTGCGACTTGCGCATGGGCAGGCAGCACGCCCACAAGCAACAGGGTGAGCACGAGAAGGGTGGAACATGCGGCTATCCGCCGCAGAACCGACTGCACGCGATCCATAACGCCTCCAAAAGATGACTTTCCAAGTGAAAAGTTTCAGTTCGACGGATTTATCCGTTCTGAACCGCGCAGAATCAGAACAAAGTGGGATTGCCTGTGTCAACCGATTTATTGGTGGGGCGTAAACCTGGTTCGACCACTTACTGACGAAACATCGCGCGTTCCGCGGGTTTGCTGCGCGCAAGAGATGTGGAAAACTCGACGATGCGAATTATGAAATTGAGATGCAATGAAGGTTTTTCTTTGAAACTTTCCGCACAGTCAACCGTCGTTTGGCTGAGCGTCGGGCACACCGACGCGCTGTAGCAAAGTCAATGCATTGACTTCAACTTGCATGAATTCTGCCAAAGGAGAAGGGCTCACGGCGGCACTCAAAACCTACACAGCGATCGTGAACGTGTCCTCGCTCCGCGTCACCGCCCGGTACATCGTGTCCCGCTCAAACGGAACGCGACCAGCCTCAGTGATCAGCCGGACCAGGTCCGACCGCCGCATTCCCTGCGGAGTGGTCGCACCGGCATCGTGATAGATCTTCTCTTCAATCACGGTTCCGTCTATGTCGTCCGCACCGAAGCGGAGAGAGATCTGCGCCATTTCCGGCGATACCATCTGCCAGTAACTCTTGATATGAGGGAAGTTACCCAGCAGCAATCTGCCGATGGCAATCTGTTTCAGGTCCATGATTCCAGTGGTTTTCGGAATATGCGCCAGTGCCGTGTTATCGGGGTGAAATGCCAATGGAATAAACGTCTGGAACCCGCCGGTCTCGTCCTGAAGCTTGCGGAGGCGCAGCATGTGATCCACGCGGTCCTCGTCGTTCTCGACGTGGCCATACAGCATGGTAGCGTTCGATTTCAGCCCGATTTTATGCGCCAGCCGAGCCGTCTCCAGCCATTCGCCGCCGTCGATCTTGTGATCGCAGATGATGTGCCGCACACGATCGGCGAAGATTTCGGCTCCACCTCCCGGGCATGAATCGACGCCTGCTTCCTTCATCCGCCGTAGCGTCTCTTCGATAGTCATCTTGCCCCGCTTAGCCAAAAAGGCCACCTCGACCATCGTGAACGCCTTGATGTGAACCTTCGGATACCGCTCCTTCAGTCCACGCACCAGATCCATGAAGTACTCAAAGGCCAGGTCCGGGTGCAGGCCGCCAACTATGTGGAACTCCGTTACCGCTTCGGTCAGTCCCTTGCCTGCGGTCTCCCAGGCCTCTTCCAGGGCCATGGTGTACGTACCGCGGTCGCCCTTCTTCTTTCCGAACGCGCAGAGCCTGCAGCTTGCAACGCAGACATTCGTCGGATTGATATGGCGGTTCACGTTGAAGTACGCGATATCTCCGTGTAACCGCTCCCGTACAGCATTTGCCATCCAGCCAATCGCCAGAATGTCGCCACTGCGATAGAGTGCCAACCCGTCATCAAACGTCAGCCGCTCTCCGGCTTGTACCTTCGCGCCAATATTGCGAAGAGCCGGGTCATCGGTCTTAAAGCTGTGGCGCGGGCGCATCTCCGCACCCGCGCCACGCACACCCGACTCCGACAGTAGAGAACTCATGCTTCCATTCTAATCGGCTTACTGTCCCGTCAACTGCGCGGAATCCACCATCTTCGGCTGGACGATCATGCCATCAAACATGGTTGCCGCAGCAAAGTGGTCCGCCACCGGTCGAAGCAGCCGAAGCTTCCAGCCGGTGTCCCACGCACGTACTTTCATTGTGGGCAGTTCAACCGCGAATGCCTCGGTCGCACGGCCGCCAGTAGTCAGCAGCATGCGGCTTCCCTGCTCGTCGAAGTAGAGGTTATTGATGTTGCGGGCATAGAGATCCTTGGGCATCGTCCACGTACTGCCCTGATCTGCGCTGTAGAACGCACCCTGGCGTCCCCCGGCCCAGACTCGTCCATCTCCATCCACCCCAAGCGCCTCCATCATCTTCAGCTCTGAGGGTGGCGCAACGGTCTCCCAAGTCTGCCCACCGTCTACAGACACCTTGATCATGCTCAAGTTGGCAACGGCAACCACACCCTTGCTGGCAGCAACAAAGCGCCACTCGGTAGCCGGGACACCGCCGACCAGGTTCCACATCGCACCTTGGTTCGAGGTGCTCAGCAGCCCTGCCGAAGTGGCTGCGTAGATCTTGTCACCGCTCGCCGCGAAGGCGAACACAGGCCCATCGAAACTCTTGCCCGGAGGAATGCGCGTGCTTACGACCGCTGCTTTCGCAGCAGTAGCCGCAGGAGTCTTCGTAGCACCCTTACGAGTTACCGGGCGTGTAGCCTGCTTCCGTGGCGCAGGAGGGGGCACCAGGCTCGCGGGGGAGCGCTTCCACACACCGTCCTTCAGCAGGAAGATGCCATGCGATGTTCCCGCAATCGGTGTTCCCTCCGAGGTCACTGAGAGGCTGTACACGTCGCGCCCGTCCAGGCCAGCGCTCACCTGTTTCCAACTCGTGCCTCCGGTTTCACTCTTGAAAACTCCGCCGAGCTCCTTGTCATTCACCACGCCGATGTAGACCTTTGCGGAGTCCTTCGGGTCCTGCGCAAACGCCGAGATCTGCCTTTGGGAGAACCCGGTATTTGATGGCTCGAAGTTGTTGCCGCCATCATGGCTCATGAGAATGCCGCCACGGTCGGTGGCCAATAGAACATGCTTCGAATCCGAGGGGTCAACCAAAACATCGTTCACGATGACGCTGGCGCCCGTCCTGCGCTTCCACACCGCGCCGCCATCATCGCTGCGGTACAGGCCCTCCGTCGTCCCTGCGTAGACAATCGACTGCGTATTCGGATCCTGCATCAACACCCGCGTGCGCCGCGCCGTCGAAGGGAGACCCTGACCCTTGTTTACCCCAACTCCGCCCTTGAAGCTTTCGCCGGCGTCCACGCTCTTGTAAATGCCAGAGCACGCACTCAGGTACATCACGGTCGGCGTTTTCGGGTCGACAATGATCGAGAACACGTCCGAGTCGACGATGATGCCCTTGGTCATGGGAGACCAGTTTGCCCCGCCGTCGGTCGTCTTCCACGGGAGGTGCCACGTTCCGGCGTAAATGATCTTTGGGTTCGTCGGGTCGATAGCAATTGACTCTAGCTCATGAATTTCTTTGTTCTCCGGAGGGCTAATGCGCTTCCAATGCGCGCCAGCGTCCTCGGACCGGAACACGCCTTCCAGCGTGCCCGCCACCATCACCTTCGGGTCCGACGGCGCATCCGTCATCGCTCGTACCGATTGCTTCTCCATGTCCGGCACAGCCGTCCAGGTCATGCCAGCATCGTGGCTCTCGTAAATACCACCGTCCGGTTTGTCTGACAGCGCCCACGCGCCGATTACCAGATGCTTCGCGTCCGCCTCGTCTACAAGAATGTTGTCGATCACCAGGTCGTCGCGCCCTGCGATGCGAACCATTCGCTCCCAGTGCACTCCACCATCATGCGTCTGGTACAACCAGCCCGCCGCTGTGCCCAGGTAGACGTGCTGGTGATCTTTCGGGTCCACCGCGAACGCACGAGCGTCGCCTCCTTCAGGCCCAACGGGAATCCACTTCGCCGCAAACATACAAGGAGCAGGAATCGCCAAAAGCACTGCCGCGCAGAAGATCTGAAGCTTCCGATGTCTCACTTTAGCCCTACCGTCCTATTCCATTTGATTCATGCCGAGCGGTTCCGTCATCTGCCACCCGGCTGTTTCTTTCAATACAAAGGCTGACTGGAGATCCAGTCAGCCTTTGTAGTTCGTGTTCAGGATCGCTTACTTGTTCCTGCGGCTCCGGCGACCCGTGCGGGGCATAGCCCTCACCCGGTCGCTGACCGGCGTAACGCCCGAGTTGTCGAACGTCGCACCCGTTGGGATCAGGGTCGTAGTGACCGTCGGATCGTCCCCAGTGCCGGTGTAGACATCGATGCGCGAAGCATCAATGCCCTTCTCCTTCACCAAGTAGTCCTTTGTGTTGACGGCGCGCTGCGAACCCATCGTCCTGGCACCCTTGCGTCCCGTGGCCTTGTCGTTGCCGATCAGGGCAAGCTTGGCGTCGGAGGAACGCTGCAGAGCGAGGGCAACTTCGTCAAGGCAGGCCTTGGCTTCGTTGTCGACGCGTGCCGGACGAGCTCTATCGCGGCCGAAGTTCACCGTGCAGAGGTTCGAAGTGGTCGGTGCAGGAGCCGGTGGCTGTGGCGGCGGCGGCGGCTGAATCACGTTCACCGTCGTGGTCGCAGACTGAGTGTTGCCCTTGTCGTCAGCGACGTTGCAGGTTACCGTGATCGGGCCAGGAGCCGCACCGGAGGTCGACAGCGTCGCACTCGATGTGGTTCCGCTGATGTTGCCGGCAGTCGCCGTGTAGCTGTAGGTCAGAGGACGGTTCTGCGGGCTGTTCGCAGTCGTCGTGATGGTGGCCGAGTCACCCGGGTTCACCGAAGTCGGGTTCGCCGAGCAGCTTACCGTGGGCGGCTGGAAGGCATTGATGGTGAACTGCGCGGTGCAGTCTGCCGACTGGCCAGGCTTGTTGCCCTCGGTTACGTGACCCGTAACTGTGTAGGTGCCAGGAGCAGCCGTATTGGTATCGATGTTCGCCGTGCTGCTCGTGCCGGAGATTGTTCCGCCGGTCGAGGTCCAGCTATAAGTGGCGGTCTTCTTCGGGTTCAGATTCGTGGCGGTACCGGTGACCGTGATCGGGTCGCCCGGATAGCCGCTGGCCGGAGCCACAGAGCAGCTATACGCTACCGGTGGCGGAGGTATGACGTGGCCAAAGTGCATCACGATGCCGGTGCTCAGCTCGACCGCTGAAAGGTTCGCGCGGCCGCCCAGGATGCCATTCGTCGGGATCTGGGTGTACGGACCGAAATTGGCATGGATGTAGCGATAATCGGCCTGGAACAGGCGCAGGCTGAAGCGATTGTCGAAGAACGGCAGGTCATAGTCCATGCCGCCGCCGGCTGTCAGCGCGGGTCCCCACCGATAGGGTTCATGCTCGCGAGTTGCGGGAACCTCGCTGTTCGGACCGCCCAAGCGTCCACCGCCCGCAAGACCGTGGGCGAACAGCGTGAAATTTTCCATTGGAAGGCGAACGATCGGTCCCACCGAAGCACCGGAGAAGCCATCGTTATTGCCATCCGGATGGTTCGAATAAATAAACTCGCCGCCAAAATAGCGATTGAAATAATATGCGACACTGCCGATCGCACCTTCGTCAATGGACGAATATGGGATCCCGGCGGGCTTCAGACGTCCGTGAGCACCAAAGTATGAGTAGCCCAGGAATACATCCGCCTTCGACGGGTTAGGACCCGCTGCAGGTGCGGCAGGGGTCGTTGAGGCGGGTGTCTGTGCACCCATGCTTACTGCACCAAGGCTAACTGCGCACGCAGCCAGCAACATCCGGCCAAGACTGCGAAACGGGCGATAATTCATCCGTCTTCCTCCACAAAAACTAGTTAATGCGTTCCTACTCGTCGCATCTAAAAACCGCGGAACAGGTCAACCAGAGTGTAACGCAGTTAACCGCTCCGTCTAGAGAAAAATGCCTACCTAAATTCCTACACTAGACTGGCTTACCACTCTTGCGTCCTACCGCCGCACCAAAAATTCATGCCTGCATCTGCTCAGTAACGGCTTTCCTTGCACCCCCTCTGCATTGCCCTAGGACAGGTTCAACGTCTTTTTCACCGTCCCCCGCTCCTGCTGAATCTTTTCCTGCAGCAGCGTAATCGCATACAGCAGCTGCTCCGGCCGGGGTGGGCATCCCGGCACATAGATATCCACTGGGATCACCTGGTTGACTCCCTGCACCAGCGCGTAATTGTTGAACACTCCACCGGAAGTCGCACACGCGCCCATTGAGATGACCCACTTTGGTTCAGGCATCTGCTCATACAGTCGCCGAATCACCGGTGCCATCTTCTGCGAAACGCGCCCAGCCACGATCATCAGGTCGCTCTGACGCGGTGATGGCCGGAAAACCTCCGCTCCGAATCGCGCGATGTCGTAGCGCGACCCGCCCATCGACATCATCTCGATCGCACAGCATGCGAGTCCGAACGTCATCGGCCACACCGAGTTCTTACGAACCCAATTGATCGCTGCATCCAGCGAGGCCAGCACGACGCCTTCCTGCTGGTCGTAACCCCAGTTCACCTCGCGAAGCTTCTCGCGATTCTTGCCAAAGCTGTCCAGGGAGCCAAAGAAATAGCGGTCGCCCTCCTGCGGAACATCCGTAGGCCGGCCATTGCTGGAATTCTGATCTGCGGGAGTAGTCATGAGTAATTCTCAGTATAAATCTGCGCCAGCCACTTGCCCGCCGCATCTACACTCATTCGCTTGCTTTGGGATTCGACGGTGTGATGCCCACTGGAAACATGTGGTTGGCCACGGAACCTCCTCCTTCCCCAGTCTGCAGCCGCTTGTGGCGCAATTTTTGCACTTCTTGGCTGCCCCGCTCTGCTGGTGTAGAGTACGCAAGGCGGCAGATGTTTTGTCCGCGCGCTCCTGAAAGCCGGGCCACGGCTGTGCACGCGGAAATGCCTCTACTAGTGCCGCCCAATACTCTTTCAGGGGATTCGCTGATGCGTTCTGGCCTTACACGGTACCTGCCGCTCGTCTTGTGTCTGGGACTGTTCTTCGCCTCGCCGCTGTTGGTTGGCTTCACCGCCCAAGCGCAGCAGGTGCCAGCCGCTGCAGCCGCGCCCACTGGCTCCGACTCCACACGCATTGCGGCGCTCGAAAAGCAGCTTGCCGACCAGTCCACCGCTATCGCCAACGCGCAAACCGCCGGCGACAACGGCTGGATGCTCGTCTCCGCAGCGCTCGTGCTGATGATGAGCGGCCCCGGTCTGGCGCTCTTCTACGGAGGTCTTGTCCGCAGGAAGAACGTTCTTGGCACCATGATGCAGACCTTCGCCATGATGGCGGTCATCACCCTGCTGTGGGCACTGCTCACCTATTCGCTCGCCTTCGGTACAGGCAGCGCCTTCATCGGCGGGCTGCATAACGTCTTTCTCCGCGGTGTCGGCCTTACTCCCAATTCCAATTACGCTGCCACCATCCCGCTGCAGACCTTCATGATTTATCAGCTCATGTTCGCCATCATCACGCCTGCGCTGATCACCGGTGCCTTTGCGGAGCGCATGAAATTTTCGGCCATGCTCGTCTTCATGGTGCTCTGGAGCATCTTCGTCTACAGCCCCATGGCCCACATGGTCTGGGGAGTGAACGGTTTCCTCAACGCGGTCAGCGGACGCTTTCCCTGCCTGGACTTTGCCGGCGGCACAGTCGTCCATGTCACCTCCGGAGTATCAGCGCTCGTCACAGCTCTCTACCTTGGTAAACGTATCGGCTATCCCAAGGAGGCCATGCAGCCGCACTCCGTCGTCCTTAGCTTCATTGGTGCATGCATGCTCTGGGTGGGCTGGTTCGGCTTCAACGCCGGCTCCGCTCTGGCCGCCGGAACACTTGCGACCTCAGCCTTCGTTGCCACTCACTTCGGCGCCGCCGCTGCCACGCTAAGCTGGAGCGCCGCCGAGTGGATCCGCAACGGCAAACCCTCCGCACTCGGCGCCATCTCCGGAGCCGTCGCGGGTCTGGTCGCCATCACGCCGGCCTCCGGCT
>Ga0070658_10002908_pt1 | contig 14210 bp, 12 predicted proteins | sample KBSC13metaG_FD_64664 | JGI IMG/M metagenome (GOLD analysis project Ga0070658, IMG submission 64664) | Corn rhizosphere microbial communities from Kellogg Biological Station, Michigan, USA - KBS C1-3 metaG | ecosystem: Host-associated > Plants > Roots > Rhizosphere > Soil ... | reverse complement strand
AAGGACCGCCATTGACCCCGTACCTACTAACAAGCCTTTTCCAAAATTGACGAGAGGGCGTGGTCCGGTCAGGTAGTAATCGGAAGCTCGCCGGCCGTCGATGGCGGCAACCACGACGGCGGCCCCGATTGTCGCCTGAACCGAGATAAATTCAAGGACCAGCAGGTCCGTCGGGGAGTGGATATTAGTGTGGTTTTGCGCTTGAAAGAGGAGAGCAAATAGGATCGCGATCGCGAGCCAGACGATTCCAAACAGCACGATCGCCCAACCTGCGCGCAATCCGTTCGGACCGATAAAGATCCAGCGAACGGGATCCCGCTTGAACTCTTCGGCAGCTGATTGGTAGTCGTCAACGTCGACGCCCTCGGTGAGCGAAGGACGTTCCTCATCGCTGTTCGGATCAGGCCGCCTCCCGCGGAACCGCATGCTGCTTCTCATATCAGTCCTAATAGTCCAGCATGTTCTTGAGGGCGAAGAAGGTGGCCTCGTTGTCCTTGGCGCGCAGGGCGATCTCCGCCGACAGAGCCGTGAGCCATTCGTCGACGCGCATCTCATCCCGCTTCAGGACGATGTTGCGGACTGTCTGAATCCGGAGCGCGACGAGTCGACCGTTGCCGGGATCTTCGATCTCGAAGGTGTTCTGACCGGCGAGGACGCGCACTTTGCGCACCGTCTTCTCCTTGCTGAAGAGTCGACCCTTGCGCTCGACTTCGGTGTCGTCGGGCATCGACGCTTCGAGTACGGCGGCGAGAAGCGGCAGGAAGGTTCGCGCGTCGCGCGCGTAGTTCGACGCCAACGCGCCCGCCACTGCCACCGCGTTCATGTCTTGCATGGGATCAGACACTCTGGAAAGCCTCCTGCCATCGCTGCCAAAAATCGGGAAAGGTCTTGGCGACACAACCGGGATCATTGATAACAACCCCCGGAAGCTTGAGCCCCGCCAGCGCGAACGACATCGCCATCCTGTGGTCCTGGTACGTGTCGATGACGACTTCGCCATTGCCGTCTAATGTCGCCAACGGATAGATCGTCCAACTGTCACGCCCCTCATCGACACGAACACCGAGCTTGCGCAGCTCGGTGGTGACGGCGGCGATGCGGTCGGTCTCCTTGATGCGCAGGCTTGCGAGGCCGGTGACGTGCGACGGCCCGTCCGCGAAAGCGCACAGGACCGCCAGTGTCTGGGCGGTGTCCGGGATGGCCTCCATATCGACATCGACAGCGCGCAACCTCGGCGGTCCCTGGACCGTCAACATATCCCCGCGTGTGACGGTGCAGCCCATCTTCTCAAGGACGTCGATAAACTTGACGTCGCCCTGGATCGACCCAGCGCCGAGGTTCGACAACTTGACTCGTCCGCCGGTGACGGCGGCCGCGGCGAGGAAGTAGGAGGCGTTGGAGGCGTCGGCTTCGACATCGTAGTCGATCGGCCTGTACCGTTGGCCGGCCTTGACGCGCAGCACCTCGTAGTTGTCGTTCTCAAACTCCGCCCCGAAAGACCGCATCACCGCCTGGGTGATGTCGACATACGGCTTCGACACGAGGTCGCCGACGATCGACACCGTGACATCCTTGCGGGCATAGGGCGCCACCTGAAGCAGGGCGGTGAGGAACTGACTGCTGACATCGCCGTTCATGCTGCACGGCCCGCCTTCGAGGCCGCCACCGTTGATGCGAACGGGGGGGCAGCCGTGCCCATTGACCGCTTCGACCTGTGCTCCGAGGGCGATAAGCGCGCCCAGAAGATCGCGGATCGGACGCTCACGCATGCGTGGGACGCCGTCGAGGACCACGTCCGCGCCCGCCGGCATCAAGCACGCCGCCGCCGTCAGAAATCGAACCGTCGTCCCCGAATTGCCGATGAAGATGCGTGGTTTAGCCGGACAGGTGAATCGGCCGCCGACACCATGCACCGTCAAATCCGCCGGCGCGCCGTCGACGACATCGTGCTCGTCGATCGTCACGCCTAGGTCACGCAGAGCGTCCCGCATATAGAGCGTGTCTTCAGAATGGAGGGGAGCGCGCAGACTGCTGACACCATCGGCCAGAGCGGCCAGGAGCAGGGCCCGGTTTGTGATGCTCTTGGAGCCCGGAAGCCGCACGACGGCATTGACCGGAGATTTAATCGGCGTAAGCGGCTGACTGGCAGGGTACTGGGGAAGCGACATGCCTCATTCTAGCACACGTCGATTGGTGGATGTCAACGCCAAGGGCCGCCCGGCGGCCTCTTCGCGCCTCGCCTGTCAGCCACGTGTTTTATACGCGAGGTCCGAGCGGGTGATAATGTCAACGCCTACTTAGTCTCAGCGTGCGTCGCGTGAATACTGTTGACCGGAAGCTGTGGCATGCCCGGCACGAACGTGTACCGCGTGACATTGGCCGGGTTGATGATCACGATCCCGCTCGGTCGACGCGCGTGAAGCCCACCGGCCTTGAACATGTTATGCTCCAGTGAGACGACATCGACGCCCACCATCTCGACCTGCTGCCGCTGGATCTGCCAGTACATCCGCTTGCCGTTCAGGAACTCGATCTCAATCGCAGACCGGAACCCGCCGAGGCCGGCCGGGATGCCGCTGCCGTTCTGACCGAACCGCTGCCGGTAATGGTCCTCGTCGACCTCGTCGATCGACGTCGCGCCAAGGGGTAGGGGCCAGTTTGGGAGGGTGTCGCCGACGATGTCGATCCAGGTGATATGCTCGCGGCGATAGACAGAGGTGGCGTGGTCATGGCCGATGATCAAGTCCTGATGCGCAAAGAGCCGCTCGGGTTCACTGAAGTGGTTGAGGGCAGTGGAAACGTCGACCTGGTTCGTGAGCGTGACGATCGTGCTATGGCCGTTAATGAGATGGATCTGAAACTCAAGCAAAGGTCGCTGGTTGTTAAGCATATGGTTGGCAACATGTGTCGAATGGGATTGGACGTCGACAAGTATTAGCGAATTTATTTACAGTACGGCGTCGAGAGTGGGCCTCGGGGCCTGTTCTTTAGTCCGGGACGGACGTTTCGCCGAAGGCGGCAAAGCCATGACGTTTATCGTCGTGGTGCGGTACCGGCTTCGCCGCGACGTAATCTGTCGATAAATCCTCTTACGCTCGACTCCTAAGTAAGCGTCGGTATCTGATACCCGGTCGACACGCCTTCGGGCACGTGGGTCAGCAGATTCCGGATCGTTTCCGTAGGCGACACAACGCCCTTCTGGTCGACCTGGATAAGCTGGAACTCGGGCATTCGGCGCCGGGGTGCGGCATCGTCGAAGCCGCCGATGCTCAGCGTTCCGCCCTGGCAGGCCCCCGTGTCGAGTCCGACCTTGTTGGTATGCACAAGCGGCCGGTGGTCAATCTGGGGAGTATGGCCGAAGACGACGATCCGTCCTGGACTATTTCCGTAGCGAATAAACGGCTCGCGTATCCACAGACGAGGGTCGAGGTCGGCCTCCACCTCCGTCTCGACGCCGAACGGGACAACGCCCGCATGGACGAAGTGGTATTGCTCCGTTTTGACTGCAACCTGCGTGGTGGCGAGGAACTCGAGAGCCCACTTGGGAAACTTCTTCTTCCATTCGCCGTTTCCGCCGAGGCCGAAGGAAGCAAGCGTGGTCATGCCGCCGCTAAACAGCCACATCTCCTCACGTCTTCGATCTCCCTGAAGAGAGCGCAGAAGTAAGTCTTCGTGGTTGCCGCGAAGGAATACGGTGGCCTGGTGCTGCTTGCGGAAACGCACCAGACGTTTGAGGACGCCCTCGCTGTCAGGACCTCGGTCGATGTAGTCCCCGAGGAACACTACAGCGTCATTAGGCCGCAAGATCTCGGTCAAGCGGTCACAGGCCGGCTCCAGCATGTTGAGCATGCCATGGATGTCGCCAACTGCGTAAATCATTGCACGTTCAGCTTTCTAAAGTAAACGATTAAAGCGCTAGTCGGGTTGGCACACCCCCAGCCACGCAGAAGGCGTAGCTTATCATATTGGCCTATTATATCCTGCCATGTTACAAAACAGTTGCATACAAAATAGGTGAGTTTGGAGGATCGAGACCCGGCGTTCTCGAAATGGCAAGCATGCAGTATCCCGAGTGGCCGCCCAGCGATAATCAACCGGCCCTGTCGTATTCGAACATCCAGGTCTACGACCGATGTCGCCGGAAGTGGTTCCTGCAATATCTCAGGAACTATGTCCCGCGTGACATCATGTTCGACATCGCCATTCAGCGGCAGCTTATGCCCGTCACCATGCTTGCCGGCGCCATTGTCGACGCCGTCGTCAAGATGGCGATGCGTCGATATATGCGCCGGCGAGAGTGGCGACCGGACCTCCAACTTGACGCCCGACTTGCCCTCGACCACTTCGTCCAGCACTCCAAGCTATTCACCATGGCGATTGACAACCGTGAGCGTTGGCCCGAGAAGAAGCATACCTTCCTGCGCCCGATCGACATGGTCTATTACGACGGCGATTTTTCCGACACCCAGCGGGCGTCGACGATGTCCGTGGTCGATACCTGCCTCACGAACTTCGTCGACTTCATGAAGTCCGAGGATCTGCACGACTGCGACCCCGAGGGTTGGCGCATCCCCGAATCCGGCGACAAGCCCAACCCCTGGTTCTGGTCCGGCGACATCCCAGTCTATGCCGGCTACGACTTCGCCGTGGTCGACGGCCGTCAATTGCGGATCATCGACTGGAAAGCGGGGAAATCGGAACGGTCGGAGTACGGAGCGCGCGACCAGCTTGTGTGGTACTCGACATTCGCCCACAACGAGTGGCAGTTTGAGTTCGAGGAGATGACATTGCAGGCCGTATGGCTGCAGGAAGACAACAAGATTACCCGGGCAACCGCCGCTGCGGAGCTGTCCGAAGGCATGCATCGTCGATGGTCGTCGCTCTATGCCGAGCAGGGCGCAGCAATCGCCGCCGTCAGCGCCAATCCGTCAGGTTACGAGGCCTTGTTTCCTCTCACGGAGGACGTCATGGCCTGCTACGGATGTCAGTTCAAATCATGCGTCGGCCGAAAACGGCTCCAGAACATGTATCCCGAAGTCATCCGAGCCGAACAAACGAAACTCGGCGACGACGACATTCCTTAATTGGCATAGCCGAATCATGCCGCGTAGCGGCGTTCTTCGCGCCCAGAGGCGCTTGGCGCCTCGCCTACCAGCCACGGGTTTTATACCCGTGGCTGGCAGGCGTACGTGAGCTTCTTCACCGCCGCCCTCGCCGGCAAATCCACCGCGTGATAGATCACAACCGCCGCGGCAATCGTCGCGGCAAAGTAAAGGTTGCTAGACATCGACCGGCAAGCGATCCAGATGATCCACATCACCGGCATGTGAATCAAGTAGAGCGGATAGGAAACGTCGCCCAGCCAATGGAGTACCGGGACCGCTTTGGATCGAACAGCAGGCAGATACCGGAGCGCGACGATCAGCACCCCAAAGACGAGGCACATTGTAATCCCGTGCGGCTGATGAAAGAGGCTGTAACGCGTCACCTCAAACCACGCCAGAAACGGCAGTAGCTGCGCCCAAAGCGCTCGCGAATGTCGATAGTAGACGAAGCCCGCCAACCACGCCCAGCCGAACTTTAGCACCGTATCCATCGGGAAGACCCAATGATGGCCATCGACCCACGGCGTTTTCGCGTACCACGCGGCCGAAACAACCATCACGGCGACGACCCATGGGGTGCGCCACCGAAGCAGCAATGGCGCCAGCGCATAGAGCACCACCTCGACGCCCAGGGACCACGTTGCCGGGTTCGACCACAACGGCGGCACGCGCAGGGCGTCGAGTGGGAGCAGGTGATAGGGGAAGGCGCGCGCCGATCCCAGGAGTTTGATGCCGAAATGCGGGGCGTGCAAGCCGGCTCCATGCATCCAGTAGGGGACGACCGCGACAATCATACACACCCAGTAAACCGGCATGATGCGCCACCACCGTCGACGATAGAACCCGCTCGCCTCTTTTGTCACGCTGTGGGCGATCGAATATCCGCTGATGAAGAGAAAGAGCAGAACGGCGTCCACACCGCTCAGCGAATGCAGAAACTCGTACGGCCGGGGCATCGCCGCGAAGATGCTCATGTGATTGCACACGACCACCACCGCGAGGAACATGCGAAGCGCCGACAGCACCGGCCACGTCGCCGGCGGAATATCTGCCGGCATGCTTGCCGGTTTGGTATCACTTGTCGATGGAGTTTTGGGCGGTTCGGTGACTATGGCGTTATTACTTTCTTGCCCCGCCGATCTCCTCGACCACCGCCTTGATCGCATCCCAATCGGCACCCGCTAACGCCTGAACCGGCGAGAACGGACCGCCGACACCCTCGCCAAGCAGCGCCATCGCCGCCTTGACGGGCGCCGGGAACGTCCCGATTGACCCCCACCGACGCAATGGCACAAGGGCCGCCTGTAGCACTTGAGCGGTCTGTCGATCGCCCGCGACTACGGTCTCATAGAGTTTCACGATCTGCTTCGGAAAGACGTTCGCGCCCGCGCAGATCGATCCAGCCCCGCCCATCGTCATGCACGGATAGATCAGCGACTCCGAGCCGGTGAACACGGCAAAGTCCGGTCCGCATTCCGAGATATAACCGATCGTATTGGTGAGATCGCCGCTGCTGTCCTTGATCCCCACCACGTTGTGCGATGCCGCAAGTTTGGCCGCGAGGCTGGGGCGGATGTTCTGGCCGCTCGTGCGGGCTGGATAGTTGTAAAGGATCGTCGGGATAGCGACACTATCGGCGACTTCCGCGAAGTAGCCGTACAGTTCGTCCTGTGTCAAAGCGACGAAGTGGTTCGGCAGCACCACGATATAGTCCGCGCCCGCCAGCGCGGCGTCCTTCGCGTACGCAATCGACGCCACCGTCGACGGTGCGCCGACGCCCGCGAGAACCGGCACGCGGCCGTTAGTGGTCGCCACTGTCGTCTCGACGATGCGGAGCCTCTGCGCCTGCGTGAGCGATGGCGCTTCACCCGTGCTGCTCGCCGGGAAGATGCCGTGCACGCCGTCGTCGACGATGAGACGCTCGACAAGTGTGTGGAGGCGGTCCGTGTCGACCTCGTCGACACCCGCTTTGCGCGGTGTCACCAACGCCGGAATGATGCCGCGCAGCACTCCCGGTTTGACACCCGACGTCGACGAAACCGTGGCCGTCAAACCGTTGACTTCAACGTCCTGACCTGATGTTAGACTCTGATCGAAGCTCATTTTTTTCTCTCGTCCGGCTGAGTTATCTTAGTTTACCGCTTTTGCATAAGATGTAGGAAGATCAGCAGCCACACCGGCATGGTCACCGTGCATAGCAAATAGGCAACGAGGAGGATCCGCGGGATCGCCTCCGCTGTTCGATGAGGCGAGTCCTGCCGCACTCCCTTACTCATGACGGCAAGGTTCGTCGCCGGGGGCGTGATCGACTGCAGGAAGATGACAAACGCCGCAATAACTGTCAGGGGCGACTTCATCCAAGCCGAGCGTGTGGCCAGGGTCATCGCCAGAAATAAACCCGGTACAAGAAGGTATCGCGTCCCCACAACGATCAGGTAGTTCCGTGCCGGCTCCTTGACGCCGCTGCCGACCCGGGCCAGCATCGCACCCAGAATCAAGTTGGCGAGTGGAACGGTCATTCCCCCGATATCGGCAACCGCATCGTAAGCAAAATGGAGTGGGGCGCCCTTTGGGATGAGCGCCGATCGAAGCGGCGTGAACGCGACGACGTAGCCGGCGATCAACCCGATGACCGGCGGTGGGAACAGCCTCGGGGCCAGCTGACGGAGTGTGCGCTTCTCCCCGCCGTCATCCGTGATCCACGCGAGGCCGATTCCCCAGAATATCGGAGAATAGAGGACTCCAAAGAGAGAAATGCAGACGACGGCCGCGCCCGCAGCCGCCGACGCCGTCATGCTTGGGAAGCCCGCGAGCTGCACGGCCAGCGGAGCCACTGCGGTACTGACAGCGATGGGAAGATAAGCTGAGTTCTGAAACGCCGACGCCGCCACCACCGCTTTCCGGTAGGGGATCTCGACGCGGCAGACCTTCGCTAGGACGATGGCACAGACGTAGCCTGCGCCGATAACTGCTGGTCCTGCGATGATCAGGGCGGTCGCCTCCATCGACGACATCCCGACGAACCCACCCGCGGCATTGGCGAAAACCAGACAGGGGACCGCTAACTTGATGACCAGGTCGCTGATGTCCGATGTCGCCGAATCGTGGAGGATGGCGCGTTTCGCTAGCAGAAATCCAATGCCGGCGACTGCGGCGACTTTGAGGACGGCGAATATAATCGGCAGGGCTATCAGTGAGAGCGGCATTGGATCAGGTGGACCTTCGAGGGCTATTGTGGAAGGTTGTGCGGGCGATGTCAACGGATGGGCTGTAGTATAACGCGGGGCGGATCAGCGTGCGTCGGCGGTAGTCGGTATATCTAATGGCCTACCTGTGGCTGGAATGAAGCAAATATCAATTGCGGTAGTATAGGATATCAGTTCCTCTTGCAGAACAGCGGTCCTATCCGTAGTCCATAAATTGTGCCATGTTCGAAACGTATGGAATAATGGACTACGATTATCGATATTGAACAGTAGAACTACCATGCACGTTACCACATATAGAACGCGAATTCTGACCTCGATAGCTGCCGGCACGGCAATTATGAGTGCCGGCATTTTCTGTGCTCCCGTCTCTGCCCAATCGGCCGCGACGGACATCAATGCAGACCCACTCGCAACACAGGCGCCGACTCCCTCGGGTGTTTCCGTATCGATCGTAACGTCTGCGGATTCGTCGACACCGTCCGCGTCTTCGCGTCCCGCGCCGCCTCCGAGGGATGCCCTCTACCTGGCCGGCGGGGAGACGAGGCTAGACGGACTGCCTGCCGACAGCCTTGACAGCACATCGGGAACGTTTACCATGCGAGTGTGCGACTACGCCGCCGGACATAGCGCCCGCGTCTGGCTGTCGTCGCCGCGTAACAAAACGATCCTCACCGACCGCAAGACGACATTCTACAGCTTTGGCGCGACAAGCTCGCAGATCGTGCTTACCGACGTCGTCTCGGCGCCGTACCACGTCAGCGTCGTCGGGTCGGATCAGGGAGATGGAAAGCCGCTGTTAGCCCGCGTGGTTTGGGTTCAGAAGGGCAGTCAGATCGAGACCGCATTCGTGAAGAAGGCCAAGCCGGCAACCTCGAAGGGCGCGGTCGCCCCCGACGTTCGCGCGTCACGTCCGATGGTTTATACGCTCGGGCGCAACTTCCCCGTCTGCCTGGTTCAGGCGAAGCTCAGCACCGTGCAGGTCCGCGTTGGGCTGGCATGGCGGCACGTCGGGGCCACGGAATCCCTCGGAGGAATCGTCAAGGACTATGGAGCGATTGCCGGGATCAACGGCTCGTTCTTCGATGCATACGTCCATAGCGAGATTAAGCCGCCCAACAATGAGCTCATCTGCATGAGCGAGCCGGTAAATCAATCGGATATCGGCACCGTCCTTGGCTTCACGCCGGACGGCGAGGCGCGAATGGATCGAAGCCCCGTGGCCGACGCTCTGCACCGTCTCGACCCGGTCTACGCGCCGAACTCCGCGCCGGCCGACGTCGACCAGGCGCTCTTCTGGCAGCGGGTCACCGAAGGCATGGGGGCAGGACCCAGGCTTGTGAAGGACGGTGAAATCTCGCTGGATCCCTATGGTGAAGGATATCGCAGCGCGGAGATGCTCAACGGTGTCGCCCTCCGGTCAGCGGTTGGGGTGACGTCGAGCGGGTGGCTGATGCTTGTCAACACAAAGGCGAGTATGAGGCAGCTGGCGCATATTATGAAAGCGCTCGGATGCTCCCAGGCAATGAATCTGGACGGTGGTTCGTCGAGCGGACTCTGGGCCAACAGTCACTACCTCCGCCGCCCCGGTCGACAACTGAGCAACGCCCTCGTCATATTGAAGCGATAGCGACGTCTCTCCGCCGTATCTGGTGTTATTGCCTGTATATTTCGATAGGCCAAATTATAGAGTGTGCTGCCAAGGTCCTGGCATACATTGTGCTAGCGAGACTATTGTATTCGCCTGTGTCGCGCATACCTGCTCCCTTGTTGATGTGGCTGGGGAAAGCGGCAATTATCCTCACATAGAAAGGCCAACGGATCTTATGATGAAGTTCCGATATGGTGTCGCCGTAGCGAGTGCGTTGGCGCTCTGTGCCGGTTTGACAGCGGTCCCGGCTAACGCTAGTGCGAACCTGCTTAGCAATGGCAGCTTCGAAGATCAGCAGGTTGGTGGAAACTTCGCCACTCTCAGCGCCGGTGACCCCACGATTACATCGTGGACGATCGGCGGCAACGGCGTCGACCTGATCCATGATTATTGGAATGCCGCTGATGGCACTCAGTCGGTTGATATGAGCGCCCTCAGCACCGGTACACTCTCCCAGACCGTCAACACGACGGTCGGTCAGCAGTACGAATTGTCGTTCTGGATGGCGGGCAACACTGACGGCGGCAACGCTGTTAAGAGCATGGACACGTTGATCAACGGCAATTTCCTCGCGAATTCCACGTTCGACGTGACCGGCCATTCGAAGTCCAACATGGGTTGGACCGAATACACCTACGACTTCGTGTCTACAGGCGGCCCGACGACCGTTACTTTCCAGAGCAAAGAGGAAAATCCTTTCGGACCCGCCCTGGACAATGTATCGCTGAAGGCCGTGCCTGAAGCGTCGACGGTGATCACGTTCGCGCTCCTGATGGTGGGCGGCATGATTGTCCTTCGCAAGCGCACTGTTCGGTCGAACTAAGTTCGATCTTGTTCTGCAAAACTCAAAAGCCCGGAGCGTGTGCTCCGGGCTTTTTTTGCCGCCCGTCGAAGACGGGCGGCCATTGCTTTGAGGTGAGCGATCGATGTCGCCCAGTCGTAACTGTTTACGCAGACAGGCCACGTTTGCGACGGATAACAAGCATGGCGCCCATGGCCACAAACAGCGACATCAAAACGATGCTCGATGCTTCCGGAACCGGCGCGGCGGAGATGTCGTCGATTGCAAAGTCGTTGCCGGAGTACTGGCCGCCGGTTTCGACAAGGCTCAGGGTAAGCGCCGTGTTAACACCGCTGCTGAACGACGTGGCGTAGTTCGTCCACGAGCCCACTTGATCGATCGAAAAGGCCGAACCGACAGCATTCCCGTTTACCAGGAGCTGCACCTGGCCGGGGTTGACCGGATAGCTGGATGCGCCCCAGAACGAGAAGCTGTATGTCTGACCGGCCTGGACATTCACGGTCTGCGTCCAGAAATCCGGACCCGGACCAGCGTCCTGGCCGCTCGACGGTGACCAGCCGTTGACGACCAGCATATTGCCGGTGCCTGAGGTGTGGTCGCCATACGACGCCCACGCACCATGCTCATGGTTCGGGTTTGTGTCGACGGAATAGGTCGCCGGGGCACCCAGATACGATCCGGGCGTAAGGTACTGATAGTTACTGCTGAAATCGGTATTGCCGAGTTCAAAGTCACCATTCGCAATGATGTTGCCATTCGCGTGCGCCGGCTGGGCCGCGCAAACTGCCAGCAGGAGGCCGGGAAGCCAAGCTAGCTTAAGAATGCGCTTGTGAAGTTTAGCCTGCATTACATTCTCCATAATCTTTACGTTAGTAAGAGGCCATTTGACGCGGACTTAAAATAATACAGCGCCTCTAACTGAAGTTCTTCACTGCATATTCCATGCCAGTATGCTTAAGTCCTCTATTTTGTTTGGTAATGTTTAGACTATTTTCGCGACGCCGTGCGGCACGTTGACGTCGGGTCGCTATAATATCAAGCGGCAGCTCAGTACCATTCGTTTGACTCATAAAAAAGCCCGGCGCGTTTTCTCCGAGCTTTCTCAGTTTTGATAGGGCTCGAACTCTTCGTTGAGGCGAGAGTAGGCGAGGTCACGCCGCAAGATCTCCTCTGAGTCATCCCAGGAAATCAAACCGTCATACTCGCCCTTGGACCCCATTGTTAACGCCGGGTCGATAATCGCCTGAACCGTGTGGATGTACGCCGGAAATTCCCATTCGATCTCGCCGCTGGGCAAATCGCACAGTCCCATCATCCCTATGTCGCGGGGACGTGAGGGTTCTCTCGGCTGCTCGACGCTTGCGTCGAAGAAGATGAGTTGGCCGCCGTCGGCCGACAGGGCCGCCATCCGAAACGCGTCATCCTGAGCCCGACCGCGAATAATCTCGCGCTTGGCAACGTCCCAGATCCGGAAGCCGTCACGAGCGGAACTCACCGCATGACGCCCGTCCGGCGTTGCGTAAATACTTGCCCCAAACTCATGCGCGTTGACAGCTGTCGGCATCGAGAACCTCCAACCCAAAGCAAAGCCCGGAGCATTTGCCCCGGGCTTTTAACGGCTATCGCTTCGACTTAGACTTGGCTTTCATCTGACGTCGACGGTCTGATCGGCTAGCCACGTTCTGCGCGGCGATTGTGGAGATCTGCCCCTCGGCCTCCTCATTGCCTTCTTCCTCTTCATACTCTTCGTCTTCGGATTCGTCCGAGTCCGCTGCTCCCGTATTGGCGACGCGTGGCGGGGGAGCCTCGCCTTCAGCCTGGATCTGCAGGTGTGAGATGAACCGGGCGACCTCTTCCTGGACGCCGTTGGTCATCTCGTCGAACATGTCGCGAGCTTCCTTCTTGTACAGGACGAGCGGGTCGACGCCGGCGTATCCGCGCCATCCGATGCCCTCGCGCAGATAGTCCATGTTCGAGAGGTGCTCCATCCAATGTCGATCGAGTGACTGGAGCATGATACGCCGCTCGAAGGCGCGCAGTTCATTCGCACCCTCTTCCTCACCGGCGACTTCCTTGAATCGCTCTTCTTTATCGGCGTAGGACTGTTCCGCGGCCGCAACTACCATGTCTTCGAGTTGATCGCGCTTCTTGCCCTTAAGGTCCTCAACGGTATGATACTGAGCTAGTGGGAACAGCTGATTGAGGCTCGTGTAGAGCCCGTCGATATCCCATTCCTCGGGCGAAACATGCTCGCCCGCGAAGATCTCGATGTCCGCGCGGACGGCATTGTCGAGGTACTCGGCGATCGTCGCGCTCAGGTCCGCGCCGAGCATGATCTGTCGGCGCTGGCCGTAAATCATTTCGCGCTGGACATTCATGACGTCATCGTAGTCGAGGGTGTGCTTACGCTGGTCGAAGTAGTGGCTCTCGACCTTCTTCTGCGCGCGCTCGATCATCTTGGAGAGGATGGGGGCGTCAATGGCCTGGTCCTCCGCCCATCCTGAAAGGAACGGCGAATTGGCCTTGTCTCCAAACAATCGCCAGAGTTCGTCCTCCAGCGACACATAGAACCGCGACTCGCCGGGGTCGCCCTGTCGACCAGATCGGCCGCGGAGCTGGTTGTCGATACGGCGGGATTCGTGCCGCTCGGTGCCGACCACGCACAGGCCGCCCAGCTTGCGGACCTCGTCGGCCTCGCGCTGATGCTCTTCGCTGCCGCGCTCGCCGACTGGGGTGAGGCCCACCATCGGTCGACCGCCGCGACGGAAGTCCTCCGCGCCCTCTTCCTCGCCGTCATCCTTCTTGAGGTCGTTGACGATGCTACCGCCAAGCAGAATGTCGACACCTCGACCAGCCATATTGGTCGCGATTGTCACCGTCCCTTTGCGTCCGGCCTCCGCGATGATCATGGCTTCTTTCTCATGATACTTCGCGTTGAGGACGTTGTGGGCGACGCCGTGAGACAACGCTTCCTCAAGCCTGGCCTTGTGCTCCGCGGAGACACCAATCAAACCGGCGAACTCGTCGATGTTCTTCTGCTCGCGCATGCTGGACGACATGTCGAAGAAGCGCGTAATTTCGGTCAGCTTGCCGGTCGAAAGGGTGGTGAGCTTCTGGTTGAGCGTCTCGCTCATCGGCCCATATTTTTCTTTGTCGATCTTGCCGGTCTCCAGGCGGTTGCGCAGGATATCCGTCAGGGCCAGCATCTCAAGGCGGTCATAGCGCAGTCGATCCGACACGCGCTCGGACATTTCGACACTACGGGTACCGACGAGTACTGGCTGCTCCTTGACATAATGAGCCAGGATCTCGCGAGCGATGCCCCGCATCTTCGACTCTTCGGACTTGAAGATCATGTCCGGGTTGTCTTTGCGGATCATCGGCATGTTGGTGGGAACCGAAACGACGTCGAGGGCGTAGATCTTGCGGAACTCGTCCTCTTCCGT
>Ga0070658_10002905_pt1 | contig 14215 bp, 7 predicted proteins | sample KBSC13metaG_FD_64664 | JGI IMG/M metagenome (GOLD analysis project Ga0070658, IMG submission 64664) | Corn rhizosphere microbial communities from Kellogg Biological Station, Michigan, USA - KBS C1-3 metaG | ecosystem: Host-associated > Plants > Roots > Rhizosphere > Soil ... | reverse complement strand
GCGCGGTCTCCTCGCTATAGTCCCGATCTTCCATCACATCGCGCCCCAGGAACGGGTTGCCATGTCGGCGACCGAAGCGCAGGGTTCCGAGGCGGTCGCTCATACCGTATTCACAGACCATGGCGCGGGCCACATCGGTAGCGTGATCGAGGTCGGCCGACGCTCCGGTCGTGACATCGCTGAAGACCAGCTCTTCGGCCACGCGGCCACCAAGGGAGGCCGTGATGTCATCGAGCATGTCCTGCTTGGTGCGCAGGCTCTCCTCTTTCGGCAGATACCAGGTCGCGCCGCCGCTCATACCGCGCGGAATCACCGTGATCTTGTAGACAGGATCGGCGTTCGGGATCATCGCCGCGACGATCGCATGACCGAGTTCATGGTAGGCCACGACACGGAGTTTGCGCTGGCTGTTCATGCGGGTCTTGCGCTCGGGTCCCATCAGGACACGGTCGCGCGCCTCGTCGAACTCCGACATCGAGATCCGGCTGCGATCGCGCCGCGCCGCCAGGATAGCGGCCTCGTTGACGACGTTCATGATGTCCGCACCGGTGAAGCCCGGAGTCAGCCTGGCTAGAGTCTCGACGTTGATGTCATCCTCCAGGGGCTTGCCGCGGAGGTGGACTTTGAAGATCGCGTTGCGGCCCTGCACATCCGGCGCATCCACGATCACCCGCCGGTCGAAGCGACCAGGACGAAGCAGCGCCGGATCGAGAACGTCGGGCCGGTTCGTCGCGGCGATCATAATGACGCCTGCATTCGGGTCAAAACCGTCCATCTCGACCAGCAGTTGGTTCAGGGTCTGCTCGCGCTCATCGTGCCCGCCGCCCAGTCCGGCGCCGCGCTGGCGGCCGACGGCGTCGATCTCATCGATAAAGATCAGCGAGGGTCGGTTGGACTTGGCGGTGTCGAAGAGGTCGCGCACACGGCTTGCACCGACACCAACGAACATCTCGACGAAGTCCGAACCGGAGATGTGGAAGAACGGCACGTTGGCTTCGCCGGCGACGGCGCGGGCCAGCATCGTCTTGCCGCATCCGGGAGGTCCGAGCAGCAGCACGCCCTTCGGAATCTTCGCGCCCAGAGCCTGGAACTTCTTGGCGTTCTTCAGGAACTCGACGATCTCCTGAAGCTCCTGTTTGGCCTCTTCGACGCCCGCGACCTCTTCAAACGTGACTTTCGGCACGGAGTCAGTCAGACGTTTGGCCTTGCTGCGTCCGAAGTTGAGCGCCTGGTTGCCGCCGGACTGTGCCTGGCGCAGAAAGAAGACCCAGAACAGAGCGATGAAGCCGACCGGAAGTAGGACCAGGGTCAGCAGTGTCTGGATGCCTTCGCTCAAAAATGGATGTTTGAATTCGAAAGCGATCTTTTTGTCGTGCAGCAGAGCGTACAACTGGCTGCGCGATTCCGGCGCATCCGGCAGAACGACCGTCGCGGCCTTCACTTCGGGTCCAGGAGGCGAATTTTTGTCCGGACGCAGGGTGGCCTGGAGTTCATCTTTGGTAAAGACCAACTTGTCCAGTAGTTGTGGCTGCGTGTCGATGACCGTGAGAAGCTTCTGATACGGCCATGGTTCCGGAGAGTTGCCGAAACCCTTCAGAATGCCTGAGCTGAACACGACGTAGAGAACCGCTACGACCATAATCAGCATCATATAGCGAAATGCATTATTTCCCGTCTTCAATACGACCTCCTCCGGCGCAGCACATCGGCGACGCTGGCAGTACCCGAATGGCTTACATTATAGCACAACGACGGATCGTCCCGGTGCGATTCGTTCACATTTAAACGGTTCCAAGCCGTTCTATGTCCACATCAGAAAAAGATAGTCCCCGGAATCCAGGTTCTCGTGGGCGGCTTTCGACAGCCGCACTGCCGTTTCATCCGCCTGCAGACCGATGACGGCGAGCACTCGCCCTGCCGCATCGACCACAACAGGAAAGCGCAGGCGCTCCTCGCCTCGAATTTTTCGGTCGGTAAAAAGATCTTGCAGTTTCTTTGTGCCGCCCAATCCCTGAGGCCGCATTCGATCTCCCGGCTGCCACGACCGTACCGTCAGTGGAAGGCAGATCTCCCGCAGATTGAAGATCAGCAGGTTCTGTCCGGAAGCCGACATCGCCGTCGCCGCGGACGGAGAGTTGCCTCGCCGGCTCTCCAGCACGAGCGCTGCGTGGGGCAGCGCCAGTTCACCAGGTACATCCAAGAGATAGCGCCAGGGTAACGCCTGTGCAGCGGCCGTCAAACGCCGTATACGTATCGTCGGCATTTCGAGCGCCACGTCCACATGGCTTATCTCCCGAAACGGCAGGGACACGACTTCCGATCGCTCTGTTGCCAGTGCGTTCAGGATGCGCTCGGTCGCCTCCATGCTGACATCGCGCAGGTCGCCACGCACCGTTTCAATCGCGGCACGAAGGACGCGCCTGCGTAACGCCAGCGGTAGTCGCGCCATCGCCACCGCATCCAGAACCCGCTCCGTATCGCTTTCCGAACGCGTCACGGATTGCAGAGAGTCCAGGGCGAGTTCGTTCAGAAGCTCCGTGTCGGCGGCGGCGATGTCCGAAAGACGCAGCAGCGAGTCACCGACGCAATGATTGTAGTACGATGCCAGATGCGGCAGCAGTTCCGCCCGCAATCGATTACGGCGATAGTCGGTTTTATCATTCGAAGAATCGTGGCGTGGGTGGAGGGAATGGGAGGCGCAATAGGCTTCGATCTCAGCGCGCGACACCTCCAGAAGAGGGCGAAACAGAGGCGCGTCCACCGCGGCCAGACCGGCAATCCCATCCAGTCCCGATCCACGCAGGATATTGAGCAGCACCGTTTCGACGCGATCGTCCCGGTTATGCCCGAGTGCGATCCACCTGGCCCCGACCTCCGTCGCCACACGCCGCAGAAAGGCATGACGGACCTCCCGCGCCGCAGCCTGCGCGGACAGATGCCGACGCTTGCTCAACGCAGGCACATCGACATATTCGCAGTAGTTTGAAATCCCCAGACCGTCGCACAGCGCCCGGACGTAAGCCGCGTCTCCCTCGGACTCCGCCCCTCGAAAGCCGTGATTGAGATGCGCGCCGACGAGTCTTATCTCCAGTTCCGTACGTAGTTTCGCGAGAGCGTGCAGCAGCGCCGTCGAGTCCGGCCCACCAGACACCGCAACCACGACGGTCTCACCACGCACGAACGATCCGGCGGTAACGATCGCCTTACGCACAGAAACCATTAGACTTCCGGATGTGATCTCCATACCTCTATTATAGCCGCATCCAGGCTCCAATCCCGGTTTCAAGGAGAGCCGAAAAGAAACAGCCCCTCGACTCTGCATTTCTGAGTCGAGGGGCTGCACCGGTATCTCCGCTATCTTTTTCGAGGGATAACGCGCGGCGGCAGGGCGGTCGCTCGTTTCGTACGTCGCTTGACGGCCTCCTCGGTCGACGTGCCTCCCGAGTCATCGCCCGAATCGTCTCCGGTATCGACATCGACGGTTTCCGAAGAGCCGTCGTCGTACTCGATGGTATCGTTCCCTTCCGGGTCGATCGTGCCGGTCGCTTCCGATTGGCCGGCCGAGTTCTCGATGATTTCGGTGGCGCTGCCATCGGAGTTCACCGAGATCTCCTGCGTGCCGCCATCGGGATAGGTGGTGGAGCAGGTGATGACATCGCCGATCAAGTTGTAAGTCTCATCGTAACTGCTGTTGTCGGCGAGGGTACAGTGCGCCTTCGCCTTCAAAACGCCGTTCGTAATGGTGAAGTCGGAGACACAGTGCTCCTTCTGGGCATCGGTCAGATCGATCGTCATCGTGCCGTTGTCGCCGGTCGCGTCGTCGGACTTGATGGCGATGGTGCCGTGTTCTCCTGCAAAATTGCCTGCTGTGATCTGATAGACGGTATTGAAGGTCGCCGGATAGTTTCCCGGCTGATCGCCCGTCCACTGTGTGGCGGTAAAGGTGAAAGCTCCCGCCGGCGTCTGCGCGGCACTATCCACAAAGAGATTCTGCTGCCCGGAGCCGTCCGGATTGACCGTGAGTGTATAGTAGAGGCCGGTATCTTCATCGAGAGCGGGAGCGGTGGGGGCAGAAGGGGTGGAGACGGACCGGACGTGGCGGACCGCGTTCATCCAGATCCCGATTCGGCTGCCCATGTGGATACCGGCGGCGCGGGTCTGACGACGGGCGAAGCCGGCAACAGCAAGGGTGGCGCGGGTGATTCGCATCGTCACGATCGCCCGCTGCCTGGCGACCGCTTTCGACGACGAGGAACAACAGGAGTCGTGCCCCCCGCTGCATCCAGCGGAGAGCAACGGCCCCAGGAGAACCAGAGCCGACAACGTATGGACACGCATCATGACGCCCTCCTCGAAAAAAGGATATTCTCTCCCCTTGACGAGATTCGGTTTCCGATGTGACAGTTCCTTCGCTCTGATTTCAAAGAAGACAATAAATTCGAAGACGAAACACCGCCCGCTCGGGCCACGTGGCCCAAGCGGGCGGTACGATCGGTAATTCGCATCAACGCGAACGATGCGCCTTATCTGCGATAGCGATAGTGACCGTCACCGCGCCACGTCCTGTGCCCGTAACTGGGGCGACTTCGGTAGTAGTGTCCGCCACTGTAGTAGTGGCCGCCGCCGAGATTGAGGCTCAACCCAAAAGACGGGTTGGAGTACCAGAAATCCGGCCCGGTGTAGTAAGAGGGGGACGAATATCCCGGCACGACATAGACCGGGCTCGGAGCATAGTAGAAGCCGATCGACGGGCCGCCCCAGTACCGGTGCCACCCCGAATGATAGGAATGGCTCCAACGACCGCCTATGCTGCGGAACTGCACCGGGCGGGCGTCCGCCTGCGTCCCGATGAAGAGTGTCGCCATTGCCAGGAGGCTCGCCAATGCGGTGACACCGCGTCGGATGTGAACCGTCTTCTCCGCTTTCGCGGGAGTACCGGATAGTCTCGAAATCATGGTCTTTCTCCCTTGCTCAATTCAGCATCGTTGGGCGCTGACGAGGCGAATGGTCCTGCATTCAGGAGTACTTACCGAAGGCTATTACCGTCTCGTGTTCCCCGCTGCCGCCAGGACGCCTCACTACCCAAAGGACGGAAAGACAGGCTCCATTGTTCCCATGGACATCGCCCTGTCGGAGAACCAAACCTGGAAAAATATGCCGATTAGCGGACCTATCCCTGAACAACCTGACCTACAATAGGGTATCGAAGCGCCCCGGATGAGACAAGTGCGATGTGAGTAGATCGTCCGTCTCGATCGATGCGAATGCGTGATCACATGTGAAAGGAAACACCCATTGAACCGCTACTATGGCCGCTTTACGCTCTATGGAGGCACCGCAGTCGAACACCAGATCGCCGTCTTCGTTGGAAAAGCCGCTGAGGCGATCGAAGCGACGATTCCGATCAAGAGCATCCGCGCCCTGTTGCTGATCGGGGGCTATGGCAGGGGCGAAGGCGGCGTCGAACGCGTCGGCAATCAGGAGATGCCGCACAATAACCTGGACTTTCTGCTCATCTTAAAGCACGGAGCCGCCAGTAACCTGGATCGGACGAAGGACAGTCTGAGCAAACGGCTGCAAAAGATCGGTCAAGAGTTCGGTGTCGGCATGGATCTGAGCGTCGTCACGGTGAGCCAACTGAGGCAGGCGCCCTGTCTCGTGATGTGGCACGATATGCGATTCGGACATAAAACCATCCTCGGAGATTCAGACTTTGTGCCGTCCCTGACACAGTTCTCCCCCGATCGCATCGAAGCCTCGGACATTCGGAACCTCCTGGTAAACCGCGGCACGCTGCTGCTGATCAATCAGATGCTTCTCGAAGGTGGCCCGCTGACCGACGATCGAGCCAGAACGATCGTCGGTCATGCGATGAAGGCGATCATCGGGTACGGGGACGCTCTTCTCTTCACCAAAGGCGCCTATCACTGGAGTTACACCGAGAAACAGTCGCGTATGGCTGCCCATCCGGACATCCCGACCGACTTTCGCGCCCTCTACAACACGGCGATCGAATTCCGGTTCCGTCCAGACTACGGCCCCTACTTAAGAACCGATCTCGCGGATTGGATGCGGTCGCTTATCACGATGCTGGAGCCGGTCCATCTCGCGTGCGAAGCCAGCCGTTTGAACCGTCCCGACCTCACGTGGGCCGAGTACATCGACCTCACCTTTCAGCATTCGCTGCGGGATGGCCCTTTCAGTCTGCGCGACCTCGCCGGAAAGGCGCACCGGATGTCCCAGGCGCTTCCTCCGTTGCCGCACTCCAGCCTGCTCACTCGATTAGGGTACCGGTGCGGAGGATGGCGGGGGGTTCTGCCTGCGATGTTTCCCGTCATCGCCTACGGATTAGACCTGCCGAACGAACAGGACCGGGCATGTAAAGTACTGCACGCGGACAATACGAGCCAGTCCGATCTTCGCCGCGCCTACCTCTGCAACTGGTCTTACCACGGCGACACCAACTTCTATGCCGCGATTCAGAAGTTCGGCCTTTCGCTGGATCGAAATCGAACCGTAGCGGCAGCGGCCTGATCTGACTCTTACGGATCGAACGATCGGTCTCAAGAAACGTCCAACATCGTGCATATCTGCGAAGAGCCTGCCGGAGAATGTCCTCTCGGCAGGCTCTCTGCTCATGCGCTTCGCCCGTAGATCGGCGTGCGGTTCGTCAATCGTTGTCGGGTCGCACGCTTCCCGCTCGCAGCAGCTCCGTCGCTTCGGTCGGTCCGACCCCCTGCGCCGGTCGAAGCAGGGTGTCGGGCTGCATCCCGGCGGCGTCGGAAGCGCGCAGGAGGGTCTGACTGGCCCGCTGCTGATCGCAGCGTATCCGCAGGAACGGAAGGCAGTCCTGGGCAGCGGCCTGCACGCGTCTGGGGGCGCTGGTCGCGCGTCGGCCAGTCGCGAGGCTCTCCACGACCGGAAGCGCTCTGGCGTCTCCGATCTGTTCCAGTGCCTTGAGTACTGCGACAAAATACTCGGGGGTGGCGTTCGCGCGGTTGAGGGTGCGAAGGAGCGCGGCATGCTGTCCGTCGGTGAGCAGTTTTGCGTCGCTGGCTCGGAAGCGCGGCAGCAGCCGGGTGAGGAGTTGAGCCGCCATTTTGTTTGCGTTGCCCTCTTCCAGGGCAGCGATCTCGATCAGAGGGCCTGTGATGCGCAGGTCGCGAATGTTGGCGAGGTTGTTCATCAGGCCCTTCAGACGAAACACGCCCCGAAAGGAGAGCGCGAACGTGACGCCTAATGCACCGATGGCGGCCCAGAAGAGGGATTCGTCCTGGGAATGCGTCGCCTCCACGATCAGGTTGGTTACTGCAAAGCCGGCGCTCAACGCTGCCGAGACGCCCATCATGACTGTGTTCTGACGGCGTTGGCGTACGGCAGCCTGGAACGCGTCGAGCAGCGGCTCCATCGGAGCCGCGGTGCGTTCGGTCAGTCCCTCGTCCGCAGCCTGTTCTCCGATCGGCAGCGCGTCGAGGGTCGTCAGCGCCTGACGCAGGATCCCGGCGAAGATCGGATCGTGATGCCAGAAGAGAAGCCGGTTGGAGTTCTGCTTGAGCGCTCGGCGCAGACAGTGAAGCTGCCGTTCGTTCAGCAGGCCGGCATCGGAAGGCTGGAGGCGCGGCAGCAGGCGAGCGAGCGTGGCGGAAGCAGCCGGGTAGACGGATTCCCACCAGGCCGACACTTCCGCCAGAGGCCCGATGGCGCGAAGATCCTCCGTCGTCGCCAGGGATCCAACAGCGGCTTGAATCGCGACATTACTCTCCGAAAGCGAGATCGCCACTCCACCCAGAACAATGACGAGCATTCCGACAATCAAGATACCGACCGGCGGGACTGTAAAAAGCAGGAACAGGCAGAGTGTGATGACACCGGCGTTTCGGAGAGGATTCGAGAGTATGTTTTTTAACGTCGGGCGGCAAGAGATCGCCTCCACCAGGATGCGCAGCGCTTCCTCAGTCTGTCTATCCACCACCGCGGTATCCGTGCCAACCGTGCCGGTGTGCACATCACTTTCGGAGGCATAGACCGGTGTCTCTACGCCGTGTAGGCACAGTCCTGCCGCTTCCGTCTCAGACTCTTTCTGATTGTGAGGTAACATGTCGCATCGCCTCCGCGTGCTGCCGCCGCTTCATAACTCCACGTTCTCCATCCCGCCGCCTCTTACCTGCTTCAACGCCGGGGCGGTAAAGCAGGTATTCACAGGAAAGAGACGAATAGATACAGCACGCCTTGCCTGCCAGTTCTTCAGGACACGTCTGACAAATGTAATACCCTGAGGTATCGCGCGATGGATCTGAATCATCCTGCATAGTACATAGTGGTGGTCGGAGGGAAACGATGTTCAGCCTGGATGCCAAAGGGAAACAACTCCTGATTTGCGGTATAGTTCTGTCGCTGTTTATCATTAGTGTCGCAGCCTCCTATGTGCAGACGCCTGGAGAACACGAATTCCAATTTCATCGAAAGCGATACGAGCAGATCGTGGCGAAGGTGAAGTCCATGAAAATGGACAAGGGATACGATGAATTCGAATTCGGACATTTATACGTGTCCTCCAGCCTTGATCCGTCGACGCTCAATCGCAAACCGGTGAACAAGGACAACATGGAGGGCATGATCGAGGCATTTCACGATAAAGCTAGTGGCATCTACACCATAGTCATAATTACTCAGGACCGGGGCCATCTCGGGACATTCGGCTACTACTTTTCCGATACACCCAACCAATTCCCGGGTGACGGCAGGACGTGGCAAGCCACAAGTCAGATCAATCCCCACTGGTGGATCGCTGAGAACACAAACTGGTAATGGACACTCCTGTGAACAGATCGCTGCGAATTTTGCTTGCCTGCCTGTTATCCGCTCTCGCCATTGGCGCGAACAGTCCCGCGACAGGGCAGGCCGTAAAACCCTGGGAGAGTTATGGGATCCGTCTGGACGGATCCCCCTACGACATCAAGGTGCGGGTGCAGGTCTCCATGACTCGTGCGACCGAGCAGACCGAAATCGCGCACTGGCAGGGATACTGGCCCGCAAACCTCGCGGCGCAGGTCTCCCGTCAGCCCGAAGCGCAGGCGTTGGGAGACCTTCAGGTCTATGCCAGGCAGAGCGGATGCGCCGCCCCCTGCGTCTTTGGCCACATCGGCGGCAAATACGACACGACATTCCTCTACTTTCAGGATCTCGGCGCGGTCGGTCGTCTGATGGATTTTATGGGGGAAGTTCCGGAACCGGCCGTGGTCGTCGAGGGAGATCGGTTTGGTTGGCGCGGCGTCGGTACTCCTGGAAGTTGGAAACCAGCGCGTGAGGTCCTTGTCAGTGAGGGCTATCTCTTTTTAAAGCACGGCACACTGGCAACGCCGACCCTGCGAGCGCAGTGGTATCTGCAGTGTCTGGCGGCGCTGTATGAGAAGATCGCTCCGAAACCGGCGAAGGTCGATGACTGGGAGGCGCTGGCAGCGCGGACATCCCGGTGGCTGGACGACTATCCCAACTGGGTCAAATCCGGCGGTTTCGAGTTCGTACCCGCCTATACCAACGCGACCTATGGAGGCGAACTGCAGGTGCTGACGGAGTTGGCGGAAGCGGCCTACCGAACCGACAAGCAGTCGAAACTCTCCCAACGGTTGCTGGCAGGACTGCCCGCCTTTTTCCAGGCCGACATCGGCACGATCGTCAGTTATAGTCCCTATCAGGCCCAGCTCAATGGTGACTCCGACTGGTTGATGTTCAACCTGGCGAAAGTGGGCGCGTTGGCGGCAGATGGCCATGAGCCTGCGCGCAAGATCCTGCTCCCGTCGCTCAAGCGGGCCGTTCAGTTCGCCCATCACGTCAACTATCGTTTTCCGATCTTCTACAGCCATGCCTCCGCCCTTCCGGTGAAGGAGCCTGCGGACGGAGTGGAGCGTGACGCCGTTCTGGGATATGCCTACGCGATGATGCTCGGATACGACCTTTTTCACGACGCGGAGTTTCTGGAAGAGGCCAAACGTGCCCTCGATCATGGGGATGCGGACGAGTTTGCCATGCCCTATCAGATGCAGATTGCGCCGATGGGAATGGCCGCCTGCGGGCGGCTCTACAAACTGACGGGCGAGAAGAAGTATCTGGACCGGGCGCAGTGCTATCTGGCCTATTTTCTGCATCAGACCTGGTTCTATCAGGCGACATGGGGATTCTCCGCAGGGATGCCCACCTTCTTCGCACTCAATCCCGGGCAGGGAGCCAACTACAGCGCGCCCCTCGAACAACACCAGGCGGCGGCCTATCTCGATGAGGCCCTGGCTCTCTTCGGCAACGATCTGCCCGCGCCTTCCCATGCCCTGGCCGTCGCCTTTATCAAGCACTCCATCGGTCTGACACGCTATACCTACCCGGACAGACTCCCGCCGGGAGCGCTCGCGCCGAAACCGTTTCGCAGTCCCTGGCCCGGCGCCAACCTCGCGGATGCGCCGATCCCTGTGGAAGATCTGGAGGGAGGATTGCGCCAGAGCGGTCTGGTAGGACAGGAGATCTACGGCGCCGGGGCAGCGGCTGACTTCGCGAGACTGGCAAAGAAGTACGGCACCGGAGAGGAGCGCTTTGTCCCAAGCCCCATCAACGTGTTCCCCAGGGCTGTCTGGATGATGCGCAACGGCGACGGACTGTTCTCCTGCTATCACGGCAAGGAGACGCCGGACCTGCGGTTTACCCTGCCGCACGGTTTTCACTCCCGGCTGACACAGGAGCCGGGAACGACGCGGATCTTCCTGCACGCCGATGACGGCACACCTCCTGGTGATTATGACGGTTACGTGGAAGCGGGAACCAACGGCACGTTTCGTACTTATCACATCGCCATCTCTCTGACGCCGCAGAACGGTCTTGCCTGGGACAACAGTCTGATCTATAGCAAGAACGCCTGGCAGATTTTCATGAATAGTCCGCGTTATGGAGTAGACGGGAAAGGGGTGACGCTGGAGATCGGACCGGGCAAGAACTGGACGTGGATTGCGATTCCAAACGTGCGCCTGGACGCTGCCCGAGCCGGACGGATAAAGGTGGTCGCCGATGCCGTCACGCCCAAGACACGCTGGTATGTGAAATTGACCTGCGACCTGATGAAAGACGGGCGCATTATCGGCGGTCCGGACGATCTTTCGCCCTTCGACGTAAAGACAACCACCGGGACATTCACCTGTGATCTAGGCGCTCTGTTGGCAAAGAACTTTCCCGGTCAGCCACAGATCGATCTGCGATATATTCAGATCGGCATGGAAGGCGATCCCGGCTCCCGCGTCCATATCGCAAAACTGACGATTGAGTAACGGCGCGCCTCCACACAACTCTCTCAGCTTGCATCGCCGCGATACCGTTGTCCACGCGGAATGTGACTAACAGGGACGCGCGATGGGGAAGGCGACGGTGACGCGCCCGCCGCCTTCGGGGCGACGCTCATAGGTCGGTTTGCCACGTAGATCCCATTGGGCCATGTTCTCGACCAGTTCGAGGCCGGTATTGGAGGAGACAATCGGATCGAAGCCGTCCGGAAACCCGGGACCATCGTCTTCGACCTGAAGCGTTGCCATGCCATCGAGCACGCGCAAGGTCACAAAGGTCGCCTCGTTGCCGTGTTTCTGTGCGTTGGAGACCAGTTCGTTCGTGACGAGAGCGAGAGAGGTCGCCTGACGCCCAAAGAGCCGTACCTCATCGATCTCGTATTTCAGGGTATGACGTCCGGTCGTCTGTTGCAGCATGCCGAGGAGTTTGTCCAGCACGGCTTTGGCGGAGAGTGTCTCCTGCTCACTGCCCTCTTTCGCCTCCTGCGTCAAAATGTCGTGAATCACCCCGAGCGCCCGTACATTCGCGCTGAGTCGCACCAGTTCAGAAACCGGCACAGTCTCGGAATGCTCGCCGCGCTGCATGTCGATCAGCGCCGACATCAACTGCAGGTTGTTTTTGACGCGGTGGTGCGTCTCGGTCATCGCCCGCTGTAGTCGGGCATTCAACGCTTGCACCTGATTTTCTGCCCACTTGCGCTCAAGTCCGAGCGCGATCTGGTGCGAAACCGCCTCAATACCTCCCAAAATGTCCTTGGACAGCGGGTGTGTCGCGAAAACCGCTACCACCCCGACCAGGCGCTCTTCTACCAGTAACGGATAACCGGCAAAGGCGATCCTCTCTTCGTGTGCGGCCCGCTCCGGATCACCGCCCGTCGCGTCACCGACGCCCGTAGTCGTGAGGCAAGGCTTGCGCTCCATGGCGATGCGACCGATCTCGGATTGGCCTAAGGGAACGCGATTTCGCTTACCGTCCAGGTGTGTGCGGATGCCGGCGCTCGACTGAAGTTCCAGCATCTGTGACGGTTCGTCAAAGGTCCAGATGCGGGCCAGGGCGCCATCGATTTGGCGAACCAGGATCTCCGCGCATCGCTGCAGCATGGCGGGAAGCGTCTCTTTCGCGGTGATCGCCGCGCCGATCTCCACACTGAGTTCGGCGAGACGGGTCCGCTCTTTCAGCGCAGTTTCGGCATGCTTGCGCTCGGTGATGTCGAGGCAGGCACCGGTCACATAGAGCGGACGACCGCCTTCATCCAGAAACGTTTTGCCTTTATTGAAGATCCAGCGTTCGGTGCCATCCGGCGTCAGCACCCGCATCTCCATCTCGAAGTCCGCGCCTTCGTCGCGGCACCGCGCACAGCGTGCCATCACTTCCGGGCGGTCCTCCGGATGGATCTGCGCCAGGAAATTCGCAAGGGTCCGTACCGTAATCCCCGGAGCAATACCAAATACCCGATCCATGTTTTCGTCCCATTGAAGATCGTCTGTGCGAATATCCCAGCGGAAGGTTCCAGTATCCGCGGCTTCGAGAGCCGCGCCAAGCCGTTCCATACTATCCTTGACCGCCTGTCCGGCTGCTCTTCGTACCCGCGAAAGTTCGAGCAACGCGGCAACGCGTGCCAGGAGTTCCCTGGCGCTAAAGGGTTTGGTGACATAGTCGTCTGCTCCTGCCGCCAGCCCCTCGATCCGCGCCTCGATACCTGCCCTTGCAGACAGCAGCACGACCGGTATCGTCTGCGTCCGCGGTTCCGCACGCAAAACCTGTAGCGCGCTGAATCCGTCCCGTCCCGGCATCATCACGTCGCTGAGGATCAGATCGGGCTGCACCTCACAGGCAGCCGCCAGCAGCGCGTCCCCTTCTGCGACCGCAATCACGTTGTACTCCGCACTTAAGAGGCGCTGCACATATTCGCGCATGTCGGCGTTGTCGTCCGCAAGCAGAACAACCGGGAGAGATTCCCCGGTGGAGTTGCGGGCCACGTCCGCAGGTGGCAATCCGCTCTGACTCCTCGGACGCGCCTGCGACCCGGCCAGTTCGGATTCAAGTTCCGGTATCCATCGAAGCGCCTCCTCAATATAGAGGTTGGCCGCACTAGGATGCGATGCTGTCGATTCGGACCTCCGGATGCGCTCCGGAGGCAGATGATCTGTTCCGGTGGGAATGGAGATCGTAAACTGTGTCCCTTCATCGGGTCTGCTGCGTACGGCGATCTTGCCGCCATGCAATTTCACCAGTTCCTGCACCAGCGCCAGGCCGATACCGGTGCCTTCGTGCGTTCGCGCGCGCGCGCCTTCTACGCGATGAAAACGCTCGAAGATCTGCGACAACTGCGCCTCAGGAATCCCGGTTCCGGTATCGCGCACCGTCAGAACGACCGACTCCCCCTGCAGCTTCAGCGCGACTTCGATCTCTCCCTCCGGCGTAAACTTAAAGGCGTTGGAGAGCAGGTTGAGGACGATCTTCTCCCACATGTCACGGTCCACATAGACCGGCGACTTGGAGGCAGGACAATCGACGATCAGGCGCATTCCGGCTTTCTCTACGGCAGAACGGAACACGCTGGCTAGTTCGGCGGTGAAGCCTCCGAGGTCGGTCGGTTCGTAGCGCGCTTCCACCCGCCCCGCCTCGAGTCGCGAAAAGTCGAGCAGCGCATTGACAAGTTTGAGTAGACGCAGACCGTTCCGATGGACGATCTCCAGGTCCTCTCCCTGAAGGGCGCCCGCATCGCTGTTGAGCGCGTCCTCCATCGGCCCCAGCATCAAGGTGAGCGGCGTCCGGAACTCGTGACTGACATTGCTGAAGAAGGTCGTCTTGGCGCGATCCAGTTCAGCGAGCGCCTCGGCGCGCCTGCGCTCCTCCTCGTAGGCTCTGGCGTTCGCAAGCCCGGCCGCGACCT
>Ga0070658_10002904_pt1 | contig 14217 bp, 14 predicted proteins | sample KBSC13metaG_FD_64664 | JGI IMG/M metagenome (GOLD analysis project Ga0070658, IMG submission 64664) | Corn rhizosphere microbial communities from Kellogg Biological Station, Michigan, USA - KBS C1-3 metaG | ecosystem: Host-associated > Plants > Roots > Rhizosphere > Soil ... | reverse complement strand
CATTTCCGATGAATGCGGAATTATCATAAACGATTTTTTGACGACCCAGTTTGAACACTGTGTCGAAGCCTTTGTATTGGCCATACAGTTGGTTCAATTCGTTGTTGGTCGGATCGAAGATGGTGGAATTGTTTTGGACGAATGGCTTTACACCCGCAGCGGCTGGACCGGCACTGTAATCATCTACAATGGCTTGGGTGAATTCACCTTCGATCACACCGGAGAATCCATTCCATGCTGCAGTCTTCAAACCAACGCGCTCACGGGTGGTGAATGCATTTCCTTGGTCGAGTCCATCGATATCGGCGAATTCATAACGGGCGCGTACATCAAGGGTAGGGGTGATCCAGTAAGAATCGGCCTTGGCTGGTGCGGGCGTGATCTCAGGAGAACCTGCGTAGAGCAGGGGGCTTGCTGCGAAGAGCAGGATGGCTTTGGTTTTCATGGGAGTTTCGTGATGAGGTAGGAGGCGTTTGCCTGTCTGCCCTCATTCAAGCTCGAAACTTGCCATGCCAGCTTCACTGGAGATAAATTCCAGTGAAGCCTATGAGTGACGAAAATGAATCTGCGTCATGCATTATTCACGGCTGAATGAATCGGAGGAGATCCGTGCGCGTCTTTTTCAGATCCGGTGGATTGAGGTAAAACATATGACCTCCATCATAGTAGGTATACTCCACGTTTTTCCGGAGCGCATCAGAAAGCCCTAATAAATGACGGAAGGAATATGCCACACCTTCCGGCGGCGTGGCCAGATCCGTGTGACCACCCATGACGAGCACGCGCAGCTTTGGATTATCACGCATGGCTGTGGCCAGCTTGCCACTGAGGTTTACGACTTCATTGTCCGATCCCCACCGCCATGGCTGGACTTTGCTTGTTAGGATTTCATAGGGTTGGTCTTCCTTCCATCCCAGATCATGGCCCAGATAATCCATTATCGCGGTGGAGAACGCACCTTGAGTCAGGGAATACGATGGATCATAACCGGGGTAGGGATCGGAGCGATCACTGCTGTCCCAAGCCACCCGCCCATCGAAACGGCCCAACACTTTTCCGGTATCCTTTAATAGCAGGCCACGGAACAGCATGGGAGACAGGCGCAGGTTTTGCTCGATCCATGTCTGGGCTGGAATCCCCGTAAACGAGGCCAGCTTGGCCGCCACCGCATCCCTTTGGGATGCTTCCAGCGAACTGCCCTTGAGCAAAGCGGCGGCATACTCCGTGAACGCATAATCGGTGGCAGACTTAATCAATGCATCCCGGTCTCCCTGGATTTTTCCATGGTAGTGAGCCGCTCCCGCATAGGCAGGAAGATAGACCAGATAGCTCAGATCATTTCCCGGGGCTGGTTGAAGCGTGGAGAAATCCAACAGCGAGGAAAGCAACACCACACCGTTCAGGCTCATGCCGTAGCGCGTTTGCAGATGTTCAGCCAGCCCGGCCGCACGGATGCCGCCATACGATTCTCCGAGTAGAAATTTAGGAGATGCCCAGCGGTCGTGTTCCGTGGTCCAGCGGCGGATGAAATCTCCGATGGACTCAATATCGCCATCCAGCCCGTGAAATTCATCGGCCTTGGCATCGCCATCCTCACGGCTGTAGCCGGTAGAAACCGGATCGATGAAAACAAGATCACAGACATCCAGAATGCTGGAGGCGTTCTCTATCGTTCTAACGGGAGGCGTGGGTGCAACGGTGCCATCGCCAGGCAGATCCAGCCGACGCGGGCCGAGCACACCAATGTGAAGCCAGACCGATGACGAGCCAGGCCCGCCATTGAACGCAAATACCACCGGACGGTCCGCCACGCTTTGAACATCCGTGCGCTCATACGTGACATTGAAAATGGAGGCACGAGGCTTGCCGTCGTCTTGCTTGAGCTGAATCTTGCCGCTGGTGACCTTGTAGGAAATTTTCTTCCCATCGATCATCACGGAGGAAAGTCGCGTCACCGGAGATGGCACGGAGGATTTCTCAGACTCCGCAGGTTTTTTCTCGTCCTTGCCATTGGCCCCGGAATCCGGCGCAGCCTGAACCACAGCCCATCCGCCGAACATCATCATCGCTATAAACCATCGCATGATCGGGACTCTAGACGCAATCAGTGCCTTGTCACGTCCCTGTGATTACTTGTGACAATATATGTAATGCGGAGTTTAATAGGGAAAATGCTAAAAAACAGTATTTCTTGACACTTAACTATTGCAACCCCCTCCTTCCGTGTTATCGAGGGGTGTCATCCGTTCGTTCTGGTCCAGATGACACGCTTTGAGGAAGTCGTAAGCCTCACAGCACAGCCCCCGGGGGTCTCTTACCCTCCGGGGGTTTTGTTTTTTATTGTTGACGAAAGTTAACCGTTAGCGTTAGGCGTTGTCCATCGCAAGTCGCGGTGTCCGGATTACGACCCGGGCGGGATTACGACTCCCAACAAAACCAGAACCTATGACCAGACCCTACAACGGCGCATTGTCGCCTTCGTTGATCCGCCCTTGTGCGGTCGCCACCTTGGCGGCTCGTGATTGACATTAACAGACTGGAAATTTCAGCCGCCAAGGCAGGCAGGTCCGACAATGACGGCCTCCCTTCGCGTGCAAGGTATCGCATCCGCAAGCCGGGTGAAGACCTTCCCCCTATTTCCGATGAATCCGTTAAAGCGGCTCGGAAAGCGCAGTCCGTTCATCTGGTCGAGCGGGCTGCGCCCTCATCTGATATTCATGTTAGGGCCTATAATCCTCCAAACTGGTTTACGACTTCGGGTGTTCTCAAGAATCGCAAGCGTATTGAAGCCCGTGGCCTCCCGTCCTTCACGGACTGGCGTTTCATCACGTTGACACTTGATCGCGAGCAATTTTCGGATCCGTTAGAAGGCTATCTTAAGGCCAAGGATTTCCTCCGTAAATTCATGCACGCCGCTCGTGCTGCCAAGCTTTGGAATTCAGACACCAAATGGTGCTGGAAGCTTGAATTTCAAAAGGATGGCTGGCCCCATTGGCATTTGTTAGTTGGCCGTAAACGCATGTTTTCCGAGGCACAGCTAGAGAAAATCCGTCACCTTTGGTCCATTGGTAGAACCAATGTTGAACGTGTTGAAGGCGACGAATTTCTTTACTCCTTCAAGTATGCATTTAAGCCCGTGATTGTCCGCGAGGACGACGAATGGATGTTCGAAGATGACAACGAAGTGACCGCGCCAAGCTGGTTTCTCGATTACATTGGAGTCGAGTCCGTGCGCGTTGAAGTCAAAGACCCGGTAACTGGTGACGTTGTGGATAGCTTCATCTGTGAGAAGCCTAAGACGTTTGCCCGTGCCCGCTTTTGGCAGACTTCCGAGGGTTTTTACACTGGCAAGACCCGTCCTCGCGAAGTCAAAGACAAGGAACAGCAATCATGGAGTGTTCCACTTCCCGTTAGAATCCACGAGGAGAAGTCCAGGACGAAAGTCCAGATCGTTTCCCGTAAACGTTCCGGGCGATATCTTAAAAGTGCCACCCTTGCCCTTACGGTATGTGCCTCAGCACTTTGGAATATCGCCTCATGGTATGCAATCGAGCAAAAATCCGTATTTCTCGGGATCAATTCGGCTGTGATCCCACATCACATAATCAGCCGCCACACAAAAGAAACACATAAACTGGAACCATTATTATGGCAGAACAAACTAACAGTCCAACGAGCCGTGAGATTGCAGCAAAGGGGGGAAACCTTGCGGAACTGCTAGGAGCTTCTGACCTCGGCGTCAAAGTCAAGGGAGTCGTCATGGTCGTAGAAGACCCACAGCCGATTTCCGGCACCAGCGCAAAGGGAAAGCCTTATAGCTTCATCAGTCGTCGCTTCCAGCTCTTCACGGGCAAGGGAAATGCTGTCTGCGCAGAAACTCGTGACAAGATGGAGGAATTTTCCCCTCTACCACTGTTCTCCTTGCAGGAATTCTTTATTGAGTCCGCACGGATGGACGGAAGTCAGTTGGTGTTGCGCATAGCGCATTAAAGAAAAACCGGAGTAGGCGGAGGCGAGCGATAGCGAGCCCCGCCACTCCGGTTTCCTTTCCTTGTTTAATAAAAACATAACTGTCGAAAATGTTAGAAGGACTTTTTGAGACATTATGGATTGTCGCCAAGTCAGCTTGGCCATTCCTCGTTGTGGCATTACTTGTCCGCATTATTAAGCGCGGTGCCTCCACATGGAAAAACCTCCAATGAACCTAGAAGCCTTCACAGCGGGTTTTCTTAGCTCCCTTGCTCTCTGGACTTCGGTCCTCCTGATCGGAGCGGCTTTTCGTTATGCCGTCCGTCTTATGAAATAATTTCCCATTTTCAGGCCCGGCCCCGGCCCGAAACACAGTCTCAAGGGGGCATACATACCAAACATAAAAAAGCATACATACCATGAAACAGAAACTGATGATCGGCCTTACCACACTGGCAGCACTCACCGCTTCCGCAATGGCTCAAACCAACTCTGGCGTCTCTGAGATCACGAACGCAATCGACAACCTGAAGCCAGACATGGCCACTGTTGTGACCTCTGCCATCCTGTTTGCCTTGATTGGCATCGGTGCCGTTGCTGCTATCGGCCTCGGTAAGAAGATCATGGGCAAGTAAGCCCGCTTAACTGGGGAGGCTCCTATCAGTGGGGGCCTCCCCTTTTCTTTATGGAAACAGAACTCTTACAGCAGATTGTCGTATGTCTCTCTTTTCTTTCCGGCCAAGTGCTTGCCTTGCCCTTCTGCTGGCTCTTGTGGCTTTTCCTTCGGCCGTAAACGGGCAACTCGAAGTAGATGTAGGCCAGACCACTAGCACCATAAATAATTACTTCAATTATAGTACTAGCATTGAGGTAACTATCTTATTTGGGTGCCTTGGATCAGGAACCTATTCATATCAGGCCAACAATGGAGCTCCTACAGCTGTCCCTCCTTCAGGAATAGCAACGAAATCACTTCCTATTTCTGGACAAGGCGGATTGGCTACCAACGAGGATACACCAGTAGATTACGAGCGGAATCATACTTTCTCTTTCGTTCTCTTTAAGTTTAACCCCGCAACGGGATACAACGTTGAAGTAGACCATCAGGAGCTATCTGTGAAGGTGAAGGGCAAGGCCCTTAAAATCACTAGTGGAACTCCTAGCTTTGGCACGCCAGGAGTTGGCCTTGTATCTCTTAAGCCAGGAGGCGATGCATCCACGGAAAGAGTTCCTGTGGACGTGCTTTCTCCGAATCCACCGGATGAAGATACTGAAGACATTCTTCTCATTGGGGATGTTCCAAACTACTACGTCGAAGAAGGCACGGGAAGGGTTATTCCTGTAAACCCGGTCACTCTGAACGTAAACGGCACACCGACTACCTACAACAATGGTATTAGTGCGCAGCTAATCACAGTGCCTAAGAGTAGTATCCCCGCAGGCGGTGGAGTTCCCGGTTTTGTTCAGAATGGATTTCCTACAGCGCAGCCTGTAAGTAATTCTGGAGGCGTCAGAACCTACTTCGGCACGGCTCCTCTAAACTCTTATACAGCTCCGGCTAGCTACGGCAGTGTTGTCTATCAGCCGGGAGCTAATGGTGGTTTTGGATTAGCTGCTATTGGAACGGGTATATACTCGGACAAATACTACGATTTCCCAGCGGGTTACGTCCCTAAAAAAGTTAACGGCGTTCCAGAGACCGAAGGGAACAAACCCGACCTCTCTTCAGTGGACGATTGCTTTAAAGAGAAGCTTCGGGATTTGGGACTGAACACTGACGAACCTGTCGTTGTCGACCCTACCAGTCCATCTACTCCCGGTCCTTTGGTTAACAATCCTCCTTTGCCAAACGCAGGATCAGGGGGAAGCGGCGGCGGAGGCTCTGGGGGCAGTGGAGGTTCTGGAGGAGGCGGTGGTGGTGGTGGCACAGGCGGCTTTCCGCCTTTACAAGGGCCCGGATCCAACCCGGATCCCTCCACTGGGCCGGGAACCACTCCGGGGCCGACTGCAGGAGGAACAGGTGACAAACCAGCCGAAGGGGGGAAGGCACTTCCCGGAGACGGCGATTCTGAAAAAGAGGCGGACCGCTTAGCACAGGGAATGAGCTCCAGCTTGGAGCAGTTACAGCAGAAGGCGCAAAGGCTTATGAAATGGGCTGATGTTAAGAAATTCAACCCAGGCCAATTAGGGGAATGGTATATCAATTTCCCTATTGCTGGAAGAAATTACACACTCAAGATTCCGACGGAACATGCTCCAATGGTGCGTCAACTACTCCTTCTGGTTTTCACTGGATACTTCATCGTTGCAGTTTTTAACCTTCTAACAAAATAAGGCTATGGGATTAGAGTGGATTTTTAATATCAAGGAGAAACTCAAGGAGATTTATGAAGCCCTTCGCAAAAAGGCGTGGTGGCTGATGGTCATAGCAGCTGTCTATAAGTTCGTGATCTGGTTGATCGAAGTATGGTTTCCTGCTCGGGCCAATACGACGATGGACTGGCTTTTGCAGTATATCGATACTACTACTCTGGACCTTTCATCTGCCAACGTAGCTTGGTCTAGGATTAATCAATGGGTCCCAGTCAGTGAAATGATGACCATGTTTGTGAGTTACTGCACGCTTGCAGGAATGGTGGCTTTCACGAAGTGGGTCAAAAAGCTGCTACCATTTGCATGATCGAAGCACTAACAGGAAAGGTCGGAAGCGGAAAGTCGCTGAAATTTGTCACCGAATCCTTTGCCCACATTCTCAAGGGCGGATGCGTCTGCACCAACATCGAATTGGACCGCGACGAAATCGCGCGCCAGTGCTGGTTCAAGGGCCATCGGTTCAAGGATGATCAATACATCCAACTGCCTATGAGGACAGACCCCTGCTTTCACAATCACATGCGCCAGAACGTGAGAGGCTCAAATTTGAAAATCATGGTTGGCATCGACGAGGCTCACCTCTTCTTTCCAGCGTCTGAGTATCGGGATCTCAAGAAAGCCTTCCTTTCAGTGGAAAGCTTTGTTTCTCAGTCACGTCGGGTTGGCTGCGATATCGTATTCATTACCCAGGCATGGGACAACGTGTGGGGCCAGCTCCGCAAACAAGCTCTCTTTGAGATCAAATGCCGCGACATTCGGGTTATTCAGTTTCCGCTTATTGGTGACGCTCTCGGCGGCTTTCTCGGCCTTCGCTGGACACGCTGTGACGCTGCTACCGGGACAGCGCTGGAAACAGGGAAAACGCCCCTCAGCAAGCAGGTTTTCAAGCTCTACAGCACGCTCCAGCCTTACAATGACGAGATGGAAGAACTCATGAAATCCATGCCCGTCTTTGAGCAAGCCAACGGAAAAGTAGGATTTTTCGAACGCATACTAAAGGCACCTCCTAAAAGACCATGAAACTTATTATAATATTAGTATTGTTAGGTGTAGCCGGATGGTTCGGCTTCAATTCGTTTTCCAAAATAGCCACTGGAAATTCTGTCACTAAGGAAAAAATGGCAGCGAAACACACAGAACAAGCGCACCCTACGACGCCTACTGTTCCTCCCCTTCCCCAGCCTGCTGTTCCGCCTACTGCTCAACGTGCTGAACCCAAACCAGAAACACTAGGAGACATTACCAAGTCGTCCGGCCCTCAAATTTTCGTGGAGTCAGTTGATGTCTATACATTCAAAAACAGGCCAGTTCCTCCCCCACCCTTTGGCCGTGCGGAGTCCGGGCTTGGTAGCTCGGCAGATCGGCGCGGTTTAGAACTATCCGTAGATTCTGGGGCAAATTCATGGATCTTGCGGGGCTCTCCCCAGCAGGTCGAGCAACTGAAGCGCATTGCCTCGATTGTGGACGTTGAACAATCTGAACTGGATTTGGACTTTCTCCTCATCGCAGTTTCTGAGGACTGGCTCCGCTCTATTGGCGTCTCCGCTGCGTATCAGGAAGGTGCAGCTTGGCTTCCATCTTTTTCCTTAGATGCTTCCGGTGCCTCTCTGCGGATCGCTTCCGACGCTTTCTCGATTGACGTTTCTGCTCAAGCCTCTAATAGCTCAGCAAGACTCGTGTCTTCTCCCGTCGTTCGGTGTGTGACAGGAGAACCATGGCAATTTTCTGCTGATCAGCAAATACCCGTGGCTGCACTGCAACGTTCTGAGGGCGTAGTCTCCACGTCATACAATTATCAGTCGATAGGTCTCGGCTTTTCCGGGACTGTCCAGAAAGCAGGTCCTAAGGGCGCCTATCGGCTCAATCTGAACCAGCGCAACGGGAACGTTGAAAACACCATTAAAGATTCCACTGCTCCCCCAGCGTTCCGCTCTCAAATGCTTCAAACCTCTCTTGTCATTGAACTGGGCAGATGGTCTTGCATTGGCGGTGTCAGCTCTTGGAGTATCGAGAAGCAAAAGAAACTTTTTGGAGCCTCTGAAAAAGAAGCGCAGGATCTTCTGCTCATATTTGTCCGGCCACGTGATTCTCTCAATGTCGCTCCCCGTGCCTATCCTGTGGGAACACCTCCAAGTCATCTATCAGACTTCGGCCAAACTCCTTGGCAGCTTGCACCTACTGAGCATCCGTTGCTGCCTGCAAAAGGCTGGCGGGATTGGCCTGATGGCATTAAGCCTAAATCGCTCCCCGTGAACACAAAATAATTAGATGTTAGTGAACTAACATCTTGCAAAAAGACAGTTATGTTATAGAGTTCTTTTGTCGCTGGTGAGCAGCGGCCCGGATTACGACTCCGGAAAGACCAGAAACCAATGATAAAAGGACGATTGAACAAAGCGGAGCTGTCGCGTGTTGCAAAGATTTGGATTCAGTTAGACGAAATGATTGCTGAGATCCCAACGGGAATTCTTAGTGATGATGGCACGGAGGCAGAGACCTTGGATGTGTTGAGCACATCTAGAAATAAACTCGGGGATCTCTTGCGCTGGCAGGACCATTCCCTTTGGCTCCAAGTCAAAGGAGGTGGCAAGTGAACAAATTGCAGCGTCTGGGGCATGCGCGTCTGATGCTTGTTGAAAGCTACGACGATCTAACACCGGGTATTCTTGAGCCTGAACATCACGTTGAAGACAGCAATGTTCATGATTGGACCCCGGAAGCAAAGGAGGGCGTTATTATTTCCTCTTACGTCCAGTTCAAGACGACCCGAGGTTATCGATATGCTGTTTTCACCCGCTGGCAACGGCAGGGATCGCAATGGCTTTTGATAGAGCTTCGAACTGGGGAAATGAGATGAAAATTGAGGCACCACAATTTGAATTTGGGGTGCACTGGCCGCCGATTGCCCAGGCAGAATTTTCTTTCGTAGAGGATCTTCGGCCACAAAGCCAGGTAAGGGCATTCCCGTGGCTCTTAGCATGGTGGGTAGCCGTTCTCTCTGTGCTGGACTATGAACCCGGCGAGGATCCAGACCCTTGGCAATCCGGCTTCTAACATTGCCGTAACCGGCTTTCCCCTTCCCTCCCGGCATGGTTCGCCCAGCCGGGTTTTTTGTGTTCCGATCAATCGAAATTTCCGGCAACGGAAATCATAGCTGCTCTTCACCGTGGGGCGCAGGGCTGTCAATTCTTCTCCCGTATAAGTCCGCGGAGCGGTGGGCGGATTAGTAACCTGATCCGGTCATTATGCCGGGAAAGAATTGATGGACCGAAGCCACTGCGGTTTTTTCGATGCGCTCAACGACGTTCGATTGAGCTGGCGCGAGTGAGCTACATTGCTATCAGACAGATTTTTTCCTGAATCTGTGAAAAATACCCCTACTTTGGCTAGAAGTCCGCTCTCGTTTATTGTAAAGAACTCTTAGGAAAATGGAAGAAAGGAAGCTTACGAGTAAAGAACGCAATCAATTGCAGGCGTGGGACCGATTTTGCATGGATGAGGGCGGTGTGATGCCTTCGACAATTGCTGCAATGAAACTCAGAATTTCCACGGCTGGTTTATATCAAGCAGCAGAGCGGGGATGGATCAAGTTCTTTAAGGTTGGTCGAGATCGTTGGTATGGCAGAAAAACCGTAGCCAGGTATCGAGAAAAGCGCGACTTGGGGAAAAATTGGGAGGCACTTCGTTCAGATGCTCCCCGCGATTGTAGCGAAAATGGAACGGATAAAATGGGAGAATGGTCCCCGATTCCCTAAAATCCATCCTAACAGTAATCTAATTTATTACCTTTCTTTTCCCTGTATAACCCACTGTAATATAGTTCTATATGTAATGCGGAATAGAATATACGGATGCCCATGGCGTCGAAGACCTGACTCCCTGCTGGGTGTTTCCGCTTTTCGCTTTCTTGGCGCGGTTGAGTTCAGCGGCCTAGAAGCTTCGCTACAGTCGCAGGATCCACGTTGAACATTTGGGTGCCGAAGTCTTTGACCGGCTGACCTTCGTTGGCCTGATATTCAAAAATCTTGATGGGCTGCACGCCCTGAACTTCGGACATCAGATACACCCGGATGGTCATGGCCTCGGTGCCTTTTCCGCCTTGCAGCTTCTGGATGGCAAACTGGAGTTCATTGGGGCCATCCTTGGCTCCACCGATGACGACTTCCGACTCCTTGGCATTTGCGAACCGGTGGCGGCTGATTTTGTTGATCTGCACCTTCACTTCACGGCCCGGGCAGAATACGTAAACCTTGGCAATGTATTTAGCCGCATTGGCAGCGATGGGTGTGGGCGGGATTTTGCCGGATGGCTGGGCCTCCGGTGTTTCCTCGAGGTATTTTACATTCCCGGCCGCCAGTTCGCGACGAACGTCCGGCAGGATGGTGAGATTCACGAAATCCGCACGATCATAGAGCCATCCCCCTCTCCCTTTGATAAAAGACAAGACGAGCAGATTATCCGTAGGCTTGCCACCAACGCCGAAATCAATCTTGCCGAAGTAGGAGGCCTTGGCAGTGGGTCCGTTTTGTTTTGCCTGGAGAAATTTCAGCCCCTCAAGTGCGGGCGGTGGTGCGGGAAGCTCAAAAATCGAGGCAGGGAACGCGCGTTTTTCTGAAATGATGCGGTTCTTTACCTCCACGCGCCGATTTTCCGCCGTTGCACGCTCCCAGGCGGAGGCATCGCGACGCAGGATTGCTCCCCTCCAGGCATTATAAGTGCTTTCCAGAGCAGGTCTGAGATCTTCCTGAGCACCAGCAAAGCATGCAAAAATGAGTGAAAATGCGAAAATCAAGCGCTTCATGCTCAAAACGATTGGACAAGTGGCCTCTTCCCACAACAAACAAATTGTGCGCCGGGAGAATCCAACCCGGCGTTCTTTTTCTCCCATGAGTCAAATTTTGCAGAAGGTGGCCCCGATCGGTGAAGCACGGGACAAGGAAATCCTGAAAGATGCCAGCACCTACGTTTATCAAACAAGGACGCAGGGAGACGTTCAGGCTCACGTGTTTCTGCCTGAAAAGCCTACTACGGGCCTCCGCCCTGCCATCGTTTTTTTCCATGGCGGACTGTGGGATGCCTCCATGCCCACCCAGTTCGTGCCGCAGTGCCTGCACTTCGCCAGCCGAGGAGCGGTGGCGGTGGCGGCCGAGACGCGGACTTTCAACAAGCATGGCACAGGCGCGCTGGAAGCGGTGGAGGATGCCCGTGCGCTGATCGTGTGGCTGCGTGAAAATGCGGAAATGTTTCAAATCGATCCCGACAAGGTGATCGTGGGAGGTGCGTCCGGCGGTGCCTACCTGGCATTGATGACGGCCCTGCCGAAGGAGAAGGATCTGGAGCTGAATTGCCGCCCGCAGGCGCTGATCCTTTTCAGTGCGCTGGTGAATACTTCCATGAAAGGCACGACGGCTCCCGAGCGTTTCCCAGACCTCAAATCCGCCAAAAAACTGAGTCCTCTGGCACTGGTGCGCGGGAAACTGCCTCCCATGCTTTTTTTCCATGGGAAATCCGACAGGATCAACCCCTACGATGATGTGGCCAGCTTCCGCCGCAAGATGGCGTGGCGCCGCAATAAAATCGAGTTGGTCGATTTTGAAAAAGCCGATCATAGCTTCTTTAATTTCAACGTTTCACACCAATTTTTCGAGCTGACCGTAGAAGCCGCAGATCGCTTTCTTGTGGATCTGGGGCTACTGGATGCATCCAAGGAGGAGCTCCCTCTGAGTGACTTGCACGATAATTGAAAAATTCGTCCCTGGCAGGGGCATAATTCCTGCTTGGCAGGCGGGCCGACCTGCCGTTTATTTCCCGCCCCCGCTGGATGTCAGTCCGGTAGGCATATGATTCCGTTTCCTGAAATATCTGATGAACGCGTTTTACCACTCTAGCACCCCATTGGTCGCAGGCTCGCTGCACCAACTTTCGCAAGAACATGACAACTGTGGCATGGGTGCCATCGCCCATCTCAATGGGAAACGCAGTCATCAGATCCTGGACTATGCCCTTACTTCCGTGTGCTGCATGACCCACCGTGGTGCGGTGGATGCAGACATGAAGTCCGGCGACGGCTCCGGTGTTCTCACGCAGATCCCCCTGCCCCTTTTCCAGAAGGCTGCGGCCAAGCTGGGAACTACTGTTGAAAATGCGGCGGACATCGCTGTGGGCGTATTTTTCTTCCCTGCGGGCAACGAGGAAGCAATCGCGGAAATCAAGGCCCTCACCGCTTTCATCACGGACAAGCGCGGCATACCACGCATCGGCTGGCGTGAAGTGCCAGTGGACCCGGATGCTCTGGGCAAGGTGGCCCTGGCCAGTCGCCCGCACATCGAGCATTTGTTGATGCTGCGCCCTGAGGGCATGGATGCCGATCAGTATGAGCGTCAACTTTACCTTTGCCGCCGTGAGATCGAGCATCAGACGAAGCAGATTCAGAGCTTCTACATGCCATCGTTCTCCAGCCGACTGATTTCCTACAAGGCTCTGGCGATGCCAGCCGCATTGCGCGCCTTTTACCTGGACTTTGCGGATACGGATTACGAGATCGCCATCTCCCTTTATCACCAGCGTTTCTCCACGAATACGTTCCCAGCATGGCCGCTGGGCCAGCCATTCCGCATGATGTGCCACAACGGTGAAATCAACACCGTAGAAGGCAACCGGAACTGGATGACTTCCCGTGAGGAATTTTTCGCCTCTCCGGTATGGGGTGACGATATCAGCGTGGTGAAGGATCTGATCCGCCACGGTGAATCGGACTCCGCATCGCTGGATCACGCGCTGGAGCTGCTGATTCTTTCCGGCCGCTCTCCTGAGCACGCCATGTGCATGCTGGTGCCGCCTGCCTATCGCAATGATCAGGATATTTCCGACGAGCTTCGCGCTTTCTATCAGTATATCCGCTCCTTCTCGGAACCTTGGGATGGCCCAGCCGGTCTGGTATTCACGGATGGCACCAAGCTTTGCGCCTCCCTGGACCGCAATGGTCTGCGCCCATCCCGCTACAAGATCACGGAAGATGGTGTGCTTTACATCGGCTCGGAAGCAGGTGCGGTGATTTTCGACGATCTCACCGTCGTGCGCAAAGGCCGTCTCGGCCCTGGCCAGATGCTTTCCGCCAACACCGCCACCGGTGAGTTCAAGAACGACCACGCCATCAAGGAGGAGCTCGCACGTCAGAAGCCATACCGCCGCTGGATCGATGAAAACCGCCTTGAACTGCGCAAGTTCGTCTCCCCATCGGCCCATGTGCCGGATGAGGATTTCGCCCCGCTCGAGCTTTCCCGCCAGCAGGTGGCCCATGGCATTTCCTCCGAGGAACTGGACATGGTGTTCCCACCGATGATCAAGGGCGCGCAGGAAGCGGTATTCTCGATGGGTGATGATATTCCCCTCGCGATTCTTTCCAGCTATCCGCGTCTGCTTTACACCTACTTCAAGCAGAAGTTCGCGCAGGTGACGAACCCGCCGATCGATCCGATCCGTGAATGGGCGGTGATGTCCACCAGTTCCAGCCTTGGCGTGGAGCGCAATCTGCTGGATGAAACTCCGGAACATTGCCGCCTGGTGAGCCTTGAGAACGCGGTGCTCTTCGAGCATGAGCTGGAGACCATCAAGAACTTCGGCCAGCATGGCTTCCCCAGCCATGTGCTGGACTGCACCTGGCCTGCCGCCGATGGCAAGGAAGGCCTGAAGAAGCGCCTGGAAGAACTCTGCCAGGAGGCGGAAGCATCCCTTGAAAAGGATGTGAACGTGCTGATCCTCTCCGATCGTGGCACCTCTGCGGAACGCGTGCCGATTCCTACGCTGCTCTTTATTGGAACGATCCATCACCACCTCACCCGTAAGCGGAAGCGCATGCGCGCCTCGCTGGTGGTG
>Ga0070658_10002903_pt1 | contig 14220 bp, 11 predicted proteins | sample KBSC13metaG_FD_64664 | JGI IMG/M metagenome (GOLD analysis project Ga0070658, IMG submission 64664) | Corn rhizosphere microbial communities from Kellogg Biological Station, Michigan, USA - KBS C1-3 metaG | ecosystem: Host-associated > Plants > Roots > Rhizosphere > Soil ... | reverse complement strand
TCACGGCACGATGGACGCCTATTTCGCGGCGAAGGCGCTTCTGTTCTCAGAGTATCCGGTCCGCTATCCGCGCCCGAACAAGACCCCCTTTATCGGGGTGATCAATGTGGCGGAGTGGGACGGCAAGTACCTGGTCACCCTGGCGCGCGGTGAGGTCATCACCTTCACCACGGCCGACAATCCCGCCAACCTGCACGCCGAGGAGATCGACCTCTCTCCGGATGCATCCCGCTTTGTCGCGGTCTACGACAACGGGTTGAAGGTGGTGCGCCTGCCGATCACGCTGCCTGTCGGCGGCGCCTTCCAGGTCGGCAACGCCCTGGCGGCTATCGGCGCAACCCTGCGGCTCGGCATTCCGTTGGAAACCATTGCAAAGGGCCTTTCCGAGCTTCCGCCTGTACCCGGACGTTTCGAGGCCGTTCCTACCGGCGACCGTGGATTCAGCATCATCGTCGATTACGCCCACACGCCCGACGGCCTGGAGAACCTCCTGCGCTCCGCGCGCGATCTGAAACCTGCGCGCCTGGTGGCCGTGTTCGGCTGCGGCGGAGACCGCGACCGCACCAAGCGCCCGAAAATGGGACGCCTGGCAGCAACGATGTCGGAGGTCGCCATCGTCACCTCCGACAACCCGCGCACCGAAGATCCGGACGCGATCATCGCAGAGATCCTGACCGGCATGGACCGCGCGACCGATCCTGAGATCACCGCAGAGATCTATGTCGAACCGGATCGCCGCAAAGCCATCGCCCTCGCGATCTCCCAGGCCCGCCCCGGTGACATCGTCCTGATCGCCGGCAAAGGCCACGAGGACTACCAGATTATCGGCACGACCAAACACCACTTCGACGACCGCGAAGTCGCCCGAGAGGTGCTGGGGAGTTGAAGACGCTCTATGATCTATCACAGGGTTTACCCTTGACCTGGGTTGCGGAGGTGTTGGGCGCGGAGGTCTATGGCGATCTTAGCGCAAACATAGATGGGATCTGCACGGATACGCGGCAGGGTGCGATGGGAGCGTTGTTTTTTGCGCTGCAAGGGGAGAATGCGGACGGGCATCGGTTTGTGGCGCAAGCTTTCCGAGCAGGAGCGGTCGCCGCAGTCGTCGCACAAAAAGTCGAAGGGGTCGAGGGGACACAGTTCGTTGTGCCGGATACGTTGCGGGCGCTGGGCGATCTGGCGAATGCATATCGCAGGCAGTTTGACATACCGGTCATTGGGATTACGGGGAGTGTGGGCAAGACCTCGACCAAAGAGATGATGGCGGCGGCGTTGCGTACACAGTATCGGGTGCTGGCGAATGAGAAGAACTACAACAATGAGATCGGGGTGCCGCTGACGCTGTTCGGGCTGCGCCGGGAGCATCAGGTCGCGATCATTGAGATGGGCATGCGTGGGTTGGGAGAGATCGATTGGCTGGCGGAGATCGCCGCACCGACCATCGGAGTGATTACGAATATCGGATACGCGCATATCGAGCGGGTGGGTTCGCGGGAGGGCATCGCACAGGCGAAAGCGGAGTTGCTGGGGCATCTGCCGCAGGGTGGCGTGGCCGTGCTGATGGAGTCGGAGTTTGCGCCTTTTTTGAGCAGACATGTTCCGGCGGGAGCGCGGATCGTCTGGTGTGGGTATGGTGAGGATTCGAGCGCGGAGGTGGTCGCGCTGAGTGAGGGCGCAGAGCCGTTCCGAGTTCGGATCGCAGGCGAAGTCTATGACGTGCCGCTTGCGGTGGTGGGAACGCACCATCATCCCAATGCACTGTTGACGCTGGCGGTGGCGCAGGTTTTAGAAGTCCCGATTCCGCAGGCGATTGCAGCGTTAGGAGTGTGGGAGGGAGCCGAGGGGCGGATGACGGTCCGTAAGACGGCAGATGGCCTGACGGTGCTGGACGACTGCTATAACGCGGGGCCGGAGAGCATGCGGGCCGCCTTGAAGACGCTGCGGCAGATGGCGGGCGACGGCGGCGTGGCAGTGCTCGGGGATATGCGGGAGATGGGCGAATATGCGGCAGGACTGCATTTTACACTGGGGCCGGAGGTGCTGGACGCGCATCTGCGCCTGTTGATCACGGTGGGAGAAACGACACCGGAGATCGTGCGGGGAGCGCAGATCGCTGCCGCGGAACAGCAGACAGGGATGCCGCAGTTACAACACTTCACAGCGACGAAAGAGGCAGTGGAACATATTCGAGAGTGGGTGCATCCGGGAGATACCGTGCTGGTGAAAGGTTCGCGGGCGATGGAGATGGAGTACATTGTGGCGGCATTGACGGGAGAGGCGGTACGAGGCGGACATGATTAGTCTCGTCATCGCGTTCCTCGTCGCATTTCTTTTGGCGGCTTTGCCGGGGCGCAAGGCGATCGAGATGCTGCGCAAGCTGAATGCGAAGCAGAATGTCAGTGAGAACGCGCCTGCCACGCATGGCAAGAAACAGGGTACGCCGACGATGGGCGGACTGCTGATCCTCTTCGCGCTGACCGGGACGGTTCTGGGCGTGGGGCTGCCGATGCAGTGGGGCGAGCATCGCCATTCCGCCGATGACTTCACGCTGCTGCCGCTCCTGGCGATGACGCTGGCGTTCGGGGCAATCGGATTTCTGGACGACTTTCTGAGCGCAAAGCGCGGGAAGAACCTGGGCCTGCGCGCGAGAGAAAAACTCGCGGCGCAGTTCTTTGTGGCGATCGGGTTTGTGCTCTGGATGGCGGCGACCGCGCACTCCGGCACGACGACCTATCTCACCCTCTCGCCCTCGATCGTAACCAATGCGCTGGCGCGGGATGCCTGGACGATCGACCTGGGCTGGATGTACTATGTGGTCGCCGCGATCTTCCTGGTCGGGTTTTCCAATGCGACCAATATCACGGACGGTCTGGACGGCCTCTCGTCGGGCCTGACGATCCTGATCAGCCTGACGCTGGCGGCGCTGGTCTATGTGATCTATCCGCCGATGGCGCTGTTCGCGGTGGCGCTGGCGGGCGGGCTGGCGGGCTTCCTCTGGTGGAACGCGCATCCGGCCAAAGTCTTTATGGGAGATACCTGTTCTCTGGCACTGGGCGCGGGACTGGCGGGCGCAGCGATGCTCGGCAAACAGGAGATCGGCCTGATCGTCGCCTCCCTGGTCTGCTGGATCGAGATACTTTCGGTCGTGATTCAGGTCTCGGTCTTCAAGTGGCGCAAGCGCAAACATGGCCTCGACTATGCGAAGGCGAACCGTGTCTTCCGGCGCACGCCGCTGCACCACCATTTCGAGGAGATCGGTTGGCCCGAAACGCAGGTCGTGATGCGCTTCTGGCTGGTGGGCCTGCTCTGTGCGGGTCTGGCGCTGCTCTGGGGTCGAAATTAGGAATTTAGACAGGATTAACAAGATTTACAGGATTAACAGGATTGACTAAGTCGATAGATACATCGTCAATGGCTTTGTCGGAGGCGTTTCGGGATCGCAATGTCAGCGTCATTGGGGCGGCACGGAGCGGGGTTTCGGTCGCGCGGATCCTGACGCTGTTGGGGGCGCGGGTGTTGCTTTCGGACAGTGCACCTTTGGAGAAGATCGGAACGGAGCGGCGGGCGGAGATTGGGGAGACGGGGGCGCGGTTTGTGGCCGGGGCGGATGTCGAGGCGGCGCTGCCGCAGGGCACGGGCTTGGTGGTCACCAGTCCGGGAGTGCCGCGGACGGCGGGAGTTTTGCAGGAGACAGTGCGGCGCGGGATTCCGGTCTGGTCGGAGGTGGAACTGGCGTATCGATTGGCGGAAGCGCCGTTGATTGCGGTGACCGGGACGAACGGCAAGACGACGACGACAATGCTGATTGCGGCGATGTTGGAGCAGGCGAATCTCAACCCGATTATCGCAGGCAACATCAGTGCAGATGAGATCAAGCGAACGCTGGTGGATGCTGCGTTCAGCACGTCTCAATTTGCGCCGGAGGCGGAGCGACATGCGGGCAAGCCGATCCTGGTGGCGGAGATCAGCAGTTTTCAGTTGGAGTGGGTGGAGATGTTCGCGCCTCGGGTCGCGATCCTGACGAATATCACGCCGGACCACATGAACCGTTACGACGGCTTCGAGGACTACGCACAGACCAAAGCCCGTATCTTCGCCGCGCAGGAGTCCGGCGACTGGGCCGTGCTTAATTACGATGATCCGGCAGCGCGGCGGATTGGAGAGAGTGGGCTGCCCGGCAAGCGCGTGTGGTTCACGACGCAGCAGATTCCTGCCCAGCAGGGACCGCTGGCGTGGGTTGCGGAGGAGCGGGTGCAGGTACGCTTGCGTGAAATTGGAGAACCCGAGTTCGTCCTGCCGGTTGAGGAGTTCTCCCCTGCCCTGCCGGGCCGGCACAGCGTGGAGAATGTACTCGCGGCGGCAACGGCGGCTCTGGCGATGGGCGCGGCTCCGGAGGCGGTGGCACAGGCGGTTCGCACCTTCCCCGGCGTGGCGCATCGCATGGAGTTTGTGCGGGATGTCGTCGGGGTGCGATATGTGAACAACTCGATGTGTACCAACGTGGCGGCGGCGATCAGTTCGTTGCAGTCGCTGGATCGTCCCGGTGTGATCATCATGGGCGGCGCGGACAAAGGGCTGGATTTCGCTCCCCTGGTTCCGGCGCTGAAAGCGCATGCACGTCAGGTGTTCCTCATCGGGCAGGCGGCAGACAAGATGGAGCGCGTCTTTCGAGAGAGAGGCTACGATTTCATCCTGCGCTCCGAAACCCTGGAGGAAGCGGTCAAGGAAGCCAGTGTGGTCGCAAAGCGGTTTGAGACTGTGCTGCTCTGTCCGGCGTGCGCGAGTTTTGATATGTTTCGAGATTTTGAAGAGCGCGGCGCGGCATTTCGCCGTGCTGTAAATTTCCTCTAAGGAGAAAGCGCGTGGCGCGACCACAGGCCGTACGTCTGAAACTTCCCGTAGATGCGCTGCTCTTCGGGACTATGCTGGCCCTCATTGTCATCGGGCTGTTGATGGTGGTGGATTCGAGCTATGTGAAGACGCTCGACAGCCTCCGAGCAGGACACGACGCCTACTACGACCTCAAGAAACAGGCGGGGGGCGTGGTGATCGGCCTGTTCGCGATGGCCGCCATCATGCGCATCGGCTACTGGCGCTTGAAGGAGTGGGCGGTACCGTTGGTCGTCATGGGCGGGATATTGCTGCTGGCGGTCTGGTTTCCCCATATCGGGCAGCACGAGAACAACGCCGCCCGCTGGGTGAAACTGGGAATACGCTTTCAGCCTTCCGAGATCGCGAAGCTCACCCTGCTGATCTATGTCGCCGCGCAGTTGGCGCGCCCGGCCTGCAAGATCAAACATCTGACGGAGGGGCTGGGTCCAACGCTTCTGGTGGCCGCCTTCTATCTGCTCGCCATCGAGCGTGAGCCGGATCTCGGCACCGCGTTTGCGCTGTTTCTGGCGGTGATCTCCCAACTCTTTCTGGCAGGAGCGCGGCGCAGGCATATCGCCCTCATCCTGGCGAGCTGCGGACTGCTGGCCTTCTTCGTCATTGGGATGAGCAAGCATCGCCAGGAGAGCATGTCGGCCTTTCTGGATCCCGGCAAGTATCAGCAGGGCATCGGCTACCAGGTCTATCACGCGCGTCTGGCCGTCGGGTCCGGCGGATGGGAAGGGATGGGCATCGGGCAGGGCCGTGAGAAGTCGTACCTGCCTGAGAGCGATACCGACTTCATCTTCGCGACCATGGCGGAAGAGCTGGGCTTCTTCTGGCTGCTGCCGATTCTGGGTCTGCTCATCGTAATCGGCGGACGTGGGTTCTGGATCGCCTTCAACACCAAAGATCGTTTCGGGCAGATCCTTGCGGGCGGAATCGCCTCCCTGATCAGTTGGCAGGCTCTGATCAATATCGCTGTCGCGACAGGCTCGATTCCCGCCACCGGGGTGCCCTTGCCGTTCCTGAGTTTCGGCTCGACCTCTCTGGTCTCCCTGATGTTCGGCGTCGGCCTGCTGCTCAATATCGCCCAGCATCCGGTGCCCCCCGCGCCTGTCGCGGCCAAAAAGCGCCAGGCGTAATCCCAGTATCGGAAAGCAGGATGAGATGCGCGTTGTGGTGAGCGGAGGAGGAACGGGAGGGCATATCTTTCCGGCGTTGGCGGTGGTGGAGGCGTTGGAGCGCGTAGATCCGGAGGGGGAGCGGCTCTATATCGGCGGTTCGACAGGGATGGAGACGCAGATCGTTCCCGAAGCGGGAGTGTTGTTTCAGGCGGTGACGGCGAAGAAGCTGCGCAAGCTCGTGTCGCCGGGCACGGTCGGGGTGGCGTGGTCGCTCTTGAAGGGCTATCGGGAGGCGCGGACCTATCTCAAGGCGTTCAAGGCGGAGGCGGTGGTCGGAACCGGCGGCTATGTGGCGGGAGCGGCGATGCTGGCGGGAGTAACGCTGGGACTGCCGACGCTCATCCTGGCCCCCGATCTGATACCCGGACGCACGAATCGCCTGTTGGGGCGATTTGCGAAGAAGGTCTGCCTGGTCTTTCCGGAGAGCATTCCGGCCTTCGGCAAAGAGAAGAGTGTGGTGACGGGGCTGCCGCTGCGTTCTGGGATCGTCCTTCCTTCCGAGGTGACGCCGCAGGAGGCGCGCTGCCGATTTACGGGACTGCGCCCGGATGCTTTTACGGTCCTGGTGGCCGGGGGAAGCCAGGGAGCGCAGGCGGTGAACAACCTGGTGCTGGGAGCCGCTCAGGATCTGCTGGCCGCGGGGGTGCAGATCCTGCATCAGACCGGGCCGAAGAACTTCGAGCTGGTGACGGAGCAGGCGAAAGCATTGGGATTGACGCCTGAGAAGGGCTACCTGCCGCTTGCCTTCTTCGACGCGACGCAGATGCCGCTCGCGCTGCGGGCGGCGGATATTTTCGTCTGTCGGGGCGGAATCTCGACGCTGTCGGAAGCGATGGCGAACGGACTGCCTGCCATGGTCATTCCGCTGCCGTCGGCATACGCGGACCATCAGACGGCCAACGCGCGGGCGCTGGAAAAGGCGGGAGCGGGCCTGCACCGGGCGGAGAACAGCCTGACGGCGGAGAAACTGAGTACGGAGATCCTGGAACTGCGCGCTGCTCCGGAGCGTCTCGCCGCGATGTCGCAGGCAGGCCGGGCGCTGGGCAAGGCGGAGGCGGCGGAGACGGTCGCGAAACTTATTCTGGCCTTGTGAGTAGTGATAGACGAAATGGCAACACCGAAACATATACATTTTCTGGGGATCGCGGGGATCGGAGTCTCCGCGCTGGCGCAGGTGGCGCAGGCGCGGGGCATCCGGGTCTCCGGCTCCGACCCCAACGCCGATCCTGCAACCAATCCCGCGATCGCGCGACTGCTGGAGGGCGGCGCGACGCTCTATCGGGAGCATAAGGCAGGCAATTTGGCCGCCGATGTCGATCTGGTCGTGGCCTCTGCCGCGGTGGCGGAGGACAACCCGGAAGTGCGGGCGGCGCTGGCGCGCGGAGTGCGCGTCGTCTCACGGGCCGATTTTCTGGGCGAACTGATGGAGGCGCATCGCGGCCCGAAGATCGCGGTCGCCGGAACGCACGGCAAGACGACGACGACCGGGATGCTCGGGGTGCTGCTGCAGAACGCAGGACTGGACCCCACCGTGTTTGTCGGGGGAGAAGTGGCGGAACTCGGCGGCAATGTCCGGGTAGGGAGCGAGGAGGGGCCGTTCGTGGCGGAAGCCTGCGAGGCGTACGACTCCTTCCATAGCTTGAAGCCTGACATCGCGATCCTCACCAATGTCGAGGCCGATCATCTGGACCACTACGGCACGGCGGAGCGTGTGCAGGCCAGTTTTGTTCGATTCCTGGAGAATCTGCGCCCCGGCGGCACCATCGTCGCCTGCGCCGACGATCCCGGCGCGAAAGAGGTGCTGAGCCGCTTGCCATCCGTCGCCTCTCTGACCTATGGCATCACGAACGGCGATGCGGAGATGCACGCGCACAGCCTCCAACTCGATACCCAGACCACGTTCGTATGGGGGGATCCTGTGGTTCCCTACTACGACACGCGGATCGTGCTGAATGTTCCGGGCAAGCATAATGTGCTGAACGCGCTGGCGGCGGCGGGCGTTGCGATGCTGCTGCATGTGCCGGTGGCAGAGATTGCGGAGGGACTGCGCGCGTTTCACGGCGCGACGCGGCGGCAGGAGATCCTGGGTGAGGCGGCGCTGGAGAACGGCAGTGTGCTGGTGATGGACGACTATGCGCACCATCCGACGGAGATACGCGCTACACTCGACGCCCTGCGCAGCGCCTATCCGCAGCGCCGACTGGTCGCGATCTTCCAGCCGCACCTCTACAGCCGAACACGCGACTTTATGACGCAGTTCGCGGAGGCGTTGGCGCTGGCGGACGCCGTCTTCGTCACCGACATCTACGCCGCGCGAGAGACGCCCATCGCCGGGGTGCGCGCCGCCGATATCGTCAAGCAGGCCGTCAAACTCAACTCCGAGGCTCCTATGATCTATGTGCCCGACAAGAAAGACCTTCCCCACACGGTGGCCGCGCTCGCGCGCCCCGGCGACCTGACGCTCTTTCTGGGCGCGGGCGACATTCGCACGCAGGGGGAACGGTTTCTCAAACTACTACAGGAACGGAGTGCGGTACGATGACAGCTCTTACGCCTGCGGATCGCCGCCTGCGGGTCGCCGTGCTGATGGGCGGCACCTCCAGCGAACGCCCGATCTCTCTGAAGACCGGGAGCATGATCGTTCAGTCGCTCGATCCAGCCCGTTACGAGGTCATGGCCATCGACACGCAGGATGTACTGCGGCTGCAAGCCAACAGCCCTGCGCAGATCGCTGCGGCGTCCAACGGCGACGAGGAGGCCGTTTCACCCCGAACGGGGGCCGTGCTTGCCGAGACGGAGGCCATCGACACCGAGGAGAAGCCTCTGACATCGATGCCGCCCGATGTGGTGTTTATCGCGCTGCACGGCAAGGGTGGCGAGGATGGAACTGTGCAGGGAATGCTGGAGTTGATGGGCCTGCCCTACACCGGGTCCGGGGTGCTGGCAAGCGCGCTGGCGATGGATAAGGCGATGACGAAACGCCTGTTCCGCTCCGCAGGCATTCCTGTCATCGAAGATATTCAGGTTCGGCGCGGTGAGGAAGAGGACAGCGCGGCACTGATCGCGCAGGTGCAGGAGCATCTCGGGTTTCCCGTCTTCGTCAAGCCGAACGCCGAAGGCTCCTCGTTCGGAGGCCGAAAGGTCGATACTGAGGAAGAGCTTCTGCCGGCCGTGAGCAACGCCCTGACCTACGATCCAAAGGTGATCATCGAGCGGTATGTGCAGGGCGTAGAGATCACCGTCGGAGTATTGGGCAATGCGTATGGGGAGCTGCTGCCGCTGCCGGTTGTCGAGATCGTGCCGAAGAGCGCCTTCTACGACTTCGAGAGCAAATATGCCGATGGCGGCAGTGAGCATATCATCCCTGCGCGCCTGCCGGAGGCCGTGACAGCGCAGGCGCACGCATTGGCGCTGCAGTGCCATAATCTGTTAGGATGTCGAGGGATGTCGCGCACGGATATGCTGGTGGTGGGAGAGACGCTGTCGGTGCTGGAGGTCAACACGATTCCCGGTATGACCCCGACCAGTCTGCTGCCGCAGGCCGCGGCGCATATCGGCATCTCGTTCCCGCAGTTGCTCGACCGTTTTCTCACCAGCGCTCTGGAAGCGCGTTTGTAGATTTGCAGAGAGGAGATTTGCACCGTGCCCAGCGATCCGCCCCGCCGTTCCCCCTCACCGACCGGACGTCCGACCACGCGTCGCGCGACCGCCAAAAAGCCGGTTCCAGGCCGCCCTGGCCCGTCGCATCGTCGGCTGCGCATCGCCGATGTGCGCCGCATCCGGCGGCAGGTGCTGTTCAGTCTCTACGCCGTGCTTGGTGCGGAGCTGATCGCCGCGACGTTTACCGCTCCCTTCCTGCATATCCGGCATATCCAGGTCGCGGGAGCGACCCCACTGCCCGCCTCTGAGGTCGCCAGGGTACTGCATGCCGCGAACCTGCCGAACAAAACGAACTTCCTGTTGGCCCCGGTGAATCGCCTGCAGACGCAGGTGCGCGCCCTGCCCTGGGTGCGTTCTGCGACCGTGCATCGTCAATTTCCAGGGACGGTCACCATCGAGATGACGCTGCGCGAATCGGTCGCTCAGGTGCAGGCGACCAATGGCCGTTGGGAGGTCGATGCCGATGCTCTGCCGATCCGAGCCGTGCGTTCCGACATGGCCTCGCGTCTGCCGTTGATCGTCTGGCAGCAGCCCAAAGCCGTCCAGCCGGGCGTGGAATTCGGCGATCATGCCCTGCAATCGGCCCTGGCGCTCTCCCTCTGGGCGCAAAAGGAGACCGCGGTCCCTCTTGCAAAAATAGAGGTTGACCAAAGCGATAATATATGCTTAAATATGAAGGATGGAATCCCGATTAAGTTCGGCCCGGATTCAGACTTGAAGTCGAAACAGACGCTTGTAGAGAACCTCTACCGACGTGATCCCAACATCGCCCAACGCATTCAAGAGATCGATGTCTCCTGTCCGTCCGATGTGGCCTGCACGCCCCGTGTGATCTTACCTACGCCTGCCTCGACCACGCTCCAAACGGGAGATACGGCGGTAAATAGACCATGAGTATGTATTCAGCAAGTATGCAGCATCGTTCGTTCGTCTGGCAGATCAGCGCTGTCTGTTTCTTTTTGGGACTGCTGCTGGCCGCGGCGACGGTAACGGCGAGTAAAGTCACGGGCACCAGTCGCACCGGCTTCATCTATAACCCTGAGTCCAATAATACCGTAAAGCCGGACAAGGACAAGAAGATGGAGACGCTTCAGGAGGAGATCCAGAAACTGCGCGCCGACAAGACAGCCCTGGAGAAGGCAGCCTCCACCAAAACCGATGTCTCCAAAACCCTGAATCAGGAACTGCAGGAGACCAAACTTTATGCGGGTCTGAGTGAAGTGGCCGGCCCCGGCGCCGTTGTGACGCTCACAGACAGCAAGAAAGACCGCCTTATCGGGGTGGATCCACAGAGCTACCTGATCCATGACCGCGATATTCGCGACGTCGTCAACGAGTTGCGGGCGGCGGGCGCGGAAGCGATCGTCGTGAATGGGCAGCGTATCACAGGCTCCTCGTCGATCCGGTGCGCAGGCCCGATCATCCTGATCAATCAGGAAGAGATGGCGAATCCCTTTACGATCCAGGCGATCGGCGACCCGGACAAACTGGTGAGCGCGCTCAATATCAAGAACGGCGTTCTGGACCAAATCCGCACCTTCGGCCCCGACATGGCCCGTTCCGAGAAAAAAACGCAACTGCGCCTGCCCGCCTATGCCGGCAGCACCCATATCAAATATGCAAAACCGGTCGCCCCGAAAACGACGTCAGGCAATGACGAAAGCAAGTAGCATCGAACACACCCTGCGCTCTGCCCCAATAAAGGACAGGTTGGAGATATGAAACTCTGGGTTCCCCCTCTTGCCAGCGCTCTTGCAGGTCTGGTCGGCGGGATGATTGTTTTTACGAAACTGAAATGGCAGATTCCGGCGGACTATGCCCCTTATCTGTCGGTCGCGGCCCTGGCCGGCCTGGACACGATCTTCGGCGGCGTGCGCGCCGGGATCGAAGGCCGTTTTCAGAACGACATCTTTGCCAGTGGCTTCCTGCTCAATACGGTGCTGGCCGCGCTTCTGGCCGCGCTGGGGGACCGCATCGGAGTCAATCTGGCCCTGGTCGCGGTGCTGGTCATGGGTTCACGGGTCTTTATCAATCTCTCGCTGATCCGCCGTTATGTGCTGAACAAGCGGGCGATGGAGCGCAGTAAACAGCTTGAGGAGAGCGCCGCCGCCATCACGAGCGCAGCGACAGCGCTCAGCCAGAAAACCGAGACCGGCAGCAGTCTGTAAGCGAAGGGAAAAGAGAGGAGGGATGAGGGTATGGGAAAGCGATTTCCTACCCTCCTCCCTTCGTCCTTGTTCTCTATCTTTCCATTAATGGGTGGGGTGAGTGGCGAAAAACGACATCATTGCGGGGCTGGACATAGGGACGACGAAAGTCTGCGCTCTGATTGCCGAACTGACCGACACCGGCCAGGTCCTTATCATCGGTATGGGTACGGTGCCCTCGACCGGGATGAAGAAGGGCGTCGTGGTGGATATCGAGGCCACGACCCGCGCTGTCGAAGAGGCGATGGGGCTGGCGTCGCGGCAGGCGAACCGGGAGATCGATAGCGTCTATGTCGGTGTCACCGGGGAGCATATCGCGTCGCTGAACAGCAGCGCCCGCATCGCGATCACCACACCGGACCATGAGATCACCCAGAGCGACGTGCAGCGCGTTCTGGAGTCGGCCCGGGTCATTGTGCTGCCGCCGGATCGACAGATCATCCACGCCATCCCTCGCTCTTACTCCGTGGACGGCCAGGACGGGATCAAACACCCGGTCGGCATGAGCGGCTCCCGCCTGGAGGTCGAGACCCATATCATTCACGGCACGACGACCTTTTTGAGCAACGTTGAGAAGTGCGTGACCAAGGCAGGGCTGGAGATCAACGAGGCCGTTCTGGAGCCGATTGCGACCGGAGAAGCGGTGCTGCTGCAGGCTGAGAAGGAATTGGGAGTCTGTCTGGTAGATATAGGGGGAGGAACGTCCGATATGGCGGTCTTCCTTAATGGAGAGATTTTCTACTCCGCCGTCATCCCGGTCGGCGGGAACCATGTCACCAACGATGTAGCCTACGGATTGACGGTCGGACGGGACGAGGCGGAGCGCCTGAAGACCGAGAGCGGCAGCGCCCTCCTGGAACTGGTGTCGGCGGAGGATGTGATCGCCGTCAAGCAGGTCGGGCGGGACGAATCCCGCAAGCTCCGGCGCAGCGCGCTCGTGAAGATCATCGAGCCGCGGATGCAGGAACTCTTTCAGATGGTGAAAGACGAACTGGAGAAGGCGGAGTGTCTGGGCATCACCCCGGCCGGTCTGGTCATCAGCGGCGGCGGCAGCCAACTTCAGGGATGCATCGAAGTGGCGCAGCAGGTGATGAATATGCCCGTGCGTGTCGGAAGCCCGGAGGGCCTGGGCGCTATCGGGGAGACTCTCACCCACCCACGCTACGCCACCGCGATCGGCCTGCTCCTCTACGGCGCAAAACAGATCCAGGAGTCGCGCCACCCTACGCACACGCAGAGTTCGGGCGGAGCTTTCGCCCTGCTGCAAAAACTGCTCGACTGGCTGCGGGACCGGTTCGGCACCCATTAGATCGATTTCCGGAAGTAGATACGTAAGTTTGAAGTAGACACAGAAGTAAGCAAGCACAGAAGCACACTATTCAGAAGCGGACAGGGGAAGGGCGCAACCCAGATGATGATAATAAACAACAGTTCGATGAATGTCGGGGCGGAACTCGGCTCGGCACGCATCAAGGTGATCGGGGTCGGAGGCGGCGGCACCAACGCGGTCAACCGGATGATCGAGGCCAGTCTCAGCGGCGTCGAGTTTCTGGCCATGAACACCGACGTACAGGTGCTGAACATCTCGCAGGCCCCGCGCAAACTCCAGCTTGGCGAGAACTCGACGCGCGGCCTGGGCGCGGGCGGTAATCCGGAGATCGGACGCACCGCCGCCGAAGAGAGCAAGAGCGAGATCAAGAAGATGATGGACGGCGCGGACATGGTGTTCATCACCGCCGGTATGGGCGGCGGCACCGGCACCGGCGCGGCGCCTGTCATCGCGGAGATCGCCCGCGAGATCGGCGCGCTCACCGTCGCGGTCGTCACCAAGCCCTTCCCTTTTGAGGGTCCGCGGCGTATGCGCCTCGCCGCCGAAGGCATCGAAAATTTGAAGAGCCGTGTCGATACGATCATCATTGTGCCGAACGAGAAACTGCTCTCGGTCGGAGATCGCCGCATGACTCTGGTCGAAGCGTTCAAGGTGGCGGACGATGTGCTGCGCCAGGGGGTGCAGGGCATCTCGGATATCATCACGATCCCCGGTATGATCAACGTCGATTTTGCGGACGTGCGCGCCATCATGACCGGCGCAGGCCCGGCCCTGATGGGGATCGGTATGGCGACCGGCGATCATCGCGCGGTCGAGGCCGCGCAGAACGCGGTATCCTCCCAGCTGCTGGAGACGAGCATCAACGGCGCGACCCGTGTCCTGGTCAATGTCACCTCCGGCAACGACCTGACGCTGGCGGAGTTCAACGAGGCCGCCGAGCAGATCGCTTCGCTCTGCGATCAGCGCG
>Ga0070658_10002901_pt1 | contig 14229 bp, 3 predicted proteins | sample KBSC13metaG_FD_64664 | JGI IMG/M metagenome (GOLD analysis project Ga0070658, IMG submission 64664) | Corn rhizosphere microbial communities from Kellogg Biological Station, Michigan, USA - KBS C1-3 metaG | ecosystem: Host-associated > Plants > Roots > Rhizosphere > Soil ... | reverse complement strand
CGGTGCAAGTGGGGGATGCGTTCTGGATCCTGCGTGTCGATCAAATGCGGCCGACGCAGATTCCGACGTTCGATCAATCGAAAGAGCAGCTTCGCAAGGAATTGGAACAAGTCGCGGTGGCGAAGGCGACGGCGCAGGTCGTGACCGATCTGGTCAAAGGCGCGCATATCGAGCAGTAACGGCGGTAAGTAGGGGCCAAACAAGACGTTAACTAAAGACCAAAAACGACCATACCGACATGAGAAAGTCGACACCGGGTAGCTGGCAACAGCTGGAACAAGCGCGCGCGGCGCGTGAGCAACTGCAATTGCGAGCGGGCGAGCAAGGCGCCGAGGGAGCGTTGCGCCGCTATCGCATTTGGCAGCGCGCGGTGAGTGCGCTCGTTGCGGCTACTCTATTCGTCGGCCCGATCACGATAACGGTCGAGCACGGCCGCGCTGCGGCCGGTGTGATCGCGGCAGGCAGCCGTCGTCTCGACGATCAAGCGTGGCGCGTGATTCAAGATCTGGCTTCCGTACGCATTCGCTTTGCGATGCAGGTGGCGCAGGCCGGTGCAATCGTCGATCCCACGGCACCGCTGTCGTTCCGGCCGAAGATCACGCAATCGACGGGTGCCGGTGGCGGTGTGCCCGTGATCAACATCACCGCGCCGAATTCGGCGGGGATCTCTCTCAATCAATATCAGAGCTTCAACGTCGACCCGGTCGGGTTAATCCTCAACAACAGTTTGCAAGGGGGCACGACGCTTACCGGCGGCAACGTCGCGGCCAACCCGAACCTGAACGGCCGCGCGGCCGGCGTGATCGTGAATCAGGTCACCTCGACCGGTAGCGCCTTCATGAGTGTGCTCAATGGCCCGCTCGAAGTATTCGGTTCGCCGGCTACGGTGATCATCGCGAACCCCAACGGGATCGCGGTGCGAGGGGCAGGCTTTACGAACACGATTGGCGTAACGCTGACCACGGGGACGCCGCGATTCCTTTCGTCGATCGGCGGTTCGCAGACTGACTTCACGAATGCGCAAGCCGTGGCGTATGACGTGAGGGGTGGGCACATTCAGATCGAAGGCAACGCGGGCACGAATGGTCCGGGGTCGGGGATCGAAGGCACGGTCGGCACGATCGACTTGATCGGCGAAACGGTAGGAATCAATGCGCCGTTGTATGCGGGCTCGCGGATCAATGTGATCGCGGGCGATCAGGTGGTGAGCCCGAGTAGTTCGGATGCCACAGGGACCACGTACGCCACGCAGGCGAACTCAAGCGCGAATACAGCCGCATCGATCGGCAATGCGACGCAAGGATATGCGATCGACGCGACGAGCTTCGGCGCGATGACGGCCGGGCAGATCGCGGTGGTGGGCACCGCGCAAGGCATGGGCGTGCGCACGGACGGCGCGCTGGCGGCGAACGCAGGGAACTTGACGCTGTCGTCGAACGGCGATCTGACGGTCGCGAACCACGCGGCGCAACAGGACGTGACGATTACGAGCGCGGGCAATGCGGCGTTGTCGGGGACGGGGCTGGGTATTGGCGGATACACGCTGTCGGCGGGCGGGGACGTCACGTCCACGGGCACCGTACAGTCGCAGTCGAGCCTATCGCTCACGGCTGGCGGCAACATCAACGTGGCGAACGCCCAGTCGGCCGGCGACATGATGATGGTAGCCGGCGCCAGCATCGCCACCGGCGAGTTGGAGAGCGGTGGCGGCCTGTCGCTGACGACGCAAGGCACCGGTGGCACAGGCGACATCACGCTGAACGGCACGAACATCGTAGCCGGCGCGACCACGTTGCAGGCGGCAAGAGATATCAATATCAACGGCCAAACGGCGAGCAATACGGTGCAGGCGAGCGCGCAGCGCGATGTGAACCTCAACGCCGTATTGCAGACCTCGGGTGACATCGCATTGACCGCTAACAGCGGCAACGTTAACTCGAACGCGAATGTCAATGGTGCGGGCAACCTCGCCATATCTGCAGGGCAAGCCATTGCGATCAACGCTCAATCGACGGCCCAGCATGCAGTGACGTTGACGGCGGGAGGCGCGGTTGCCATCGGCGGCTCGCTTGCCAGCGGGACGACGCTCAACGCCAACGCCTCGGGCGCTTTTAGCGTTGCTGGGTCGTTGCTTATTGGCACAGATGCCTCGATCACGGCCGGCGGCGTCGATGTGCCCGGTGTATTCATCGCACAAGGCAACGGCGCGCTGAACGCGCAAGGCGACATCACGGGCGCGGGGTCGATCGCTTTCGGTCAAAGCGGCTCGCTCACCGGTGGGCAAGACATATCGGTGACCGGAAAGATTCTGTCCAACGCACTCCAGATCACGGCTGCCAACTCGGTAGCTCTCTCGAGCGTGCAGGCCGGCGATGCGCTTTCCGTGGTGGCGAACGGCAACGCGGGCGGCGGGGACGTCACCTTCAACGGCTCGGCGGCCGGGGTGGGGGCGACGACCGTGCAAGCTGCGCGCGATGTGATCGTCAACGGGACGTTGGCCGGCGGCGCGCAAGTGAACGTCACGGCGCAGCGAAACGTGACGATTGCGAACTCGGGCACGGTGCAGTCCGTTGGCGATCTGACGGTGGCCGCCTCGACGGGCGATATCCAGTCGAACGGCGCGATCAACAGCGGCGGCAAGCTGTCGGCTACCGCCGGCGAAGACATTGCCCTGAGCGGCGCGACGACCGTGAGCGGCGATACGTCCTTGATGGCGAGCCGGAATGTCGCGAATAGCGGCACGCTTGCCGGGCAGGGCGGGGCAGTGCTTAACGCAGGTCACGACGTCACCCTCGGAGGCTCCAGCGGTTTCAGCCACGATGCGACGGTGGCGGCCTCTCATGACATTGCCGTCTCCGGCTCGCTGCAAGCGAACAACGTGGCGCTTCATGCCGCGAACTCCGCGGTACTGAACAACGTCCAGGCGAACGCGACTTTGTCCGTGATTGCGGATGGCAACGCGGGCGGTGGCAACATTGCGATCAATGGCGCCGTGACGTCGCAAGCGAACACGACGTTGAGCGCAGCCGGCTCGGCGTCGGTCGCTGGCACCCTCGCTTCGTCGGCAGGGCTAAGCATCACCTCCGCGCTGGACACGTCGATCGCAGGGACGGTGCAGTCGAATGGAAGCATGACGTTGACGAGCACGTCGGGCTCATTGAGCAACGCGGGCGTGGTGGAGTCGGGCACTGACTTGGCGTTGAACGCCGCCAAGTCGATCGACCTTGGTGCGAACACGACGTCGGCGCTCGGCAACATGGCGGCTAGCGCTGGACAGAACATCGTAGCCAACGGGACCGTCGTTGCGCAGGGCACCGGGACGTTGACTGCGAGCGGGACGATTTCCGGTGCCGCGGCTTTGGCGTTCGGGCTGGATGCGAGCGTGAGCTCGCTCGGCGATACCGATCTCACGGGATCGCTGCGGGGCGCAACGATTCGGACGAGCGCGGGCGGCAACAGTACGTTGCATGATGTGCAGGCCGGTTCGGCGATCGCTTTGGGCGCTGCGGGAAATCTCAATCTGACCGGCGCGCTCGCAGGCGGCGCGACGACAGCGCTGACGGCCGGTAACGATCTGAATGTGAGCGGGTCGGTGCAGTCGTCCGGCGATGCGACGCTGACCGCTATTGGCGGCACGATCGGTCTGACGGGTGCGCTGAACAGCAATGGCAACTTGTCGGCGCTGGCAGGGGGGGACGTCAATTTTGGAGGAGCGACGACGGTCGCGCTCGACACCACGTTGCAAGGTGGACGTGATGTCAACGTGACGGGGTCGTTGAACGGGCTCGGCAATGGGACCATCGTCTCTGGCCGGAACATCGGCGGCGCGGGAACGGTTGGCTTCGGCGAGCTTGCCACGCTCGACGCGGGCGCGGATATCGCACAGGGTGGGCTGATTCAAGGTCAGACCGTCGTCGCTAGCGCCGGCGGAAACGCGACGGTCAACAACGTCGAATCCGCTTCGAACGTCAGCCTGAGTGCGGGCAACTCGACCATCGGCAATTTGACGGTGAACGGCGTGGTCGGTGCAGCCGGCTCGGTGACGGCCACGGCCACGGGTGGAATGACCGTCGGCAGCGCCGGCAAGGTCGCAGCCGGAACCACGGCCGCTTTGGGAGCATGGGGCGACATTGGTGTGGCCGGGGCGATTGAGTCGAACGGCAATATGTCCATCACGTCGCAGTTCGGCAGCGTTAATGCGACCGGCGGGATGAACAGCGGGGGAACGCTCGGGGTCGCGGCGGGGCTCGATATCGTGCTTGGGACGAGTACGAGCGCAATTGGAGACGCCACGCTGAGCGCCGGACGTGACGTGCTGCTCAACGGCACGTTCGTCGGCCAAGGAAACGGATATGTCACCGCGGGGCGCGACATCGCTGGGCCCGGGACTCAGGCCTTCGCGGGCGCAGTCGTTCTGGTCGCGCAACGAGACGTGTCGCTTTCCGGTTCATTGCAGGGCAACAGCATCGCGGTGACAGGCGGAGATAACGCCGCGCTGAACAACGTCGTCTCGTCCACAACACTGACGCTGACCGCGAACGGTCTACTTGGCAACGGCGATGCCTCGATTACCGGGACGACTAGCGCCACGGGTGCGGTCTCGCTCAACGGGGCTCGTGACGTTGTCGTGACTGGCGCGGTGGGTAGTAACGCGTCGTTGGTCATGACCGCTCAACGCAACGTTGCAATGAGCGGGAGCGCAACAACGGTTGGCGACATCACGGTGACGGCGGTCAATGGAAGCACGACGCTGTCCGGTACTACGACTTCGGCGGGCGCGCTAAACGCATCGAGCGGACTTGATACGGAACTCGGCGGAAGCGTTGCCGTCGCGGGAAGCATAACGGCTCAGGCGGGACGTGACGTTCAATTGACGGGAGCGTTGGCGGGCCAGAGCGCGGGTTCGCTGACGGCGGGTCGTGACATAACGGGCGCTGGATCGGCGGCGTTCGCGCAAGCTGTCGTCCTGCAGACCGGGCATGACATCGCGCTGACTGGGTCGCTCCAGGGCGCCGCCGTCACTGCGACCGCCTCGAACAATGCGGGCTTCGGCAGCGTTCAAGCCGTGACAGGAAACCTGGCCGTGACCGCACGCGGAAGCGGGGGCGCGGGAGACATCAGCTTCGGAAGCGCGGCGACCGCGTTTGGCACGATTGCATTGCAGGCCGCTCGTGACGTTAGTGCAGCGGGGTCTGTGGCGTCTGGCGGAACGACGGACATCAACGCGGCGCGCAACATTTCGATCGGCACGGCAAACGCGACCGGCGACTTTACGATAAGCGCCGGGGGAGATATTGCGGTTGCGGGCCTCGCGATGACGAACGGCAACTTGAAGGCGAGCGCAGGTAATGCGCTCTCCCTTGGTGCAGCCCTCGCGAGCGGAACGTTGACGTTGAACGCGCTCGGAGCAAATGGAGCGGGCGACGTGACCGTCGCCGCGCTGATGGGATCGGGAGGCGCGACGAACGTCTCGGCTGCGCGAGACGTGTCTGTCGGCGGCGATATCTCGACGGGCGACAAGCTGACGTTGGCGGCGGGCCACAACGTGTCAGTCGTCGGCGCCATCGATGCGGGCGGCGATTCGAGCTTGACCGGAACGACAGGCAATATCGCCGTTTCGGGCACCACGTCCAGCGTAGGAAACTTGAACGCGAACGCTGGCGGTACGCTCGCGCTTGCGGGCGGCTTGGTGAACGGCAATACGACATTGACTTCGGGCGGCGCCACGACTTTGACCGGAGCGCTGTATGGGCTCGGTACCGCGAACATCAATGCAGCGGGTGCAATTGCCGGTGGAGCAAGCCTGACGTTCGGGAGCGATATCACGCTCAATGCGGGCTCAGGCATCACCTTGGGTGGGATCGACGGCGCCGGAAAGCTACTCGCAACCGCCGACGCAGATATGACGTTCGGTGCGACGACGGCGGTAGGAAGCGTCAATGCGACATCGCACGGCGGGAGTGTGACATTTGCCGGCGCGTTGCAAAGCGGTGGCGACGTTCAAATCCAAGCCGCGACGAACGCCACGGTGTCCGGCGGCGTTTCGTCGATGGACGCCGTGGGCGTCACGGGCGGTAGCGGCAACGTGTCGGTCGCCGGTGTGTCGAGCAACGGCGATGCGACGCTGACTGCCGGCCAGACGTTGACTCTGAGCGGAACGAGCGTGGTAGCCGGGCAGCTCGCGCTCTCGGGCGGCAATGTCAAGGTAAGCGGATCGGCCAGCGGCTCGAAGGATGTCGCAATCTCCGCCGGCGGTGCTGTCGACGCGAGCCAGGCAACGCTCGTTGCGACGCAAAATCTGCAAGTCAGCGGCGCGAATGTGACGATGGGCAATGCAATCGTCGGCGGCGCATTGAGCGTGCAAGCGTCGAACCAATTGTCGCTTGTGGGAAGCGCGATCGATGTCGTTGGCCAGGCGACGCTCAACTCGCAGAATGCATTCTCCAATGCGAGCAATGTGCTCGCCGGCGGTAGTCTTTCCGTGTCCGCGGTGAATCTGACCAATGCTGCAAATGCGTCATTCGCGTCGACAGGCGTCACGACGATTCACGCGACCAACTTCACCAATGCCGGGCTGGTAAATGGCGCGACAACGACCGTTAACGTCGCGGGCGCATTGACGAATGTCGGTGGCTCGTTGCTGGGCCTCTCGGCGCTGACGATCAACGCCGGAACGCTGAACAATCAGAACGGCATTATTTTTGCCGGCGACCCGAGCACGCCGAACGGTCCGACGACGGGCGACTTGTCATTAACGATCAACGGTAGCGGAGGCGCGTTCGACAATGCGGGCGGGCAACTCCTCGCGCAACGAAATCTTGCTTTGAGCGCGGTCAATACGGCGCTCGATCCGTCCCAAGGGACTGTGAGCCAGGGGGGGCAACTGTCGATCACGGCTCAGACGATCAATATCGCTGGCACATGGAGTTATGGCGGACAAAGCGTATTCATCGATGGACTAAGTGGTATCACGAACAGCGGGACGATGACCGGCACGGCGCCGCTGACTATCTCGACAGGGGGGACGTTTACCAACATCGGGCAAGTCACGGGTAATGACGTGACCTTCAATGGCGCACTGTACAACGCGGCGAACGCTGTTCTCCATGCAAGTGACGTTCTTGCGATCAATGGCAATGCGACGAACCGTGGCACTGTGGAAGCCGGAGCGACGCTAAACGTAACGGGTGGCACTTACGACAACCAGTTGGGGACCACCCAGTCCGTGGGCGACGCGAATTTCAATCTAGGCGGTACGCTGCTCAACACGGGCGGTTCGATCTTCGCGGGACATAACGTAGCCATTACTGCCGGCGCTGTGGTGAACGACCAGACCGCGCCGAGCGGTTCAACCACGACAACTACCGCAGTGACCAATCCGAACGTGCTTTGGTCGGGTGCGGTTGGTCAGGTTGCAATCAATTATCAGGTCTACACGGGCGGGGACACCGGCGAATTGCTCGCCGAATCGGATGCGCTTCCGGCTACCTTGGGGGGCTTGCTATCGCCGACTGGATCGCAAACCGCGGTCACCGTCTCGAGTTTCCACGGTGCTTGCGACGAAGACTGTGGATTAGACGCGGGCCAGCCGGTTGCTGGATCGGGCGTCGTCCATTTCAACGAATATCAGGTGACAGTGGGCCCAGATGGGCAAACCCGCAACCTTTGGTACGTGGGGGCGTCATCGGATCCGGGGGCGCTGGCCACGGCGACTTTTACGCTGCCGACGATTTACGAAACCGCGACGATCCAGCAGCCCGGGAAGTCAGGCGTCATTTCAGCTGGTAATGCGATCTCGCTTACCGCGAACTCATTGTCGAACAAGGGCGGACAAATTGCGGCGCAGGGTAACGTTTCGCTGAACATCCAGTCCTTGGACAACGGCGCCGTTGCTCCGACCACTACCAGTCAGTCGACCTTCTTCGCTGATCAGGGTCAGTACTCGTCGTTTCTATCGCAACTGCAGGCGCTTGGCACGATCGCGGTGGCCGGCACAGGCAATCCGACGGGTGTCTTCGGCTGCGACTCGCAACAGTATTGCTTCGTCGGTAACGTGCTCCAGCCGACGCAGTTCGTCATTCAGCCTTCGTCGCCTGCGCCTACGGCGACAGGCAGCTTGACCTATACGACGCCTACCGGCATGGTGGCCGCGGGCAATACCCTTTCGATTAGCGGCGGCAATCTCACCAACTCCGGCTTGCTCTATGCCGGCAATGACGTTCTCGTCTATGCACAGAACCTGCAAAACGTAGGCGGCAACCAGCAAAACTTTTCGACCCAAGTCGGCTGTGCGGCCGGTGTGCCGAACGATGCATGCGGAACAGGCGGATTCACCCGCGGCAGTAATCCCACGACGACGACATTCGGCTACAGCCAGACCGACGCAACCATATACGCTGGTCACGATTTGGTCATTGCAGCGGGCCAGATCAACAATACCGACGGCAACTTGCTCGCCGGGCACGACATCGTGATCGGCGGCGTTGGTTCGACCGCAACTTCGACCACGCCCGCGCAAAACCTGAACAATACGTCGGGCAACATCGTGGCGGGCAACAACATCACGTTGAACGTTTCCGGCGCGATAAAGAACAACCTGCCGCCGCCTGTTACGGTGCACGAGAACTACGGCTCCAAGGAACAGTACTCCGGCTGCATGACGGCCGGTGGCTACAAAGAGAGCTACTGCGAAGGATATGTCGATCAGCAGTCGGGCAGCTCGTCGGTGATCAGTGCGGGGAACAATCTGCAAATCAATGCGGGCAGCTTGACCAATATCGGCAGTCTGATCGCCGCGGGTAACAATGCGACGATCAATGTCACGGGACCCGTGGTCAACGAGGCGCAGACGCTGAATGCCTATTGGCATTCGCACTGGGTGCAGGAAACCGGCATGTTCAGCAGCGACAAGCGCCACGATATCTGGGCGTGCGGATCGGCTGCGGAGTGCACAGCCTTGTATGGCAGTGCCTATACGAACACGGGTGGCCCGATCGACCCGCCGCAGCCGGTGGGCAACATCGCAGCGACGATTCAGGCGCCGAATTTATCGATTTCGTCGAACGGCCAGATTCAGAACGTCGGGAACGTGCTCGGAACGTACGTCTCGTTGACGGGGCAACGCCTCATCAACGGCATCACCACGGCCAATACGTATACGCCGACCGTGAAGAAGCCGTCGCAGGTTATTTCGTTGAGCCCGGTGGACCTTCCGGGGTTGAACTTGTCGATGCCGCGCGCCGTGGGAACAGGTTCATTGCCAGTCGCAGTTGCGGGCAAGGCCTCGTATGTCGACACCTCGATCGGCAACTCGGCGATGGCCTTGGTGAGCCCGCAAGATTTGCTGAGCAACCTGCCGACGAATTTGCAGCCGAGTTCGACGCTGTTCTACTACAACCCGCAGGAAGAAGATCTGCTGTTGCAACAGGCGGCGCTGCAGCAAACGGGGAAGGCGAGCTTTGTCGATGGCTTGAGTTACGACAGCAAGAACAACGTCTCCGTGACGGACCAAGAAAAGGCTTACCTGTATCAGAATGCCATCGACTATGCCAAGACGCATGATCTCCAGCTTGGCGAGGCACTGACACAGCAGCAGATCAATGATCTGGACAAGCCGATGCTCTGGTATGTCGAGCAAACGGTGCCCGATCCGAGTTGCAAAGCGGCGGGTGCGGCGACGTGTCCGACGATCACCGCGCTGATGCCGCAGGTCTATCTGCCGACCGACACGACGGCGATGTCGGCCGGCGGGAATATCGAAGGCCAGAACGTCACGCTGAATTTTGACAAGGACGGCAACGGCAGTGTCCTTAACACGGGCAGCATCACGGCGTCCGACACACTGACCGTCAATACGAACACGCTTACCAATCAGGCCAATCAGGTCAATATTGGCCAGGTCTGGTCGAAGGTCAAGGGCGGCTACGTCGATACCACCGGTACGGTGGTACAGCCGGGCGGCTTCATGAGCGCGGCCAATATGGATCTCAACGTGCAGACGTTGAATCAGGTTGGCGGTGCGCTTCAGAAACTGAGCGCGGACGGCACCATCGACCAGGACGGCACGCAACAAGTGTTGTCCGCGCTTAAGCAGCAGTTGGGCGGCGATTTTACGCAGACGACGCTGAGCGACCATCTTCATACGGACTTCGTGAAGGAGGGCGGCGGGCTGCCGATGTTCGTGGTGGCGGCTTTGGCAATCGCCGCGTCGATCATTACGGCGGGAGCGGCAGCGGCTGCGTTTGGTGTCGCGATGGCGCAGCTCTCGGTTGGCTCGGTGCTGATCGGGGCGTTGGGCGGAATGGTTGGCAGTGCGGTGGGGCAGATCGCCTCGGGCCAAGGGCTCGATTTCGGCCAGATATTAGAAGCGGGAGCGATTGGGGCATTGAGCGCCGGCGCGATGTCGGCCCTGCATGTTGCCGATTTGTCGAGCTTGAAGACGCTCGGCAATGAAATGGCGAATTTCTCGGTGAACGTGGGTGATCTGGGTAAGGCGCTCGAAACCATCGGTGAAAGAGGGCTCGTTACCGCAACCGTGGACACGGCGATTCAAGGCGGGAGTTTTGGTCATGCTCTTGAGAACAGTGTAATTGCTGACTTCGGCGCGGTTGGAGCCGGAGCGATTGGGGTCGCGTCGACCGATAAGGGTTCCATACTCGCTGAAGGCAGTCCGGGGTATGTGTTGGCGCACGCGGGGTTGGGATGCGCGTTGTCTGCTGCGGAGGGCAATGGATGCGTCGGCGGAGCGATCGGCGGTGCGACGAGTGCTGTCGTTGCGCCGATGGTGCGCGACGCGTTGTACGACGGAAGCCAAAGCGTCCAGTATGTTGAAGGTGCGGACGGCTCTCTCTCGAAGGTAACGACATACGACAACACGCTGTATAACGCCATGACCGCCGGCGTGTCGACGCTCGCAGCGGGCGCATTCGGGTCGCTCGCGGGAGTCAATAGCGCAGGCTCTGTTTCCGCTGCCGAAAACGAGGTTTTCAACAACAGCCTTAGTCCCAAGTACTCAAAGGTTACTGCGCAGCTGAATGCGTGCAGCGGACAAGGACGCGCTTGCTACGTTCAAGCGTTGGCTGCAACGCAGCAGGCCTACGAGCAAGCGAAGCAGGATGTCGCATCGTCGTGCGGATCTACGGGAGACACAGCTGCCTGCAACACAGCGAAGGGCGATGCCGCGCAGTTGTACGTGAACCAGAAAAACCTGGCGCAATCCGTGGGAACGATGACGGACTACAACACGCCGCTTTCGAACGCGTTGCATACGGTGGCGGTGGATGGGTTGTCATTGGCGGGCGGTGCGATTCTCGGCAAAGTGATATCCGGACTTCGCGCTGGCTGGAGCGCACTTTCCGGAACGACCGCTAGTGCGTTCGACGGGGCAGCGCAGTCGATTATTGTCGGAGACGAGCCGTATGCTGGACCGAGTGGCACGTCGGATGGAGGGATGGCGCATCCGGTGGCAACTAGTGGGTCGGCCCAGGGCCCTTCGGCGCTGCAGCAAACAACAAATCTGCTTACGTCGGGGACGTCGGGAACGGTTACTATCGGGGGTATCCCGTTTTCCACTATGCCCAACACAGGGAGCGCAGCAATATTCTCAGGTGCGACGGATGCCCAAGTTCAGCAGTACTTCATGGACCTCACGGGTGCGGCCGAGCTGCCAACTGCAAGGGTAATTCCGGGCAAAGGCACTCTCTATGTGGTGAGCACACCGAATGGCAATTTTATGCTGAGAGACTTCGCGTCATCCACGGGCAAAACTGGTCCAGCCTGGACAATTGACATACCTAAGGGTGCACTGGGTACTAGTTACAACGGTGAAGTTAAATTTCTAAAGGGAGGGGCTGAGTGAAGCCGCTTGCGCATCTTGACGAGATCGTTAGAGATTCGTTTGGTTTATGGATTTCCGGCTTATTCAGCACTATAGGTTCGTGGAATCCCGGTCTGTCATTTGAAGAGCGTAGGGAAGCGTTCTTCTGGTTGCTTGAACATCTGCTACGCGCTGGACGGATTAAATTTATCGCTCCGGGGGCTGACTGTTATACATCGCCAGAGAATCCTCACCCCCGATTGACGATTTTCGATATCGACGCGCATTGGCGAGATAGACCCGAATCTATTGTCGCGCAACTTCGTGCCCAGTGGCCGGAGCATGTTGTCGACGAGAACGATGTGGATCTGTCAAGCTATTTTTACACCATTCCGGGGATTATCTGGGTGTCGGAGGACGGATCGCTGGTTGCATCGTGATGCGCATCGCCTGCTCCAGGTGGATTACCACCTCGTCGGTGATCAAAGTGATTCAAGGGCCGGGCCTAACGAGAGTGGCAACCGGCATACCAGCGGAACTCTCACGCCTGACAACGGTGGGACGGGTGACTATGACCAGGATCTGGAAGCCCTGACTGGCGGTACGCGGCCTTGGCAACCGGGTGATAAGGCCCCTCCGGGGAGCCAGGTCGGAGAAAATGGCATCTTTGGTCGACCACAAAATTCTTCGGGCGGCAAGAGTATCGACATTCCCGCAAATGGAGACAAACCACATGAACCCCTTCATTACTGACGCATGTAAGGGCGGTCGCTGCTCGCTTCCCTTCCAATTTGATGGCATCACGCGCGAGCGGATCGAGGATGCGCTGATCGGTAAGCGCATTGTTGCTTACGCGCTGCCTGCGGGACACTCCCTTGCGTGCGCATGGCAATGCCGTTTTGTACTGGATGATGGCTATTCACTTGAGTTCTCTTCGGCGTGTACAGCTGTCACGGGTTGGCATGAGGTTGGAAGTTTGAATACGAAGTACCACAGCGTGGAAGCCGACGAAGGTGCCGATATATTCCAACAATTCGAGATGGAGAGTTTCCGGATCGCTGTTATTGAGCGCCTGCTCTATGAGGATTCGCAGGTGTATTCCGAGTGCGGCCTTGTATTCCATGACGAGTTGGGGGCGGAAATTATCGTTGCCGCGGGAGTTTCGCCAGGATCCGTTTCAATAAACGCGCCTTTTTCACGGGAACGTTTCGCGCCTGAGTTTCCTGTAGCAGCCTATCATCGTGCCTCATTCTAAAGATGTGATCGGCTGGTCGACGCGGCTTGCCGGTCGGAGTTTGGTCTTATGAATCCTCGCAACCGATGAGTAGCCCGGTTTCATTGCAGCCGTTCGCCCGAATACCGAGTGTGCGAACGGGGCCATCGGCGGAGCCGTATCGGCCTTCAGTGCAGAGACATTTGCGTATGGCGTAACGGGGGGCAAGGCAATCCCGATTCCGCACAGTTGGGGCTCATTACGGCGTTGTCAATGCTTGTGAGCGGCAGCGTTGCATCGGCGGTAGGCCAAGACGGTGCTGCAGCAGCAAACGCGGCCGAAAACGAGACGCTGAACAACACATGCGGCTCGGACGATCCGCACGGGTGCGGCAAGAAACTAGGTGCCCTTGGAAGGGTACTCGGGGCTGCGGCGGGTTGGTCCTTGCGCTACTAGGCGATGAGGCAACGGCTGGGCTAAATGTGCCGTTGATGGCAGAGGAAATTGCAGGGGGGTACAAGACCGGCAGCCGAGGGGGCTCCGCTATCGGCAATGCGGCGGACGCGCTATTGTCGGAAGTGAGTTCGTCGACGGGGAATGGATCGAGCACCAGCGGCACTGGGAACCAGTCGAGCCCCGGGCAAACAGTAGCGAATTCGCGTGCCACTCACGACAAAGCTGCTGATGAGCTCGCCAACAGCTTTACCGAGCAAGGAGCGAACGTTCAGCGGGACGTCACGATGGATAGCACTACCGAAGCGGGTGGAACGGTGCGGGCACGTGCTGACCAAGTTTTGTCAGGCACGCCTAACGGGTCGCTTCAAGTCCCGTCGGGGTATGTGGCAACAGATCTGAATGGCAATATCCTGCAGTCGATTCCGCTCAACTCGGCTGGCCAAGTCATCGTTGAAGTCAAGACAGACAGCGGTGAACTGACACCGAGTCAAGCGGTGACGTACCCTGCTGCCCAAATGGCAACGCCGCAGGGGCCGGCCTGAATGCGGCAGGCGCTAATATGCAAGGGCAGATTTCTCCGACGCAGGTTGTGATCATTCGTCCGAAGCCATGACATTCAAGACAAAAATATTCGACATAGCGCGTGCCGTTGCAGTGCAGAATCTCGATTGGACGTTCAGTTCGGGTGGCCATTTCGTCAACAAAAGCCTCAAGTACACCGAACTCATCGTGAGTCCGGGGTTTA
>Ga0070658_10002897_pt1 | contig 14243 bp, 12 predicted proteins | sample KBSC13metaG_FD_64664 | JGI IMG/M metagenome (GOLD analysis project Ga0070658, IMG submission 64664) | Corn rhizosphere microbial communities from Kellogg Biological Station, Michigan, USA - KBS C1-3 metaG | ecosystem: Host-associated > Plants > Roots > Rhizosphere > Soil ... | reverse complement strand
AGGCCATCGAAGTGCTCCCCGCCGCGGCGGTGCCGGCACTCAGGGCGCGAGTGAGCCGCACCGGCGTCTTCTTCGCGCTGCTGCACCGCGACATGCGTGTCGCGCGAAAGGAGCTGCCCTTCTTCCTCATACGCACGACGCTGCAGCCGCTGCTCTTCATCATCGTCTTCGGCTACCTGCTGCCGAAGATGGGGTTCATGCAGAGCAACTACACCGCGACGCTCCTCCCCGGGATCCTCGCGATCAGCCTGACCTTCTCCAGCATCCAGGCCGTCGCGCTGCCGATGGTGCAGGACTTCGGCTGGACGAACGAGATCGAGGACCGGCTGCTCGCCCCGGTCCCCACCCGGCTCATCGCCGCCGAGAAGATCGTTGCCGGAGTCCTGCAGGGCTTCATCTCGGCGGCGTTCGTGCTCCCGGTGGCGCGGCTGATCATGGGTCCGATTCCCGGCCTGACGCTGACGCAGTTCCCGCTGATCGTCCTCATCGTCGTCCTCGGCGCGACCGCGTTCTCGTCGTTAGGCCTGCTGCTCGGCACCGCGATCTCGCCACAGCAGATCGGGCTGATGTTCAGCGTGATCATCGCGCCGATGCTCTTCTTCGGCTGCGCCTATTATCCGTGGGCAGGGCTCAGCGCCGTCCCGTTCATGAAGTACGCAGTGCTCATCAACCCGCTGGTGTACGTGGCCGAGGGGATGCGCGGCGCGCTGACGCCGAGCGTGCCGCACATGCCGTTCGCGGTCTCGGTCGCCGCACTGATCGTCATCGCCGTGATCTTCTGGGTGGCGGGAATCCGCAGCTTCGAGCGGAGAGCGATCGGATGACGAGCGCCGAGCACGAAGCCGCCGGCGTCGCGCCATCCGATCCGATCGCCCGCTTCAATGCGCTGCTCGCCGAGGCGAAGGGGCTCGACCGGCGGATCCTCCCCGAGCCGACCGCCTTCGCGTTAGGCACGGTCTCCCCCGACGGGCAGCCGTCGGTGCGGATCCTCCTCATCAAGCACGTCGACGACCGCGGCTTCGTCTTCTACACCAACTACGAAAGCCGGAAGGGGCGCGAGCTGAGCGCGAGCGGCAAGGCTGCGCTCTGTTTCCACTGGCAGCCGCTCGAGGTCCAGGTCCGCGTCGAGGGTACGGTCGCCCGCACATCGGCCGCGGAGTCCGACGCGTACTTCGCCTCCCGCGCGCGGGGGAGCCAGATCGGCGCGTGGGCCTCGCGCCAGAGCCAGCCGATCGATCCGCCCGGGGCGCTCGAGAAGCGCGTCGCCGAGTTCGAGCAGAAGTTCGCCGGGCAGACCGTCCCGCGCCCCCCCCACTGGGGCGGATGGCGCCTGACGCCGACCGCGATCGAATTCTGGAAGAACATGCCGAGCCGCCTCCACGTCAGGCACAAGTATCTGCGCGACGGGCCGGGGTGGCGGGTGGAAACGTTGTACCCGTGACGGGACGGGGACGCACGACGCACCGAGATGGTCCAGTCCCGCGGAACAAACCTGCCACGCACATCGCCTAACGCTCGGGCCGCGGCGGGCCGGCGGCTACATCGAATGGATCGAGAGATCGTCGGTTCGGCGGTAGCCTGATGGGATGGCGAATTGTGACGGACTCACCGCCGCGCGCGTGAGGGTCGTGACCTCGAACGTCTCCGCAACCTTCGGATGCTCGCCCTTCTTTCGTGTCGTCACCTTGATCTTCAGCGGCATTCCGGTGAAGAGCGAATCGCGTGCATCGAACGACTTGCGGGCGAAGGCGCGGTCCTGTTGCGCGAGCGCGCTCGGGGCGGCGGCGATCAACTCGACGAGCGGGTTGCGCGGGAGCTTCAGGTTCTTCGCGACCCAATAGTCGGTCACGATTTCGTTCGCCTCCGGCGGGTCGTCGGTGCTGCCGATGATCAGCGGGTGGACGGTGACCGAGAATCGCTGGACCAGCCGGAAGTGATGCGTGGGTTGGCCCGCAACGACCTCACCGTTGCCGAGATCCTGGGTGGTGACAGAGGCGTCGCTCAGCTCGAACCGGACGATCAGCTGCGTCGCGCGAAGCGCCTTGCCGATGATGTCGCTGAGCGCCTCCGGCGGGCTGTCGCTGTACTCCCGCTTGTCAGGATGGACGCTGTAGAGGTGACCCGGTTTCATCACGAGATAGTCCCCGCCGGAGCCGGGCATCTCCATGCGTGACGTGTCGCCGAGCACGTATCCGGTGCCCACGCCGGGCTCGCCCTTGTCTCCGGCTGTGGTGAACTCGTACCGGACCCCGGTTGGGCCCTGCGCGGCGAGTGTGAGCGTCGATGCCGAACCCACCAGCAGAGCGACGGTGCCTCTGCGAAGAATCCGGCTGAACTGGCGATCCATTCGATGACTCCTATGCGAGACTCGTGTGACGGTGGCGAGGCCCTTCGTACGCCCGCGCGCACAGACTGTTTCGGAACTGCTGGCTCGCTCGACCGATCGCACATCGGTACCCCTCACCCTCCACCGGCTCTATCTTCCGTGCATGGCGACAAAGATTCAGGCGGAAGCGGTCGAGGCTCCCAGGGAGTGGTCGATCGAGGCGGCGCGATCCCTCTACAACATCGAGGGATGGGGTGCCGGGTTCTTCGACATCAACGACAAGGGACACGTCGTCGTGCGCCCTGACCGCAACGATACGACGCGTGAAGTCGATCTCCACGAGCTCGCCACGGATCTCGAGCAGCAGGGGGTGCAGCTGCCCGTGCTCGTGCGCTTCTCGGATATCCTCCGGTCGCGCATCGAATCGCTGAGCGAGCGCTTCATCCGCGCGATCGAGGAGTACTCGTACAAGGGCGGCTACACCACCGTCTATCCGATCAAGGTCAACCAGCAGCGCCACGTCGTCGAGGAGATCGTCGAGTACGGGAAGGCGCACGGCGTCGGCCTCGAGTGCGGGAGCAAGCCGGAGCTGCAGGCCGTGCTCGCGCTCAGCGACACGACCGAGCACCTCATCGTCTGCAACGGCTACAAGGACGAGGAGTTCATGCGCCTCGCGCTGATGGGGCAGAAGCTCGGGCACCAGGTCTTCATCGTCATCGAGCAGATCCACGAGATCGATACGCTCCTTCGCGTGGCCGACGAGCTCGGGGTCCAGCCGACAGCGGGAATCCGCATCAAGCTCGCGTCCGCGGGCTTCGGGCGGTGGGCGCAGAGCGGCGGCGAGAAGTCGAAGTTCGGGCTCAACGCCGCCGATCTTGTGCGGGCGATCGACAAGTTCTCCGCGTTAGGCAGGCTCGACGTGCTGCGGCTGATCCACTTCCATCTCGGCAGCCAGATCACCGACATCCGCTACATCAAGCACGGGCTGCAGGAGATCGCGCGCTTTTACGCCGAGCTGCGCGCGATGGGCGTCAACATCACCCACGTCGACGTCGGCGGTGGACTCGGGGTCGATTACGACGGCACCAACTCGACGTCGGTCTCGTCGGTGAACTACTCGCTGCAGGAGTACGCGAACGACGTGATCTACACGTTCGCCGAGTCGTGCACCGAGAACGAGCTGCCGATGCCGCACATCATCAGCGAGTCGGGACGCGCGCTCACCGCCCACCACGCCCTGCTCCTGCTCAAGGTGATCGACGTCGAGAGCGGCGCCGAGATTCCGCTGCCGACGCTGCACGAGGACGACCACCAGCTCCTCCACGAGATGCTGGCCGACCAGCAGACGGTGTCGAAGAAGAAGCTGTCGGTCCGCAAGGTGCGCGAGACCTACCACGACGCGACCTTCGACAAGGAGCGCGCGCATCAGCTCTTCAACAGCGGCGTCCTGACGCTGCGCGGACGCGCGATCGCCGAGCAGCTCTACTCGGCGACGATCAACGCGATCTCGAAGATCGCGCAGGAGGATCGCGACGAGTACGAGGACATCATCATGGACCTCGACGCCGCGCTGGTCGATCGCTACTTCTGCAACTTCTCGCTCTTCCAGTCGCTCCCCGACAGCTGGGCGATCGACCAGCTCTTCCCGATCATGCCGATCCACCGGCTGCTCGAGGAGCCGACGCGGCGCGGGACGCTGCAGGACGTCACCTGCGACAGCGACGGGAAGATCGACCGCTTCGTCGGCGACAAGAACGGCCGGCCGAGCCTCGAGCTCCACGCGTTCGATGAGAACGAGAATTACATCCTCGGCATCTTCCTGACCGGCGCGTACCAGGAGATCCTCGGGGACCTGCACAACCTCTTCGGCGATACCAACGCCGTGCACGTCCGGCTGCGCAACGGCGGCTACGAGCTCAACGAGCTCGTTCACGGCGATACCGTGACCGAGGTGCTGAACTACGTGCAGTTCCGGGCGAGCGACCTGCTGGCGACGTTCCGCCGCAAGGTGTCGAACGCGAAGGGAATCACGCGCGCCGAGGCGAACAACTTCATCGCCGACTACGTCGCCGGGCTGGAAGGCTACACCTACCTCGAAGCCGCCGAGTAAGCGCGCGAGCGAACGATGACCGCGCCCGATGTCGGCGACCTCCCCGCGCTGCTCGGTGCGCTCGTCGCGACGCTGGTCGCGGCCAAGGCGTTAGGCGCGCTCGCCCAGCGGATCGGCCAGCCGGCGGTGCTCGGCGAGCTGGTCGCGGGGATCATACTCGGCAGTTCCGTACTCCGAGTTCTGGACCCGGGAATGCCGGCGATCCATGCGCTGTCCGAGATCGGAGTGCTGGTGCTGCTGTTCGAGATCGGGCTGCACACCGACATCCGCTCGCTCTCCTCGGTCGGCGGCACGGCGACCACGGTCGCCGTCGTCGGCGTCGCGCTCCCGTTTGCGTCGGGATACTTCGGAGCACGATGGCTCGGGATGCCGGCGATCCCCGCGCTCGTCGCGGCGGCGGCGCTGACCGCGACGTCGGTCGGAATCTCGGCGCGCGTGCTCGGCGAGCTCGGGGTGCTCGACCAGCCCGAGGGGCGGGTCGTGCTCGGCGCGGCGGTGCTCGACGACATCATCGGGCTGGTGATCCTGTCGGTGGTGTCGAGCACCGTCGCCGGCGCGGCGATGAGCGGCTGGGGGATCGCGCGAACGGCGCTGGTGGCGATCGGCTTCGTGGTGCTGGCCGTCGCGTTAGGCACGCGCGTCGCGCCGCCGGTGTTCCGCTTCGTGGCACGGGTGGAGATGGAAGGGGTGCTCGGTCCGATCGCCCTCGCGTTCGCGCTGCTGCTGGCCTGGCTCGCCGCCGAGGCCGGGTCGGCGACGATCATCGGCGCCTTCGCCGCCGGGCTGGTGCTCCACAACACGCCGCAGCGCCGCGACATCGAGTCGGCGGTGACCAACCTCGGTCACTTCGTGGTGCCGATCTTCTTCGCCAGCGTCGGCGCGGCCGTCGACCTGCGCGCGGTTGCCGGCCGGGAGTCGCTGGTGCTCGGCGCGCTGCTCGTCGTCACCGGGATCGCGGGCAAGGTGCTGGCCGGCTTCGCACCGTTAGGCTTCCGCGGCCGGAAGCTGCTCGTCGGCGTGGCGATGGTCCCGCGCGGCGAGGTCGGACTGATCTTCGCGCAGATGGGACTGGCCAGCGGCGCGATCGACGCCGGCGCGTTCGGCGCGATCATGATCATGGTCCTGGTCACGACGTTCGTGACACCGCCCGCCCTGGCGCGGCTGGCTCGCTCGCCGCGCGTCATGCCGCGGGATCAACCGGGCGAAGGGGGCATCGATGACCTGGTGGCCGGGACGCGGCGGACGCCGCCCAGGGGGTCAGGGGTCAGGGGCTAGGCGAGGCGGGCCTTCAACCGCGTGCCCCGACCCCCGACCCCTGACCCCTCGCAGTTCGTTACTTGAATCGCTTCGAGACCGCGCCCCAGTTCACGACGTTCCACCAGGCGGCGACGTAGTCGGGACGGCGGTTCTGGTACTTGAGGTAGTAGGCGTGCTCCCAGACATCGACGCCGAGGAGGACGCTGTTCGGCGACTTCCCCTCCATGAGCGGGTTGTCCTGATTCGGCGTGCTGGTGATCGAGAGCTTGCCGCCGTCGTTGACCAGCCACGCCCAGCCCGAGCCGAAGCGGCCGGCGGCGGCGGCGGCGAACTGCTCCTTGAACTTGTCGAAGCCGCCGAACGACGACTTGATCGCGTCGCCTAACGCTCCGGTCGGCTCGCCGCCGGCCTTCGGCCCCATGATCTCCCAGAAGAACGAATGGTTCCAGTGGCCGCCGCCGTTGTTGCGCACCGCGGTGCGCACCGATTCGGGCGCGTTGTTGACGTTCTTCAGCAGCTCCTCGATCGACTTGCCCTGGAGCTCCGGCGCCTTCTCGACCGCGGCGTTGAGGTTGTTGACGTAGGCCTGGTGATGCTTGTCGTGGTGGATCTCCATCGTCTTCGCGTCGATGTGCGGCTCGAGCGCGGCGAAGTCGTAGGGGAGAGGGGGCAGCGTGAAGGCGGGCATGTGGTGCTCCGAGTAGTACGGTGAGTGCGAACTGCAGACGCTGGGTGCCAGATACCAGGTGCCAGACGGAAGCAAGAGCGGTGACGCCGTGCCTAACTGCTGGCACCTGGCCCCTGGGCATTCCCGACTGCGGAACTGCGTCGTCGCTCCCGCCACCAGCTGATGATCCCGGGGAGGATCGACAGGAAGATCACGACGAGGATCACTGCCTCGATGTGCTTGTCGATGCCCGGAATCCACCGGCCGAGGAAGTAGCCGATGAACAGCATGCTCCATACCCACGCCAGCCCGCCGATCACGTTGTAGGTGACGAATGTGCGGTAGTGCATGTCCGCCACCCCGGCCACGACCGGGGCGAAGGTCCGGACGATCGGCATGAAACGAGCAAGGATGATCGTCTTGCCACCGTGTCGCTCGTAGAACGCGTGGGCCCGTTCGAGATGTTTCCGGTTGAAGAGCAGCGAGTTCTCGCGAGTGAAGATGCGCGGGCCCGTCGCCCGCCCGATCGCATAGCCGACGCTGTCGCCGACGATCGCGGCGACCGATAGAATCAATCCGAGCAGGTAGACGTTGAGCCCGAAGCCGGGCTGTGATGCGAGGAGTCCTGCCGTAACCAGCAGCGAATCACCGGGTAGGAAAAATCCAACGAGGAGCCCCGTTTCGCTGAAGATGATCGCCGTCAATCCGACGTAGCCGGCCCACTGCACGAGGCCGCGCAGGTCGCGCAGGCGATGAAACAGGTCGATCAGGGAGTCCATGTGATGCGTGTGAGGATGAAACGGCGAAGCAGCCGACAGCCCATGAACTTCGACGCGCGACGCGCTCCGGTCAACGGGCGCGCCGGCGACGCGCCGGCGCGTTCGTCGCAGCCGGCGCGAATCAACAGCGGCAACGAGTGACGGCGACCGATCCTTCGCGCCATCAGGCGCACGAAACCGGCGCGATCGAAGCCGTCGAGGAAGCCGTCGCATGGGCGACGCAGACGATCCTCCACACCGCCGAGATCGCGTTCGCGCTCCCCGCGCCGGCGCGCAGCCGCTGGCACCGCGCCGGGATCGGTGCCCGCGGCGAGCGCATCTTCGACGTAGTCGCCGGCATCGTCCTGATGCTGTTCGCGACCGGATGGACCTGGTCGATCGCGATGTCGCGTGCCGACGGCGACGACGACATGACCGACGCGACGGCGTCGATCTCCGCCGCCCTCACCGACCCGAACGCGCCAACCGCGGCCTATGTCACCGACGCGATGCTCTCCGCGCTCACGCCGCTGCGTGGCGAAAGCGGGAAGCTCCGGGCGAGCGTGACCCAGCCCGGCCAGCCCGTCGACACCGCGCACGACGGCTACCGCGACACGTCGCACACCGAGCTCCGCGTCGCGACGCAGCCCACCGATACGGGGGCGCCGGTCGCGCCGGCGCGCGCGGGGATCTGGGGGCTGGCGGTGAAGATCGGCGCGGCGCTCAAGCCCGTCACCGACTTCAGCGTCATAACGATGCGCCCGTTCAGCGAGAAGCAGCGCGGCCGCATCGGGCTGTATTACATCGGCAACTGGCCGGGCGAGAAGGGACGCGTCCGTCGCGGCTACTCGATTCCATCGGGGTTCATCGAGGTCACGCGGTCGAACGAGGACACCTATGTGTCCGAGCACTTCCGGCTGCGCGACTTCCTCACTCATGACCAGGCCGACGTCTGGCCGAAGTACATCGTCCTCGACCTCAAGCTCGTCGACAAGCTCGAGCTGGTGCTCTCCGATCTCGAATCGCGCGGCTACAACACGGCCGGCGTGCACGTCATGAGCGGCTTTCGCACGCCGCAGTACAACGTCTCTGGTGGCGATCCCACCGGGCGCGCGGCGCTCAGCCGCCACATGTACGGCGACGCCGCGGATATCTTCATCGACAACGACGGCAACGGCGCGATGGACGACCTCAATCATGACCATCGCGTCAACATCCGCGACTCGCAGGTGATTCTCGCCGCGGTCGATCGCGTCGAGCGCGACCACCCGGAGCTCGTCGGCGGTGCCGGCGTGTACGTCGCGAACAGTGGGCATGGACCTTTCATTCACATCGACACGCGTGGCTTCCGCGCGCGCTGGGTCGGAACCGGAGACGACTGACATGGCAGACCAGACGAGCAGCAGCAGCGCCGCGACGGAAACATCCGGACAACTCTGTCCGGTCTGCCAGTCGCCGCGCGCGGACCTCTCGAAGCCGTGCCCGAGCTGTGGCTCGCCGGCGGTCGAAGGCGCCGAGCCCCCGCCCGAGATGAGCGCGCCGCGCCGCACGCTCCCCGAGGGACTCTTCACCGTTCGCGCGTCGGACATCGAGCCGTACATCGGGCTGCGCTACCTGTCGAAGCTCTTCCGCCTGATGGCGATTATCCTCGTGCTCCTCCTCATCGCCGAGGTGATCACCGGCTTCGTCTCGCAGGGGAGCGTCGCGCTCCCGACGCTGCTCGCCGAAGGGAGCAAGCTGATCGTGCTCGCCGGCCTGCTCTGGGGTGTCGGCGACCTCGCCATCCTGCTCATCGACGTCGGGCACGATGTGCGTGCGGCGCGCATCCTGCTCGGCCGCCAGGCGCAGCATCACCTGCAGGAGCATCATCAGGAACGGCGGCGCGGCCCCGGCGAAGCGCGTTCCGCAGATCGCGCCGGTGGGTGACCATCTGGACGATCGGCCACTCGACGCGCACGCTCGAGGAGTTCATCGCGCTCCTCCAGCGTGAGCGGATCGAGTCGCTCTGGGACGTGCGCGCGTTCCCGATGTCGCGACGATATCCGCACTTCAATCGCGAATCGCTGAGCGTTGCGCTCCCCGCTGTCGGCATTGCCTACGAGCATGCACCGCAGCTCGGCGGGCGTCGTCCACTCCCGAAGAACGCGGAGCCGACCGCGTGGCGGAACGGGGGCTTCAAGGGCTATGCGGCGTACATGCGCACCGCCGAGTTTCGCGCGGCGATCGACGGGCTCCGCGCCGCAGCGGCGATCCGTCGCACGACGGTGATGTGCGCCGAGGCCGTGCCATGGCGCTGTCATCGGAGCCTGATCGCCGACGCGCTGATCGCGCGCGGCGACGAGGTGCTCGACATCCTCGACTCCGCGACCAAGCCGCACAAGCTCACCAGCTTCGCAGTCGTCGCCGACGGGGAGGTGACATATCCCACAGCGGTGGCGGTTCCGGAGCAGCTCGGGTTGCCCGGCGTGGACGGTTGACGCGCATTCCGGTTCCGCGCGGTACGACTGTTGCCCATGATCGTGGGCACGACCTGCAGCACCTCACCGCACCTCGAGGAATCGACCAATGCTCTGGACGCTCGCCGTAATTCTCTTCATCCTGTGGGTGCTCGGCTTCTTCGTCGTACACGTCGGCGGTGGACTCATCCACCTGCTGCTCGTCATCGCCATCGTCGTGATCCTCGTCCGCGTCATCACCGGACGGCGACCCGTCTGACACGATGATCGGAGAGTGGGGGCGGTCGCCAACGGCGACCGCCCCCGTTTTCATTCTGAATGCCCGACTCGACGCCACTCGACGTTCACGTCGTCACGCACACGCACTGGGATCGCGAGTGGTATCACCCGGCCGGGCGCTTCCGGCAGCGCCTCGTCGCCCTCATCGATGAGCTGATCGATGACCCGCCGGGCAGGGGCGAGAGCTTCCTCCTCGACGGTCAGGCGGTCGTGGTCGAGGATTACCTCGCCGTCCGCCCCGAGCGGCGGGAGGCGCTCGCAACGCTGCTCCGCGAGCGACGACTCGAGGCCGGTCCCTGGTTCGTCCTCGCCGATGAGCTGATCCCGTCGGGCGAGGCGCTGGTCCGAAATCTCCTCGCCGGCCGCCGATCGCTCCGCGCGTTAGGCGCGGCGCCGCCGCCGGTGCTCTACTGTCCGGACTCGTTCGGCCATCCGGCCGCGCTACCGGCAATTGCCCGTGGCTTCGGTGCCGACGTCGTCATCCTCTGGCGCGGCTACGGCGGGGCACGATGGCCGGCCGGCGATGTCGCACGATGGCGGGCGCCCGACGGCGACGAGGTCGTCCTCTACCACCTTCCCCCCGACGGCTACGAGCTCGGCTCGTCGCTCCCCGTCGCCGATCGCAGCGTCCGCGAGCGGTGGACCCGCCTCCGGTCGGTGCTCGCCCCGCGCGCGACGCTGCGCCTGGCGCTCCTGCCTAACGGCGCGGACCACCACGCCCGGCAGCGCCAGCATCGCGAGGCGCTCGACGCGCTCGCCGCCGTGGCCGGCGACGATACCATCGAGCGGTCGTCGCTGACGCACTTCGCCGAACAGCTGTCCGCCCGCGCCGCGAAGCGGACGCTCCCCACCGTCGCGGGCGAGCTGCGCGATTCGTACGGCTACACCTGGACGCTGCAGGGCACCTTCGCCAGCCGGGCCGCGCAGAAGCGGCGCAACGCCGCCGCCGAGCGGCTGCTGCTCCGTGACGCCGAGCCATGGGCCGTGCTCGCGGCTCGCGCAGGCGGAGCGGACCGCGCCCCACTCCTCCGCGCGGCGTGGCGCACCCTCCTCGAGTGCCACCCGCACGATTCGCTCTGCGGCTGCTCGATCGATCCGGTCGCGCGCGCCGTCGATGTCCGCCTGAGCGATGCGCGTTCGCAGGGCGCGGGCATTCGCGACGACGCGCTGCTCGACCTCATCGGCCACGATCCGGCCACCGCACGCGAGCGCCGCGCCGAGTGGACGCCGGTGGTCGTGGTGCGGAACGCATCGCCGCGCCCGCGCCGCGGCGTCGCCGACGTGCGCGTCGCGAACTTCATTCGCGATGTCGCCGTCGGACCCGGCTCGGGACGCATCGCCCGTGAATCGGCGCGCGCCGCGCGCAAGGATCGTGCGGCGCTCGCCAGCACGTTCACTCTCCGCGACCGCTTCCATGTCGCGCCGGTGCAGCTGCTTCGCACAACGCTCGCCACCGACCTCACCGAAAGTCCGCGACACTATCCCGATGCCGATCGCGTTGCGGCGTCGCGCGCGCTGGTCTGGGTGGACGACGTGGCCGGCTACGGCACGCGCTCGCTTCCGCTCTCGCCAGGAGCGAGCGAGCCGGGATCGCTGCCTGACGGCGTCGCGCCGGTGATCGCCGGCGAGCACTTCATCGACAATGCGCTCGTGCGTCTCGAGTGGGACGCGAACGGCCGCCTCGTGCTCCACGATCTTCGCACCGAGCGGAGCGTCGAGGGCCTTCTCGGCCTCGGCGACAAGGTCGATCTCGGGGACCTCTACACGCCTTCAGTTCGCGGCGCGACGCGCGAGCTCTGGCCGGCCAATCCGCGGCTCGTCGCCGACGGGCCATTGCGAGGGGCAGTGTCGGTCGACCACCGCCTGCCGGGGGCGATCGATGCGCGGATTACGATCGCGCTCGACGCCGGCGCGCCATTCGTGCGGGTCTCGGTGCGCGGCGTGAACCACGCGCGCGACCATCGCCTGCGTATCTTCTTCGCGACCGGGATCGAGCACGGTACGAGCTGGGCCGATGCAGCGTTCGGCGCGGTGAAGCGCGTTGCCCTCGAGGTTCCCGCGGAGGACCGGATTGCCGAGACACCGCAACCGACCGCGCCGCTGCATCGCTACGTGTCGCTCTTCGACGAGACGCGCGGGGCCACGCTCTACTCGGACGGGCTGGCCGAATACGAGACGCGCACCGACGGTCGGATTGCGGTCACCCTCCTGCGCGCAGTCGGCGAGCTCTCGCGCGACGACCTCCCCGAGCGCCCCGGACACGCCGGCTGGCCGGCGGCGACACCGGCAGCGCAGTCGCTGGGCCCATTTGCGGCCCGCTTCGGGTTGCTGCTCCACGGGCCGCGCACCGATCAGGTAGTCGGGGAGATCGAGCGGGCCGCTGACGACGTCCTTCTCCCGCTCCGCGGTGGGACGCTCCGCTCCGCGTTAGGCGTGCCCGCCCCGACGCGCGGCGTCGAGCTGTTCGGCGACGGACTCGCGTTCTCGGCCTGCACCCCCGCCGAGCAATCCGGATGGACTGTGCTTCGCTGCGTGAACCTCCTCGACTCGCCGGTGGAGGGGGCGTGGCGGTTCGAGCGTCCGGTCACCCACGCCGTCCGCGCCCGGCTCGACGAAACGTTAGGCGACCCGTTGCAGCCACGGGCCGATGCGGTTCAGTTCACCGCCGGCCCGCGCGAGATCGTGACGATCCTCGTCCGCTGAACGGTCGTCCGCCGTGTGCCGGCCAGCCGGTCACGCAGGTCGTCGCCGACGATGGTCGCGCACATCGTCACCATGACCACCGCCAGCCCCGGCACGAGCGAGACCCACGGCGCGGTGACGACCACGTCGCGGCCGGCGGCGATCATGTTCCCCCAGCTCGCTGCCGGCGGCTGGACGCCGAGGCCGAGGAACGACAGCCCCGCTTCGAGCATGATCGCGCTGCCGACCCCCATCGTCGTCGCGACGATCGCCGGGCCCAGCGCGTTAGGCAGGACGTGGCGCCAGAGCGTCCGGCGCGACGGCGCGCCGAGCGCTCGCGCTGCGTCCACGTAGGGGCGGCCGCGAGCGGCGATCACCTCGGCTCGGGTGAGGCGGGCAACCCCCATCCAGCCGGTCGCGGCCAGCACGATCACCACCGTCGACAGGCTCGGCTCCCAGAGCGCGACGCAGAGGAGCAGCAGGACCAGCCTCGGGATCGAGAGGAGCGCGTCGGTGAGCGCCATCAGCGCCCGGTCGGCCGGGCCGCGACGCCAGCCGGCGACCGCGCCGACCGCCACGCCTAACGCTCCGGCGAGGAGCGCGCCGGTCACGCCGACGGCGAGCGAGACCCGGCCGGCGAGCAGTGTCCGCGCCAGCAGGTCGCGACCGAGACGGTCGGTGCCGAGCAGGTGCAGTGCGCCGGCGGGATCGTGGCTGAACGGCGAGAGAAGCCGCGCGCCGACCACGTCGCCGATTGCTGCCGGTGCGCGCGCACCGAGCAGTGGCGCGGCGACCGCCGCCACCGCAATCGCGCCGAGCATCGCTCCCGCGACGCGTGCCGACCGGCGACTGGTCATCGCCGCTCGTCGCGCAGCCGCGGATCGGCGAGCGGGAGCGCGAGATCGGCGATCGTGTTCGCGGCGATCACCGCCGCACCGTAGAGCACAGTCGCGCCGAGCACCATCGGAATGTCACGGGCGAGGATCGCGGTGGTCATCGCGCGCCCCATCCCCGGCCAGGCGAAGACGCTCTCGACGAACACGGAGCCGGCGATCGTTCCCGGGAGGGCGAGGGCGAACAGCACCATGAACCCGGGGAGCGCGACGCGAAGTACGTGGGCGCTGAGCTGGATCCGGCTCAATCCACGTCCCCGCGCCGCGCGAATCGCCTCGAGCCCGACAACGTCGAGGAGCGCCGACCTCGCGTAGCGCGCGATCCCCGACGCGCCGATCGCCGTCAACACCGCGATCGGAAGCACCGAGTGTCGCGCCAGGTCGATGAACCAGGCGATGCCCGACGGCGGCCCTGCTGGCGCGTGCAGCCCGAAGGCGGGAAGCCGGAGCAGGGCGGGGAAGCCGGCGCGTGCCGCGCCATAAGTGAAGACAGCGATCGCGCCGAGCGCGAGCCAGAACGCCGGCGCCGACGCCAGTGCAGTCGTCGCGATGGTCGCGCCGATATCGGCACCGCTCCCCGCGCGCGTCGCCTGGTACGCGCCAATCGCGATGCCGATCGCGAACGAAAGCAGAAGCGAGACGCCGCCGAGGTACAGTGAAACGGGGAGCGCATCGGCCAGCGACGCGCGGACGCTGCGTCCGGTCGCGATGCTCGTGCCGAAGTCGCCATGGAGCACGCCTCGCGTCCAGCGTGCATATTGCACCGCGAGCGGAGCGTCGAGCCCGAGCCGCGAGCGCGCACTGGCGATGTCGGC